>Ga0129297_10000435_pt1 | contig 19829 bp, 19 predicted proteins | sample I18A1metaG_FD_94708 | JGI IMG/M metagenome (GOLD analysis project Ga0129297, IMG submission 94708) | Lake sediment bacterial and archeal communities from Gulf of Boni, Indonesia to study Microbial Dark Matter (Phase II) - ​I18A1 metaG | ecosystem: Environmental > Aquatic > Freshwater > Lake >... | reverse complement strand
GGGTATAAGTTCACGAGGTGCCTGCTCAGGCTCCCCTCTTGTCGCTTAGGGTGGTCCTGGCAGAATCGTTTCAGGCAATGTGGACATTTACTAGCATCGAGCGAAATTGCCTCGCAGGATTATTCCAAGATTGCCGCGCGACTGGCAGGATCCTGAACCGTTCGTCCTTCTGGTCCAACACGGTCTGGGGATGGTCCAGAGGACCGGACAGCGTGCCATGCTGCGAGGGGAAAGAAAGGGAAAGGAGACTCGATGATGGTTCCTAGGTCTGCTTGGCACCGCAACTGCCACAGAAACTGGCCGTGGCCGGAATCCTAGCTCCGCAGCTAATGCAGAATTTTGTTTCTGCGGCGGTAGGCGGTGGAGGTGGAGCCATTGGAGGCGCTGGAGCCGGGGCTCCGCAGTTCGGGCAGAACTTATGGAATGGCTGGAGCGGAGTTCCACACGAGGGGCAAACTAGTCCGCCCGCGGGTGCCACGACTGGCGCACGAAGTTCAGGTGGCGCACCTTCGTTATACAGCAGACCGAGAGACCTGAAGATGAAGACTGTTAGTAACGGGGAGATGATTGCTGAAATCAGCCATCCAACGAAAGGAACGGCTCCGGCTACTGCACCGATCACGAGTGCGATGACGACGACGAGAACCGCCCAGCCTATGTATTTACCCCAACCTATGCCGCGGATTATACCTAGAATTTCGCTGAAGGCGAAGGCTTTGCCGAATCTGCCTGTCTTGATCATGTGGGCGAGGCCCGCGCCCAGGATGAGGAGAAAGAAGAAAGCTAGGACAATGCCAAGGAGTATCAGCACAATCCCGAGCAGGGTTAACCCGGTGGGGACGCCGCCGAAGAAGACCCCTACGGGCGCTGGTTGTCCAAGCGTGAAGAAGCTTACAAAGAAAGAAGCAGCCCCTGCTGCGATCAGTACTATCGGGACGATCATGTAGATAAGTGAGGCAAAGAAGACCTTCGCTCCGTCAACAAACATCTCACCGTACCTTTCCAGGCGGGGTGGCGCTTCGCTTCCAGGAGATTCCCGGAGAACTTTTGCGGCGTAACCTAGCACAATCCAGTTTACTATCGGTATTATGTCCAGCACAATCAGGATTATGAGCCGGCCAGCGTCGCTGAAGAGTTTCTTTGCATAGTCGAAGCTGTTGCCGAGATTTTCGCTAAGGTTCAAGATTGTACCTTCCGGAGCAGCATGTCAGCCGTCACGGAATATAAAATGGTTGGATTACTTCGTGAATACAGGACGCTGAGAGGACGACATTACTGGAGGTTTCAGGTTTGTCCCTTCAAGCGCCGAATCTTCTCGATCGCATCGAGCCAGCTCGATAGCGCCTTACCATACGTGATGAGTTTCTCAGGGTCCGTTTCGGATTTCATGGCCAAGTTGACTTCCTGGATCTTCCCCAAAAGCGTCTGCTCTGAACTGTCCAAGATGTTGCCAACAAGCAGGCGCGATTCATCTTCCGCAGTTCTGATGATCACTACTGGCCTGTTACATTTGGGGCAGAAGACATCTTTTCCCCTTCTGAAAAGCGGGGTGCCGCATTCAGGACATGTCTCCTGGAGCATGGTTGCCCCAGACTTGAGGAGTTCCGCCATTCTCTTGACTTCGATACTCAACTTCCCGGACCACGGAAGAATCAGCGGAAACGGAATTTACGTTTGTTGCCTTGCCTGAGGGTTGAAGCGTCCTTACCGGGACATTGATGAAAGACTTAAGATATTGCGATTGAATGCAATGATTGAAAGGTTTCCTGTCATGCGGGGTGGTCCGCAATGTCAGCAAAGCTCAAGCGGAAAGAAGAATATGAGAGCCGAGTTAAGCAGGCCCTGGGCGTGCTTAACGAGGTTTCGCAAGACACTACTACACCCCGTAACATTCGCCGTGCAGCCAAAACGGCAATGGACCAGTTGCAGGTACCAGACCTGAGCTTGGGGGTTAGGGCCGCCAACGCCATCTCAACATTAGATGACATTAGCCAAGACCCGAATATGCCCCCATACACCCGCGTCAAGATCTGGAATGCCGTAAGCCTCCTAGAAGCCATCAAAGACTGATGGCCTGCAGAACGCGAACTGCTACACCCTGTTTATTTCTGAGCAGTTCTGAACCCATCCCATCAAGATGACCTCGGCTTGAACCCAGCCGTTCAGACAGTCGACCTGACAAAACGATTCGGTGACCTGACGGCAGTCGACCGAATCAACTTTGAAATTGCTTCCGGTGAAATCTTTGGTTTGCTGGGTCCAAACGGCGCTGGGAAAACGACCCTAGTGCGCATGTTGACCACTGTGCTTCAGCCCTCCAAGGGATCGGCCAGAGTCGCGGGCTACGATATTCGGCGAAACCCGACCCAAGTTCGTGAGAGCATCGGCGTGGTTTCCCAAGCCATGACGCTGGATGTGGAGCTGACGGCTTGGGAGAATATGGAGATCTACGCAAAGTACTATGACATCCCAAACGGAACACGCCATGAAAGAATCAAGGAGCTCCTAGATGTCGTCGGACTTGCCGACCGCGCGGATTTCACTGTGGGAAGTTACTCGGGCGGAATGAAGAGACGCCTCGAACTCATCAGATCACTAATTCATAGGCCCAAGGTCCTGTTCCTTGATGAACCGACAACAGGACTCGACCCACAAGCCCGAAGCGCGGTCTGGGATTACTTGAGGAGAATTCACAACGAGGAAAAGCTAACCATCGCACTGACTACCCACTACCTTGACGAAGCGGAAGCACTCTGCGATAGGGTCGCCATCATTGATTATGGTAAATTAATGGCACTCGGAACTCCGAACGAATTAAAGAGAAAAGTGATGGGGGGAGACGTGGTTGAATTCGAGTTCGCGGCTCTGCCTTCCGAAGCCTTCGACGCTCTGAAGAGAGCTGACTTCACTATCCAAATAAAGAAACGAGAAAGCAGCCTTACGGTTCTGGTGAAGAATGGTGCAGAAGCCGTCCCAAGAATAGTGGAACTCGTCGACGAGAACGGCGGCAAGATTCGTTCCATTACGCTCCGTGAGCCAACACTCGATGATGTGTTCCTACACTTCACAGGACGCAGTATCAGAGAAGACACTGTAATCACACGCAAGAGATTCGTCAGCTCATGGGAGGCGATGCGGCGCTGAAAGGCGCGTTATGGGTGTGCGAGCGTGACCTTCGCAAATTCGTAAGACAACCCTTCGTGATGATATCGGCACTGGTCGGACCATTTCTCATGCTGATCCTCCTCGGCTCGGCTTTTGGCGGTTCAATTACACATGTTCCTCTTGCTGTGGTACGCTACAGTGAAGGCCCCTACTCGTCCAACTACTTGGACATTGTTCGAAACCAACAGAACTGCGCCTACGGCGGCGTGAATTGCGGGGATGCATTCCGCCTAAAAGACGTCCCGGATTTGGATACTGCTCAGAGAATGCTCGCGCAGGGCCAGGTGAAGGCGGTACTCTACATACCGAGTGGTTTCGATAACAGTATTCGTTATTCTAACGATATTGTTTTCACTGTGTATCTGGACAACACTGACCCACTGAGCGCCGCTGCCGTTTCAGGTGTGCTGACTCGAGCTGCTCAACAACTTTCAGCTCAGGTACAACTAATCGGCGGCCATGACCCGGTCCTTACTGTTGACCAGACGAACTTCTATCGGAATGTTCTCTACATCGAGTTCATGGCTCCTGGTTCGTTGGTCCAAGCGATATTCATCGCATCCATCATAGGCGGTGGCATTTCCATCCTGTTCGACAAACAGAGAGGAATTCTCGAGGGCTACCTCGTGACGCCGCTCAAGCAGTATGAGATTGTTGTAGGAGTCCTGTTGGCCGGAGTTGTAAAAGCAATGTTCTCCGCGCTCACTATGCTGTTCCTCGCCGTGGTAGTTGCTGGCGTCCGGCCGATGGCTGATGCCATGAGCTATGTGCTGATGATCTTCACAATTTTCCTTACGGCGCTGGGTTTGATATCGATGATGACCGCTTTTGCAGTTAGGGTCCCAGCACCCGAGGTCTACCAGTTTACTGCTTTCCCCATCAACTTGGTTCTCTATTTCACCAGTGGCGCAATCTACCCGATTGATGGGTTTCCTGACTGGATGCGCAGCATGGCCGTCCTGAATCCTGAAGCCTACTCTGTTCATGCGCTGCGCCTGCTAATGTACAAAGGTGGCGGGTTTGCTGCGGTCGCGGGCGACTTCGCGTTCTTAGCCGGCTTCACCCTGATCATGTGTGGAATAGCGACAATGGCATTCAAACGGGCACTTTGAGAAAGCTGGCAAACAGTGTTGATTTCTCTACTGCCAACTGACTCGCGCTTAGTCGCAGTCTCGAACCCGAAAACGCAAGCTTAAATGCCTTTCACCGGAAACCCAGCAGAATGTCGAATAGGATAGAGAATGTTATGAGGGCTCGAAGCTACCTGATAATCGCTTTGGCTTGCTTGCTGGCACTGTCGACCTCTGCACGTTATATCGTTCCTCAGACCAGTGCGATAGGGATAGCCAATGTTGTTGTGACAAACGTGTTTTGGGGCTCCGACCCAACAAACCCGTCGGCCGCCCATCCCGGCGACATTAACGTACAACTATCCGTAATACTGACGAACGTTGGCGACGATGTCGCACGTGGCGTCAATGCCACCCTTCTAGTCTGGCCACCCATCATGTACACCTATTACCTTGATGGCAAGCTGTATTCGGCAACTTCAATTTCGAAAATTGCAGGCGATATGGCTGCGGGCCAGAGCTACACGGTGAGTTACACCGTCAACGTCGACTCAGAAGCTAAAGAAGGAATCTACCGATACGGCCTGATGTTAAGTTACAAGTCGGCTCGGGAATTGCAGCAATTCAGTACGACAGCAATGATAGATGTCCCCATATGGAAAGGTGAACTTCACATCCAGAATGTGCTCACGCTTCCAACCAAGGTGTACCCGGATAGCAAGCAGGTCGTGGTGAAAGTCGTAATTGTGAACTCTGGGCGTGGGACAGCGAAGGATATTCAACTCCGCTTGGACTTGACATCCCCCTTCAAAGCTTCATCCAGCGGCTCAGACAGGATCTTTGTTGGCAACATCCCTGCGGGAGAGGTTTCCGAGGCTGACTTCATTCTTGACGTAGCCGCTGACGCCACTTTCGGGCAGTACCCAATTACACTAGGCGAACAGGTCGGTGACAAACTAATTCCCATCGGCGAAGTCCCACTATACGTCAACGAGAAAGTCAGATTCCAAATAGTTAGCGTCACTCCGATAACTGTCCATGCCGGAGATTCGGGCGATGTCATCAGAGTAGAATTGAAGAACACAGGCAACGTGAAAGCCGACGGCGTCCGGGTTCAATTACGGGTCGGAAACTTCTTCACAGGAACGTTGACGGATTTCCTGGGAACAATGCTCGCTGGGGAAACCAAGGTCGCCTTTTTCACGGTGGACATCGACAGCAAGGCGCAGGCCAGGGATTACAATCTGGACTTGAGAATCGACTGGACGCAGGAAGACAATTCGCTTGACAACACGCAGACATTGACCTTGACTGTTGAACCTCCGGGCGCCCCCGTAACTCTCATCGCGCTGGGAGTAGTAGTCTTGGTCGTTGTGATCGGATACTTCTTCATTAGAAGGCGTAGAATGAAGTCAGCGCAAGCGTCAGTGAAGTGAATAGACTCCACAGATCGAGCGAACCCGGAGCAGAGATGTTTGGCTCAACGGGGGGCCACCGTCCTACTCCTACTGGCGTTAAGCGCAACGCTCGCTGCTCCGGCCTACGCCCACACAACACTAGGTAACCTGAACAGGTCAGCCCCCTTCTTCAGGTCTAACGACCACGAGCTAAATCCCACGAATGCCTTTGGCGACCACGTTCCAGGTCCGCTTGGATACGTGTGGCCGGGCAGCGGTTTGAATATGTATTCTGGAGTCCGGACAAGACCTCCCGGCTATCAATCGCCCTTCACGACATTCGAAGAACCAACTCAGCTCGCCGGTAGCGACTATTCTCCTGAGGGTGCAATCCTGACCTCAACCGACGGATACGACAATGTGGGCGACCTGATCTTTGCTATCAACTTCTCCCAACCGTCAGCCTTCGTCACCGAGAGCGACTCGAAACCCAATTTCACGTACACAACCCTCGCCATCTACATCCCAGCACCAGTCTTCGATAAGGCCGGCGCCCTAGTCCAAGATGGATTTGAACCGGCGAGGGGGATTGATTGGGATGGAGGCGAAAACACAAACATCGTGACCACCATCACAAACAACTACGGAAACATTTTCGTAACAAGGGCCGACAAGAACGACCCTTTCGAGCCGGGTTCATGGATACTCTTCATCACGGCACCCAAGAACATCACCTTCACCGCTGCGCACAACTGGTCGGAATGGTACTACATTCGCGTCAACCAAATGAAAGCCCCTCACGTTGCTGGCAGGTATTTCTTCAAGATGTTTCTCGACAACCACTACCCCGTTCGGCCTCAGGGGCTTCTGCCGAGCTTAGTCAAATACAAGATTCCTGTCGGCACTCCTGTTCAAGGCCAGGCGGGCCTGCCGCGGCTGATCGATAGCACAATGCCCATGGAGAATTGGCCAGTACTCCTCGTGAAGGGTGAGGTTGACCCAGGAATAATCTGGGGGACAGTACGGTATGGAGACGTCGCAAACAGCACTCTGTACGGTCAACCATTGAGCTTGCCCGGAAGAGTTCGGGCTGTGGGAACAGCAATTGACCCGGGAACCGGCGAATCAACAGGGCGCGCGGTCGAAGCACGTGGTTACTTCAATGCCAGCGCTAGAGGGCATTTTGAGGTCGAAGGCGTAGCCCCAGGCGTCTATGACATATACGCATCAGCCGCCGGCTACCCCGAACAGAAGGTGGCTGAAGGCGTAAAGATTCTCCGAGGTCAATCCTATGCGTATGACCCTTACGTCAAGCTTGGGCCACAAATCCGGGGGATCGTCTTCTCAAAGGAAAAATTTGGTCTGGTACCTTGGCCAGGTCAGCGACCGATAACTGTCGTGATTTATGACAGTAATGCCTACGATTCAGACAGCGTCGTAGCATACTCTCCGATGAACCTGACTCACGCTCCATACTCATCATATGTAGTCGGAAACACCTTTTTCTCGGGCGATGGACTGCTCCCGCCGAGCGTTCCGAGACAAGTTGCTTTTCCCTGGGACGGCCCTCTGGGATACTACACATTCACATCCCCCCCGACTTTCAAGGACCCGTTTGGGCTGTTCAATGGGGTCGGCCCCGCGCAAACCTGGTGGGTTGACCCGCACGCTTCACTGAGCCCTGTTACGTCCTTGGGCTCGTCCAGCACTGAATTCATCTTTCAGTTCGGTTCGAAGGCTGTGTATGGGACACCAACGAAATTCTCCGGGATGGTGCCCCAAGTCTTCGCAACGTGGACTGACAGCTTGAGCCCCGGGGTCTACTACGTTCGTGTCTTCGTGAACGGCTATGTTCAGACCTCAAGCGATGGCACCCAATTCATCGACTACGCCTTCCAAGTTCCTGGAATTGGTGCGTCTGACGTACTTCTCCCCATCGACTTGCAGAAGTCCACTACAATCAATGTGACTGTGCACTTTCATGACATGCCAGGAACAATCCAAAGCGGCCCCGTAGGAGGTCCGGATCCCCTAAGAATCCTGATTGCTGAGGCTTTTGCTCGTGACGGTACGTTCTCCGCCTTGAATTTCACACAGGTTTCCTCAACAAGCACACAGGCCTCGGTACTCCTGAATGGGCTAGGTATGGCCGGGCCCTTGTTTCCGCCTGACCCGCGGGCTTTCATCAAATATTCGCTCTCAAGGTACCGAGGGCTCTATGATTACGGCCTGCCGACAGACACTTACACGATTCGCGTTTTCATGCGGGGATACATCCAAGCATTGCCTCCCGCGACAAGCTTCAACGAACTTGACCAACCTGAGACTGTCACAGTCTCAACTGGAACGGGCATTGCGCGGATTAGTACAAATATGTACCGGGGTGGCGCCATCAACACAACCGTACTCTCCATTGATTGGCAGTTCCCGCCGGTTCAGAGAAGATGGGTGTGGAACAACGCATCAGTGAGCATATTGGTTTATGATATCGCATCGCGGGAGTTCATAGATGTCATCTACTTCTGGAATGCAAATGAGTTCCAGTGGATGATACCTCACCAGGATTCGGAATTTTCCTCGATGCCATGGCCTGGATGGCAGACAGACTTCGGCACGAGAGCGAGTCTCCTCGTAACGAACGGGTCCACCCTAGTCGACAGGTTCGGACCTGATATGCCGAGTTCTACATCCAAAGACCCGTCGCAGGATATGGCGACCGACGTATTCCTTCAGGAGAACTTTCATGTCGGGTTCCTTTACAGTTCCAGCACGTATAGGCTGCCGACTTTTCGGTCTAGCCTGGCAATCTATCCCGGGGTGTACGCGCTCAACGTGTGGACGTACGGCTACGTCCAGAACGATGTGGCCAGCCTCGGAGACTTAGGCGACGTTCATGTAAGTATTCCTTGGCTGGGCTCAGTCGCGGATTCCAGTGTTAAGCTCATGATAAGTGTGAACTTCACGATCCGAATTGTATTCAAGACTGAGGGTATCTATTCCGGAATTCCGTACAACGCCTCAATCCGAATTCGAGTCTTCGATGATGGCGATACCCTAGTCGCTGCTACAACAGCTTTCGCTGATGGCGGAACGCTTGACCCAGAGTCTGGTTCAGGTTTCTTTGTGGATGGGAAGAAGCTGCTAGAGCAGCCTATCCCAGCTGGAACTATGACTCTAGAATATTCTGACCTCGCGGGCCTCTTCGGTTACGTTGAACCTAGCACGGGTGGAGAGGCTGTGCGCACGGCGACTCTCTTTTCGCCGGATCATGGAGTCTGGGGGAGGTCGGGACACCCAGGCTCATACTCTGGGTCTTGGCGAATAATGGTTGACATGGTTAACTGGTACCTCCCGCGCGACTTCTATCCGCCTGCCCCTGCGCTTCTACAAGGCGAATCGCCTTTCTTCTTTCCTTACAACCACCTCGGCCCGTACCAACAAAGCGCGTACACGACAATCCCGAACGGCAGACAAGGTAGCGAAGCTTCTGTTGAGTTTGAGCTAGATCAGAGAGGGTATGTCCAAGGTACCGTGGTTGGTCTGAACTGGAATGATGCAATAAGGACGGTAAGCTGGGCCACTATTCAGTTTGCGGGTGGGTCTGCAACCTATTACTGGCACACTTGGGACGGATGGTTCGACGGCTACTTAGACCCAGGCCAATATGAAGTGACCGCCACAGAGTGGACGAACAGAAACGAAGGCCACATCGCCTTTGGGTTCAAGACAACAGTCAGCGCAGGCCAAAGTAACAAGGCCGTTTCGATCATGCTGGATGAGAGTGGCATACCGATCCCAGAATTCTCAACCGCCCTACCAGTATTGGCTTCGATGCTTGTTTCAGCTTTAGTCGCCACACTGGTGCGCCATAAACGAACCCAAAAGAATTAGTGCGGATTCGCGAAGCAAACTCGCGTACTACATAGTCCGTTTCGACAGGAACGTCGCTATGGGCAGTAAAATCAGAGTGCTGACAAAGAGGACTAGGAGATCGCCCGATATCGCATCCAAGCCGAGACCCAAGTAGATGACCCTTCTGAGCGCCTCGTTGCCGTACGTCCAAGGCAGTGCACGCGCGATTGCTCGGCCGCCAGACGCAAGTATCTCAGGTGATGCCGTCGTGCCGGCTAGTTGGAAAAGTGGAAATGTTGCAGCGATTTCCAGAACAGTGAGCGTTGCTGAGCTCCGAATTCTTGAGGAGAGGGCCAGGCCCATGGCGAGTGTGAACATTGCGATCAGCGAAGTCGTGAGATAAATTAGGATTAGGTTTCCTCTTATCACGAGCCCAGTCAAGACGAAGATGATGAGCATCAGGCTTGTTCGTAATGCTGTGAGGAAGACTGTTGCCAGCATCTTGCCTGAGTATATCGAAATGAGGCTTGTGGGGCTCAGGGTCAGTCTGGGGAAGGTCCCTCGGTCACGTTCTCTAGTTATCGCGTTAACCGCGTCGTCGAATGCCCCTAGGATCGTAATCATTCCAAGGAAACCTGGAAGAATAGTGTCGCCGCTCGGTGGGCGGCCTGAAATTGGGCGAACGATGACATCAACGGTTGCAGCCTTCACGCCGAACTGTGCGCCGGATTCCTCAAGGAGAGTCTGTACGTCACTGTTGACCGAGATCTGGATTATCTGAGGTGCAGTAATTTTCGAGTTGTCAGTCTGAATTACAATGAACGCGCGTCCGTGGGCGAGCGCCTCTCCGAACCCCTGCGGGATTATAACGGCTCCTGTTGCGTCCCCTGTTTCAACGTGGCGTACGGCCTGTTCTTCTGTTTGCAGCAGCTCAGTTACGCGTACCAAGGGAGTGGTGGTTATTTTGTCCAGCAACACCTTCGATGCGGGCGAACCGTCCAGGTCGGCGACGACTACTGGTATGTCGTAGCTCGGCGCGCTGAAAGCCGATGAAATGACTATGAAAATTCCGATCAGGATTATCGGAAACATCACTGTGAGGATCAGGGATACGGGGTCGCGAGCGAGCTGTTTCATTTCCTTTACGGAAATCGCCACGGAATCGCGAACCAGCGCCTTCAAGTGGCGAGCCTCTCCCGTAGCAGATTGAAGAGTATGTACGCGGCCGCGTAGAACAGAAGGAGTCCAGCGACTAGCGCAGACAGATCGGTTCCAAGGCTAAGGAGTGGTTGGCCGATGAGAATCGTACGCTTCAGCGCATCTATGCCATAGGCCCAAGGAAGTAGAGTTGAGATTGTCCTTGAGATTCCTCTCAAGAGCTCCTTGTCGATGATGAAACCGCTGAAGGCGAACAGGAAGAGTATCAGGAAGAATTCGATGATTACAACTGCCCTAGTGCCTAGTTTCAGAGCGGCGACCAAGAAGCCGAAACCCATCGTGAGCAATGCAAGCATGAGGGAGAGAAACAGAAGCGTCCCCAAGTCTGTGTTGGGGCGGGCTCCGAAAGCATAGACCGCCAGCCCTAATACGATGAAAGTTCGGACCGCGCTCAAGATCAAATCATACAGCGTCTTGCCAAGCATTATGGAACCCAAGGCGACGGGGCTCAGAATCATCCGAGCGTAGGTCCCCTCCTCACGTTCCTTGGCTATGCCACCAGCTATCTCATAGAACGCCGCGAATATCTGAACGACTGCGAGAACGATCGTTAAGCCTACAGAAAAACCGGAGAACACTACGCCTTTCTGGATGATCTGTACTCCGGCGATTCCCGCTGTGCGTACAGGTTGAACCTCAACGTTGGGATCGAAGTTCTCAACATCCCCGCTCAGGGTCGAACTGATTTGGTCGCCCAGCCCGGGCTCACCGTCATCAGTGTATAGCAGGATCTTTGCCGTCTGGTTGTTGTGAAGGCTGGCCTCGAAACCCTGCGGCACGACTATAGCGGCGTAGATCTTGCCAGTCCCGAGCAGCGCGATAGCATTCTCCTCTCTGTATCCCTGAACTAAGGCTGAGAAGTCCCCTGAACTCGCAAGCATTTGCCAAAGCCGAGCAGATGCCGTAGAAAGGTCATTGTCGACGAAGGCCATGGGAACGGTAGCCGTCGGGGAAAAATGGGCTCCCGCTCCTCCCTGGGCTCCGCCTAGTGACACTGTGAAGAAGAATGGCAGAACGAAGAGTGAGATTACAATCGCCGTGCGGTTGCGACTGAACTGGCGGAGCTCATTCGCGGTAACTGCGAGAGCGTCGCGAAGGAACTTGGACGCAGGCATTCATCGCACTATCGCTTCAGGGTTCTCAGGCGGGGTTTCTACTGAGGTCACTTCTTTTGGGAACCCAATTCAAGGAATCGGTCTATTTCCTCTTCTCCACCTGTTAGCGAGATGAAAGCTTCCTCCAGCGTAGGTTCTTTCGTGTTGATGGACTTTATCCTCGCCCCAGAGTCAAGCAGCTTACGCGTAACTTCCTCGATGAGTCCTTCCTCCCGAGTGCAAGTAACGCGCAGTACGGGATCCTTGTAGGTGACGTTGCATATGTCTTCCATGCTTCGAATCTTCTCTACCTGTGCCAAGGAGAGACCCGGAGTCTCGACTTCCAGCGCGAAGAGCTCATTGACACTCTGCTTCAATTCGTGCGGCGTCCCAACTTGGATTAGTCGGCCCGCAAAGACAACCCCAACGCGGTCGCAAATCTTCTCGGGTTCAGCCATGTAGTGGGTTGTCCAAATCACAGTTACACCCTCGTTACACAATTTCCTCGTGAAATCCTGAAGCGCACGTGCAGATTGAGGATCGAGACCGGATGTTACTTCGTCCAGGAACAGGACCGTGGGCTCATGAAGCAGGGCTGCGCAAATCAGGGTCTTCTTCTGCCAGCCGGTCGAGAGAGCGCTTACCAAACGCTTGAATTTGTCGCCAAAGCCAAACATGTCGGTTAATTCTTTGAATCTCTCTTCTGCTTTTGAGCGGGGGATGCCGTAGAGTGTGCTGAATAGCTTCATGTTCTCCTCGACGGTCAGGTCTTTATACAATGAAACGCCATCAGAAACAACTCCAATCTGCCGCCTGACCTCTGCAGCTTGCTCCCGGATATCGTAGCCCGCCACCAAGGCAGTTCCAAAGGTGGGCTCGATTAGAGTACAGAGCATGCGAACAGTTGTTGTCTTGCCGGCGCCGTTGGGCCCTAAGAGCCCGAAAAGCTCCCCGCCCCTAACATCCATGTTCAGATTGTCCACCGCGGTGAATTGGCCGAACTTTTTCGTCAGCTTCTTGGTGACAATAGAATTGTCAGGCATAGTCTTCACCTGGCCCGAATGTACTCACCCCGTTCAATGTGAGCGATTAAATAGGTTTGCGAGAAGCCTCTGCAGGAATACCCATGTGTTTTAAGCAATCTCACTGAAAGCGTTCGCAGTTAACCCCTGGTGCACTTGTTCCATGTTGACTCCTGAGGGTATGAGGCGGCTTCTGAACTACATCATACTTGGCACCAGAGGTGGCTACACCCGCGCGAGAATCATTCATACATTGAAGGAAGAGCCGAAGAATGCCCATCAGCTCGCTGAGAGACTCGGGTACGATTACAGTACGATCCGCCACCATCTTGATGTCTTGGCGGATAACAGCCTTCTCGTGGCGAGCGGCGACCGCTATGGTCAAGTGTACTCAATCGGCCCCGAGTTGGACATGAATTATGAATTGTTTCTTCAAATCTGGAACGCTGCCTCCAAGTCGCGTGAAGATGGAAAATGAAACCTTGCATCTCGAAATGTTGATCCATCGCACAAAATCCGTCCTGACCGAATTTGATTCTCAGGTAAGTGAATTCTGGAAAGAGGTTAAATCGGAAGCAGAAGCTGCTTCTTACAGATGGATGTCGTTGAATTGCTTGGCCCATTCTGGATGGCTAACATTGCCCTGCTGATTGTGAATGCAGTGCTTCTGGCCGTACTGCTCACTGTTTACGTCAAGAACTTCGGGCAGATACGCTCCAAGTTTGCCTTGGGGCTGATCGCGTTCGCGTCGTTATTCTTGATCGATAACTTGGCAGCCGCGTACCTGTATTTCGGGCTGGCACAGGCCTACGGGGCGGCAGTGGCAACGCCTCTGCTGGCCATCAACCTGATCGCTGTGCTGGGATTCGTCACACTCTTGTGGACCACGATTCGCTAGTCGCAAAGTCAGTTGGAAGGATGCCATTCAGCTTCGATATTACCTTCCCTTCGGTTTGCGACCCTCGCCATAACGAACAGCAGGTCAGAGAGTCGGTTGATGTAGGGAAGGAGATTCTCGTTGACTTTCTCAACCTTGCTTAGCGTGACCACACTTCTCTCTGCCCTTCTCGCAACAGACCGGGCAAAGTGCAGGACAGCTCCCGCCTGTCCGCCTCCCGGTAGAATGAATACTTTCAAAGGAGACAGCTCTTCTTGATACCGGTCGATGGTCTTCTCCATCTGGACGACATGGTTCTTTGTGATTCGTGGCACGTCTGGGGCATTGCCTAAGGGACCCGCCAAGTCTGCGCCTGCGATGAAAAGATTCCTCTGTAGTCCTTCCAAAAGTGAATCCAGCTCCTTATCCTTCAGGTACAGCCTTGCAATGCCGAGAACTGAGTTCAACTCGTCTACGTCCCCATAGGCCTGCACGCGCGGTGAGTCTTTAGCGGTACGTGAGCCGCCCAGTAAACCCGTTTCGCCCCTGTCACCCGTCCGGGTGTATATTCTTGCCAACTCCATCTGCCCAACTAAACGTACAGAACAGAAATTTAGGACAGATGGTGCTGAATAGGCTCGGCCGTTCGGCTTGAAAATTGGAGTTCTTCTCGACGAACCGAAAATAGTGCCTGGGTTCGACTATGTATTCTACGAAGTGAAGCCATCAAGCGGGAGGGTCCACGATCCTCTTCCCAAGGCGTGGAATGTCGTTAACTGCTTCGCTGACAACACTATCTCTCAGGAAAAACCAAATCTTGTCGCAACATGCAAGGGCGATAGAGCAGTCCGAGGAACCCCCAAACACTTTCTCTGGGATTGGATCTGCCCAAGCAGAACGGAATACCGGAATTACTGCAAGAAAGTAATCAGCGAAGTCGCTGCCCATTATGTGGCTGGCATCAGGCTGGACAGCGTATGCTTTCCCCGTGAAGGTTACTGCGATTGCACCGTATGCTCGGACTCGATTCGGGAAAGCAACGACCCGCTAGAGTGGAGAGTCGCCCAGATAGAATCATTCGTTAGGGAAGTTCGGGAAATCGTCCCGCAGAATTTGGGACTGACGATAGAGCCCGACCCGTGCTTTGGGAAAGAACGATTCGGGTTGGACTTGGAGAGAATTTCTGACTATGTTGACTTCATCTCTACGCCGCTTTACATGGATTACTCGATTGTCTATTGGCTTGACATTCTTGCCAACTGCTTCAGGCGAAGAGTACCCAAACCATACTTCATCGAGCTTTACGCTGGGCATCCGAGGGCTCCGACTAAGACTCTCGTGTCGGCTTTAGCTGTCGCTTCCGCGTATGCCGACTGCGTCGTCCTCTCAACCTACGAAGCGAGAATTGCTGAGGGCCTTCAGGTAGAACTGGCTCAGGATAGGCAGAACTGGGAGTTCTTCGAGGAGCGGGGCTGCAGGCCAATGCTTGAGATTATTGAGCGTTGGCGGACAAACCTATGAGTGCGTTAGCGCGGGCGATGACAAAAGTAGCCCGCGCGGCCGGTGCTTAGGGACCCGCCTAGTGTTGTGCGAGCTCTCGCCCGCACGCTCCGCAGAATTTTGCGTAGTGCGGGTTGGTTGTGCTGCAGAAGGAGCATGAAACCGAGAACAATGAACCTCCGCAGCCATGACAGTGTTTGTTGGAGATTGGATTGCCCATTCCGCATTTGCTGCAGTAAACAACATTCGGATTCGGATGTGACCGCCCCATGTTAAGCCACAGTACACACAAAGTGTGCTTTGATTTATAGAGCGTTCGAAGCTTTATTTTCCAGGAATTGGCGTATGCTGCTGAACACATCGCCGAGCATCTTCACGGTCAGTTTTCCAGTCTGGGTGTTCTGCCGGCTTGGGTGGTAGGAAGCACACAGGGCTGGATATGGGTCAGGAAGCAAGTAGAAAGCCCCATGACGGAACGCCAAGTTCTCGGTCTCAACGCCCATCTCCTTCAGGAACCTAACGTAAGTATCGAAAGCCACTCGTCCCAACGCCAACACAAGCCGCACCTTCCGCAGTAGCCGAAATTCCTCTGTCCAGTACCGCTTGCACGTATTCACCTCGCCTTGCGTCGGCTTGTTCTTCGGCGGAGCGCAACGAACAATCGCCGTCATGTACGCGTCGTGCAGGTCAAGCCCGTCATCAATACTGTCTGAGCTTGGCCTATTAGCGAAACCGGCCCTGTGCAGCGCAGCCATCAGGAATTGCGCAGAACCATCGCCTGTAAACATCCGTCCAGTTCGATTTCCGCCGTGGGCGGCAGGGGCCAAACCAAGTATCATCAAGCGTGCTTCTGGGTCTCCAAAACCGGGAAGTGGCTTACCCCAGTACTCCCAGTTGATGAATTGGCGACGCTTCTTTCGTGAGACTTGGCGGCAGTAACGCCTAAGCCGAGGGCAAAGCTCACAGGAAATCACGGCCTTGCCAAGTTCGGCCAGAGAACTGAACTTGACCATCTTAGTTGGCAAGTTGGCACACCACTTTTGCCCGGTCCTTTGTTGGGCTTGCCGAAGGCCTAGAGATTCTCGCCTGAGACACTGAAGACTTGTCGTATGCCCTGATGTTGACCGTTACCGAAATAGGTCAACGTCACTGGGAGCCAGCCAGTCCAATTCATTGGAAACCTAGCCTCGAAGAACCCGTCCTGTTTGGTGCTGGCCGCCTGTGTTCGGTATGCTCCCTGCAGGTAGTAAGTTACGTAGACGGTTACCCCCGCTACGGGTGCTCCTGAGGCCGTCTGCAGGTACCCTCTGACGCCGACTGCTACGCGTGCTTCTTGGAGGGCCGAAACCGAAACGAACATTGTCTTTTCTCCTTGAGTCGAGAGTATGGTTGTGGGTAGGGTAACAAAATCTGAACTCGGAATGTGGCCCGCCGTACTGATTGTTACGAGAACCCAACCGGCGAGAACAACAGAGACCACAAGGACTACCGCAATAAGCATTGTCTGCAGGCCAGGCTTTGTGGCACCTTCCGGTTCATCCTTCTGCGGCAATGCTTTCACCTTGGCGTGCTCGAAAACGCCTTGCTCAGCCCCTGAATCTGAGTTAAAGTTTTTCCGAACTAAAGAAGAACTCCAGTAAGTGAGCACCTTCAGCTCGTAGCTCCGCTCTGCGCTTTCCTTATGGCCGAAGCCCAGTGTACATACTTATCTATGACGCATCCTATGCTGGCGGAGGAGTTTGCAATTGTCAGAAGCAGGCGTTCCCGTTCTGATACTGAAGGAAGGCTCTCAGAGAACACGCGGCCGAGACGCGCAGCGCAACAATATCCTCGCCGCCAAGGTCATCACTGAAACCATCCGCACTACCCTGGGCCCTCAGGGTATGGACAAGATGCTGGTCAGCGGCATTGGGGATGTGGTCATAACCAATGACGGCGCCACGATCATGAAGGAACTAGATGTTCAGCACCCAGCTGCGAAGATGCTCGTTGAAGTGGCCAAGAGTCAAGATAATGAGGTTGGCGACGGAACCACCACGGCCGTTGTTCTAGCGGGAGAGTTGTTGGCTAAGGCAGAGAAGCTCTTGGACCAAGAAGTTCACCCGACAATCATAGTGGATGGTTACAAGAAGGCTTCCGACAAAGCGTTAGAGATACTCCAGGGCATCGCAGTTGACATCCAGCCGCAGGACGAGAAGATGCTCAAGCTTGTCGCAGTGACTTCTATGGGTACTAAGGCCTCCGCGGAATCCGCGGAGTACTTGGCCGACGTAGCCACAAGGGCAGTTACTCAGATCATGGAGGAGAGCGACGGGAAGACTAAGGCAGACATCGACAGGGTCAAAGTTGTGAAGAAGAAGGGTGAGAGTATGGAGCAAACTGAGCTTGTCAGAGGAATCGTGGTCGACAAGGAAGTCTCCCACCCACAGATGCCCAAGCAGGTGAAGAATGCCAAGATTGCGTTGCTTAATGCGAAGCTTGAGGTTGAGAAGACTGAGTTCGATGCGAAGATCAACATCAACTCCCCTGACCAGATGAAGATGTTCCTCGACGAAGAGGAAATGATGCTTCGTGATATGTCGGAGAAGATTGCCAAGAGTGGAGCTGATGTTGTCTTCTGTGAGAAGAGCATCGATGACATCGCGTTGCACTTCCTGGCCAAGAAGAACATACTGGCGGTCAAGAACATCAGTAGTGGCGACATGGAGAAACTTGCCAAGGCCACTGGCGGAACGATACTGGCCAGCACGAAGGACATAGCGCCGGCGGCGCTGGGCGAGGCGAAGTTGGTGGAAGAAGTGAAAATCGGGGAAGACAAGCTGGTCTACGTGCGCGACTGCAAAGACCCACGGGCCGTCACAATCGTCATCCGCGGCGGATCCGACCATGTGGTCGACGAGGCGGAACGCTCCTTCCACGACGCACTTTGCGTGGTCAGAAACTCTGTTGAAGATCGCAAGATAGTTGCCGGCGGAGGAGCGCCTGAGGCAGAGACTGCCAAGCAGCTTCGCGAGTATGCCGTTAAGGTTGGCGGGCGTGAGCAGCTTGCCATCGAAGCCTACGCTGAGGCCCTAGAAGCCATTCCTATCACGATAGCCGAGAACTCGGGGCTAGACCCGATCGACATAATGGTCGAGATCAGGTCGAAGCACTCGGACCCTGAGAACAAGTGGTTTGGCGTTCAAGTGAAGACTGGCAAGATAGCGGATATGTGGAAGGACAACATAATCGAGCCACTGAGAGTGAAGCAGCAGGTTGTCAAGTCAGCCACAGAAGCCGCGAGCATGCTTCTCAGAATCGATGACATCGTTTCCTCGAAGGGAGCTAAGGAAGCTGGCCCACCGGGTGGAATGCCGCCCGGCGGCATGCCCGGAGGAATGCCTGGTGGAATGCCCCCTGGCATGATGTAGCCCCTAAACGAGTTCGCCGTAACCAGCAAACCTCAGACGCGAAGGCCATTTCGGGCGAGAAGCTCGGCTGGACAGAACAATTCAGCGGTAGATTTTTGTTTAGGCGCTGCTTCGCGGGGCTGATTAGATTGGGCATTAAGCTTACTGATCACGCGAAGCGGTTAATCGACGGGAAGAACTTCGCTTTTTTGGCGACCCTGTTACCGGATGGTTCGCCTCATGTAACACCCATGTGGGTCGACCGTGAAGGCGATGTTGTCCGCTTCAACACAGCAGTGGGCAGGGTTAAGCAGAAAAACATCTCCAGAGACCAGCGCGTCTCCATTTCCGTCGCAGACTACGAGAATCCCTACGACAGGGTCGTTATCCACGGGCGCGTCATTACGCAGGTTGCAGAGGGAGCTGACGAGCACATCGATAGACTCGCGAAGAAGTACACTGGCGCGGACAAATACCAGCGGGACCGGCCGGACGAAAAACGGATCACGATCAGAGTTGAACCATTCAAAATCGCCTAAAAGGCAAGCATGCTAGCAACAGTTCTTGTCGGTCGACTCGCCAGACGATGCTCCCGCCTGGGCTCCTGAAGAATAGAGCATTGGATTTCCCTTCACGCACAAGAAGACTAGAGGCTCCTCGTTGACATTGGAGAACTGGTGCACTGCATTCGATGGAACGAAGATGGCGTCGCCTGGACGAACTGTTCTCATGAATGGGCGGTCATCCTCTTCTTGTCTGATAAGGCCCTGTCCGCTCAGGATGTAGACTTGATGCTCGTACGCATGACGGTCTAGGGGTGTGTGCCCGCCTCGTGGAACAGTGTAGAGGCGCAGGGCAAACCGGTCTGAGCCATGGCGGTCATCGATCAGGTTTCTCACCTTCACATTCTTGGCGCCTTCCCTATCCAACTCCTCCAGAGGAACAGCTTGAGAGTTTGTGAGGAAGACTTGGTTCTTCCGAATAGCTTCTTGGCCCAATTCCAAAGCCTCAAATTGTGCGCTACTTGTTTGGAGCTATTGCGGCATAAGGCTACTAAAAAAGTGCCCTTGAACGGCTTGCCGGGCTTGCTTTGTTTTACTTACGGCTAGATTTTACTATCCAGCGGGACTGCTCGCGCATGAACTGTTGGACGTAGTATGGACCTAGGCCGCTTTTGCCTGTGCTGCCGCTTGCCTTCCAGCCGCCGAATGAGTTTATTCCAGGCCAGGCACCGGTGGTTGCTCC
>Ga0129297_10000433_pt1 | contig 19855 bp, 18 predicted proteins | sample I18A1metaG_FD_94708 | JGI IMG/M metagenome (GOLD analysis project Ga0129297, IMG submission 94708) | Lake sediment bacterial and archeal communities from Gulf of Boni, Indonesia to study Microbial Dark Matter (Phase II) - ​I18A1 metaG | ecosystem: Environmental > Aquatic > Freshwater > Lake >... | reverse complement strand
TGGGGTATCGATCCAGAGGGCAACCTGACAGATGACCCAAACAGCATAACGAAGGGCGCGCTGCTTCCTCTGGGAGGGCTCGGTGAGGTTCTCGGAGGTCACAAGGGCTACGGTTTGTCAGCAATCGTGGACATTCTGTCTGCCGTCCTCACAGGAGCCAATTGGAGCGAGGCCGTCGGAGAGACGCAAGGTCCTGCCCCGGCAAACGTAGGCCATTTCTTCGGTGCGATCAATCCAGAGGCATTCATGCCGCTATCCGAATTCAAGTCCAGGATGGAGCAGTTCATCAAATCACTCAAGTCAGCTCCGAGATTGCCGGGAGCGGAGGAAATATACGTCGCAGGGGAGAAGTCCGCGTACACGGAAGAAGTCAGAAAGAAGATCGGCGTCGCGCTCGACCTTAAGACGATTGAGATGCTCAGGCAGTTAGGCGCTGAGACCGGCGTCGCGTTTACAATAGGCAAATAAGACTATCTATCCGCTTCGACTAGACAGAGCGTCTCTGAATAACAGACCAGTCAACTACATGAATTGCCTCGGTGCGGACCGATATGGGTTCTCTCTGAAACACTGACGGTCAATTCGCGATCCAAACCCTTGCACAAGATCTTTGGCAACTTCCCTCGTGAACGCCTCAGAGTAAGCCCTTTGTGACGAGGTGATAACATTTACGATGCTCAGGAGGAGAAGGAATCCGTACGGGTTGAAGGTACCAAGGCAATCATATAGTATCGGGCCTTCTCCCTACAGAGACGGGACCTACGACCATGGAGCCCTGGAGCGTAACGGTAGTCGGAGCTGGAATCCTAGGGACATCCGTGGCTTATTGGCTTTCCAATCAATACGAAGGCCGGATCGCTGTCTTGGAACGTGAAGCCGGAGTTGCCGAGCACACCTCCCACCGAAACACTGGTGTTGTCCACCGGCCCTTCTACCTCGACCCTATAGAACGGCGCGTCTTCGCGAGGTCAGCTCAGGCAGCTTACGGGATGTGGAAAGGATATGCAAGGGAACGCCACCTGCCCTGGAACCCTGTCGGAACATTCGAGGTCGCGACAAGGGAGGACCAAGTCTCCCGTCTACAGAAGTACTACTGCTGGGGCCAGGAGAATGGCATGGACCCTGATGAGCTCCAAGTTCTGACGCCAGAGCAAGTTCGAGAACACGAGCCCCATGTTCGATGTCATGGTGCTATTTGGTCGAAGACCGATACCGGCGTTGACTATAGGATGTTCACAGAGTCACTGCGAGTGGATGCGGAGAGCGAAGGTGCGAAGTTTCTCATAAGCAGCCAAGTGAAGGCGATAGGACTTCACGGAGAAGTTCTGGACGTTTACCTGTTAGGAAGAAATGAGCCCATCAAGACCCGCTTTCTCATCAACTGTGCAGGCGGCAGCTCTATCCGCGTCGCCCATATGTTGGGCGTTGGAGGCGACTACACGGATCTGAACTTTAGGGGCGAGTACTGGAGAGTCCGAGATGACATGGCCCATTTGGCGAACCATAACGTCTACACTGTGGCCCGTCATCCGGAGTTTCCGTTCTTGGATCCTCATTGGGTGATCCGAGCTGATGGACACCGCGAGATCGGCCCCAACGCTGTTCCAGTAGCAGGCCCCTACACCTACAAAGGGTTCTTCAGCAGCCCGGTCGAACTAGCGCGGAAGCTTGCGGAACAACCTGTCAGAAACAAGCTATCGCTGCTCGTTAACCCAGACTTCCTGACCCTCGCCGGGGAAGAGTGGATGTCCTCTCTTTCCAAGTCGGTCATGGCACGGCGCGTGCACGAATTCCTTCCCGAACTCAAAGTGGGCTATTTGACAACCCCGGGAACAGCCGGGGTCCGAGCCTCTGTCATAGACGATGAAGGCAACTTCATCAAAGAAGCGATTGAGCTTCCAGGTCCGTTGTCCTATCATATCACCAACTACAACTCACCCGGCGCAACGGGCGCTCCGGCATACACTGCATGGCTCGTTAGGAAGCTCGGGTCCAAGGGCTATCTTGACCATCTCAAGCCGAAGCCCAAGCAAACGAGAGGGCTCTGGGATTTCGATGCTGTATGCGAAGCCATCAACACGCCTTCGGCCTAGGCATGCGATAGGCAAGGTCCTCTTCCGTTACGTCCGTGCGACACGCGGGAAACGACTATTTGCGAATGATTCCTTTTTCTCTCAGAGCTTTCTCGATGGCTTCTTGATCGAAGCCAACAACTATTGTTCCTTCTATGTCTAGGGTCGGTAGGATGTCGGAGCCTAGCTTGACGAACTCTTCCTCGCCTTTTTGATCCTCATCGACGTTGATCTTCTCATATTCAACACCTTCCTGAGAAAGAAAATTCTCTAGGTCTTTGCAGACTGGACAGATCGTATCCGCGTAGACTTTTACGCGATTGGTGGGCGGCGTACCATTCCTCCCCAAACCTATGGCTAGCGGGGATGTCCCCTTTCAGTGTTTGCGATGACAGGTGCGGTTACTGTTTCCAGAATAGGCGGCATGTGCATCTACGGCTAACCTCGACGCTTCCGTCACGTGTCTCTTTGCACGGGCAGACATTTTCTAGGACGATCGCACCCTTGCAGGGACAGTAGAAGTCGCCGTACTTCTCGCGTTTCTTGATGAGGGCTTGGATGACACGTTCCTTCGACTCATTGAATTTGTACCCCCTTAGGCGAGCGAATTCCTCAACTCTTTCACGAATCTCGCGTTCAGGCTCGTCGAAGACCCCTTCGGCGATCCAACGGCCTTGACGGTAGGTGACTCGATTCTTCGTTCCGCAGACACCACAAGTCACGTCGATATTTTCTTGTTGAGACGACTCTAGAGGCTCACCGCACACCCTACAGGACACGTGTTCCGTCATACTTCGAATTCCTCCTTTCGCGACCATCCCTGCCTGACGCTGTGAGAACGGGAAGAGACTGCCGGTGGAGCGACTGCGTGACAGCTTGTGTAGGACCTCTGACGGGACCGAAAGAAGTCTACGGTCAAAACCTTTGTGTTTCTGAATCTCGCCTTTTGCGCTTTTCGCGCTTAGACTTTGCTTATTTATCGTGTGCGGTTTCCTCACAGCTGAACAGAAGCTGCCGGCCTTGACTCGAAGTTCTTAGGTCCGTTTCTTCAAGGGAAGATACTTGCAGCCTATTGGGCCACAGTATCTTCCGCGGTATTCTGCAGACGGTCTATAGAGGACCGGCTTAATGGGAGGTTCTGGAAACTTCTCCTCGAGAATATGCGCCGTCCAGCCCGCTATTCTGGACACAGCAAAAACTGGCGTGAACAGGTCAGGAGTTATTCCCATCATGTAGTATACTGAAGCGCTATACAAGTCAACGTTAGGATTGATCTCTCCGCCCTTTCGCTTGCTGAATTCTCGTTTTGTGGTCTCTTCCATTGTCCTTGTCATAAGATACCATTTCGATTCCTCTGTTCTCCGTGCTAGCCTCTCGGACATGTGTTTGAGTATGTCAGCTCTAGGATCCAAGGTCTTGTAGACGGCGTGACCCATGCCCATGATCCGTTTGCCTTGGTCAAGCTGAGCTTTGACCCAATCCTCAACTTTGGCCGGGTCACCGATCTCTAGCAGGTTCTTCATGACTTGGGAGTTGGCACCCCCGTGAAGTTCGCCGGACAAGGCCCCTATTGCGGCAGCCGCAGAAGCGTACAGGTGCGCTCGGGTGGAGGCCACTACCCTTGCGGCAAACGTTGATGCGTTGAACGAGTGTTCAGCATGAAGGATAAGGCAAACGTCGAGGTCTCGCGCCGTTTCTTCGTCTGATGGTTCTCCCTTCAGCATGTAGAGAAAGTTGGCGGCGTGAGAGAGATTCTTATTTGGGCTCTGAGGTTCCAGATTCTTCCTGATCCTATCCCAGGTCGCCACGATAGTAGCTAGCTTGGCCACAAGCCGAGTTGCTCTTCTCAGATTGGCTTCTTTTGATTCGTCAAGAGGTTCAGGATCCAAACCCGCCATAATGGCAACGGTCGACTGCAGCACGTCCATGGTCGTCGAGGTCTTTGGGATATTCCGAAGAAAGGAAATTGCTTCCTGTGGAATTTCCCTCTCTGAAACTAGTCTTGAAGAGAATTCTTCTAGTTGGGATGGGGTTGGGAGATCTCCGCAGAGGAGGAGGTAAGCAACCTCCTCGTATGTAGAGTAGTCAGCCAGGTCGTGGATGTCATAACCTCTGTACGAGAGTTCTCCTGCTGTCCCGTCTATGAGGCAAATGTTTGTCTCCGCTACAGGAACTCCGCGCAAACCAATATCTTTGGTGCTGGGTTCCGTTGACATCCCCATTCCTCATCATTTCCATTTTTGGTTGGAAAGAACTACATGGTCGGCGCAGCGCGGTGGGTCCTTATCTTGTCGACGATTGCTTCACCGACCTCGCTTCCCTTTGCCTTCCCACCCAGGTCGTAGGTTAAGACCTTGCCCTCATTCAGGACCTCCATAACCGCTCTTTCCACTGTGCCCGCTGAATCCTTTTCGCCAAGATAGTCCAGAAGCATCTTGCCCGCAAGTATTGTGGCGATCGGGTTAACCTTATTCTGGCCTGCATATTTCGGCGCTGAGCCATGTATTGGTTCGAACATGGCGTAGTTTTCACCGATGTTTGCCCCTGGCGCCACGCCAAGTCCGCCGACGAGTTGCGCGGCTTCGTCTGAGATTATGTCTCCAAAGAGGTTTGTTGTAACTATTACGTCGAAGGCTTCAGGCCGCTTGATGAGCTGCATAGCCAAGTTGTCTATGTGGTAGTCGTCAACTCTTACTTCTGGAAATTCTTTTGCCACTTTGAGTACAGATTGGTTGAAGATTCCGTCTGTACGTCTGAGGATGTTTGCCTTGTGGACATAAGAAAGGTGTTTGCGTCTTTGAGCTGCGAGTTTGAACGCGTATCTCGCGACTCTTTCGCTGGCCTTTTGCGTGATAACGCGGATCGCGACGGCCACACCCTCGGTAAGGTCGAATTCTATGTTGGAATACAGGTCTTCGGTATTCTCTCGCACAACTACTAGGTCAATGTTCGGGTTTAACGAAGGCACATGAGGCAGAGAGTGGCATGGCCTAACATTGGCGTACAAGTTGAACAGTTTTCTGATTGTCAAAGCAACGCTAGGCGGGGCCCCTGGCTCTTCCGGCGTGGTCATGGGCCCTTTAAGGCAAGCTAAGGTTGTTCGGAGCAGGTCAATCGTTTGAGGTGGCAGATTTGTTCTGTGCTTGGGTATGGCATTGAAGCCGGCCTCACCCTGTACTAGGTCCAGTTTGTATGTTCCAGCTCTCTCCTCAACTGCCCTCAGCACCTGTACTGTTGCGCCTACCACTTCTGGGCCTGTGCCGTCACCGGAAAGAACTGCTACTCTGTAGGTCTTCACCGAAGGGCCCTCTGGTTGGCTCTTCTCATCATTTGGATTTTGTGTAGTTGAGTAGGCCTCCGGCGATCAATATGTGGCGCATTCTGTGGGTGAACGGCAGCTTGAATTCGACGGCGCGATTGTCTACGTGGCCTTGTATCGTTTGGGCTTCGGTACTCAAGGTTTGGACTACGTAGTCAATCTTGACCATGCTTCCAACGCTAATCTTTTCATACTCATCCGGGTTAACAAATTCCAGAGGTATTATGCCGAAGTTTATCAGATTTGACTTGTGAATACGGGAAAATGACTTGGCCAGTACCCCTTTTATCCCGAGATACATGGGAGCAAGGGCTGCGTGCTCTCGACTTGAACCTTGACCATAGTTGATGCCGCCAACTATGAATCCGCCATTTTTCTCTTTTGCGCGCTGCACAAAGCCCGGGTCGGTCCATGCGAAGACATATTCGCTTATTGCCTGGATATTGCTGCGTAGTGGCAGGATTCGGGCGCCCGCCGGCATTATCGCGTCCGTGCTAATGTTGTCGCCAACTTTGATGAGGACCTCGCCTTGAAGCGTTTCTCGTATAGGGCCTCGCCTAGGCAAAGGCTTGATGTTCGGTCCCCTTATGACCTCCACCTTCTCGGGCTCTCTTGAAGGCGGCAGGACCATGGAGTCATCGATTACAAATCTTTCAGGCCACTCGATCGACGGGTAGTTACCTAGTTTTCTAGGGTCCGTTATCTCTCCATAAAGCGCCGCGGCCGCACAGCTCTCGGGGCTGGCTAGATAGACGTGGTCGTCCTTTGTACCGCTCCTACCAGGCCAGTTCCGATTGTAAGACCTAATCGAGTTGGAATTGGACGCTGGCGCAGAGCCCATACCAATGCAGCCGTTGCAGGCGTTCTCGATGATCCTAGCACCCGCCGCGATGATATCGTACAACGCCCCGGCCTTCGCTACCGTTTCAAGGACTTGTCTTGAGCCCGGGTTAACGTGAAGGCTGACGTTGGGATGCACCTTCTTACCTCTAAGAACGTGAGCCGTAATGAGTAGATCTCGGTAGTTGGAGTTGACGCAGGAACCGATACATGACTGTTGAATCGGCGTTCCCTCAGCTTCACGCACGGTCTTTATGTTGTCTGGCGAGCCCGGTGCCGCAACTAACGGTTCGAGTTCGCCCAGGTTGATTTCCATGTTCTCGTCATATACCGCGTCTGGGTCTGCGGTGATAGGTTTCCAGTCCTGAACCCTCTCTTGTCTAGTGAAGAAATCCTTGGTAACCTCGTCGGACGGGAATATTGACGTCGTAGCGCCTAGCTCAGCTCCCATATTCGTGATTGTTGACCGTTCAGGTGCGGAAAGAGTCTTAACTCCGGGTCCATAGTATTCGATTATTCTCCTAACTCCGCCTCTGACGGTTAACCTCCTTAGCATTTCAAGAATAGCGTCTTTCGCGGTAACCCAAGGCTTGAGACTTCCAGTCAAACGCACGCCAACTACTTTCGGCATCTCAAAGTAGAAGGCTCCACCTCCCATAGCCACGGCCACGTCCAAGCCCCCGACGCCGATAGCGAGCATCCCTGCTCCGCCTGAGGTCGGGGTATGACTGTCTGACCCCAGTAGTACCTGACCTGGAACGGAGAACCTCTCGAGATTGACTTGATGACAGATTCCGTTTCCCGGCTTGGAGAAGTACATGCCGTACTTTGCACAGAAACTTTGAAGGAATCTATGGTCGTCTGGATTTTCGAAGCCCGTTTGCAGAATGTTGTGATCAACATACGCGATAGCGAGATCGACCCTTGGTTTCGGAACGTCTAGGGCCTCGAACTCGAGACAAGCCATAGTGCCCGTGGCATCCTGCATCAGAACCCTGTCAACCTTGATACCGATTTCCTGCCCGGGCTCCATCCGGCCCTCGACAAGATGCGCTTTGATTATCTTCTCAGCCAGGGTGCCCGTCATATCGTCATTCTCCTCTCTCAGCTTTCAGAATATCCTTCTTGGTCACCTGAATTGGTCCACCACACTTTGGACAGGTCTTCGGAACCTCTTGTAGAGACTGTAGCTTCACGGTGTGTTGAGGACAGTTACCGTTGAACTCTCTGAAGTTGATATCAATGGAATGAAGCTCCTTGCCTTCTTGGCAAAGGAAGAGCTTGTAGTAAGCGAAGTCTTCGTTTAGATCGGAAAATGTTTGGCCGGGGTCCTGCGTGCCAATCAGCAAGTCCGCTTTGTAGTTGCATCGTGGGCAGTTAAGCTCGATAAGTTCCACTGAACCACCTGCCCTTTCGGTACCCTACCAGATGATAAGAACTTGTCGACATCCATGCGGAAAGTTCCTCACCGTGTCTTCTTAGGAATCGTAGCCGTTCTCACGCGTACAAGTTGAGTCTATCTGCTGAGACTTGCATCCCAAGGCCTCCAAGAGTGTCATTTCTTGGTCTAGGTGATCTTGGGAGGCACGTCTATGAGGATCAGATTTGTAGCCTCGCGAGCCTTCAACTTGAGGGCTGCCTCTCTGATGATTCGGGCTTGGTCGTTGGTCTTGAGCATTTCATCGTTGACTTCTATGTAACCAGTTGTAACGTAGACAAAGATGCAGCGAGACTCGTTCGTCTTGAATTCCATGGTCTTTCCTAGGTCGAGGTCTGCCATGTAGATCGAGGCGTCCGCGTGCATCGTAACGGCGCCCGGTAGCCCTTGCCCCGACACTATTGGCAGGAGACGATTCTTCCGAGACTCGGGATAGAAACTCTTCTGGTCATAGCTTGGCTTCAGTCCCTTGACGCCTGGGAAGATCCATATCTGATAGAGGTGTAGAGGTCCATCCCCAAGGTTGTACTCGGAGTGGGTGATGCCGGTTCCGGCGGACATCCTTTGCGCGTCGCCTGCTTTCACAACCGCCCTGTTGCCCATGCTGTCCTCGTGGGTGACCTCGCCGCTTAGGACGGTCGTCACTATTTCGAACTCCTTGTGAGTATGAGGCGGAAAGCCTGTGCTTGGGGCAACGACATCGTCATTGAAGACGCGCAAGGCGCCAAACTGAACGTTCTCCGGATCATAATAATCAGAGAACGAGAAGAGCCAGTGTGTCTTGAGCCATCCTTCGTCAGAAAAATGCCTTCTCTCCGCCCTGATAATCTGGAACGTATTCTGCAAAGGTTCTCACGCCTCTTCCGATTGGTCTGATGCCTAAGCTCTTGCCGTTGGCGTGTGACGGTCATATACTTTGGGCGTTGTGATCGACGGATCTGGAATGCAGCCTCTAATCACAAAGGAGCATACGGTTCTCTTGAAGAAGCAAAAAGGCAACTCATTCGTCTTGGCTTTTGCCGAGTCGATTACTTGGCTCCCTTGATCGCGGACGGAATCATTCCTATCAGGCTAAGGACTGCTGAGACCAGGAGCGCCTTCCTTATTCCGCTGACGAAACCGAGCTGCTCCACTGCACCAATGGTAGCGAGTTGACCGGATAACATCGCGGAAGCGGTCGCGTATGGAAGTTCAGTAACAAGAATCGCCGCAACCAGGCTTATGCTGATCACCGCGCCGGAATTGAAGATGGTTGATCTCACAGCCGAGGCAACTCCTCGCCTTTCGGCGGGGGATGACCGCATGATCGAGCTCATGTTTGGAGCGGCAAAAAGACCGAGCCCCACGCCAACGAGTGCAAGGAACGTCGCAATCTCCGAGTAGGAAGCCGTGGCTGAAATCCCTGAGAAGAGGAAAAGGCTAGCTGCGAGAATGCCTAGGCCTGTGGTGGTCAACCCTCTGGACCCGTATCGGTCTGAAAGGGCTCCGCTTAGCGGCCCTACCGTTGCAAAGGTCACTTCCATTGGAATAAACATGAGCCCTGCTTCGAGCGGACCATATCCGAGCACTACTTGTAGGTAGAGGCTGGCGATCAAAGTAACGGCGCCCATTGAGAGCGCCATGAGGAGGAGACTGAGGTTTCCAGCAGCGAACAATCTATCTGAGAAGAGTCCAAGGTCGACAATTGGGTCCTTCGTTCGCCTTTCTTGGAACAGGAAGAGGACAAACGAGGCTCCGCTGACCGCGACGAGTATGACAGCGGAAAAGAGATAGGCAGGGTTCATGGTTGCGTACGTTGCTGCCAAGAGTAGAGACGTTAGACCTATCGTGAATGCGAGAAAGCCCAGGGTGTCGAATTTCTCGTGATTGGAACGGCGCGAAACTTCTTTCAGCCTCATGTAGGCCCACAAGGTTCCGAAGATGCCGACTGGAACGTTCATGTAGAATACTGATTGCCATCCGGCAAGTTGGATTAGAGCTCCGCCGAGCGTCAGACCCAATACCGACCCGACACGGAATACAATTTGGTTGATGCCTATCGCGAATCCCAACTGCGTGAGCGGAGTGGCGTCAGTGATTAACGCGATACTATTTGCGACGAGCATCGCGGCTCCTGAGCCTTGAATGAGTCTGAAGATGATCAGTTGCTCCCCATTCTCTGAGAGACCGCAGAGAGCGGATCCGACTGTAAAGACGACAAAGCCCAGATTGTACATCCTGACCCGCCCAAACATGTCTGTTAATCGGCCAACCACGAGCAATCCAATGGTGACCACGAACTGGTAGGCCTGAGTCACCCATAGTACTGTCTCCAGATCGGCCTTGAGGGCCGTTGCAATGGCTGGTAAGCCTATAATGACAACACGCAAGTTGATGCCGGACATCAACATGCCTACAGCGGTGACGGTGAGGACGACCCACTTGTATTCCATATGCTTGCTTCCATGCGTACCAGCTAGGAGCCTATCTTGGTCGAAGGCAATTCGATGTATGCGGATCGCATCTTGCTATGAACGCCGAGCCTCATCCATACCTGGGACTCTTGAGGCTTTCCTCAAGGTCGAACTTGATGCGGGGCGGCAATCCTTAAGCGACGGATTTCGGTCACCGTTCGTCGAATGAGCCCGAGGGCCTGAGAAACTGAATCCACGGAAGCCGGGCTGAAGATGGGAAGCCAATCTCTGATATGTGTCGAGAAGTTGAGAAAGATCTACCGAATCGGGTCTGTGGATTTCCCTGCCCTTGATGATATTAGCCTCGAGGTCGAAGCCGGAGAGTTCATCTCGATCGTGGGGCCTTCGGGAAGCGGCAAGTCTACACTCCTCAATATGCTCGGCGCCCTCGACAGACCTACATCGGGTCACGTCTTCATTGAAGGATCAGACCTGTTTCGCAAGAACGAGAATCAACTGGCCGACTTCAGGAACAGGAAGCTGGGTTTCATCTTTCAGGCACATAACCTGCTCATGCGCACATCTGTCCTTGCAAACGTCGCGCTTCCAGCAGTGATCGCAGGAGAAAGAAGGGCGAAGCGGATCAAACGGGCGCGTGGGCTTCTTGAGAGTGTGGGTTTGGGCGACAAGATGACGCGTAAGCCGACGGAACTGAGCGGAGGGGAGCAGCAGAGAGTTGCTGTCGCTCGGGCGTTGATGAATGAGCCCTTGATCGTTCTCGGAGATGAGCCTACAGGGAACCTCGACTCAAAGACGGGCGCGGAGATAGTTGCGCTTTTGAGGAATATCAACAGGGATCGAGGCACCGTCTTCATCCTCGTCACTCACAACCCCGAGGTCGCCAACGAGACACAACGTGTGATACATCTCAGAGACGGGCGCGTCAGCCTAGTGGAGCGAATTCCGAGTTGAAACTGTCCGATCTCGTGGGTTACTCTTTCGGCGCCATGAGGGAGCGAAAGCTACGCGCCATTCTAACAATCGCGATGGTGATGATCGGCGCGGGGCTGATGACCGCGCTCAACGGTCTCACAACGGGCATGTACCAGTACATAGGCTCACAGTTCGGAACACTCGGCGCGAACGTCATCATGGTGCTTCCAGGTCAGGAGTCCGCCACACGCATCACGGAGCAAACTGCCTCAGTCATCAGTAGACTAGACGGCGTGAAGGTTGCGATTCCGTATGTGCAGCAGGGGGCCACAGCTGAGTCGGCGGGAGCCTCCGAGACGGTGCTTGTCACTGGAAGCGATCAGAGGTACTTGCGAGATGTCTTTCCAAGCCTCCAGGTTATCGAGGGCACTCTGGTGGCGTCGCACGACTCGATAGGTATCGTGCTCGGGCACTCCATTGCGTATCCTCCCGACAAGTCGAAGCCATTCGCACGAGTTGGAATGGTCGTGACGATATCGTTCACGACCGTCAAAGAAAAGGAGCCAGAGACCGTGAAGCGGAGCTTCATTGTGCGAGGGATCTTGGCGGAGATGGGAACGTCTGGGATGTTCCTTCCTATTGACCGCATGGTCTTCCTATCATTGCCGGCGGCAACCTCGCTTTTCGACACGGCAGGCAACTACAGCGGCGTAAACGTGATAGCCACCGGCCCCGAAAAGGCCGAGCAAGTAGCTAGCGCGATTCGCCGCCTCTACGGAAGATCCTTCGAGGTCTACACTTCCAAAACGATCATTTCGCTAATCCAGAATATACTCGGTGCGTTCTCAGTCTTCATAGGCAGCATCGCGTCCGTCTCCCTAGTAGTCGCGTCCGTCGGCATCTTCGCGGGGCTCTACACTTCCGTGATGGAGAGAACAAAAGAGATCGGCCTTCTCAAAGCGGTTGGTTTCAAGAAACGAGGGATCCTCGGAGTCTTCCTAGGCGAGGCCATTTTGATAGGGCTCATAGGCGGCCTTCTCGGGGACGCTGTCGGAGTTGGCCTAGGATACGGTATGGCCATTGCCGCCGGGAACATCAGGGGACAATTCGCAAACGAAATGACGACCGGAGCCACAATCGCATATGTCCCGCCTGCGTTTACACTGGAGAACTTCCTCTTCATATTGGGATTTTCAGTGGCCGTCAGTATGCTCGCTGGCGCCTACCCCGCGTGGAGAGCTTCAAGGCTTGACCCAGTCGTTGCACTGCGGAAAGAATAGCGCCGGGCTACGGATTCGCTCAGGGCCCGCCTCTCTGGTCAGTTCACTGACCCCGCACGCAGACCCAGGCGCCTAGAATCCGATATAGAGCCGATCGGCAAGAAGCCTCGGAAGCCCTCTTATGGTTATCTTGGTAGCCGCCGCGTCTATGTCATACTCAACTCTGTGTATCTGAAATTTGATCTCTCCAGACGAGTCAAAGATACCGTAGCTCGCTCGAGGGTCTCCGTCTCTAGGTTGACCGACACTTCCGGGGTTTCCGATCAGACTTGAATCGAGCCCCTGACTGAAAGGGACATGGGTATGGCCGAGGAGGAGCACGTTCCCTTGCGACTCATCAACCAAGCCCTTTAGGATGAAGTCTGGAGTGCTAGGGTAGATGTACTCGTTCAAGGGGTCTCTTGGGCTTCCATGCACTAGAGCAATACTCAGCCCGTCCGCGGTGAAGACTGTTTTGGAGCGTAGGCCCGAGATATAGCGTAGATTTTCGGGTGAGATTTCTTTGCGTGTCCACTCAACAGCTTGGACCGCGTGAGGAACGAAGCCTGACGTGTCGCCGGTTGAGATGGCGTAATCATGATTTCCCATAACAATGGCTCTTGGATTCATGGATCTGACCTCGGACACAACCTCGTTCGGCTGCGCGCCGTAGCCAACCAGATCTCCTAGGCAGACCACTGCATCGCAACCGCCTATTTTCGATCGGACGACTTCCAGCGCGTCGAAGTTCGAGTGAATGTCAGAGATCACCGCGATACGCATCGTTCAGGCACTCTCGCTCCTTCAAGAGCCGACTGGATACGAGCGAATGTACATATTGAAATGTGAGCCTTTCCTGCCGGATGGATTGGACGAGGTCAATGCCTGCACTGGAATCTATTGATGCAAAGTTCGAGCGTAACGGCGTTGCCTTTCAAGCTAACTTGATCAAGCTTGAGAACGCCGTTCTCATACTGTTCTACGAGGGATCCGGCAAGCTTGGCACTGTGGCTCTAGCCATGCCTGGGATTGGCCAAGACAAGGCTGGCAGATCATCCGTTCTCCTAGGCGGCAAGTACATGGTGGCTAGCAGGGCCCTCGCTGAGAGGGCAGCCGGGTCTTTCGGCAAGATTGCGGTTGTGTCACTCAATACGAGCATCGAGGAGGGCGAGGCTCTGAGAATCTATGCGAAATTACTAGACGACCTGAAGAAGTTCTCATCAGTGTCCTAGTACGAGACGAGACTTGAGAGCGGCGACTCTCCCAGCACGCTCACGGCGGCTTTCCGAACCGGCTCTCGTTCTTCCTCAGTCGTGTAGACTCTGATGATATTCATATAGGCCATCAATACGTCAACGACCTTCGAAACCTCTGAGACCTTCTGCGGCAGCTTCTCTCCGCTCGGCCCTCTATAGAAGACTGGAATGTCCATCGGTTCCAGGTCCTGTGCCGAGTGGTACGGCACCGACGGAAGGGACGGCAGGTCTATGCTCACGTTCGCAACGTCGACCTTCGCCTTGTGCGCGATCTCCTCCTCCATGTTGATTCGAACCGTCTCCATGGTGAAGAGATTGGAGAGGAACTCGTCCTTGACGAAGAATGTCTTCTCGTATGCGCACTTGAGTAACTTTCGCCGGTTTAGATTGTTGACGATCGCTTTGGATTTCGCGTTGTTTCGGAGCACTGCCCACACCGCGTCGTCGTCAAGCGCCAGGTACTTGTCAACTGATTCAAGCCGCGAGATATCTAGGTCTTCTTTCGCGTATTCCAGAGCCTTCAGAAGCATTATCTGGGCTGCGCGGGAGGTTCTATGGAAGTAGATCGTTCTGAACGACTCCAACCTCGCGAGTATGAAGCTCTCGAGCGTAGAGAGTGCGGTCACGTCCACGGCCAGGTTGCCGTTGAGCACGTCCATAGTATAGATCAGACGAAAGATGTCAACATCACCGTACCCGGCGCCGGTATGGTACGAGTCGCGAAGAACGAAGTCCATCTTGTCGACATCGACCGAGCTCCGAATTATCTGATCAAGAAACGCGCCCTTCGGGCTGTGCAGTTTTCCAACACACAATGTGCTGATCGCCTTGGGATCCAGATCCTCCCTCGTGAGTGCGTCGAAGAGTTCAGATTCGAGAATGACCCGTGTGGACATGTCCTCGTGCGTCTTCCCAAGATACCTCATCAAGATCGGCTCGAAGAGATGCGAGAAAGGCGCGTGGCCCACGTCATGCAGGAGGGCGGCCACCTTGAGGCTTGTCTTTTCGTCTTCGTTGAGATCTGCTGGAAGGTTCTCAGCTATCACCCCGGCCAGGTACATTGTGCCGAGGGCATGTTCAAAGCGAGTATGCGTTGCTGCTGGGTAGACATACTCAGCTCCCGATAGCTGCTTAATTCTTCTGAGCCGCTGGACGGGACCGGAGTCCAGTACTTTCCTTTCAGTTTCGGTGAGCTTGATGTAGCCGTGGATCGGATCCTTCACAAATCCCCAATAACTGTGCGGAGCTTCACCCTTCTTACCCATTGCTCACACCGTGAACAAAGAACCACAGAGCTGGAATCAAAGCCGTATCAAGCAACCTCCGTGAGGTTGAGACCGCTGGTTAGATTACCTTTGCTCTCGACGTTACACCTGAACCACGATACGGCTTGACTGGGAATCAAGATCCTACCGACAGAATCTTGTATTAGGCTGGGACGGACAGTCGGAAATGAAAGAGGGTCGGACTGTGCGAGAACATCGCAGAGCCGCTTTCATCGTCCTAGAGGGCGGAGACGGGGCGGGAAAGACAACTCAAGCGAAAGCCCTCTGCTCGGCCCTAAAACGTGAGAGGTACAGGATTCATCCGACGGCTGAGCCTAGCCGGAGCGCTGTAGGCAGGCTAGTTCGACAAAATTTCCTTCAGAGAGAAAAGATAGCCCCCGAGGTCGAGGCGCTTCTCTTTGCTGCTGATAGATTCCTGCACCTCAAGTCCGAGGTACGCCCTGCGCTCTCTGCTCGGAAGATCGTCGTGTGCGACCGCTACATGTACGCTTCGCTTGCCTACCAAGGCGCTCAAGGAGTGGACATGAGATGGCTTCGCGAGATTAACCGGTTCGCGGAGAAACCAGACCTCGCGATATACTTGGACGTTCCAGCTGAGATGGCCCTGGGGAGGATAGCGAGAAAGAAGAGCGTTCTAGAGCAGTTGGATTTTCAGCAACGAGTCAGGCAGGAGTACTTGAAGCTCGTTCAAGCGGGAGAGCTCGTACTAGTCGACTCAACTCAGCCGATCAAGAAGGTCGCTAACGACATATTTGCAATAGTTAGGCCCCGACTACTGCAGTTAGAGCTCTAGTTACCCCGCCATCCGAGCACAAATTATCGATCCGGTTCCCGACCAAGTTCCGACTTCCATTCTCCAGCGAGCACGCAGACATCAGTCGGTCAAGTACACGCAAATGGCAAGAAACAGTCTCTATCGAATTCGTTTGAGGCCCTTTGGGTATCTCAATGCCAAGTCAGCGTATACGTCTTTGTACTTGTTCCAGACCTCCTTGTCGGCGTCTGAAACGTCCCGGATGACCTTTGCCGGAATCCCGACGACTACCTTCCCATCCGGTATCAGCGTTCCGCTGGTGACGATAGCGCCTTCACCTACAATACTCCAGGCCCCAACTGTTGCGTAATCGCTCACAACCGCTCCAACGCCTATGACGGCGTAGTCTCTGACAGTGCAATTGTGAAGAATTGCACCGTGTCCGATCTGGACGTGGCTTCCAACCTCGCATTTCTCGTTGATACGTGCGTGCAGGATACAGTTTTCTTGAACGCTCGTCTTGTCGCCTATTGTGATGGTTCCGTAATCTCCTCTGATTCTGGCCCCAGCGCCGATGTAGCATTGAGATCCGATCTTAACGTCCCCGATCACTTTCGCATCTTCGTCGACATATGCGGTTGGGGAAACCATTGGCACGCGCCCTTCGAATTCCCATATTGTCAAACTACTCCCTCACTCAGCTTCACTTCTCAGAGTTCCCTTCGAACCAGAAAGCGAGCAATCGCGTCGAGCGTCTGTCTGGCTTTGGACTTTGGTAACTTCTTGAGCGCTCGTAGCCCATTCTCGATGTATTCATCGGCTGTCTTCCTCGCATAATCCAGAGACCCGTATTTCTTGTACAAGTCGATCGCTTCGGAGATCTCCCCCTGTGAGATTGCGGGCTTTCCGAGCATGGCCATGAATCGGCCTCTGTCTTCCGCTGAGGCAGAGTTGATGAGATGCGCGGCCATGATAGTCCTCTTGCCTTCTCTAATATCGCCGCCGATCTCCTTCCCATACTTCTGGACATCGCCGATGACGTTCAGAAGGTCGTCAACAATCTGGAACCCTACACCGGTGGATTCACCGAAGCTAGTTGCAGTTGAGAGTTGACTTCTTGTTGCTCCGCCTACGATTGCGCCCGCTTCACAGGCCAAAGCCACTAGGGCACTCGTCTTGTTCTGTAGGACCTTGATGACATCCTCGTGGGTGAAGATTTCTCGCTGGTTAAGTTCGAATTCGAGCGCCTGACCTCTTGTGATCTGAAAAGCCCTCTCAGCAAATCTAAGAATGAGGCCATTCTTTGTGGCAGCGTCGAAGTGGCCGGCGGCGACAGCTTCGAAGACCTTGATCAGCATCGCGTCGCCCGAGTTTATCGCGGTTGGGACCCCGAACATTATGTGGATGCAGGGCTTCCCTCTACGAAGCTCACTCTGATCTTCAATATCGTCGTGAATCAGCGTCATGTTGTGGAGTATCTCAACAGCGGCGGCGGCCGCGAGAGCCTTACCAGCTCGACCGCCAACCGCCTCGCAGAAGAGAAAGGTTAGCGCCGGTCTGAAGCGCTTTCCCCCGCGATCAAGAAGCTCCCAGACCGACTGGTAGAGCGTAGCGGGTTGACCGGTCCTCGGAATGTACCTCTCGATCTCCTCGTTCACCATCGCCCCGTACTTTTGGAGGATGGAATCTAGGTCGCCCATGGGTCATCGACGTCCCGGAATAGGTACTAACTCAGAGAGCATATGTCTTTGCGGTCCCGACCGGTCCCCGTGAAGACTAGCGGCCATCGGTGGTTTCGTCTTCTCTGTATGGGGTGGAAACTACGTTTCTGATCCGCTCGGAGATTTTTCTCCCTATCCCCTCCACATTCTGCAGTTCCTTTTCTGAGGCCCGGAACACCTTCTCGACGCTACCGAACGCTTTCAGCAACCTTCGTGCGAGAACCGCATCTATCAAAGGTAATCCTGCAACAACAAATTCCTGTTCGCCCGCAAGCGATCTGGGTTTTCGCTCCATTCTTATTCTGGGGCGGCGTTCTCCTTTCGATTGTTCTCGCCTGGCGATCGAGAGAAGCAATAGGGCGGTCTCTGATGGGCTTCTAGTCCAAACGATCGGCACACCGAAGTCTACCATCACGCTTGCGACAGCCCCCATGACCGCTTCGGGTGTGATGTTGCGCGACGTCTGGAAGCTTTCTCCTTCGATCAGTAGAATCGGCATTTCATAAGCGGACTTCAGGTTTGAGACCTGTTCAAACAGCCTACCATCAATTATCGAAGCGGCAAAATCCTCGACGGTCTTTCTCTCTATCGCTATGCGGTCGGAGATGATGAAGTCCCCCATACTCAGGGTCTCCTGCGTGATGAGAACGTCATACTTCGAAAGCTCTCTCGTAGTCGGTGACCCCAGTTCGCGTGAATCCACAATGATCATCGGTTTGCCTGAGATCTCAGTCAAACTCTCTTCCTTCAGAAACTCCTCAAGGTTGGGCTGGTCAAGCTCTTGATCGGCGGCCTCTGAGGCGACCTGCTTTAAGGCATGTGCCATCATCCGTTCTCTTCGTCGTGAAATGTAGTAATAGGCTTCGTCCCTGGTTCCAATGGCCATGAGAATCGTTGCCTTTCCCGGGCCTTTTCTCCCTGTCCTTCCTCTCCGCTGGATGTATCGGATAGCGCTGGGCACTGTGTCATAGAATATGACCTCGTCGCACTCGACAATGTCGAGACCTTCTTCTCCAATCTGGGTGGCGACCAGCACATTGTACTGACCTGACTTGAAATCCTCGAGTAGCATTGTCTGCTGCTTCTGAGAGAGGCCTTTGTCTGCGCTCTTCGTCTGCTGCCCCACCAGTCGCACAGCGGAGATTCCCGGCTCCTTGCCTAGCTCCTCAACGAGCCTGGCCGCTGTGGCTCTATAGTTGGTGAAGATCATGACTCGTCGTGAGCCCAGAGTCAGCGTTTCCTTGACTCTATCGATGAGGACTTGCAGCTTCGGATGCTCGTTCCTCTTTTCCGCTTCGCGTGATGCTATCAGCGAAACGTTCAGAATCCTGGAATCTTGCAGAAATGCCCGAAGCCAAGGCATCGCACGTTTCTTGAGCCGCTCTTGCAAGCCGTCAAGGTAGGCTTTCAGCGGAGAGAAACCCTGGGTCTCGAGCAGCTCCATAGCCTTGAGTGCATGAATCGATGAATACAGGCCGAATGAGATCTTTCTAAGTAGATCCTTGGCCGCAGGTTCGTTTACAGTGTCGCGTCGTATCTTCTCTCTCGCCTCAAGGATATCGCGTAGACGAATTCTGTCCGCGTCGGCGCTAGGTAAATATCCGTAATCTCTCGCCTCTTTGAGCACCTCCTTCGTGTAGTCGTCGAGGATCCGCTTGACGTCCCGGAAGATCGGCGGCAGCTCTACCGGAACCCACTCGACCTTGATTCCTCCAACGAAGGGCTTGACGTCCTCGTCTGAGATTGTGCGGGACTCGATTCGCTTGATGTTGAGGCTCTTGCAAACCTGCTGTATGGCTTCCTTGCTGGATCCTGGAGATGCGGTCAGCCCGAGGACTAGGCCGCTAGGAATTTTGCTGTATCTTTCTCCGATGAACGTGTATGCGTAATCGCCGACGGCTCTGTGGGCCTCGTCGAAGACGAGGAGAGATATGTCAGCGAGCTCGATCTTTCCTGATATCAAGTCGTTGACAAAGACTTGGGGCGTGGAAACGATCAGCCTCTTCGTCCAAGCCTCCTTCCTGTCGTCCGGCGAAGCCTGCCCGGTCACGCAAGCGAAATCTTGAAGGTCAAGACGGAGCAATCGCTTGAAGGTCCTGTAGTGTTGCTCCACAAGAGGCCGGGTTGGCGCTAATACGATCACGCGCCTCTTAGGATACTGCTCCAGTCTCTTCGCAGCCACCAAGGCGGCGATCAGAGACTTCCCCAGACCGGTCGGTATGGAAACTAGAGTGTTCCCACGGAGGGCACTCTCGGCCACCCTTTCCTGATAGGTCCGCCTCTCGATCGACTCGACGTTGACCAATGGGTGATCGAAGAGGCTGAGGTGAGCCAAATCCATCCACTCAGACCGTAATATAGCAGGAATTAAGAATTGTCAAACCAAGAGTTAAGGAACACTTTGCCTGAAATAGTCGACATCTCCATCATGAGCTGAGGATGCCAATGCAGATCATGGCGCACGAAGACGCTGACGGAGTATGCAGCGCCTCACTTCTGAGAATGACCGATCCTACTTCGAGGATCTTTTTCAGCAAGCCGTGCAGCCTACTGCGAGATCTCGATCAGATAGATACGCGAAGAG
>Ga0129297_10000432_pt1 | contig 19872 bp, 22 predicted proteins | sample I18A1metaG_FD_94708 | JGI IMG/M metagenome (GOLD analysis project Ga0129297, IMG submission 94708) | Lake sediment bacterial and archeal communities from Gulf of Boni, Indonesia to study Microbial Dark Matter (Phase II) - ​I18A1 metaG | ecosystem: Environmental > Aquatic > Freshwater > Lake >... | reverse complement strand
GTACTTGTGGTTGTTCAGCCTCTGACACTTTCTTCGCCCTCGTCATCGCTAAAACGAGTCTGTCGCTAAACCAGTATATGCCCAAATTGAGGATCGCTGCGAAACCGATCGCAAGCAACGGAGAAAGACCAAGCGCATACGAGGCGGCAAGGAGAATACCTGTGAGAACACCGAAGAGCATGGTGGTCTTGATGAAATTCCGGATCATACTCATCAGTTGGGCTGCAAAGTGCTTAGGCACGCTTAGGATTTGTTCTTGAAGACACGGTAGGAAGGAGCTGGTTCAACTTGCGCTTTCAGAAAAACCAGAAGGACTAGGTTTAGTGGGGAAGTCCGGTGAAGGCCAGCGTTCTGCATCATCGGTGCAATTTCGTCGGACGTGGGTGACGGTCGTACCACTTTGCAATCTTGATAAGACTACAAATAAAGAGCGGAGATTTTCCAACGGGACCCATACGAGAACAGAGAATATGAAGGAGGGAGAGTCCTTGCCTAGGAGGTCGTCTTTAACTTCATACTCAAGCCTGCCACTATATCAATTACGACTATAGCTGCTCCAGCGGCAACAAGGATTCCCATAATATCTGTGGCCGCGTACGTCGTTACAACCGGATTTATTAGCGGATGTATCGTTCTTAATGTCACCTCCATTAACAGAGGATAGGGAGTGCTTCACCTTAGGGGTTGTTTTTTTGAGACGAGACAACACGAACTTTGTCCAACCTACGTTTTCTGAAAATCCAGAATTGAGAAATTTGGGGGGAGGGCTAACTCGCGTGTCAGCTCTCTATCCTTCGCGAAAATCCGTCATGAGCGACCGGCACTCGACACTTATTCCAAACCATCCTTGCAGCAATCAAGCATGCTGCAAGGAACTGGGAGAGTCGCGTCGCGATAGAAGCCATAGATATGAGCGCTGGAGACGAGGCTACCGCTAATCAGATGAAGCTACCAATGTGCTTCAGAGTCTCGTAAGATCTACTCTAGACGACCGATAGCTACCCAACCTCTATCGCGTCTCGATGTTCTTCCAAGAACTTCAGGGCGAACCCCAGCGGCTGCTCGCTCTGCGCATGCACTCGAAATAGTGGTTCATCAAGCTTCACGGGATCGCCGATGTGTTTGAAGATGTAGACGCCTGCTCCTGGGTCACGCGGCGCACCGGCCAGTCTTGCGACGCGAGCGATAACCTCATTATGAATTGCTTTCACGCTTCCGCTCTTCTCTGCCAAGATTTCTTGAGTATCCTGCCCTGGTTCAGGTAGCTCGCGGCGGCCTTGCAGGTTTCGAATCCGCTCGAACTTCTCGTACGCTTGGCCGGACTGAAGCAAGGCTTGAGCACGCTGTCGGCCATGCCCGGAGCCGACTTTCCCGGTGAGCTCCAGTAGCTCGCCTGCTAGGTAGAGGGACTTTTCCCTGAGGTCTGTCGGAGCGTCTGGCTCGTTCCTCAGAACCTTGAGCACATCCTGAGCTTCCAAAACCGGGCCCACTCCGTGACCAATCGGTTGTGAGCCATCCGTCAGCAAGACGCGAATCTTCAAGCCTAAGCGTCGACCAATCTCTTCGAATCGCGTTTTGAGGCGATCGGCCTTCTTGCGGGTTGGAGCTTTGGAGCCCGGCCCGACCGGAATGTCAAGCACAATGTGTGTCGATCCTGCGGCCTTCTTCTTCGCTAGGATGGAGGAGATCATCAGGCTCTCTGAGTCGATGTTGAGTGGGTGCTCGATGCGGATGATCAGGTCATCGGCCCGAGCTAAATTGAGGGCCCCGCCCCAGATCAGGCACCCGTTCTCTTTCTTGACGATCTCGTAGCTACGCTCGATCGGCAGCTCTACATTCATTAGCACTTCCATCGTGTCGGCTGTGCCCGCTGGCGAGGTTACTGCCCGCGATGATGTCTTGGGAATTAACAAGCCAGCCGCGGCCACAATGGAGGCGACGATGGGCGTGGTCCGGTTGCCAGGAATGCCGCCAATGGAATGCTTGTCTGCCACGATCGGATTATCAAAGTGCAGCTGCTCGCCGTTCTCAACCATTGCTCTTGTTAAGGCGTACACCTCATCATCGTCGAGGCTGTTGATTGTGGCAGCGACAACGAAAGCTGTGAGCTCTATCCTTGAATAGCGTCCCTCGGCAATGTCCCCAACGATATTTCTGAAATCGTCCTGAGACAGGCGCTTCCCGGTAATCTTGGCGCGCAGAAGGTCCATCGAGGCCGGCGGCTCAGTCGGCCTTAATTCCACATCTGCACCCTCGGGAAGACCCAAATTTGCAAAGGCATAGTTGCTCAAGCCAAGGGTTCCCCGAGGCACGAGTGTACCTTCGACGGCGTTTAGCACGGCGAGAAGTTTTCGGCTACTTGCTGAGATTTCAACGCGGTCCATTGGGTGCAGCCCGAGGCACCGGCACAGCAGGTCATCGTCATCCAAGAAGGCGACGCTTTCCTTGTGCGTGTCAACTCCCATTCGTCTTACTGTGAACATCATTTCCGGACCTCCATGTGACTTTCAGAACCTTCATCCTGCACGCCCGCTCGATAGTCAAGATCCAAATAACTCATCGTGATCCAGCTTCTAGCGTCATGCTGTCGAGGTACTCAGGGACCTGGACAGACCAGTCAAGCTGCTGCTTGATCCTTGTCTTTAGCGACAGAGCGGCCCCTGGTTCGCCGTGAACAATAAGCGTCTCTTTTGGGGCTCGCTCAAAGCCCGAGAGCCATTTCAAGATTTCATGATAATCTCCATGTGCGGATAGACCGTCGATGGCTTCAATCCGGGCGCGCACCCGGACTTGCTGGCCATGAATCCGGATCTGCTCGGCGCCGTCGCGGAGGGCCCGTCCGCGGCTACCCTGTGCTTGGTACCCCACGAAAAGCACGGTGTTCTGGGGATCGGGCAGGCGGTGTTTGAGGTGATGCAGGATTCGTCCACCCTCACACATCCCGCTTGCAGAAATAATGACGATGGGACCTGGCGCGTCGTTGAGCATTTTGGATTCATGCGTGGTGCGCGTGAAATGGGTCTAGCGACAGCGCAGTGGACACTGTTCCTTGTCCATGAGCAAGTTGACGTTGAGGTTGTGCTCATCGCCGAAGCGGCAATAAACATCTGTTGCGTCGATAGCCATCGGGCTATCTATGTAGACTGGCAGGTCCGGAATACGCTTTTGATCCTGAAGTTTGCGCAAGTAGTAGAGCACCTGTTGCGTGCGGCCCACGGCGAAACTGGGAATCAGTAGAGCACCGCCTCTTTCAGTCGCCTGAACGACGACTGCGGCTAGCTGATCCTCTAGAGGTTCCGGCGAGTGCTCGCGGTCGCCATACGTCGATTCGACGAATAGGTAGTCAGCATGAGCTACGAAGCTCGGGGGTTTCATAATCTCTTGATCGTAGCGACCCAAGTCTCCTGAGAATACGAGCTTGAGCCCTCGGCTGCCGATGGAGACATCGCATTCTGGGATGACCGAGCCGAGGATGTGACCCGCAGCGTGTGCCTTCACAGTCAGCTGTTCATCAATGATGAAAGGCTGCTCTAGCTTCACCGGGTGAAGCAATTTCAGCGACTGTAAAGCGTCTTCATAGGTATAGAGAGGCGACGCCGGCTTATGCCGCGAGTAGCCTTTCTTGTTGGCATAGCCTGCTTGCTCTTCTTGCAGATACCCTGAGTCAGGCAGGAACAATTCCAGGAGAGCACATGTTGCTTCAGACGCATAGACCGGGCTGACGAAGCCTGATTTGACTAGTCTCGGCAAGTATCCGGAATGATCGATGTGAGCATGCGTCAGCACGACAGCGCTAAGCTCCGCAGGGTCGATCGGAAGGCTATCCCAGTTAAGTTGCTCCAGTTCTCGCGACCCCTGAAAGAGCCCGCAGTCGATCAGGTAATGCTTACGCCCGACCGAGAGCCAATACTTTGAGCCGGTTACTGTCTGGGCCCCGCCGAGAAAGGTCAATCGCGCGTCCATAAAATGCACTCCGTTCCTATAGCTACGATCTGAGGCGGTCAACCCTGACGATCGCGTGTGGTTCTGGGTGTTCAGTCTCCGAGACTTTCGTCGGCTCCGTTATTGCTAGGGCCATCCTGTAACTGAACCAGTATACGTCCGAGTTCAGGAGTGTCGCGAGAGCGATAGCGACCAAGGGAGAATGCCGGGTGGCATACGAAGCAGCAAGGAGCACGTCCGTGTGAACAGCGAAGAGAATCGTTGTCTTGGCGAAATCCCAGATCATCCCAACCATGCAAGCACTTCAGAGCAAAGAGTGAGCATAAGCTTAGGATTTATTGTTGAGGACAAAACAAAACGGGGCATATCGGATTTCTATTTTCGGAAAATGCATGACAAGGAAGTTTGCTCGGAAGCCTGGCCTCGCCCGTGGCTCTCTGTCATTGACGCATTTGTCAGAACTTGACAGCAGCCAGGCGAGGATCCGAAGTCCGTCAGCATGATGCCTTGATTAGTAGTCGAACAGCACATGGTTGCGGCTTCAAACCTATTTTTCAATTTCGGAAGGAGCAATTGAATTATGTCGCATGATATAGCGGGAAAGTCTTGCTGTTTGCGATGATCGCGCGCAAGGGTACCCGAATAACATTTGCTGTTCTCTTGCTGTTCGTTGTCTTGCTAGGATCTATTGTTCTGTACTACAACTTGGCTCTGGGCGCACAAAACGCGAGCATTGGAGACTTGGAGAGCGCAATAGCAGAACTGCGAGAGAAGAATAGGCAACTGGAGAAGGAGCTGTCCTCACGGGAGGGTCTTCAGGGCGGCGCGTCTATTCAAGGGTTGGACCCAGTACAGATCTATCGGAATTCAAACCGTAGTGTGGTAACCATCGAGGGAGCCAAGACCACTATTGTCGACACGATCTTCGGTCGCCAAAGGATTGTAGCGAATATAGTCGGTTCCGGGTTTGTGGTGCAGTATTCGAGCACCTATTACACGGTAACTAACTTTCATGTCCTTGATGGTGTAACCAACGTGACTGTAACCTTCTGGAACGGTGATGTTTACAGAGCAAGAGTCGTCGGTTCTGATGCATACAGCGATATAGCGGTAGTCTCTGTCGAAGCCCCAACAGAAGAATTCTATCCGCTTGAGCTCACCTCATCATCTTCCCTCAGGGTAGGCGACGCAGTAGTCGCAATTGGAAATCCCTTTGGTCTCTCGGGTTCCATCACGCTCGGAATCGTGAGTCAGCTGGGAAGAACAATAGAATACGAGTCAGGAGCAGGAGGCTTTGCCATCGCCGATGTGATCCAGTTTAGCGCTCCGATAAACCCCGGAAACTCAGGCGGGCCGCTCCTGGATAGTGACGGAGCGGTCGTCGGCATAACAACGGCTGTGGTTTCAGGCTCTCAAGGGGTCGGCTTTGCCATACCATCTGATACCCTCCTTCGAGAGTTGCCTTTGCTCATAAAGACAGGCGGGTACAATATGCATCCCTTCTTGGGCATCCAAGGAGTAGATATGAGTTATCGGATCTCGCAAGCCATAGGAAGCAACGTGTCATATGGTGTACTAGTAGAAAGGAGTATTCCAGGTGGACCCGCAAGTAAGGCCGGTATGAAAGGCGGACAGCAACGAGTTGAGATTCAAGGCCAACAGTACGTCCTAGGAGGAGACATCATAGTCTCCATCGACGGGACAAGGATTGTGAACAACGATGCACTATCCACATACTTGGAAAGGAACACTCTCCCGGGGCAGACAATCGAAATTGGGATAGTGAGGTCCCGGAGCTTTATGCTCGTAGAGCTTGTACTGGCGGCGAGGTCATCCCCGGTCTAGGCCCTAGCCCCGTGTCTGGTCTGAACAGAGGCCATCTCGCTCTCGATATCCACATGCATCAGTGCCGGGACGACCGACTGGAGAAATGCTGATCGACACGTGAATTACGCCGCGAGTCGTCGGACAGTTTTCACTTCATGTACTTCATTGGGTTCTTATCGAACTCGCTCTTACACCCAGCCGAACAGAAGTAGTATGTTTGTCCCATGTGCGTTGACTTGTACTTCGCTGTCTTCTCGTCAACTTGCATCTTGCAAACAGGATCCTTTGCCAAGTTTGTCACCTCCGAGAAGGTTCAACAGCATCCGCCGCCTCTGTCTTCTTCGGGCGGTGCGGCGAGGCGTCTCCGTTCCATTTCGCTTGCGTACTTGCTTGCATGCTCTTCCGAGCAGAAGTGCTTCCCGAACCGTACGAACTCCTGCCCCCTGCCAACCTTGACGCCGCAAACCTCGCAGTATTTTGTGAATAATCCCATTGCTACGGCCACCTCCGACGAGATGGGCGACGCTTTTGGCTTTAGCATACTTCACCCTAGCTATTACTGAAGTTGTGGGAAGAAAGCACACTCTTTTCTTCTAATGAAAGATGCAGTGTCCTTTTATTCATCGTCTGCAAAATCGAGTGGCTGAAACGGTTTGTCTACGGCGCAACTCGATGAGACTGACACTTTGCTAATCAAAGCGCTTCAGAAGGACAGCCGAACCTCTCTCAAGGAGTTAGCTGATCTGGTGGACGTTAGCGTGCCCACGGCTAAGTCTAGGCTTGACAGGCTTGTAAACTTGGGAGTGATACGGCAGTTCACCGTCGCGCTCGATCCGCAGAAACTAGTCGGCGGTATAACAGCTTTCATCACCCTGAAAGCAAAGCTCTCCGATATGGAAGCGGTCAAAACGGCTCTATCTCAGATGGATGAAGTCATGGGCCTCTATCTAACGACCGGGGAATCTGACCTTGTTACAAGAGTCTGTGTCCCGGACGCGCGTGCACTTGAGGATTTCATTTTGAGGAAATTAAGCAAGGTGCCCGGCATTGAGGCCGCACGGAGCAGCCTCGTCGTTGAGACCGCGAAGGAGGATTATGGTCCCTTCGTAAGGCCTGGATTCGGCATTAGGATATTCTGCGCGACATGTAGAAAAGAAATCAAGGATCGACCAGTCAAGCGACTGTTACAAGATGTCGAGTACTACTTCTGCTGCGAGACCTGTCTGTCAGCTTACGAAGACTTCTTACAGAAGAAAGCGGCTGGTGAGCCTGTAAGCGTCCCAACGCCTAAGAGCCATTCACACTAGGCTCTGTCTCTTTTTCGGCACGAGCTGTAGTATCATGTGTATGCTTCGTTCCGCCGTGATGGCCCATGAACAGATGACTGACTCCGCACAAACTGGCGAAGGCTGCAAACAAAAATAGAGTATTCACGAAGAGCCCGAGCAACACCAGTGTACCGAAGAACCCGGCAAGAATCAGATTCCTCTTCTTCAAGAGTTATCAGCAGAGAAGGGGGTGTTCCTCCGACGATAAGCGTGATTCTTCAGCTCTCGGGAAGACGTGAACCTGATTCGGTGTCATAGATGAAATCTGGAGGGTCGTAAAGTTCTTCAAGAACGAACAGTCCGCTTCCAGATCGGATAGAAATGATGAATATTCGGAGTTACGAGCGGCCGTAACGCAGCGGTCAAGCGGTCGATGGGGTTCGAGAGCCCTCCACGGCGCTCTAGAAGGCGCTTACGGCTGACCCATCTGCAGCGCATTTCGACATTTTCTGCCGGAACCTCGCCACTTCCGGGATGCACGCACGACAGGAAGTTGTCGTCTGTTTCATGGGTCGCCGACGCGCCTGAAGATTTTGGGGCGCCGCCCGGTTATCTATCCTGTTCGCCAAGGGCCTTGAAGCGAAGTTTCGAAGATGTACAAGCATCCTTTGCGGAGGATCGCTGATAGGGAAGAAACGCTTCGGTCGAAGTTTTCGCTTCAGAAAGTGACTGTTGGAGTTTGCGATCTATGCGAGAACGGCAAGAGGCTTAGTCATCGCCATCTTGTGTGAAGGCTCATAGGGTCGTAGCTGGCTGTGCCTAAAGATCCGGTTTGCGGGATGTTCGTCGATGAAGATCATGGACTAAACGCGACATTGGGAGGAAGGAAGTTCTACTTCTGCAGCGAGAGCTGCCTTAGGACTTTCACCGCTCCCGAGAAGGAGCTTCGCAACCTCAAGCGAAGAATGTACGTAGCCGTCTCTGGAGCATTACTTCTAGCCATAATGCGCGCCAGTCTTTATCTAGGTCTTGCCTTCGGCGCCGTCGCGGTTACATGGGTTCCAATTCCAAATCTTCCAATACTGACGTGGGGCCTGTTGCTATTCGTGATAACCACTCCTGTCCAATTCATTGGGGGCTGGACCTTCTATGTTGGCGCGTACAAAGCCCTCCGTCAGCGAGCGGCCAACATGGATGTCCTGATAACAATCGGGACGCTGGCTGCTTACATCTACAGTGTCATCGTTCTCTTTCTACCGAACCTTCTGCCAGTACAGCAGCGAGACGTGTACTTCGAGGTCTCCGCCGTGATCATCGCCTTCGTGCTGCTGGGCAAGTTCATGGAGGAAGCCATCAAGAAGCGGAGCTCCGTTGCTGTGAGAAAACTGCTTGATCTGAAACCCACCCTAGCAAGAGTCGCTAGGGCCGGGATAGAAACAGAGATACCCGCGGAGGAGGTTCAGGTTGGAGACTTGGTTATTGTCCGACCTGGCGAGAAGGTTGCCACCGACGGGATGGTAGTGAGCGGTTTATCATCCGTTGACGAGTCGATGATCACTGGTGAGAGCCTCCCCGTCGAGAAGAAGACCGGAGACAAGGTGATAGGAGCAACTCTCAACAAAAGCGGATCACTGACGTTTAGAGCGACGGCGGTTGGAGCGGACACGGCATTATCGCAGATTGTAAAACTGGTTGAAGAGGCTCAGGCCTCGAGTGCGCCCATTCAGCGGATCGTGGATAGCGTCGCAGCAAAATTCGTTCCTGCCGTCGTCGGAGTCGCAATACTCTCCTACGTCGGTTGGTTTCTCGTCGGAAACTTCACGCTCGCGCTGCTTTCATTCATCGCGGTTCTGATCATTGCGTGTCCGTGTGCGCTTGGTATCGCGACCCCGGCCGCGCTGATGGTTGGCGTCGGCAAGGGAGCTGAGGCGGGTATACTCATCAGAGGGGGACAGTATCTCGAGCGGTCCCAGAAAATACGGACCGTCATATTTGACAAGACGGGGACCTTGACTCGGGGGGAGCCATCGGTAACGAACGTTCTCTCCATCGCGAACCCTGAGGAGGAAGAGCTCTTGCGTTTGGCAGCCATTGCCGAAAAGCGTTCTGAGCACCCGCTGGGAGAGGCGATTGTGAAAGCTGCTGGCGAGAAGAATCTTGCTGTCGACGATCCGGAGTACTTTGAAGCCATACCCGGCAAAGGCGTTAGAGCAACGTGCGAAGGGAAGGAGATCATTGTCGGGAATCGAAGGCTGATGCACGATCATCACATTTCCGATCTAGGTCCCCTCGAGGAGGTCATACAGAATCTTGAGCTGGAAGGCAAGACCGCCATGATCGTTGCCGTAAACGACAAGGTCGCGGGGACGATTGCTGTCGCAGACACTCTCAAGCCAAGATCGCGAGAGGCCGTCATGGAACTCAAGTCTATGGGGCTCGATGTCGTGATGATGACCGGCGACAACGATAGAGCCGCTCAAGCGATCGCGAAGCAGCTCGGCGTTGGCAGGGTACTGGCAAATGTATTGCCCTGGGAGAAGACCGAGCAGGTCAAGAAGCTACAGGCCGCAGGTGATGTTGTAGCGATGGTAGGGGACGGAATCAACGACGCCCCAGCCCTAGCCCAGGCAGATATCGGGATAGCGATCGGAAGCGGGTCTGACATCGCGAAGGAGACCGGCGGGATCATCCTGATCAAGGACGATGTCATGGATGTCGCACGAAGCATAAAGCTCAGCAAGGCCACGATGCGAAAGATCAAACAGAATCTCTTCTGGGCGCTGATCTACAATGGGGCGGGGATTCCCATCGCCGCTCTCGGACTGCTCAACCCCATCATCGCGGCAGCTGCAATGGCGTTCAGCTCTGTTTCGGTCATTGGAAACTCATCGCTGCTGAGACGTTTCAGGTTTGACGACACGACCCACGTCTCGCCACGTGACGTATTGTTCAGCAAGTGAGGCCACTATTGGGTTGGTATGGCAAGTGAACGAGCGAGGCGGCGGCCATGAACGCAACTGAAAACGAACCTATCAATATGCATCACCGGTCCGTGGCTATTGACCGGATGTCACGAGACATCACGGCAACGATAAAGCTCAACCGGATGTACGTTCTGGTTTGTATGGTCTCTTGCCTCGGTCTATTGGGACTATTGGTCGCAAGGATTTTTCTCTTCAAGTAGACCTAGCGGATACAACGCGTTCACCGCAGGGAGAAGAGAGGACCCCAATGGTGCTACGGCGGTAGTCTTGATCATGTGCACTCATACTGAGCTGACCAACACTGAGAGAAGCGCAGGCGACCAGTTGGGAAGGCGTCGCTACAATTCGACGCTACTCAAGGCGTCAAGAATTCTTCCATTCGAGCAAAATCAATCTGGGCGGCACTTCTTGAGGTAGCAATAGTTCTGACGTAGAGATTCAGGTAGGACGCCTGAAACGAGGCTCGAAGCCTCATGTTCAGAAAGGGCCAGCCTGAACTAGCCCGCTATCCCGTAACCAGCTGAGGTGTTTGAGATGGGCTTTTTCACAAAATACTGTGAGGTGTGCGGCGTCAAAGTTGGCAAGGGTCAGGAGTTCATACGATTCGGGAAGCATTTCTGCTCCGAAGAGCATGCAAGCAAGTATGCAAACGAAATGGAACAGAAACGCCTCGCCGCGCCCCGCGAAGACAGCGGCGGCGGATGTTGTTGAGGCATTTGTCTCGAAGAAGGTGATTGATTTGCCAAAAGACCCGGTTTGCAGGTTTGAGGTCTCTCCTTCTCACACTCCTTGGGCTTACAATGGAAGCAATGCGAAATATACTTCAACGCGCAGGGGACAAACGTACTACTTCTGCTCAGCTAGCTGCAAGGGCCAATTCGACAAGAACCCAATGAAGTACACGAAGTCAACGTAACGGACCAGCCGAATCCTGGATCAGGAGAGGAGGCATGAGGAGAGCAATAATCCTATCTACGCTGGGAGTCTTGGGTCTACTTGGCGTCTTCGTGAACTACGTTTTTCTCTACATCGCTGTAGCTGCGCTGTGCCCTTCGATGCACTTCTTGGGCGGTCACGGAGAACATACAGGTTCCTACGGAAGAAGCAAGAACACCGACGTTGGCGACGAAGAATCCCAGAAAGAAAAACGCCAAGCATGTCACTAAAGGATAGGGAAGCTCATCGGTGAGAATTTGCCAGATCGTGCGAGGAAGGAACCCAATCAAGCGATGTCGCGTAGAAAGTTCACCGAGACCCTTATCGCCCTGTCCCTATTCGCCCCTCTCGCATCGTTCCTTTCGCTGGTCGGAAAATACCTTTCGCCCGATAAGCCGAAAAAGCGTGCGTCCTACCCGAGAATGAAGATTGCTTCGGTCAGCGACTTGGCCTTCGGCAAGGCCAAGACGGTACCGTATCCCGACAACGATCGGCCCGCTATTCTCATTCACATAGAGCCTGATACCTACGTGGCGTATGATGCTGTCTGCACGCATCTGGGGTGCATTGTCGGGTGGATGGAAAGTGAGTGGAAGATGGGTCCATCCTGTCACGGAGCAAGATTCAGCCCTGAGGACGGCGCAGTTCTGGCCGGACCGCCTCCTAGAGCTCTCCCAAAGATTAGGTTGGAGATAGAGTCGAACGGAGACATAATTGCCAACGGCTACGAGAGCGGGTTGCCGCTCTTCGGAAGAGAGGACGAGTAATCCACCGTACCTCCAAAGCCGTGCCATGCGCTCTATCATACGGTCCACGTAAGACTCAGGATCTAACACTTGCTTCAGCCGGTCCTTCTCTCCAGCACTAAGCCGGAGGTCGGTGTCGCGCATGTTGATCGGGCATGGAAACGTGTGAGGACGGTTGGGGTCCGCTGTGTTTTGCCGCTAGCTTTGGGCTCAAAATTCGGGTTCGAATCCTTTTGGATTCGCTAGTCTCTAACTAACCTAGGGTCGTTTAACAGTCCCCTCTCTCAGGCCTAATGTCAGTGACATGTGGTGTAGAAGTCGATAATCCTCGCCTTCTTGCTCACGAGAATGAGCATAGCGGGTCAGGGAACGTCGGTTGCAAGAACTAGGGGGAGTTCTGGGGCTACTCTCCCCAGAACTCTTCTGGAGTTACGGCGATTTCGTATCTCACAGGCGTCATCTTGATCCAGAACTACTGGATGAAGAGTTGCGAGGAGAACTTTACCGCCCTCAGCGAGTCTCTTGTAGGCGACAAGTCTTCAGCCATCTTCGCTAGTTTTTCAAGGTCATCCTTGCGCGCCGTGCTCTTGACGTAGTATCTTGCTCTTATCTCTTGGAAGCCCGGTCTGACGACGCCTGGTTCGGGCAATGCCAGCATACCTTGCAGGTCTATGTCGCCCTCCACCTCAACGGTTAGAGAGTCCATCGGAATGCCCATATGGGCACCGTACGTGGCGAACCCAGACGCGATGCAGTGGCCAAGCGCTGCTAAGACGAGCTCCACGGAAGCGGGCCCCTTGTTGGTGCCCAGGAGCTCGGGCGGATGGTCTCCGGTCACCTTGAAGGCCGTAGACCTGCTCGTTTCGTTCTTGACGCCTCCTAGAGAGAAGTCCTTGATCGAGGCTTCATTGACGAAGCCGCTTCTCCATGCTGTCCTAGCGTAGAATCGGCTCTGCGCGATTTGCGGCTGCTTCTTCACCGCCTCTACCATGTCTTGGATCTTTTGCACGTCAAGTCCGTTAACCACTTTTCCCATGGTCATTCACCTCACCCTGCAATGAAGTCTGGGGATCGATTCAGTGTTGGGTTTGAAGAAAAAAGTCAAAGCTCGCTTTCAACGAGCATCCATGCTAGGCTTTTTAGTTGAGTGACGAGATACTGGGTCTTCATGCTCTTCCTTGCAATACAGCGCCATAAGGCCCAAGACTGCCCCGGACGGGAACCGAAGCATCTGAAGGAGATGTCTGAGATGCTCTCCCGAGACGCGCTGGGCAAGAAGGGTCTCCAGTTCCTCGACGCGTACGTCGACCATGCGTGCATGGTTCAGGCCTCCGGCCCAGATCACGTGTGCGCATTTGTCCTAGAGGGAGAGTCTGAGAAATCTGTAAGCGATGCGTTCAGACCCTTCCCTGTGGAGGTAAGGCCCATGGTTGGCTGGAGCACGTACCTTGGAAAACCACGATAGCGTCAAGAGAGATCAAAGACCCAAGTCCCTTGCGGGCTATGCTCGCACTAGTGTGAGGCACTTGCCTCAGACTTCATGTCTTGCGCTATTCCCGCAAAGCGTTTTGCTCTATCATGCCTTCCCATGCTAAAGGATAGCCTCCCTAGTTGGGAGTATACCGTCTGCAGGCAATCGCGGATTCCTAATTGCTCGTAAATCTCTGCGCACTTTAAGAGTAAACTCTCTGTTTCGTCGAGGTTCCCTCTCCAGTAGTAGTGTTCGGCAAGACACTTGGTGGCGTGCGCAACGAGGCTCTTCTCACGCATCATCTCCGCTATTTGTAGCGCTTCCAGGATTTCTTTACGAGCGGATGCCCATTCCCCTGTTGTCGATCTCGCTTTTCCTCTTAAGCAGAGGAGATAGAATCTATCCTCGCTGGGCAGGTTATCTCCGAGTGGTTCTAGGGTCGATAAGAGCGGCATAGCATACCCCCTTTCGACGAACCTATGGGTCTCATGCTCGATCTCGCCCCTGAGAAGCTCCGTGACCGCTTTCATGTCACCTGCCTTCACGAAATGGAAAATGGCTTCGAGAGTGTCTTCCACCGTTCTTAGCCCAATGTAGTACCTTGCGACTCCTAAGTGGACCCTCTTGGGATCATCGAGGAATCTGTAGAACGCGTCTCTGAGAATTTCATGAATGGTGAACTTGTCTTGCTGCCTTGTAACGAGCATCTTCAGTTCCAAGTTGTCAAGTAGATAGCGTGTGTTCTTCACGCGAAATATCTCCGATAACACTCGAGGAGTCACAGGAGCTCGGAATACGGACAGCGAAGTTAGCAGGATGCGCTCCTCACTTCCGAGGCCCGAGTACACCTCCCTAGCTAGGTAGTCAGTGATCGCTTCGTTCGTCATCATATCTATCGATGAGCCCGCACTCTTGTCGGTAGCCAACGAGCAGAAGACTGTCAAGGAAAGTGGGTGACCAGAAAGCTTCGACCACAGTTTCTCCACGCCAGTTCCCCCAGCCTCGACTCCCTTGATGCTGAGGAATTCTCGGGTTTCCTCGAGGCTAAACCCTCGAAGCCAAATCTCGTTTGTTCTGTGGCCGAGGGAGTAGAACGTTGGTCGAGATCTAGAGAGGATAACAGTCTTGACTCTATCACAATTCTTCCACAGGTGGTCCAGTAACATATCCAAACGTTCATCCCGGTTCTTGTGGTAATCATCAAGGATGGCGACCGCTCTGATCCTGTCCAGTCCCTTCCCAACCAATTCAATCTTGATTCGATCCTCATCGCCCCCGCTTTTCACATAGTCAAGGGCATCACTGAAGCCGCGCCGAGCGAGGAAAACGGCGATCCTGTTCAGGATGTATCCGAAGCTGTCAACCTCGCGGATGGTATGCCACATTACAGGTCTCTCTCTTAGGGCCAAAGCCGCGAAACCCGCTGCTAGGGTAGTCTTCCCGATTCCGGGCAGACCTAGAATAACGTGGAGGCCATCTTGGGAAGTCAGCCGTTTCAGTTCTTCCCGTCTTCCGATGAAGCCTGGTGTCGAAGGGATTTCGAAGTCGCTCATACCGCTGTAAAAACGGGTTTTCGTGTCGGTAGCGGTTCTAAGCCTGAACGTCAAAGTCTACTTGAGCCTGAAAGCCGCAATCTTCTTGATATGTCCGTCTCATCCTTCCCCAAGAAGAGAGCTATCTCGCGGGGACTTGATGGCTCCTGCCTGAGTAGATTCAGAATGTCAATGTTAGTTCTACGAGTTAGCATCCGTAGAGGATTCTCTTCGCCTAGGGATGGATGTTTGTTCAACCCTTTCCTAGACTCTCTGAGGGTTCCCATTTGTGTCTGAGAGGTCAGCAATCGAATCACGTAATGCTTGCTTTGGGACGTTTCCATGGTGCGAGTCATTCATGAAGCCCAGTCCAAAGCCTTCTTCCGCGGTAGTGACGAGAGAAACTCGTGACCTGTGACGGGTCGGAACGGAGGTGCCACCTACCTGAATCCATCATACCCTCAACCCCCTTCTTTCCTGCTCCCCGTAAGATGCGCCACTGAAGCACAGCTCTAGGTCATGCGTCAAAGTAGCGACAGGAAACACTCCGTTTCCCGTCCGCCGTGATCTAACTCTAGACTCGGCCACACTTTGCAGTGACCACACTGATCAGTTCAGGGTTGTTCCTTACATCCTCCAATCCTTGTGGGAGAGTCTGTTGCGATCATCCAATTATCAGTGACACGTTTCTTCTTAACTGCGAGATTTTCGAATGTGTTGTGCAGTTATGAGTATAGGCACCGAACCCCAAACTGTAGAGGAAGATTTCGACCAGGCCCACGACGAATGCGATCTGGGTTAGCGAAACGAAGCCGGAGAACGCGGCTTCAAGAAGCTAACATATCGGCGAGGATCCAAGTATCCCCGGATCACGCAGAGAACATACGCAACTGTAAGGCTAGTACGAAACGACCCTTGGGTCCAGTTTCCGGTCCATTTGATTCGTGACAAAAGAGCCGTTCATTACGAAAGGGTTCTGCTTCTAGTGCTGGCAAAGCCCCAGCGATTGATTCCTTTGAGCAACCCTCTAGGCAAAAACATGGGGACACTAAGCTTGTACCTTATGTACTCGTCTCCGAAGAGCCTCTCCATCTCTTCCTCCTCCTTCTTGGCAAGACGGTAGTACATCAGCACGAGGATGGGGAACATTATGGCCGTGGGTATCGTTATCCATTGTAGTAGGAAGCCAGAAGTCACCAGAAAGATCCCCAGATACTGCGGATGCCTCACGTAACGATAGACTCCCTCCGTGACCAATGTGCCATTTGCCTTGTATATCCTAGACCATCCTTCCATAACGAGCAAGATGCCGCCCCCTATTATCATGATGGATAGAAAGTGTAGCGGAGAGAGCATCCCGAGTTCGGGAAAGAGCAGGTGACCTGATTCGTGGGTTAATGGGTTCTGATACCCTATGAGCCACGATAGGACGTAGATGGTCAATGGGAATCCATACATCTCGGCGAACAGCGCCACTATGAACGCCCCCAAGATCCCCTTTGATGCTTTGGCGGCTCGCCCTTGGCTGCGGTAAGGAAGAAGCAGAAGAAACAAGGAAAAGAGAAGAATATTGATGAACACCAGTCCCCAAAGCCCGTACCCAGAATTCGCCGACGCCAACGTCGTTACCGCCTAACAGGTCCTGCTTGGACGAACAATAGGCATGACTCTTCAACTTGGAGCAAGACGAAAGGCGTCTTGACGACGCAAACCGAAACGTGGATCGGGACTACTTGCCGTACGGGTAAGATTCCAGCTCACCCAGCCGACTAAGAAGAAAATCTGTAGCGAGCATTATTCAGTTCATGAAATCGAGTAAAAGAGGGAAAGAGGTTGGGGCTCTGCACTGGTCGCGCTCTAGGTGTCGCAGTACTGGTACATCGCTTGGCATTGCTGCCAGGTCATGTTATGGTTGGGACCCATGTACTGTTCGCACTGTTCCTGATGATATCGAGCGCTCATCATTTGCGACTGCTCACGCCCCATGTGTTGTTGGCACTCCTGGTAGTTCATTGTCTGCCCATTCATCATATTCCCGTTCATCATGTTGCCTGCGTTGCCGTTCATGTGTCCGCTCGTGCCCCCCATCATCGCAGTCGGCACCCAGTCAGTCGACCTCCAACCGTAATATTGAGGCATAGCAAGTGCTTGGACTACTGCCAACGAGAGAACCGTTGCGACCAAGCCAACGATGACTAGACTCTTCGTATTCAAGCTCTTTTCACCTCCGCATCGACGAAGCAAACTGTGCGAAGCGCGGATTTGTACGTTGAGTGTAACCGTCACTGTTTCAAAAAGTGAAACAATGAAACCGTCAAGCGAGAAATTGAAGCACAGAGCTAAGAACGGCTAGGCAGCTTCAGCTGGAGCAGCCGTTCCAGTTGAACTCTCCGTTCTCAACCATGCCGGGACGCTGATCTCGTTGGTCTTACCGGATTTCTTGACTAGGATTACGCCACGTTCCGCAAGTCTTGCAATAATTCGATGCGTCTTGACTTTGCTGAGTCTCGTATGCAAGACGATGTCCTTCTGGTAGCAAATTCCCCTGCTCTGTTTCAACACCTCTAAAACGGCCCTTTCGTCAGCCTTTGAGACGCGCATCACAATATCCATAGGGTCCAGCATAGTCCCTGTGGCAGTGCCCCCTTGTTCTTCCCCCCCATGGACCGTGTACCGAATGCTTGGAAATGCGATCACGTAGACTATTCCCGCTATGACAGCGGCGGTCGACGCTGTGAGCAACGTGGGCCAGAAGAAGCTCATTCCTCCTGGGGCTCCGCCCATCATATTTGACATCATCATTTGATGTGGAAGAAAAGTTCCCACGGACGCGACCAGAGCCAGCGCTGCCACGAGACCGAGTAGCAAGAACAGACGCAAACGACGCATGCCAGTGCCTTCCTACTCTCTGCCGCTCCGCTCTGCCCGTGTTCTGGCGCGGGTACGCCTTTGTTGTTGGTGTCGGTAATTTGTACGTGGCGGTTGACTATGCAACTTCCAAAAAACTCTTTCCATATATTTGGCGGCAACCGCGAGGCGCTCAGTGCATCATTGATAGTCTTCGGATTCTATTTCTCATCTTGGGGGCTGCGTCCCGCCAAGTTCAAACTACGGTGCGACTATGCAGGAGCCATCGTTCTTCATATTGGTTCTTTCCGGGCATCGAATCTTTCGAACTTTCTCTGCGTAAAAAGTCGAATGATCTAATCGAGGAAGGACTCCGCGAAGACGACGTGCTTTGAGGTTCTGCTTGAACCCAAGGGTGGCGGCTAGACTATTCACGAGAGCCTGACGGAGAAAGAATGATTGCATGACTGCCGCTACTGCCGCGCCGGGATAGGATCTACATGATGAGATCAGGATAGTTGTCCCTTCGCCGAGTGACTCGTAGACCTCCAGTTGCCGGGAGAACACACGTGACTTGGAGCTTATTCGGTGAGTTGCGTTTAAGTATGCAACCGACATCACTCGTAGACGATCGCCATGGTACTACGTCCCCTTGCGACGAGAGTTCCGAGAGAGATTGAACGGGAGATCAAAGACATCATGGATTACCTCGGGGTGGAGAAGGCGCAGGCTGTCAGGGTGATTCTGGAGATCGGTATCTCGGAGTGGAGAAAGAGAACAGCTCTCGATCTTCTGCGTGAGGGAAAAGTCACTATGGCGAAGGCCGCCAAACTTGCCAAGCTGGATATCTGGGATTTCGTCGACTTGGTGAGAGACAGCAAGATCGAGTGGGTCAGATTTCCAGTCGGAGAGCTTCAGGAGGATGCGAAGAAGACGGCGAAGGCCGCAGGCCAATGAGGTCGCTGATCTTCGACGCCACGCCCCTCATCTATCTGGCAAGAGTGGGCCTCGCTGGCCTAATAGAAGCAATGCCAACGCAGAAGTTTGCCGCTCGTTCCGTGTTCAGAGAAGTTGTGGAGCGAGGAAGGGCCAAAGGTTTGGGTGACGCGTTGGTCTTGGCGCGTCTCTTCGAGGGTGGAGCAGTCACCGTCGCGGATGCCTCAGACACTGCGGTCTTGCGGACGCTCGCAAGGGTCCGCGGCCTCGAAGAGCCTGATGCGGAAACGTTGGCTATTGCCAAGGAACGTGATTACAGGGCTGTTGTGGACGACCTGCTTGCTAGGAAAGTGGCAAGAGCTTACGGCGTCGATTTCGTTGGAACACCGCACGTGATCATTCTCGGAATCGAAAGCAGTTTGCTCACCAAGGAGGAGGCCGTAAACGCGATCGACCGTATGATCGAAGCAGGTTGGAGATGCGGTCCTGAACTCTATCGCGAAATAGTACGGCTGATAGGAGAGAACTAGTTTACGTTTGCCGTTGATTATCTCCTCTACTCAAAAGTCGTTGGATCTGGCATGACAGGCTAGGCTCTGTCATCTTTCTAGTCGCGAACCGATGGGTCAACCGTATGATAGCTATCCGTCATGGTCGCTCTTAGTACGCGTTGGTTCGATGAAACTCTTAGATACTCTTGCGGGACGTGGTGAATCTGGTGATACCTGATGGCAGTGGATCCAGTCTGCAAAATGCAGGTTGTAGAGAGCCAAGCGAAGTATACGAGCACGCACGACGGAGAGAAGTACTACTTCTGCTCAGCAGCATGCAAACAAGAATTCGAGAAGAACCCCGGTAAATACACTTAGTGTATGATTCGTTAATTGTCGTTTGGCTGTCCCAGCGGAAGCCAATGGCATCAGCGAGCCGGCAGCGGCGCGCCTCAAGAGAATTCTCATTTTCGATAGACCAGGTGATCAGTATCTTTCTCAAAGAGCAATGCCACCGTTCAAATAGGAAGCGCCCGTGGTTACGGATGAGCTAACGGAAATGAAGCAGAAGAGGCGGGTCAAGAAGAAAGGCCATGCTGGACTACTGGGGCTTCTCGTTCTCATCATCGTTTTCGCCGGAATAGCTTATCTAGTGTTCTTGGTCCCTGCTTCTCCTCAAGGAAACTCAGCGACAATAACTCGCGCAAGGGTTGGCGATGTTGCTGAGAGTTTCCGTCTGCCGACAGCTGATGGCAGATACGTCTCACTATCAGATTACGCGGGATCTCCTGTACTCGTATTCTTCAGTGAAGGAGTGGGTTGTGACCCCTGCTGGCGCCAAATCGTCGAACTGCAAGACTCCGCCGAGTTATCTGAGATGAAAGTGAAGCTC
>Ga0129297_10000431_pt1 | contig 19881 bp, 20 predicted proteins | sample I18A1metaG_FD_94708 | JGI IMG/M metagenome (GOLD analysis project Ga0129297, IMG submission 94708) | Lake sediment bacterial and archeal communities from Gulf of Boni, Indonesia to study Microbial Dark Matter (Phase II) - ​I18A1 metaG | ecosystem: Environmental > Aquatic > Freshwater > Lake >... | reverse complement strand
GCCTTGGCCGTGGCCGGGATGACGCCCATCAGCTGCAGGGTGGGGTCGTCGCCCACCGCCACCCGGGCCCGGAACCGCGCCCGCGGGCGAAAGCCCTCCACCACGGCCTTCTCCCGGTTGGCCACCAGGACGGCGGCGGCGCCGTCGGAAATCTGGCTGGAGTTGGCGGCCGTAACCACCCCATTGCCCCCCGGACGGAAGACCGTGGGCAGGAGGGCCATGCGGGCCAGGTCCACGCTGTCGCGAATACCCTCATCACGGGTCAGGGTGATGGAGTTGCCCTCGGCATCGACCCCGGGCGTGGGCAGGATTTCCCTGTTGCGGACTGCCTTCGCGGCTTCGCTGGCGCGCCGGTGGCTCTCGGCCGAGAAGGCATCGACCTCCTCGCGGGTCAGGCCCCACTTATCAGCCACGCGCTCGGCGCTCTCGCCCTGGTGGATGATCTCAAGCTTGGCCAGCAGGTCCGGGTTGAGGGCCTCGAAGCCGCCGCCCAGGTCGCTGAACATGGGCACGCGGGTCATGCTCTCCACGCCGGCGCCGATGGCGTAGTCCATATCGCCCGCAGCGATGGCCTGCGAGGCGAAGTGCACCGCCTGCTGGCTTGAGCCGCACATGCGGTTCAGGCTGACGGCGGGCACCGTCGCCGGGACACCCGCCAGCATCACCGCCAGGCGGCCGATGTTGGCCCCCTGCTCGTGGGTCTGGGTGACGCAGCCGGTGACCACATCCTCCAGCTTGTTGGCGTCGATGCCCGCCCGATCGACCAGCCCGGTCAGGGCGTGCGCCAGCAGGGCGTCGGGGCGGGTGTTGCGGAACGCGCCTCTGCGCCTGCCGAAGGGGGTGCGCAGGGCTTCCAGGATCACTGCTTCCGGCATGGATTTCCTCCCCTGGTTGGTGGCGTCAGGACACGGCCTGTTGCAGTGCCTGGCGAATCTGGTATTTGAGGATTTTCCCCGAAGCGTTGCGCGGTACCTCACCGATCACCAGCCGCCGCGGGACCTTGTAGTCCGCGATCAGCGTACGGCAGTGCTCACGCAGTTCCTCCAGCGTCAGGTGAGCGTCTGGCTTCAGCTTGACCAGCGCCGCAACCGTCTCCCCGTATTCCGGGTGAGGCAGGCCCACCACTGCGCAGTCGGCCACGGCGGGGTGGGACTGGACCGCGTTCTCAACCTCAACGGAGTAGACGTTCATTCCGCCGGTGATGACCATGTCCTTCCTCCGGTCCACGAGGGTGATGTAACCTTCGCCGTCAATCTTGGCCAGATCACCGGTCAGCAGCCAGCCGTCGCGGATCACCTCCGCTGTCGCCTCAGGCTTGCGCCAATACCCCTTCATCATGGTCTCGCCGCGGAGGATCAGTTCGCCCACTTGACCGGGGGCAACGTCCTGCATTTGATCGTCCACCACCCGCGCTTCCGTGTTGACGATCGCCTTGCCGCCCGCGCCGGGCTTGCGGAGTTGCTCGTCCGGCAGCAGGTAGATGCCGCCGGGCCCCATCTCCGTGAGACCGCAGAGGTTGTAGATCTGCACCCGGGGCAGTGCGCCAACCAGTTCCTGCACAACAAGGGGGGCCATGGGCGCCGCGCCGTACATGCCCACCCTCCAGGCAGAGAGGTCCCGCCGGCCGAAATCCGGGTGCCGCAGCAGAAACTGGTACATCGTCGGCACACCGAAAAAGAGGCTGATGTGCTCGCGCTCCATGGTCTCCAGCACGGACCCCGGCTCGTAGGCAGGCAGAATCACGTGGGTGCAGGCCATCAGGACCCCGGAGACCAGGAACAGGTTAAGCTCGGCGGAGTGGTAGAGTGGCGCCACGTGCAGCATCCGGTCGCCTTCGTGGACACCCACGCCCAGTGAGACGTTGAGCGCCGTCCAGAGAACCCGGTGGTGGTCCAGGAGCACGCCCTTGGGCTTGCCCGTGGTGCCGGAGGTATAGAGGATTTCGGCATCGTCCCCCTCGGACACGTCGCTGTTCAGAGGTTCATCGGTCTCCGCCGCGGCCAGGGCCGGCAGGCTGTCCCAGCCATCCGTCTCGCGGGTGGCCAGGTAGGCCTTCACCACCACGCCGGGCTGGTCAGCCGTCGGGCCGACGGCCGCCGCCAGGACGGGGTCGAACACCAGCGCGACGGCGCCCGAGTCGGCCAGTTGGTAGGCCAGTTCGGGCGGCGCCGAGCGCGGGTTGATGGGCACCACGATGGCGCCCACCTTCATCGCCGCCAGATAAGCGATCACGAACATGTCCGTATTGGGCGAATACAGCGCCAGCCTCTCGCCCTTCGTCAGGCCAACACGGGCCAGGGCACGGGCAGTGCGGTTGACCTCCCGGTCCAGTTCCGCGTAGCTAAGCCGGCGCGAATCAAAGACAAGGGCTTCGCGGTCCGGGACACGGCGGGCATTGCGTTCGAGGGCCAGGCCGATGGAAGGCATCGTCCGTCCCTCCTAACTCGCCGTCGGCGGCTGGTAGTTGTGGAACTTCTCCCGCAGCGCCGACTTCAGAAACTTGCCTGCGGCGGTGCGGGGAATCTCCGGGATGAACTCGATGGCTTCGGGCACCCACCATGAGGCAAAACGGTCAGCCAGCCAGCCGCGCAGCTCTTCCGCCGTGGCCGTCTGGCTCTCCTTCAGCACCACCAGGCCAAGCGGCCGCTCCTGCCACTTCGCGTCCGGGATGGCGATGACCGCGGCCTCAGCCACTGCGGGGTGACCCATCAGGGCGTTCTCCAGGGCCACGGAGCTGATCCACTCGCCGCCGGACTTGATCAGGTCCTTGGTGCGGTCCTGGATTTCCATGTAGCCCAGGGGATCGATGGTCACCACGTCGCCCGTGCGGAACCAGCCATCCTCCGTGAAGCGGTCGGCGCTCTCCGGGCTGTTGTAGTACGCCCCGGCCACCCACGGGCCCCGGACCTCCAATTCGCCGTAGGTCTTGCCGTCCCAGGGAACGTAACCGTCCGTCCCGCGGGCCCGAATTTCCACCAGCGGCACCGGGACGCCCTGCTTGGCTCGATACTTGTAGCGGGTGTCCTCGGGTTCCGACTCCAGGCTGCTCCAGAGCAGCGAAACCGTCCCCAGCGGGGTGGTCTCCGTCATGCCCCAGGCGTGCACGACAGTCAGACCATGCCGTTCCTGGAAGCCGCGGATCATTCCCTCCGGCGCGGCCGAACCGCCCACGATGAGCGCCCGCATGCGCGACAGGTCATAGGTCCCGGGCTTCTTGTCCAGGGTCTGAAGAAGCCCCAGCCAGATGGTGGGCACACCGGCGGTGACCGTCACCTGCTCTTGCTGGTAGTCCTCCAGCAGCGAGACGGGGTCCAGGTGCGGGCCAGGGAAGACCTGCGTGGCCCCCACCATGGTGGCCGTGAAAGGCATCCCCCAGGCGTTCGCATGGAACATGGGCACCACCGGCAGAACCACGTCCGACTCCTGGATGGCGAGACTCCCCGCCATGGCGGAGGCCAGGGAATGCAGCACGATGGCCCTATGTGAATAGAGGACGCCCTTGGGCCGGCCGGTGGTGCCCGAGGTGTAGCACATGGCGGCCGCGTCGTTCTCGTCCAGGTCAGGGGCCTGGAACGCGTTCTCGTCCGCATCATCCAGCAGGACCTCATAACTGAGGGTCCCTTCCGGCGCCTCGCCCGCCTCATCGATGACGACGACATGCTCAACCTTGATGCGGTCTTGGAAGCGGGCGAACAGGGGCAGAAGCACCTTATCCACCAGAAGCACGCGGTCTTCTGCGTGGTTCACAATGTAGGTGAGGTCGTCGGGATGGAGACGGAGGTTGAGGGTGTGAAGGACGGCGCCCATCATCGGCACGCCGAAGTAGGCTTCGAGGTGTTGATGGTGACTCCAGCAGAAGGTTGCCACCCGGTCGCCGGGCCGGACCCCCAGCTTGGCCAGGGCCACGGCCAGCTTCTTGGCTCGCCGCGTAAAGTCCGTGTAAGTGTAGCGGTGGAAGCTCCTGTCGGGCAGTCGCGTGATGATCTCCTTGGCGCCGAAGAGAGCCTCCGCGCGCTTGACGATAGACGACAGGGTCAGCTGGTAATCCATCATTGAACCCTTCATGGGTCGCCCTCCTCCTGTTTCTCTCTAGCTCCCGTTCAACGCAAAAGGTCCTCTTCCCGTGGGTTTAGGGCTCGTCGTGCCAGGCCTCACCCCTTGTCTAACCGGCTGTCGGATCCCGCAACGCTGCAATGGGCAGGCCTTGTTCGGTCGCCCACGTCTCCCAGTCCTCAGCCGTCTTCTTGGCAAAGGCTGCAGTCAGTTCCGCCTGGCTCGCATGGGCAACGCCCAGTTCCTCCTGCAGTCGCCGCAGGAAATGGGGCTCCAGGGCAGCAACCGCTATCCAACCGCCTCCCCTCGCCTGATACAGGCTGTAACTGGAAAGGCCACCGCCTAGAGGACCGCCCGGTGTGGTGAGGCCGTAACGAAGGGGGGCAGCAAAGGACGCCGCTGCATCCGCCAGGGCGATTTGAGCGTAGCCTGGACCCTGGCCGCGCTCCCGCGCCAGGAGCAGGGCAAGGGTGGCACTCACCGCACGCTCGGCACCGGCCAGGTCGGCGATGAGGGTCCGGGGCAGGCCGGGCGGGCCGAGCAGGCCCAGCCCAGCCTGGTAGGTCAGATCATGGCCGGCGCGATTCTCGATGGGAGCAGGGTAGCCGACGATGGCCGCCTGGCAGAGACGCGGATGACGCGCGCTAAGAGAAGGCCAGTCCAACCCGAGCCGCTGCAGCGCATCCGGCCGGGTGGACGTGAGCAGCAGGTCGGCCCGGTCCAGAAGCTCGCCGAGCCTGGCCCGTCCGGCTGGTTCCTTGAGGTTGAGTCGCACCACTTCTTGTCCTTCGGTCAGGGATCTATACCAGTCCGGGCTGACGGCGCCCACCGGGTCGCCCTCCGGAGGTTCCACCTTGACCACCTGGGCGCCCATATCCCGCAGGCGGGCCGCCGCAATCGGCCCGGGCAGGTTGATCACCAGGGCCACTACCCGGACGCCCTGCAGCGGTTTCGTGCCGCCCATTACCGGACAAGCTCCTTAACGATGATGCTCCGCTGGATTTCACTGGTGCCCTCATAGATCTGAAGCAGCTTGGCATCGCGCAGGAGCTTTTCGACGGGGTACTCCGTACTGTAGCCCATGCCACCGAAAACCTGCACCGCTTCGGTGGCCGCCCACATGGCGGAGTCCGCCGCAAAGGCCTTGGCGGCGGAGGCCTGAAGGGTGTTGCGCTTACCCGCATCCAACAGCCAGGCGGCCTGGTAGGTCAGCAGGCGGGCCGCCTCCAGGCGGATGCTCATCTCCGCAATCTTGTGGCCCACCGCCTGGTGCAGGATGATGGGCAGGCCCATGCTGGCCCGGGTCTGGCTGTAGACCAGGGACTCATCCAGGCAGCGCTGGATGAGCCCCACGGCCATAGCGGCGACCATGGGCCGGGAGCGGTCGAATACCTGCATGGCCAGCCGGAATCCCTGGCCCTCCTGGCCCAGCATCGCCTCCGCCGGCACGTGCACATCAGCCAGGAATACTTCAGCCGCAGGAGCCGCCTTCTGCCCCATCTTGCCGAGCTTGGGACCCACCTCCAGGCCGGGCGCGTCCCGTTCCACGACAAAGGCGGACAGCCCCTTGTGCCCAGCCTCCGGGTCTGTCTTGGCGAAGACCAGGAACAGGCTGGCCTCGGTTGCGTTGGAGATCCAGGTCTTCGTTCCATTGAGGACAAAGCCGCGGCCCTGCCTGCGGGCGGTCGTCTGCAGGCCGGCCACATCCGACCCGGCGGCGGGCTCGGTCACGGCATAGCCCGCCAGCTCACCGGCGGCGATCCGGGGCAGGTACCGCCGTTTCTGCTCCTCTGTTCCGGCCAGGACCAGCGCCTCCGCCACCAACCCGTTCAGGCTGACGGCCGCGGTGATGCCCACGCAGGCGCGGGCCAACCGCTCGGTCACGGCCACGACGTCTACGGCCCCCAGACCACCGCCGCCGTATTCCTCCGGCAGGGTCAGGTTGATCAGCCCCTGTTCCCTCGCCCGCTCAAAAATCCGGCGTGGGAACTTCTCCTCGCGGTCATGCTGCGAAGCCACCGGCTCAATCTCCCGCTTGGCGAAGTCGCGCGCCATGTCCCGGAGCAGGCGCTGCTCTACCGTCAGGTCGAACTCCATGAGTCTCCCGCCCCCCACGTCCTTGCGCCTCAACCTACCAGTCGTTTGGTGTGTTCAAAATCTACCATCTATTTGGGGCATTTACAACACCCTATGACGAACTCGTCCCAGGAATGAACCTTGACGCGTGAAAGACGGAACCTGGATGAAGCCAGGCGCTGGCCGTGCCTAGCGCCCCTTGAACTGCGGGGCGCGCTTGCTGAAGAACGCCTCCAGCCCCTCGGCAAAGTCCTGCGTTTCGGAGGCGGCCATAATGCCTTCCCGCTCCAGTTCCAACTGTTCCTCCAGTCCAGAGAGCAGCGAACGGTTGAGCAGGGCCTTGGCCCGCGCCAGGGCCGCGGTTGGCCCGGCGGCCAGTCGGGCCGCAACGTGCGCGGTCTCCTGCGCCAGGTTCTCTACCGCCACCACCCGGTTCACCAGGCCCAGAGACAGAGCCTGCTGCGCGTCCAGCACAGGGTCGAGGAGGACCATCTCCGCCGCCCTGGCGTAGCCGATCTGCCGGGCCACCAGCAGGCTCCAGCCACCGTCCGGTGTCAGTCCCACGGAGGTGTAGGCCTGCTTGAACCTGGCCGTATCGGCGGCGAGGCGCAGATCGCAGGCCATGGCCAGGCTGACGCCCGCCCCGCCTGCGGCGCCGTTGATGGCCGCCACCACTGGCTTGGGCATCTGGCGGATGTCCAGGATGAGGCGGTGCAGGCGCTGCGTCAGGACGGCAAAGGCATCCCGCCTGGGCTCCGGCTGACTCTGAAAGTAACGAAGATCGCCGCCGGAACAGAAGGCCTTGCCCGCCCCGGTGACGACCACGGCACGCACCGTGGGGTCGGCGTGCACCTGCGATACCGCCGCCAGCAGGTCTTCTCCCAGCTCCAGGTCCACGGCGTTGAATGCCTCCGGACGGTTCAACGTCAGCGTGGCAACGGGACCGGAGATCTCAATCAGCACCTTGCCCAACGCGCACCCCTCCCAGACTGCGCCCTTCCGGGCGCTTGTCTGGGAAGGGTTTTCTGTCATCGGGCAGCCATTTCCTCCGTTTCGTCACAGGCATACTCGGAATTAACTGAAGTATTGTAATTGCCGGAGGTGTTTGCCCCTGAACGGCGAAAACCCCCAAAACGCTGGCGCAGGAGGTGGGGGGCATGACCGTGTGGTCGGACCTGGACCCGGAGTCGGCGAGGCGCGTCAAAGAACAGGCCTGGCGTGACTACGCCGAGTACGTCAACCCGATGAAGGTGAGGACCCTGAAGTCCGCAGGCCTGGACATCATGGAGGCCCGGCGGGAGGGCGCCGCTGTCTGGGACGTCACGGGGCGCAGGTACGTCGATTGCATCACCGGAGCCGGCAGTTTCAACACCGGCCGGCGCAACCCCAGGATCGTCGAGGCTCTGAAGCAGGCCCTGGACGAGCTGGACATCGGCGTCTTCCTCATCGCCTCCAAGGCCAAAGCCGACCTCGCGAAACGACTCGCTGAGATTACCCCCGGGGATCTGAAGTGGACCATGTTCGGCGTCGGCGGCGGGGAGGCCAACGACTACGCCATCAAGCTGGCCCGGGGCTTCACCATGAAGACGGAGATCATCTCCGCAGTCAAGTCCTACCATGGCCACACGGGTTTCTCCCTCTCCGCGATCGGCCGGGAGGCCTACCAGAAGCCCTTCCTGCCGCTGATGCCCGGCTTTCGCAAGGTGCCCTTCAATGACCCTCAGGCGATCGAAAACGCCATCACCGATGACACGGCGGCGGTGCTTCTGGAGCCGGTCCAGGGCGAGGGCGGCATCAACGTGCCGGACGACGTCTATCTGCCTGCGGTACGCGACATCTGTGATCGGCATGAGGTGCTGCTGATCCTGGATGAGATCCAGACGGGGCTCGGCCGGACGGGCAGGCTCTGGTGTTCCGAGCACTACGGCGTGGTGCCGGACATCATGACCACGGCCAAGTCCCTGGGCGGCTCGCTCTACCCCATCGCCGCCACGGTCTTCCGCGAGGGGTTGGGCGACTTCCTGATCGCCAACCCCTTCATCCACCTGTCGACGTTCGGCGGGTCAGACCTGGGGGCGGTGGTGGCTCTGGCCGTGATCGACTACATCCTGGAGAATGACCTGCCGGCCCATGCGGCGCGCATGGGCGAGCGGTTCCGAGCGGGGTTCGATACCCTGGTCGACCGCTACCCCGCCATCCTGCGCGAAGTCCGTCAGAAGGGCCTGATGATGGGCCTTCAGTATACGGACGACAGCCTCGGCCCGCGGATGAGCTATCAGCTGGCCCAGCACGGCGTCATGGCCATTTTCACCGGCAACGACACCAGCGTGATGCGGCTCATGCCCTCTCTCGTCATTCAGCCGGAAGAGGTGGACGAGGTGCTCAACGCCCTTGACCTGGCGATGGCCGGAATCATGCGTCAGGAGGAGAAGTAGCATGGCGACCTCGGCGGAAATCCTGGCGGCCCTGGCCGACTACCAGAAACAGTGCAACGAGAACAAGCGCCTGCGACGCATGCAGCGGGACTGGACGAAGCTGCTCCACTTCGTGGCCAGCGACACCAGGGATGGTTTCACGATGGACGTGCAGTCGGGCGAGATCGTCAGCTACAAGCCCGGGCTGGAGGGCACGCCGGACGTGGTCGTCACCGCCACCAGCGAGGACCTCTGCGACATGTTCTGGGGCGACCTGAACCCCAGCCAGAAGTACCTCAAGGGCGAGATCCGGGTGAAGGCGTCAACGGAAGACGTCATGCGCCTGGACGCCATCACGATGATCATCTGGCCGGACGCCTGAGAGGAGGCGCAGCAAAGCCCATGGTGGAATTGGCCAAGAGGATGAAGCTGCGAACGGTGATCTCCGCCGGCGCCGGACTGGCCTTGGCAACGGTCTCCTACACCTCCAACATGCAGGTGGCCCTGTATGTGGCGGGGGATTCCGGCTGGATTCCCATCCTGATTGCCGGCGGCATCTCGGTCCTGGCGGCGTTCGTCTTTGCAGAGCTGGTCGGCATGTTCCCGACGGCCGCGGGGATCAAGCTGTTCATAGAACGGGCCTTCTCGGAACGGGCGGCCCTCATCTTCGCCTCGGTCTACATCCTGGTCAGCGTCGGGGTGGTGGGGACGGAGACCTACATCCTGTCCAGCGTCCTGGAAGTCGCCTTCCCCATCGTGCCGCGCCTGTTCTGGATCTTTTTCTTCCTGGGAGCCATTGCTCTTGTCAACATCCGTGGCATCAGCCTGGCGGGACTGGCTCAGGACGTGACCACCTACGCCTTGTTCTTTGGACTCATCCTGTTGTCCGTAGTCGCCCTGATCAAGAACGACTTCGCCCTGACCGCTCCGCTGAGCCCAGGCAGCGGGCTCGGACTGGCACAAGCCGTGGCCATCGGGGTTTTCCTCTTCCTGGGCTTTGAATGGGTCACTCCCCTGGCGGAAGAAGTGACGGACTTCAAGCTGATTCCCCTCGGGATGTTCGGCGCCATCCTGCTCCTTGGCGTCTCCTACGCCCTCTTCAATGTCGCCCTGACCAGCACCTTGCCCAAGGCCGTCCTGGCCGGCTCACCCGTGCCGCACATCCTCTTCGGGCAGGCCCTGTTCGGCAAGGTGGGCGTGCTGCTGTTCGTGGCGCTAAGCATCCTGGCCTCCGTCACCACATTCAACGCCGGCGTGATGACGGCCTCGCGCTTCATCTACGCAATGAGCCGGGACCGCGCGCTGCCGCGCGTCTTCTCCCGGCTTCACCCCCTGTGGGCGACGCCCTGGCCGGCCATTCTGCTGCTCCTGGCGATCACCACCGGCGTCAGCCTGGCGGTCTACTTCACCGGGTACTACAAGGTCCTGATCTTTCTGGGCGCCGCGGTCGAATGCATGATCTACGTGGTGATGGCGGCCTCCTTGCTGGCTCTGCGGCGCAAGAACCCGGAGCAGGAACGGCCCTTCCGGGCACCCGGCGGCTGGGTGGTGCCGGCCTTTGTGATGGCCGTCTATTCTGTGCTCTTCGTCCTGATTTTCGTTCCCGACCCGGCCCATCCGGAAGATGTCCCGGCTCAGCTTGCGGCTCTAGCCACCATCGCTGCGGTTTTCCTGTTGGCCATCGTCTACGTGCTGGGCCTCATGCCGCGCCTGCGGGCGCGCTACGCGGCGGAGGCCGCGGCCCGCCAGCGGCGACGCCCGCCCCGAGAGACCCGGCAGGCGAACTGACGGAAAGGGGGATCTTACGTAGCCGCCGGACAGCCATGCTGCAGGCCGCGGAACGGCTCTAGGGCAAAGTCCGATCCGCCGGCAGCCGCGGCTCCAGCCAATCCGCGACCTCAGCCACAACCTGCAGCCCTTCCGGTTCGTTATGCAGTTCGTGGTACAGACCGGGGTAAAGGCGGAACGTCTTGTCCGTGGAGCCGGCGGCCTCGAAGAACTGCCGCGACGCCTGCGGCGACACCAGCCGGTCGTCGCCCGCCTGCAGCAGCAGAAGAGGCAGCGTGAAGCGCGGGGCTTCCGCGCGGGTCCTGGCGGCTCCGGCTACCATCTCCGTATACCAGCGCGCCGACACCTTCAGCGTCACGTACGGGTCTTTGAGGTAGGCCTCCCCTACCTCAGGCGGGTGGGCCAGGTATCTTGCCGGCACCCCGGCGTCCATGGTGAGGGTGGGCCAAATGCGGGACAGCCAGTTGCCCAGGGCCTTCTTCCAGCCGGGCAGCTCAACCGCCAGCATCAGCCAGGGGCTGGTGGCGACGACCCAGGCGAGGCCCTCCGGGTGGTGAATGCCGTGGGCCAGCACCACCGCCCCGCCCATGCTGTGGCCGTACAGTCCCAGGGGCAGATTCGGGGAGAGCCGCCTCGCCTCGGCGATCACCAGCGACAGGTCGTTCAGGTAGTCGGAGAAGCGGTCCAGGTGACCGCGGCGGCCTCCGGAGCGGCCGAGGCCGCGATGGTCGTACCCGTAGACCGCGAGGCCGCGCCCGGCCAGGGTCCGGGCCACGTGATCAAAGCGGCCGCAGTGCTCGCCGGCGCCGTGCACCAGCACCAACACACCGCGGGGCGTGGCCGGCCGCCAGCAGCGGTAGAACAGGTCCACGTCTCCGGTCCCTTTCAGCCGGCCCTCGCCCAGGTCCAGAGTCAGCTTTCCGTCGGTCACCGAGGGGCCTCCTCTCCCGCCGGCCGCCGGCCGCCGGGGCCGGCGGTGGCTACGCTACTCCTGCCAGGACAGCAGGAGGCGATAGCGCCGGGACGGCGTGTTGCCGGCGGCACCGGTCGCCTCTTCGCCTGCCAGCCGGATGGTGACTGCGGCGGAGCCCTCGTGCCAGCGCAGGGACCACAAGCCCTGGCCGGCGTCGGCATCCGCCTCGTCCACCTTCCGCCCTTGTTCCTGCGCGGCCTTGAGATACCAGTCCCGAATCACGTTGGGGCTGGCGTCCCAGAGCCAGTCCGTGTACGCCAGTCGCACCGAGCCGTGGTCAAAGTCCTGGCCGAAGGCGCCGGTCAGGTCCGTCCTCTGGCTCTCTGTCAGGGTACCCATATGCCAGTGGAAGCCGGGGTAGAGCGGTACGCCCTCGATCTTGCCGGGCTCAGGCCGGTCACCGTCGAAGATGAGGTCAAGGATGTCGCTTGGCGCCTCACCACCAGGGCCTCTTGCCACCGCCCAGAGGTGGAAGGTGGAGGCCTCCGCCCCCAGGTCCACCGGGAGACTGAATCGGGTCTGGTCCGGAGACTCGCGGACCACCCTGCCCAACTCGCGACCGGTCTCATCGGAACCGGTGGGAGCCAGCAGGAAGACGACCTCGTCTGCTCCCGGGGCCTCCACCCAGGCGGTCAGCCGGCGGAACACCACACGCCAGTTGCCGTCCGGACGGTCGTAGGAGACGGCCAGGCGGCGGATGGTGGGAGGCGCCGCGGACGAAGGCTCCGTTGGGGCCGGCCCCTCTCCGGCCACAGGCGGAGTCGCAGGAGGCTCCACCGGCCTGGCACCGGCACCGGGCCGGAGCCCGCGCCGATAAGCGAGGAACAGCAGCAACGCGGCTGCCAGAGTGGTGATGACAAGAGCCCGGTAGAGCCGGGCCCGGCTGTTCGAAGGCTGGGGGGAAGACAAACCATCACTCTCCCAGAGGCGGCGCGCCGGGGGCCCGGTAGGCGGACGGACGGCGGTCGCTGAATACGGGGATCCGGCTGCGCACCCGGGGCGCCACGTCCAGGTCCAGGTCGGCCAGCACTACGGCAGGTTCATCCCCGCCTTCCGCCAGCACCTCGCCCCAGGGGTCGACGACCAGGGAATGGCCGAAGAAGCGGTCGGTATTGGGGTCAGACGGGTCCTTTTGCCCCACCCGGTTGACGCCGATGATGAAGGCCTGGTTTTCGACGGCCCGGGCGATGAGCAGCGAGCGCCAGTGGTGGAGCCGCGGCTCCGGCCACTCCGCCGGGATAAAGATGACCTGGGCTCCAGCCAGAGCCAGGGTGCGGGCCAGTTCGGGGAAGCGCAGGTCGTAACAGATTTCAAGGCCGCAGGGCACGCCACCCAGCCGGAACAGGGCGGGGCCGGCGCCCGGGGCCAGATACTTCTCCTCCTCCATCAGCCGGAAGAGGTGGACCTTGTCGTAGGAAGCCAGGAGGCGGCCCTCCCGGTCGATGACGTGTGCGGTATTGTAGACGCGGCCCTCCCGTCTCTCGGCGATGGAGCCGGCCACCAGGTGGATTCCCAGCGTCCTGGCCTGATCCCTAAGCCAGGTGAACGTGGGGCCCGCCGGGGGCTCGGCCAGGTCGTCCAGCCGGTCCAGCGCGTAAGCGGTGGTCCACAGCTCCGGCAGCACGGCCACCGTCGCCCCAGCCGCCCTCGCCTGGCTCAGGCGCCGGCCGGCCTCGAGGCGGTTGGCTTCGGGGTCTCCCAGACGCACGTCCATCTGGCACAGTGCCACCCTCCAGGGCATGGATATCCTCCTCGCTTGAAACAGTCAAACGGTTGCGGTCAAATCAGGGCCTTCCGGCCCGCAGGCGCCTGCTGCCGACAGCGGCCAGGCGGACGGCCAGGGCCAGAGCCAGAACGGTGGCCACCACGCCGATGACCTCCCAGGTCAACGTCGAGTGTCCCTGCTCCCGGCCGAAGGGCGGGTAGCGCTTCTCTACCGCCAGAAGCCGCAGGTAGAACTGCCGCTCGCGCTCGTCCGCCAGGGTGGGCTCCTCCCCTTCCAGCGGCACCAGGCCGTTGGGGCCGGCTACCGGCACCCACTCTCCCCGCTGCTGCTCCAGCAGCACCAGGTAGCGGCGCCCCGCAACGGACGGCAGGTAGTCGGGTTCTACTCCGACGTCCAGCTTCTGCAGAACACCGGGTTGGCGGAGGTAGTAGTCCACCGTGAAAGGTGTAAGCTGCCAGAGCACTCCGTCCGCTATGACGCCCCTTTCCTCGCCCGGGGCGGTGCGCCCGAAGCTTCCCACAGCCACCAACTGGGCCGATTCGGCCACGCGTTCGGCAGGCAGCCTGATCCACTCCGTCGCTGCCGCCGGCGCCGCCGCCCAGATCAGCAGGGCGGCCGCAGCCAGAAACTCCAGCCCGGCTCTCAACGAGAAGGACCTCACGTCCACACCCCCTTGGGGATGCTCGGGGAACCCTTGCTCGACCGCCTTCAGTATAACACCGACACAAACGCCCCGGCCGCGGCCGGGGCGCTCTATTCCACCTGGTCTTCCTGCTGACCCGCCTCCAGGTCCGCCTCGCGGTCTTCCTCGAAGTCGAGCAGCTTGCCGATCTTACTGTCCACCACGTCGTCCGGCAAGGGGTCCGGTTCAGGCTCGGCCTGCCTTGCAGCCGAAACCTCGGTCTCGGCCGACAGAAGCGCCGGGTCCTCATCCAGGCCGACCGCCGACTCCACGTCCTCCACCACCGACCGCAGCGCCGCCAGAGCCCGGCGAACCCGGGGCGACACGGGTGTGGGCTTGGGGAACGCGAATGCGCGCAGGGCTTCCCGCACGATCTCATCCGGATCGGCCTGTTTCTCCAGCCAGGCCACCAGGTCACGGTCATCGCCGTCTTCGTCCAGTCCCAAAATCCAGTGCTTCATAGCCTTGCGTCAGTCAATCCTGGCCAGCTTCTCGCGGAGCTGACGGAAGGCGACCTTGTAGAACCCGTGGCAGTTGGCGAACCAACTGCCTGGCGTGAGTTCGACGCGGGGGTTGCGGAAGAACTTGTGGGTGGCGATGCCGCCGCCACCGGACAGAAACACGTGGTGGAAGCTGGAGAAGCCGCCCAGCCGCGTGTCCACGGAGTTCTCGATTTCCGACACCAATTCCGGCATCCAGCGCTCGACGTAGGGCGAGAGGTCGACGTTCTGGCCGTCGTAGAAAAACGACCCGGCAAGGAAGATCTCTTCCATCTCAGAGAGTGTCTTGTTGAACTCCGAATAAGCCAGGCGGCCCGCTCCGTCCTTCGTGCCCTTGATGTCTTCCAGGATGTTCTCAAGGGCACGCTTGATGCCCTTGCCGTCCAGGCTGTAGCTGGACAGGTCGACCGGCTCAAAGTCGTTCACCACCGTGACGTCCACGGTGCGGAAGCCGATGTCCACCAGCAGGTGCTTGTTGCGAAGCAGCTCCGGCCTGGCCACATGGCCCTCCTCGCCGAAGGTGACGTCGTAGAAGCAGCCCAGGCCCTGGGGCAAGACCCGAAGCTTGACGATCAGGAAGCTCTTGGTGAGGGTTTTGCCGTTGGGCAGGATGAAGGTGATCTCGTGCTTGCCGGTCAGGGATTTTTCGTATTCCCGGCGCAGGTGGCTGTCACGAAAGTGCTCGATGGGCAGGCCCGTGACCACCATGAAATTCTGGTTGTTCTGCTTGGACGCCACCATGGTCAAGGCGATGGAGGTCAGGGCGGAGATCTTGGTCTCCAGGGTGTCCAGGCGGTTCACCGCCCAGTTGTACTCCCCGCCGTTCTTCGCCCCCAGCTTGCCGACAAAATAATCGCGTCCACGGTAGTTGATGTGGAGCTTGTCCACCACCTGGTCGACGGTGATCTCGCCGTGGTCCTCAAAAAAGGTATGGGCAAGAATCCTCTCGCGCCCGATGGCGACGACGGAGGGAAAGAGGATATCCTGGCCGTTGGCGTGGGTCTTTACGTGCGAGAAACCCACGTCCGTGCTGACAAGGGAGAGTTGTGTGAACATGACGGCCCCCCCGGGCGCATACCTTCTCGTCGGCACATCAGTAACACGGTTTAATTCGACTTCATGGGCATTTCTCCTCTATTTGGGAGAGGAAATACCCGTCAGATAAGCATTTACCGGAAGTCCTGGGAGAAACTTGCCGATATCCCAAATGTTCCTTGGCAGCCGAGCCTCCCCTTCCCACTTCCCCCTACTCTTTCCAGGGGTGGCGGTTGAAGAATGCTATACGGCCCGGCGGCTGTTCAGATCCTTCAGACCGAGGACGAGGGCCTTCGCCGTCGCCAGGTTGGTGGCTACCGGAATGGCCTTGACGTCGCAGAGTCGCAGCAGGGCAGAGACGTCCGGCTCGTGAGGATGCGCGGTCAGCGGGTCGCGGAGAAAGAAGACCGCCTCCACCTGCCCCGCCGCAATCTCGCTGCCGATCTGCTGGTCGCCGCCGAGCGGGCCGGACAGGTAGCAGTGCACCGGCAGTCCCGTCCGAGAGATGATGAGTGAGCCGGTTGTCCCCGTCGCCACCAGGTCATGCTCGGCGAAGAAGTCCCGGTTCTCGGCCACGAAATCGACAAACTCCTGTTTCTTGCGGTCGTGGGCGACGAGGGCAAGGCGCATACTGATTCCTCCAACGAGGGATGTGGCTGTCGCGGTTAGAATGGCCCAGTGCAGCCCGACCGCTTCGGGTTAAAAGCGTTTGACCCTGGGCAGACAAAGGAGCCCCACAGTCTGGGGCTCCAATTCGTGACACGGAGTGGGGTTTCCTGCCTAGTCGGTAGGGGCGTCGGCAGCCGCGGCCGCTTCCGTGGACACCGGCCGGCGTCGTGCGGCCCTCGCCTGGCGGGCCGCATCACGTTCCGCCGCCTGCAGCGCCTTGAGCCGCGGCACTGCGTAGAGCACGTAGAGGTAACAGGCCAGTGCGGCCAGGCCGAGCAGGACCGGCACCCACAGGTTCTGCAGCATGACGCCCAGGGCCAGGACGCCGAAGACGATGACCGCCGCCGCGGGGAGCAGGTTGCCCCCTGCCGCACGAAAGGGGCGCTCCTGGTCCGGCAGGCGGCGGCGCAGGGTCAGCACCGCCCAGGCTCCCACCGCGTAAATGATGGATTCCATGGCCGAGCCCATCAGCACCAGGGTCAGGTAGCGCCCGCTGAAGAACACGGCCGCCGATACAGCCAGGCCGACAAAGAACAGGCTGATGATGGCGTTCTGCGGTGTGGCGAAGCGCACGTTCACCTGGCTGAACCACTTGGGCAGAACAGCCTCACGGGCCGAGGCGTACATGAAGCGGGAGATGGTGATGAGGCCGGCGTTGAACGTTGTGACGGAGGCCGCCAGGCTGGTGAGGGTCATCCACCACACGCCGGTCCGCCCCAGCACCGCCTCACCGAAAACCAGATGCGGCGTGGGCGAGGCCAGCAACGTCTGGCGCAGGGCTCCGGGGACGGTGGCGGTCATGGCCATGGTGAACAGGGCGTAGACCACGGTAAGCAGTCCCACCGCCAGGAACATGCCCCTGGGAATCACGTTGCCTTGCGTCACCTCCTCGGCCAGCGGCGTAACCCACTCGAACCCGACAAAAAGGAAGACGCCCACGGCCACGGCGTTGAACAGACCACCCAGCCCATTCGTGGCCAGGGGGGCCTGCAGGTGAATGCCGGTCCGGCCGAAGGCCACGACGGCGAAGATGACCAGCGAGGCCACCAGGCCGTAGGTGAAGAAGTCCTGGAAGGCGCCGGCGATGTTCACACCGCGCAGGTTCATCGCCGTGGCCACAACCAGCATGACCACCACCCAGATCAGCGGGCTGATGGCAGGAATGGCGTAGTTGAGGACGTGGCCGAGCACGTAGGTCTCGGTGCCCACCACCAGGGTGATGACCAGCATGTAAAGCAAGGAAACCGCCTGGGAGAACTTCTCCCCGAAGGCCTTCGACAGGTAGAGCCGCAGGCCGGCCGCCGAGGGGAACATGCCGTTCAGCTCGGAGAAGACGGCGGCTGTCAGCAGAGTCAGGACGCCGGCGACGAGAATGGCCAGCCAGGCGGCATCGCCTGCCAGGTAGCTGGCCACCTGGGCGGCGGCTACGAAGCAGGCAGTGGAAAAGGTGAGTCCGGCGCTGGTGGAGACCACCGTGCGCAGGCTGAGCACACGCTTCAGTGACATGCCGAGCCTCCTAACCCCAGATCATGGCGGTGACAAAGTCAAGGCGGATCAGGTCCTCCTCGCTCCCGGTCACCTTCAGCGTGCCATCCATATAGGGTTCGCTGGGAGAGACCTCGCCGTAGAACATCGACGTCAGTGTCTCGCCGTCGGAGGCGACCACCAGGTCCGGTTCGGCCGGGGGCTGCTCCAGGAAACGGACCACGCCGTCCTTCAGGTCCAGTCCATACTCCACTTCGACGTCCGTGGCCTTGACCCGAACCTTGCGGTTCCAGTCCCTGTTCATTGTCTTGAGTTTCGGATTGGCGTTGTAGTTTTCCTCAAAGTCCATAAGGCTGGCCTTTAGCTCCTCTGCAGTGGCCATGACCGATCACTCCTTCGACGTCCGTCCGCCAGAGGGCACGGGGGCGGGCTAGGGGTTGAGAGACTGAATCGTAGGCCGCAACTCCAGGCGGCGGATGAGGTCCTGGTATTCCTCCGGGGAGACGTCCGCCCGGCCGTGGCCAGACAGGGCCACCAGGGCCGCTTCGATGACGTTGGTGGCAAAGGAGCGGCCGCCCAGCACCGGCGTGGTGGTGATCAGCGTCTTGACCCCGCGCCGGCGCATCATCTCCACGTCAGCCGCGGTGGTGGTCTGCGTCAGGACGGTCTTGCCGGTCATGGCCTCGGGCATGAACTTCCGCACGAAGTGGAAGTCGCCGGCCACCACATCCGCTTCACCGTAGTAGCGGGCGAAGGCGGGGTTCACCGTCGGCGCCTTGTCCTGCTGGGAGCCGGTGGGGTAGAAGAAGGTAAAGGGGAGCTTCTCCATGCGGCTCTTGTACTTCTCCGCCAGCTCCTCCACCTCGGCCAGGGTCTTGATGGGATAGTCCACGCCTAGTGTAAAGATGAGGTCGCCAAAGGTCACGTCACAGCCCATCTCCACCATCGCCTCGGCCATGCCGAAGCGGTCCAGGGAGCTTACCAGCAGCACCCGGGTGCTGGGCGTCAGCAGGCCGGCCCTGGCCAGGTGGCGGACAGCGTCGCGCTCCAGGGTGTTCTTGACGCCGCTGCCGTCGACCACGGGCGTCTGCTTGACGGCCTGGAGCAACTTGAGACCGTCACCGATGACGTAGCGCTTGCCTCCTACATACAGGTAAACGTCAATGCCGCCCAACCCGATGGCATCCACCCGGCCGTCAAGCTCCTGCAGCACCTGGACGGCCCGCTTGAAGTCGCCGTCCGTACCGCGCCGGGAGATGGACAGCCGCTGGCCCAGCCACTCCACTTCGGCGGTGTGGTCGCGACTGGAAGAGCCAAGACTGACGCTCACCACGGTTTTCATGGGGGCCTCCTCCCGCCGGCTGGGGTAAGCCTGTCAGCCGGCCGTGTACAAAGCTGTGCACATCTTGATTCTATACCAGGGTCCGAAACCCTTGCAAGGCGCGTCGGGTGCTGCCATGGCGCGCTTCGCTCGGTCTCCCCTTATGTCACACTCTTATGTGGCAGGTCATATCATGCTGTTGGATGCGGGGCACCCCGCATTGTGAAAGGAGGGTCTGCGATGATGTATGGCGGTTTCGATGCCATCCCGGCCTACTCGCCCTTCATCGGCGCTCAAGCAGGCGCCAACGACCTGGCCATCGCCCCGGGCGCTGCAGCGTATCCGGCCGCAAATGCCACGGTCTACAGGGTTTACGAGTACGCCGTGCCGGTGACCACGGTGGCAACGGTCCCGTCGGCCTACCCGGGATGGGGTGGCGCCGCTGCTCCTGCCGGCTACGGCTGGTACTAGGGGGCGCAGTACATGAGCTATGGTGGTGTCGTATCGCCCGGGTTTGCCACCTTCCCCGCCCTGGGCGCAACGCTGGGAGCCTCGGCCGCCTTCGCTATCCCCAACACAACGGTGGCAACCGCTCCCTTTGGCGTTGCCCCGGTGGGAGCGTTCGGGGCATACCCCTTCCTCTTCGCGCCGCCCTACTTCCCAGGCGCTTTCGGCTGGTAGTAGGGCACCGTTCGAGGCCGCACGGCCTCCCAGGGTCCTCCTCCGGAGGGCCCTTTTTTTGCCGCCTGGGGGTGTTCAGGCACGGCTTGGGGGAGTCCTCATATAATGCCAGCGGGTTTACACCCTGCCAAAGGAGGTTGGCCGTTTGGATAATCGAACTACGCCCGTATCCTCCCAGTCCGTACAGCTCGGGAGTCCCAGCCCGTGGAAGAAGTACGCGGCGGGAGCTCTGGGCCCCGCGCCTGCTGTGCCGGTCGTCGCGGGCCTGATGCGGCCGCCCGCGCCCATGCCCCAGTTCACCAACATACCGACAGCTCCTATGAGTACATCTCCCGCACCAACCATGACCGTCATGCCCTCCTTCATCCCGCCCGGCTTTCCCACCCAAATGCCGGTGGCGCCGGTGGGGACCCCCTTCCAGATGGGCCAGCCGGTTCCGCCGCAGTTGTCGTCCAGCGTGCCCGGCGTGACTGCGGCG
>Ga0129297_10000430_pt1 | contig 19916 bp, 19 predicted proteins | sample I18A1metaG_FD_94708 | JGI IMG/M metagenome (GOLD analysis project Ga0129297, IMG submission 94708) | Lake sediment bacterial and archeal communities from Gulf of Boni, Indonesia to study Microbial Dark Matter (Phase II) - ​I18A1 metaG | ecosystem: Environmental > Aquatic > Freshwater > Lake >... | reverse complement strand
TTTCCAGAGTCCGCAGCTTCTGTATTGAGGGCGATGCACGATTATAGCTTGATCCTCGGGTCGCCGGCTGCGGAAGCTCCAAAAATTTCAGGAGTAGATGAAAAGCAGGTTAAAGAGGTGATCGCCAAAGCGCAAAAGGAGGGAAGGGTTAACCTCACGATTGAGGAATCAATTAAAATAGCTACATCTTATGGAATTCCGATGCCGAAAGCAATTATAGCTACGAATAGAGAAAAAGCCGGAGAAATATCTAAAATTATCGGGTATCCGGTAGTTATGAAGGTTGTTTCGCCCGAGATATTGCATAAGACGGATATTGGAGGGGTAATGCTTAACGTTAATACCCGTAAGGAGGTTGAGAGGAATTACGAGGCGATCTTAATGAAGATACGTATGGCTATGCCTGAAGCAAAAATTTTAGGAGTTTTGATACAGCAAATGGTTCCGCTTGGTAAGGAGGTAATAGTAGGCGCGGTTAGGGATCCCCAATTCGGTCCATTGATGATGTTCGGTTTAGGAGGGATATACGTAAATTTCCTGAGAGATGTTTCTTATCGTTTGTGCCCATTAACAAGATATGAAGCTAGAGAAATGGTTGAGGAGACTAAGGCATATACATTGCTTAGAGGTGTCAGAGGCGAGTCTCCCTCCGATATTGAGTCTCTTATAGACGTGATTCTTAGGCTTTCACAGGCCATGGAACGTTTTGAGGAGATTGTTGAGATGGAGATTAATCCTCTATGCGTGTATGAGGAAGGAAAGGGATGCCTTGCAGTAGATATAAGAATAACGATCTCGCAATAGATAATAATTATCGAGAGGAAAGAAAACTTGTCTAGAAAAGTAATCTATCTAGCTTCCACAGAAGAGTTGGCTGGAAAAAGTGTCGTCACGATCTCACTGGCTTTGAAGGCTAAAGAACTAGGGAAAAAGGTTGGTTATTTCAAACCTATCGGTTTAGGCTCCATCCTGAGTCCCACAGGAGAAGTCATTGACGAAGACGTTGAAACCATGAAAGAAATCCTCGGGCTTGAGCGTGAAATCGATCTTATTTGCCCCATCGTTCTAGGAAGAGGCGAGTTTCTAGAAGGCTTTGATAGATCGAAAATCCCAGAATATGTCGATAAGATTACCGCGTCATATGAAAAATCTTCTCAAGATAAAGAAATCATGCTGATAGAGGGCCCTCCCAGTTTATCAGTTGGTTCCTTCTTAGGTTCTCCTGTGCCGAAACTAGCCGCTGATTTTGACGCCAAGATCTTACTCGTCTCAAGAGTCAAGGATGATTTTGTTGTGGATGAACTTCTTCAAGCCAGAGATTGTTGCATTAAGTGGCAAGTTTCACCTTTCGGAGTTATATTGAACCGAGTTCCGACTGATAAGACAGCTAAAGTTGAGCAGGTAATCAAGCCTTTCCTTGAGGAAAATGGACTTGATGTTCTAGGTGTCATTCCAGAGGACAAGGTATTGAGCTCCTTAACGGTTAGAGAAATCTTTGAATCGCTCGGTGGGAAAATCATAGCGGGTAAAGAAGGCTTGGACAATATGGTCCAGACATTTCTCATAGGCGCCATGACGACGGAGAGTGCAGTTAGATACTTCCGAAAAGCTACGAACAAACTTGTCATCACTGGAGGTGACCGAACCGACGTTATTTTTGCCGCTTTAGAGACTGGGACATCCGCCTTGATCCTGACGGGAAACCTTCATCCTAGCGTCAAGATACTTCCTCGCGCAGACGATTTAGGCGTCCCCATCATCTTGGTGTCGCATGACACGTATACGACTCTGCAAATGATGCAGAGAATCGTTGGGAGGATTAAACCCGAAGACAGAATGAGGATCACCATAGCAAGGAAACTCCTTGAAGAAAACGTGAATTGGAAAAAAATTTTGGCGTGAGCTATAACTACTCATCGGGAATTGAGGTGATAAAGTTGAGTTCAACTTCTCAACCAAAAGCAAGGTTTCATACACGCCTCAGTGAAGGAGATTTTCTAGGCTTGACTATCTGGCCTGGTAGGACTGATCCAGCAGCCGAAGTTATTGTTGTGCAACTACGACGTAAAGTGGGAAACGATTGGGAGACTATTGGAAGATTAGCAGTTTACAGGTCGCCGAACGGAACGTACTCGAAGCTTCCTGAACGCCAGTAGTCCTTTTCTTCCAACTCAAACCTTATATTATGTAACAGATTATTCATTCAACTGTGCTTAAAGGTGAAGAGGTACGAAGCGAATACTGAATGTTGGTGTAATAGGTGTCGGTACGATCGGGAAGGCTCATCTACAAGCCTATTTAAACCAAAAAAATGTTAAGGTTGTAGCGATATCTGATGTTAACGAAAAAGAACTAAAGCCAACAGCGAAGAAGTTTAAGATAAGCAAATTCTTCACTAACTATATGGATCTGTTATCCCTTAACGAGGTTGAGGCGGTAAGTGTGTGTACGCCACCTTTCAATCACGCCGAGATTGTGTGCAATGCAGCATCCGCTGGCAAACACATTCTCTGCGAGAAACCCATGGCTATGAATGCCTCTGAAGCTGGAGAGATGGTTAAGGCATGCAAGAAAGCTGGTGTAAAACTAGGAATTGCCAGCGCGCGTAGCAGGTTCGACCCGGCTGTTGAGATGGCTAAACAATACATTTCTGATGGTAAGCTTGGAAGAGTCTATTATGCGAGGGTCAGCTTCTTCCGACGGAGAGGCCGCCCGGGAATGGATGTCCTAGTTAATTCTGAATGGTTCCTAGACTCATCTAAGGCTGGAGGTGGAGCGTTTATCGACATCGGGTGTTACGACATAGACGTTATACTTTACCTTTTAGGAAGCCCTCAGCCTTACGCTGTAAGTGCTATGACCTTCCGAGGTATCGAAGACCTTCCGAAACTTGATGCAACGTTCGATGTGGAAGAACACGCATCCGTTCTTGTAAGATTCGTGAACGACGCTACTGCCATGTTTGAGACATCTTGGGCATCTAACATGGAGAGTGGAAAAAATGCGATCATCTTAGGGTCAAAGGGCGGATTAAAACTTTACCCGTTCACTTATTATACAAAACAAAACGGTGAGCATACAGCGCTCACAATTGACTTAGAGAAGAGAAGAGTAGATTCGATGAAGATGCTGATAAACGATTTCACCGCGGCATGCCTAGACGATAAAACACCTAAAACCCCGGGAGAAGACGGATTAAAGGTTATGCAAGTCATAAGCGCAGCTTACGAATCGGCGAATCTTGGAAGAGAAGTAGAAATTCACTCTACTTAACCGATGTTTCATACGGGTTTATATATAACTAACTCAACCCAGTCACAAAGAAAAAATGCTCAAAGTTCATTCCATCGTCTCAGCTCAGCAAAAAATATTATTTTCACCATAATCAAAAAGCCGAAGTTCCGGATGATATCATCCTCAGATTCGATGAAAAATGGGGAGAGATACGGAAGTCGTGATTCAGGTAGCCGAAAATCTACAAATATAAAACAGAAATCACGAAAATTTTTCACGCTTAAGATAGAAGCAGGTATACGCATATCATTACAAGAAGTGATCCGCTGATCAGTTCCATAACCCCGAGCTTTCTGCTTCTGAGGACTTTTATCTTTCGAACGTATGCACTGGAAGCTAAGACGGTTAGCAGAATCGCGATGAGCGGCATTACAAACAAGGCATTATATAGAAGCAGCAGCAAGCATACTTGAATTAGATCTTTTAGGGTTGATAGGAGGCCTGCGGCAACTATGTAGGGTCCGCTACTGCACGGCAGAAGGGTGAAGCTTGCGACGGCTCCTAAAACGAAGGACGCTAAGGGGCTGACGTAGGATTTACTTATCTGAAGTTCCATGAACCTTCTTAGCGATTTTGGAAGTGGGGATTTAAAATTAGGTTTCAAGCCTTGCGCAATGTAAAAAGTCCCGACTATCAAGCCTACCGATGCTACAACCTTATCAACATACATGATCGAACCTAAGATATGGATGAGCCCAAATCCCAATATGTAGTAACACAGGAAGATGGCTATGATAAACGAGAAACCAGTCAGTGTTGCCTTCGTCTTGCCTAAGGAATGCAATGCCATGAGTAATAAGGCTGTGAAAACAGCGAACGTACACGGGTTTACAGAGTCTGCGAGGGCAAGCAAAGATAGGGATGAAATAAGGCTTTGTGCGTTCATTTTTGCCTCGGCCTCTCCCAAAAACAATTCCTCTAACACCTTGACGCTTTCACCATCAAGGGAATATATATCATCTAGGGCAAAGACTTTCATATCATTATCTTCAGCTGCGAGTGCTTTATCTAGAATCTCAGATTGGAAGATTCCGAGCGTTGTGGCTTTGAGCCTTCCATTGCGGAAAAACCCTATGAGCGGCGAGGCATGTGCCATCCATATCTCTTCTATTGTAAGGTGCAGTAACTCGCATTGTATGCATACTTCTGACGGTGTAACCCTAACACCTTCCATTATGAGTATTTTCACCAGCTTGAGGAATACCTCGGAAAATCGTGTATCGTTCAAGTTGCAGAATACGACTTCCCAATCAGGCCTATTATCGAGGTAGCTAAGTGACTTTTCCGCGACATACGATTCTGGAAAACTATAAATGTATGCTTTACAGGATTTCTGACCGTAAATCTTGACTGAAGCAGTACTAAACAGAATTAAAAAGATAAGCAGGAAGTAAGTTATCTGTCGCATATACTTCTTTTTCAACGCTTATCACATTAATTTTCTTGGTAATAATTAAGTCTATAGTGTAACTTAAGTTTTGCAGTGCTCGAATGAAAAAAGCGTTCATGCAACATTTTTAGAACGGTGCCACATATACCCTTCTCGTGCTGGCCACTTGCGCGTCTATTGCTCTTCGTAGAGCCAACAGGCAACTTTCACTCCTTTGACCATGAACAACGGAGGCCTTTCTTTTTTGCATTTTTCGAAGCTTTGCGGGCATACACTTGCGTATTTGCAGCCTGGTGCTAGGAACTCCTTTATCTCCATCCCCGAGGCTTTCGTTCTTTTTAGCCACTCTTCCCTCTTTCCAGGCTCTGATAGTTTACTAGAACAACAAAACTTAACAGCATATTCCTTTTTTACGTTAAGGTTTAAATTCCATAACGTTAATCTATTATAAAGCGCACATGGGGGATAACCTATCCTAGCTCTCAGAGGGAAAATCTTTTCCATTCTGTCGAGAGAACTCAATTCGCGGATACCTCAGTTCCATCCTTACAGCCTAGATTATGAGATGATCTCCTTTGTTTACCGAGACTTAATCAACTGGTTTAGGATTAAGTGGAACATCGACGAGTCCTACTCCATACCTAGCATACTCGACAGATATGTTGAAGAGAAATCCGAAGAACTCAACGTTTTCTTAAGCCTTTGGCTGGACCGTTGGCTAGAAAAATGGAGAGAACGCGTAAGAATCCTTCACAAAAAACCGAAAATTCCCAAATTTAGCCTTGATCGGGCCAATAAATCCATGAGAGTTTATAGGAAGATGGACCGCGCTGTGGAGCTAAAGGATACATTAATCAGAAAGCTTATCAATCAGGGCGAGATCTGCATGACCGAGCAAATAGCGGAAAACCTAATCGTGGAAGAGATTTCGAAGTTTATTCCAAAAGAAGATGAAGAACCTGAAACAAATTTGAATCCTTTAGATATTCTAAACAACTTAATACCTAGAATATCTAGGCTGCCCATGGAGAAAGGTCCCCTCGTCTATCTAAGAGTCAGAACTGGGTTGTTCTAGCCAATCTTTAAAAATCTTTCTCTGCAAAAACTATAGCCTTCTGTTCTAAAGAATAGAACAATCTGTTCTAACGCTTAGCATTAAGTATCCTGGTGCCCTTTTTCATCATGATATTAATGGAAGACAGTTTTTGGACAAAGTTGATTCATTTCTCGGCACTACTAAAGTTGTTCTTGGGCAGGCGGACTAAATAATAAGGTTGGAAAAAAAGGGGTCGATGGTTCTTTTGGAGGATGAAACGAGAGGCAAAATCGGTAAATATCTTTCAGGAGTCGTTTGGGAAGTCTACCTCTACATCTTAACCTCAAACGAACCTGTTGGTGTGAGAGACGTATGGAGAGGCCTAAAGCTCTCAAGTCCAAGTTTGGCACAATATCACATAAACAATTTGTTGGAAGCCAAGCTTATAACTCAAACTGCGGACGGCAGATACGCTGCCGAGGAGAAGGCTAAAATAGACGTTTTAAGGAACTTCGTCCTCCTTAGAGGACGCTTAATATCTAGGATGACGTTTTACGGAGCATTTATACTCGGCCTATTCATGGTTTACCTCCTTGTTTGGCCTTTCAAGTGGGAACTCCGTGACCTTGTCGTGTTGATTATTTGCATATTCGGTGTAGCTGCCTTCTTTTACGAGGCCTATAGCCAACACAAAGGTTTAAGGACCGATGCCCATTTGCAGATGCGGTAAAGAAGTGTTCAATAGGTTAGAACAGTTGTTCTAATACTTAGTATTAAGAGTATCCCTCCTCTATTATTGTATACGGAAAAAACGAAGAGTATCTCGTTTGAGGTGTTCCCATTGTATAAAATGTTTAGAGGAAGCGGGATTAAGTTTCCAACTAATGGACGGAAACTTTTTCTTCAGGGTTCGACTGGTTTCATGTTGGGAGTAATTTTAGGCTTAACGCTGTTTAGCATTATAGGTTTACCTAAAATATTGGAGCCTTGGAGCTACGTAGTCTCTGGTCGAACACTTCTAAAATTTTCATCCTATGAAGACTTAAGAAACTTCTTGAACACAAGTGCTTCTCTTATAAGTCCATACTACAGAGCAACACTTGAAACTGCTGCCGTTAAGGATACTGCCTCTGTTGAGTATTCGCGGACGAATATTCAGGTTGAGGGAGTTGACGAAGCAGATATAATTAAAACCGATGGAGAGTACATCTATCTCGTCTCTGGCGAGGGTTTGATCATTGTTAAAGCCTACCCGCCTGAAAACGCTAAGGTTCTATCTCGAATCACTTTTAACGGGACTGTAATCGGCCTCTTCATCAATGGCGATAGGCTAGTAGTCTTCGAGGAGAACTCGGGTTTCTGGATCTACCCATCTGAGAAGAAAACCGCAAGTGCAATAATTTATCCAGTTTTCAGGGAGATCGAAACCCGAATATGGATTTATAACATAGAAGACAGAGAAAACCCCATCACGGCAAGAGAGATGTCAGTAAATGGTAGCTACTTCACTTCGAGGATGATTGGAAACTATGTCTACTTATTAGTTAACCAACCTGCCAGCCTCATAGACGGCGAGGTATCTCTACCAGTGATTAAGTGTGACGATCGGTTGGAAAAAGTGGAAGCTTCCAAGATATACTATTCCAACGTATCGGACTACTTTTACGCTTTCACAACAGTTCTAGCGTTTGACATTATGAATGTTGAAGCTCCGAAATATGAGGTTTTCCTAGTCGGATCTGCAAGCGCGGTCTACGTGTCGAGAGACAACATTTACGTAACGATCCCAAAGATGCCGATATTCTATAATGAATCTTCAGTTTCAGAGAGGACAGAGATCCACAGAATACGCATCACGGACGGGGAGATAAAGTACGAGGCCAGCGGAGTTGTTCCTGGCCGCGTCCTAGACCAGTTCTCAATGGACGAATACGGAGAACACTTCAGAATAGCGACTACAACAGACCAATTAGCATGGAGACTTGGAGAGGCAACCTCGATGAACCACATATATGTCCTCAACATGAATCTGAACATCACGGGCAAGATTGAGAACATCGCTCCGGGTGAAACCATATACTCCGCTAGGTTTATGGGTGAACGATGCTATTTGGTTACGTTTAAGAAGGTCGACCCATTCTTCGTAATCGACTTGAGAGATCCAGCCAACCCCAAGATCCTCGGTAAGCTTAAGATAACAGGGTACTCAGATTACCTCCACCAGTACGATGAGAACCACATAATCGGCATCGGTAAGGAAACTGTCGCGGCGGAAGAGGGTGACTTCGCATGGTATCAGGGAGTTAAAATCTCCCTCTTCGACGTCAGGAATGTTACGGCTCCCGTAGAGATAAATAAATATGAGATAGGCGACAGGGGAACTGACTCACCGATTCTTGGGGATCATAAGGCACTACTATTCGATAAGAAGAGGAACCTACTGGCAATACCAGTCTTAGTCGCAGAGATAGACGAAAAGAAATATCCGAACGGCGTCCCTGCCAACGCCTATGGCGACTATGTTTGGCAAGGTGTCTACGTCTTCAGCATATCAGAAAGCGGACTTACAGTTAAGGGAAGGATCACTCACTTAGAAGACGCAGCTGACTATCTGAAGAGCGGCTACTATTTCTTCTCTCCCTTCTCAGTTAAGAGGGCTCTTTACATAGGAGATGTGCTTTACACGATCTCAGACAAGAAGGTAAAGATGAATAACCTATCGGACCTCGCGGAGATCGGCGAAGTAAAACTTCCTTAACTCTTATTGTACTCTTTCTACATGTCGTCTCTTAGTTTAAGCAACTTGGCTATATTGGCATCTGGGTCTATTTTCGGCGTGATATTGCCACTGCTTGACGTGAAGATAGTCGTTACGCCAGGGCCGTGCCCAGAGGTTACGCAGTCACTGTGTACAATTATGCCTATTGATACTGCTCCTTTTCGATATATTCTCCCGTACGAATGGTCCGCATCCTGGATTGCTACCAGGTCTCCGAGCCTTAGATCTTCTAAGCCGTATTCGTGTCTAATGCCTTCATCGAAAAGTTGGATGTCGTAATCGCCCGAATATGTCTGGTTTGCACCTAATCCGGATCCCATGATCTCTGCTGGAACAATGTGCGTAACATGGATCTCAAGTTTATCGCTTACTAGGTTTGGATTTATTGCTTCTAGAAACTTCGGGTCCATATTCATAACTTTTACGTCTGGAAAGTCGAGCAGTTTCAGGCCTACGCCGAATGCTTTAATCAGTATTTTGTCGCCGATTAGCAGTTTCTCCATGGTATCTGATGGAAAATCGACGAGAACATGTTCTATTCCTCCATGCTTCCCCGTAACGGCTCCTTTTGATCCTTTAGCGTCTCCAGAAACGACAACGGCCTCGTTTCCGACGCTTGCAAGGATATTTAAGGCCATGTTCGCGTTGTCGCTCTCCTTATTCTTTATGCTGACCCCGGGCTCGACGTGATCGGCTTCCCATCCAGCCGCTGGATCTCCGACTCTTATATTATAGGTTATTCCGCCAACGCTAGGCAAGACCACGGGCGTTCCATTCGCAGAGATCCTATAGGGTGTGCGAAAAGCGGGGCTTGAAACTTCGCCTATTACTGAAATCTTCACTAACTTGTCAACGTTTGTTTTTAACATCTAACTTGCCTCTATCCTGAGCAAAAGAATGCTAAAAGAGGCATTTAACATTTACACTCTGTTGATCCAAGAAATAGAAAACCTTTTTACCCAAATAATACTGAATAGTTCTTAAGGTGGTAATGAATGACAATTAAAGTAGCCATAAACGGTTTTGGAAGGATAGGACGCCTCTTATTTAGAGCAGCAATAGAGAAAAAAGCCAGTATCGACTTTGCAGCAGTCAACGACATAGCCGACGCAAAGGCAATGGCACACCTTCTGAAGTACGACTCGATACACGGTCGGCTTCCCTTCAATGTAGAAGTTGAAGGAAACACAATAATTGTAGATGGAAAAAAGATACAAGTCTTAACCCAGAAAGACCCAGCTTTACTGCCTTGGAAAGACTTGGACATTTACTTGGCAGTGGAATCCACAGGCTTATTCACAGATAGGGAGAACGCTTCAAAACACCTACAAGCTGGAGCCAAAAAAGTTTTGATATCAGCACCGGCCAAGAACCCAGACATAACCATAGTGATTGGCGTAAACGATAAAGAGTATGACCACAAGAAACACAACATACTCTCGAACGCCTCCTGCACAACTAACTGCGTAGCACCCGTGGCTAAGGTATTACACGAGAATTTCGGCTTGAAGGCCGGGCTTATGACAACGGCGCATGCTTATACAAACGATCAGAGGATTCAAGACCTTGTGCATAGAGACTTACGCCGAGCTAGGGCTGGTGCAGTAAACATCATACCCACAACTACAGGCGCAGCTGTAGCGGCAACCCTTGTATTACCGGAGCTTAAAGGTAGAATGGACGGGATTGCCCTACGGGTTCCAGTTCCAAACGTCTCCATAGTTGATCTTACAGCGGTTTTGGAGAAGGGCGCCATCAAAGAGGAAGTGAACGCCGCATTCAAGAAGGCTGCGGAGGGCGAGCTGAAAGGGATACTCGAATATACCGAGGATCCTGTCGTATCGACTGACTTCAATCACACCGAATATTCAGGGGTCGTCGACGGGTTGTCCACGATGGTTGTCAACGGAAACTTGGTTAAAGTGCTCGCTTGGTACGACAATGAATGGGGCTTCTCCTGTAGGATGGTTGAACTCATAGAGCTTATTGGCAAAAAAGCTGGCTTTTAAGATAAACCAGATGGGGACTTAGAAGCCTTCCACCTTTTTCTATAATCTAAGGTGAGATAATGGCAAAATTTTTGACATTGGACGACGTGAATGTGAAAGACAAGGTGGTGTTGGTAAGGGTTGATTTCAATTCTCCTGTGGACCCGCAGAGCAAAAAGATTTTGGATGATACAAGGATACGGGCACATGGTGAAACAACAATAAAAGAACTCGTGGGAAAAGGCGCAAAAGTTGTGGTTTTGGCGCATCAGGGAAGACAAGGCGATCCAGACTTTATACCGCTAAAACAACATGCAGAGATTCTCAGCAGAGTAATTGGTAGACCAGTCAAGTATGTTGACGACGTTTTCGGTGAGAAAGCGCAGAAAGGGATCAAAGGTTTGAAGAGTGGTGACGTGCTCGTCTTAGAGAATGTTAGAACTTTTGCGGCAGAGACAAAGTCGGGAACACCGGATCAGCATGCTAAAACAGAGATGGTTCAGAGACTTGCACCTTTGGCTCACGTATTTGTGAACGACGCCTTCGCGGCAGCCCATAGAGCACACGTTTCTATGGTAGGCTTCACCGCTGTTTTGCCAAGCGTTGCAGGGAGAATAATGGAAAGGGAACTCAAATCTTTAAGTAAAGTTGTGGAAAACCCGGAGAAACCATGCGTATATATCCTTGGTGGGGCTAAAGCCGACGATTCACTGAAGATCTCCAGATACGTTTTAGACAACAATATAGCAGATTATGTGCTTACTGGCGGAGTAGTTGGTCAACTGTTCCTAGCTGCTAAAGGTGTAGACTTAGGCAAGCCGAACATGAAGTTCCTAGAAGAAAGGGAGCTGATGGGGCTTGTGCCTGGGATAAAAGAGCTAGTGGCAAAACATCCAGAGAAGGTCAAAGTTCCACTGGATATTGCTGTTGAAGTAAACAAGAAAAGGAAAGAGATCTCAGTTAAGGAACTGCCAACGGATTATACGATGTTCGACATTGGAGCGAAGACAATTAACGAGTATGGAAAAATAATAAGGAAAGCCAAATCAATAGTGATCAGTGGGCCTATGGGTGTTTTTGAAAACAGAGAATTTGTTTTCGGAACTAAGAGAGTCTTCGAGGAAATAGCTGCCTCAAAAGCCTTTTCGCTCGTAGGCGGAGGACACACAATAGCAGCGGTCGAGCAGCTTGGACTTGCCAACAAGATGTCATACATCAGTACCGCAGGAGGCGCGCTCATAGAATTCTTGATGGGCGCGAAGCTCCCCGGCGTTGTTGCACTAGAGGAGGCAGCGACTAGAAAATAGCTCTTTTTTCCTTTTTTATGCTTTGATGCATTAATTTTCTTGTGATGTTTCTGTTTAGTGTTTTTCCTTTGCTTTTTCATGGTAACGTTGAGCTTTACCTTCGTTCTCGGGCGTTTTAGGAAGGCCTTCATAAATAAGTGAAGCTGCAAGGAAACGTGTGGCTATCTGGATTTTAGAATATTTACTATCAGAGATGGAGCAAGACTTATCAGTATACGCATCCACGAAATTCTCAGCATCATCGATAATTCTTTCGAGCTGAGAGTCGTTAACCTCGACTTCAGTTAAGCCAGTAAGGTTTCTAACCTCGTCCTTAGTGATGTACTTCATTTGAAATTAAGAGAGACGAGGCTAAATTAAACTAATTCTGCTAAAAAATAACACTCAAAATTTCAATCTTAGAAAATCACACTTGAAGATCTTAGCTAAAGTGTTTACCCTAATTCAAAGAGCGAGAGATATCCATAGATCGAAAATCGCGCTAAAAAAATCGTCGGCCGTCTTAAATATGTTTTCGTCCAAGGAATTAATGAGTCTGAATGCAGTAATACCCATGTCTTTTTCTATCAATATTTTCTTTCTTTCAACATCGATTTTTCCTGTTTCTATCAGAGTATCCAATAATTCTCTGTTTTTTTGTCGACATGACCCTAAAACCTTCTTTTTCAGGTCCGTCCAGCAGACTCTTCCCTTCTCTAAGAGCTCAAGGATCATTTTAGCGCCTCGCAAGCGCGCTGTTCATCTTGCAAAACCTTTCTAAACAGCCAAAACGACAACAAGAAATAACCCAAAACAAGAAGAAAAATCTATATATGCGACAAAGCACTTCTTTATTTAGAGACTGTTAGGATCCTTACGTAGTCCGCTGTGTCGGCGCAGCTGTCTGCTGCTTCCTCCATTGATTGAGCCAAGTCTCTCAACACTATCAAGACAGAGGGGTTCAGTTTTTCGCCATACTTTATGGATAAAGATTTTATTTCAAGGTATTTATCGTCGACCTTCTTTTCTTCCTCCTCCACTTTAATGGAGATAGTCCTAGCTTCAGATGGATTTTCACCCAGCTGTTTCAAGCTTTGCCGTAATACTGAAGCGGCGTTCACAATTAGAGAAGACATCTCGGAATAGGCTTCCCAGAGCTCCTTAGGAACTTCCGAACCGATCAGTAACAGAACATTTCTGGCTGAATCCTTCACATGGTCAGCCATCACATCGAGCCGTTTAACGAGGTGCATGATATCTTCTCGTTCTTTGAGTGGAAGACTTCCCAAAGTTAGTTCCTCGAAGACGCCTCTTCTTAGGTTGTCGATCTCTTCTTCTATGGTGAATAATCTCTCTATCGTTCTCTTAGCTTCCTTTTCGTCTCCGGTGGTCACTGCTTTGACAGCTCTCTCGAGGTCGTTCACCGTGTCAAGAGATAGGGTTATCTGCCTATAAGCTATATCCAAAACCTTGTTCTTCCGCCTCTTCTCAAACCATCGTTCCATTAATGAAGGCTCCACTAATGATGAATCTATATGATTTGAATCCTTTTAAATAAAGTTTCCCTATCTTTCAGAGGATAAATTATTCAATTGAGATCTCCTTCTCTAGTCCTGCTTCTGGATGAGAATATAATATAACGTGTTGTGGTGGAAAAGTCAGATTAACTTCATCCTCAACGTTGAATTGCTGATTGGTTATAGCGGGATGTTTCACCGCGATTAACTCTCCCGTATCCATCCGAACCTCATAGCGGATTACACTTCCGACAAAAATCTTATTCTCAACCCTTCCCTTCCATGCCTTATTCTTTTTTACGCGTCTCCCCATAACTACAAATTCAGGCCTTATGGCGGCTACAACTTCCCTTGCCTCTAGGTCCGACTTTCCAACGCTACGCAAGATTTTTCCTTTCACTCTGATTATGGATTCTTGAGTTGTCGACTTTACCAATTCGCCGATCACGACGTTTGCCTCACCAACGAAGTTTGCTGTGAACAGCTTCTTTGGGCGGATGTAGAGCTCCAAGGGCGTCCCCACCTCTACAATCTTACCTGCTTTCATAACCATAACTCTGTCAGATACGGCCATCGCCTCCTCTTGGTCGTGTGTTATGTGTATGGCTGTTAGGCCTAAGTCTTTAACCATCCTCCTCAACTCACGGCGTAGAACTGTCCTAACTTTGGCATCAAGAGAGCCCAGAGGTTCGTCGAGAAGGAGTAGAATGGAACCGGATGATAAGGCTCTTGCTATGGCTGTCTTCTGTCTCGCACCCCCACTCAACTCGTTCGGGTAATTTTTCACCCTATCTCGAAGCGCCACAGTGTTAAGCATCTCCTCAGCTAGGCTCCTAGTTCTGGCAGGGTTCCAGCCCTTAACAGTCGGCCCGTATGAGACATTCTCATAGACGTTCATGTGAGGGAAGAGCGCAATCTCTTGGAAGACGTAACCGACTCCCCTGTCCTGTATCGGCATATTGTTTACAAGCCTTTCACCTATGTAGATCTCTCCTTCACTCGGTTCGATGAGTCCCGCGATGCACTTTATTAAAGTTGTCTTTCCGCATCCGCTCGGTCCAATGATGCTTATGTACTCTTTGTCCTGAAACTCCAAGTTTATGCTGTCTATCGCTACTACCTCGCTGTATCTTTTAGTTAGGTTGACCAGACGAACCGATGGCAATTATAGCGCCTCCAGCTCCTTGTAAAGCCCGGCGGGCGGGTATGGATACACCCTTATATCCTGAGGCTTTAGCTGAACAAAGGCTTCTTCCCCGATTAAGAATTTTTCACTGTTAATTGTCGTTGGGACTTTACAGTTAACCGTGTCACCGTTCTCTAATAAGACCTCATACGACATAAAGTCTCCAAGGAAGCTCGTTGCCTTAATGGTACCACGTAAGATGTTAACCTCATCTTCGCCATTTTTACTTATCTTAGACAACTCTTCCCTTATCGCTAGGACAACTCTTTCCCCAACTGAATGACTGTTATCTTTAATAAAAATTCTAAAACGGCCTCGGAGCTCAACCCATGAGCTGCCGAGTTTTCTTTCAGATATAAACCCCTCTAAGAAGTTGGCGCCTCCGACGAAGTTGGCGACAAATATGCTCTTCGGCTGATTATATATGTAGGTCAGTGTCCCCTCCTGGTGAATTTGGCCGTTCCGAAGGACAACTATTCGATCAGCGACAATCGTGGCTTCCTCTTGGTCATGCGTAACATGTATGGTTGTTAGATTATTCTCCCGCGCCAATTCCCTAAGTCGGTAGCGGAGCTCAACTCTTAACCTAGCATCTAAGGCTCCTAAAGGCTCGTCTAGTAGAAGAAGCTTGGCGCCTGATGCTAAACCTCTAGCCAAGGCTACGCGTTGCTGCATTCCTCCGCTTAGTTCTCCAGGAAAAGAGTTCGTTCTCCAAGCCAGCCTGGTCATCTCTAACATCTGCATAGAAATTTGTGTTGCCTCGGATCTGTTGAGGCCTTTGGCTAACGGACCGAAAGATACGTTTTCAATAACGCGTAGATGGGGGAAGAGCGCGTACTGTTGGGGCACGTAAGCTGTTCCTCTCTCTTGGGGTGGAACATCATTCACCAGTTTTCCGTCAATGCATATCTCGCCTTCATCTGGCTTTATAACTCCAGCGATCAGTCTAAGAAGGGTAGTTTTACCGCTTCCTGTTGGGCCTAAAATGCATACGTACTCGCCGTCATGTATCTCTAGATTGATGTGGTTGATTGCAGTTATGCCGTCAAACTTCTTCGTTACGTCAACTAAACTAACTGTGGTCACAGGGTTACCTCCCACCCCTCACTGCAATCCTTAGCAAGAGAAGCGTAAGGAATGATGTCAATATCAAGAAACCGATGCCTAAAGCCAGCGTCAACTGCGGAACGACTCCCCCCTTAACCCAGTCTACTAGTAACACTGGAGCTGTCTTCAAAGTTTGTGAAACGGCCATAGCGGCTCCGGTTTCACCCACACTTCTAGTGAATACAAGTATTGTGGCGGAGAAGACTGAATACTTGGTTAACGGGAGAGTTATCTTTCTAAAGATTGTAAAAGGTTTAGCGCCTAAAGTGCTGGCCACTTCCTCCATCTCTGTGGGTATGCTTTCTATCGCCGCTGACATAGACATAATAAAGTATGTGTAAGTTATTGTGGTGTGAGAGAACACCAATGCCCAAAATTCAGGTATTGAACCGAGGTTCATCCAGAAGAAGCTTAAAGAGACGCCGAGAGCTATTGAAGGAACAACTATTGGGATATTTACGATAGCACCTAATATCGGCGTTGCTTTTGCGAATTTCTTTCTGGCAATGGCGATTGCGATGGGTAAACCCGCGATGATATTCGTCAAGGTTGAGATAAACCCGATAGAGTATGAAAGCAGCATACTACCCCAGAAATCACCCCACGAGCCTGCACTGGTTAAGGCCAGACTTAACGTGCCACCTAATGTGCCATCAAACAATGCGTATATCAGAGGCAACAACACGAAGAGAGACGGCGCCATTACAAAGAACAAGAAAACGAAGAGCGCCATGCTGTCTCTTAATCTTAGAGAAGCAGGAGCACTTAACTTTCGCTCGAATTTAGGCCAAACTTTTCTTATGGGAAATTTTGACCTTGGCGCGATGAGGCTTATTAAGAAGAAAACTAAGACCGAGGTTAGGATTAGGATGGAACTCACATAAACGAGTGGGCCCTCAAACCCCATGTCTTTCATGTTCTTGATGTAGACCGGTCCGTTCTGGAATGTTCCAGCAACCATAATCGTTGCCCCCGTTTCGGAAAGAGACCTTGAAAAGGATAGAAGAAAAGAGGCGACTAAAGCAGGTTTAAGTAAAGGTAGCGTTATCGTTCTCACAGCCGTGAACGGTTGAGCCCCAAGAGTTCTAGCTGCAAATTCGTAAATTTCCTTATATTCAAGAAGTTCGCCGACCATCACCCTAACGATCACTGGGAATGAGAAGGTAAAATGCAGCAGTAGGACAAGCACAAACCCTGGGGAAACAAACATGCTTCCACCGAATAAGTTTGGTATACCCCCTGAGCCGCTCCAGAAGAGTAAAGCCGAGTAGCCCAGTGCAACTGTCGGTATTAGGAAAGGCACGTCGGCTAGTGTGTCGATTATGCTAATAAGCCTTGACTTGCTTCTTACGATAAACCACGCTAGGGGCAGTCCAGCGATCAAATCCAGCGCGGAAACGATGAAAGCTGTGATGAAGGACCAGATTATAGCGTAGTGAGCTCCGGTTAAAAGCTCTGGGTATGCGTATATCTCGCCTAGGGAATTTATCTTCAGCAGTATGCCAAAGATCGGGGGAAGTAGAATGAAGGCGAAGAAGAAAGCGAGCGAAAAGATGTAGACTAAGTATCTTACAATAGTCTTTGATGAAAGGCCCTCTAAAGCTCTCACTATGCTCGTTCGTGACCCCTCAATTGGCTCTGTTTCCGTCTCACGTCTTAATTCATAACTGTTGATGGGAGGAGAAGATATATATTTTGCTTAATTATTCTCTATAGTCTATATAGACTCGAGGCGGTGTCAAAAAATGGCAGAAAAAGAGGAGACGAGGAAACTTCAGTTAACAGGAGGATCAACCTACACGATCTCTATGCCCAAGGATTGGGTTACAGAAATGAACTTAAAGAAGGGCGACACTCTCATGTTGACTAGACATGACGAAGAGACAATTCTGATCTCTCCAAGAAGTGCAAGGAAAACAGACAAAGCTGAGTTGGCCATAATCGATGTCTCTGCAAACGAGAAAATAGACACGACACTTAGAAAGATCGTTTCCTCATATCTTGTTGGATACGAAACCATCCAGTTGAGGTGTGAAGATGGGCAAATAACTTCCACGTTGAGGAATTCTATCCAAGGCTTCACTAGGAGGATGCTGGTTGGTACAGAGATAGTTTTAGATTCTCCGAAGAGTTTAACGCTTCAGGTTATTTTAAGCTCTCCAGAATTATCTGTCAGAAACGCCCTTAGAAGAATGAGCTTTATATCCGCATCTATGCATGAAGATGCGATTTCAGCTCTTAAGAATGCTGATAGGAAAATAGCTCAAGAAATCATAGCCATGGACGACGAAGTGGATCGCTTCAACCATTACATTATCCGCCAGTTAAAGTCCGCAGTACAGGATAGGAGTCTAATGAAGGAGATAGGACTTACAACCTCTAGGGAGATCTTGGGATACAGGTTGATAACGAAGTCGATTGAAAGGATGGCTGATCACGCCGTCAACATAGCGAAGGAGGTCTTAGAGCTCAAAGAAAAGATTAGCCCGGAAACCCTTGAAAGAATCTCTGAAATGAGCAGTTCAGCGAACTCGGTTTTTAGGGAATCTATTGAGGCATTGTTTAGACAAGACTACCACTTAGCGGATAAGGTTGTAGAAGATGCTAAGAAGGTTACACTCATGGAGAAAAATGTTATTAAAGCCATATCGAAGAAAGCTGAGCCTGAAGCACCCATCCTCCGCTTAATTACTGAGAGCGTAAGAAGAGCTGCTGAGTATGCCAGCGACATAGCTGAGATCGTTCTCAACTTGACGATTGAAAGTATCTTATCACAAAAATAGATACGGACTGCATTGCTTTCGAATTTCATTCGTACTTTACGCCGAGCTTTATCGTTTTCTCAGGCTCCTCATCGATCATCCTGTAAGCCTCAATCACATCTTCAAACTTCACAACGGGATCGAGTATGCCATCAACGTCTAACCTTTTCTGGCGCAATAGTTTGATAACTGTTTCATAGACTCTTTTTCTGTCCCAACGAGGATGATCCCGATAGGGTTCGCTCTCAACACGGGCACCTGAAACCATTGTATGACGGTTGAAGTGCCACTCCTCACCAAGGTTCAAACCTTTTGCTTCTCCGTGATACCAAGAGACAGGAACGATCGTTCCGCCATACCTAGTTGCCCTAACAGCTTGATGTAGAGCTTGATAAGAACCGCTCGTCTCTATAGATACGTCCACCCCGCTCTCTTCAGTTACCTTCCTTATCTCAAGCCCAACATCGCATCCTTTCGGGTCAAATACAATGTCAGCTCCGAATCTTAGAGTAAGTTTACGTCTCTTCTCAAACGGTTCAACACTAATTATTAAAGTGGAGCCCGAAATCTTGGCCATTTGAACAGCCATGAGCCCTATTGCCCCTAAACCGAAGATTGCGACTTTTTCCCCGATCTTAACGTTTCCTTCACGTATGGCTATCAAGGCGACAGCGGCTGGGTCAATGCAGACTAGCTCTTCGTCCCTTAACTCTGGAGGAGCCGAGTAAACTCTGTTCTCTACAACCGTGTGAGTCTCCTTTATTGGGAGATAGCCGTAAACTCTATCGCCAACCTTAAAATTTGTAACTGCATTTCCAACCTCGGTTATTATGCCGACGGTTATGTTTCCGATATGCATTGGAAAGGAGGCGGTCCATCCTCTTCCAGAATCCTTCGGAAAGAATAGGCCGAGTTTAGAATCGTAAACCTTCTCGTTTAAGGGTGATAAACCTCGGTATAAAGCCAGCGTCGTACCATGCTTCTCAGCTGATAACCGGCTTCTCATATGGATCTCGTTGGGTTTGAGCGGGGGCTCATCATACTCCCTGAAAACAAGGCGTCTCGGAGCTATGGCTACAACTTCTTTAGGCATGAACTTCGTCCCCTTGTTCTACTCGTCACAATCAAGATGTGTACCTTCTAATCCTATTTAAGAATTAATAGGGAGTTCATAATAGTCTGAAATAACGCTTCAGTAAGGGATACAAGCGCCTGTAAACATTTCGGTAATAGTGCTCGTAAATTTCAACTCTTTCTGGATGTGGATACTTTGCACCTTTAACCTTTACGGCTTCTTCTACGGCTTCTTGTAGATCCCTGTAAACGCCCGCTCCAACTCCGGCGAGAAGGGCCGCGCCGAACGCAGCCTCCTCCTTAACCTCAACGTTAATCACTTCCGAATTGAAGATGTCGGCTTGAATCTGCCTCCATAGCGTGCTTTTAGCCCCTCCTCCACGAGCAACAATTCTGTCAACTTTTACATCTAACTCCTTAAAGATCTCTAGGGAATCCTTAAGCGCGTAGACGACGCCTTCCATTATGGCTCTAGTCATATGTGCCCTCCTATGGGA
>Ga0129297_10000429_pt1 | contig 19919 bp, 15 predicted proteins | sample I18A1metaG_FD_94708 | JGI IMG/M metagenome (GOLD analysis project Ga0129297, IMG submission 94708) | Lake sediment bacterial and archeal communities from Gulf of Boni, Indonesia to study Microbial Dark Matter (Phase II) - ​I18A1 metaG | ecosystem: Environmental > Aquatic > Freshwater > Lake >... | reverse complement strand
GGGCAAGAAAGGCTTCCAGTCGATCCATGCCGAGGCTTCGGCCCGGACTGAGGCCTCCCTCGTGGCGAACGTGTTGCACGCCTGGGATATCGGGGAGGGGACGGAGGGAGGTCGGGCCATCAAGCTGGGGATGGGCGGCAGAGCCGATGCCCAGGCGGCGCTGGACTGGACGCCCGACACGGGAGTGATCCTCACCGGGCGGGTGGAGGTCGAGAAGCCGCGGTGGCACGGGGCGACCATGGATCGCCTCAGGGCCGATGTCTCGATCCAGGATGACGAGCTGCGCATCGACAACATTGAGGCGGAGAAGGGCTCCGGGAGGGCCGGCGGCTCCCTCTGGCTCACATGGCATGACGTGCAGCCCGGCCAGGATGAGATCGACATGTGCTTCCAGGGATTCCGGCTGCCCATCGAGGAAGGGCTGCGGGCCGGCGATGTGGGGGATCTGCCCATTTCCGGCATCGGCAGCGGTTGGGCTCGCATCCATGGTCCCTACGACCGGATCCGCATCGAGGCCAGCGGCTTGGCGGAGGGCGCGACGGTCTATGGGTTCCAGGTCCCCTGCGCCTCCGGCGACATGGACTACGACATCATGGGCGACCGGCTCGTGGTCAAGAACGCGCGCGTGGCCGAGAAGGCCGAGCTGCTTGGAGCACCCGAGGAGGCTCCCTCCGGTCCTTTCGCGCTGCAGGGGGGGATGGACATGGACCTCCTGCGTGAAACCTGGCAGGTATGGGCCAAGGGCAGCCTGGACTCCAAGCCGCTGGGGCTCTCCGGGCCGCGCTTTCAGGCCGAGATCGATGTTCAGCTGCAAGGCCCCTGGACCGGTTCCTTTGGTCCCATCGATCTGCCCCTGGGGGTGCTCGCGTTCCGCAGAGGGAGGCTCTTCCTGGACCAGCAGAGCCTTGAGGGACTGGAAGGGCGACTGGAGGCGGAAGAAGGAGGCTTGGCCCTGCAGGTCGGCATGGAAGGCAAGAACACCTCCTTCCTCAAGCTCGAGGCTTGGCCAAAAGGGGACGTGCTGGCGGGCGCGCTGGATGTCCACATCGCCCCGGATTCCGCGGAGACCGCGCATCTGGCGGCCAGGCTGACGAAGGATCTGCTCAAGGATGGCGGAATGGATCTCCGGGCCGAGGGGGCCTGGGACGGCTCAGGCCTGCGATGGCAGGGGACCATGGACCACCTGGAAGCGCGCTTCGACGGCTTTGATCTGGCCCAGCTGGAACCCACTCGGCTCAAGGGGGATGAGACCGGAATGGACCTGGACCTTCGGCTGCAAGGCACGGGGACCACTTCCGTGGAGAGTGCGGCCCAGATGCACGTCGCTGGTCACGTTCCCTTCTCCGCAGAGGCTTCTTTGGGCGTCCAGCTGCAGGGAACCGCAGAGCTGTCCCACCTCAAGGACATCCTCGACCATGTCCTGGAAGTGGACGAGTTCAGCCTCATGTCGGACCTCAAGCCGGAAGGGAAGGCCCAGTTCGACCTGACACTGGGGGGCTCCCTTCCGGAACCCAAGCTGGATGGCCTGCTGTCCCTGAAGGAGGGGCGGATGCAGCTGCGGACCTATCCGCAGAGCGTGGAGGATCTGGCTTTCAACCTGCACTTCAAGGGTCGGGATGTCATGCTCCTCGAGTCGGATCCCCTGCGAGGCCGGCTGGCCCAGGGAGACCTGCGGGCTTGGGGGGTGATCACCTGGGAGCTGGGGGGAACCGCCGCCTACGACCTGCAGACCCGGCTCACGGATTTCCAGTTGCGCGATCTGCCGGTCGGGTTCGAGCTCTACGGGGACTTGAACGCGGTCCTGCAAGGTACCAAGGAGGAAGGAGGCATCCTCTCCGGCACCCTCCAGGCCCGCCGGATGCTGTATCAGGCTGACATCAACCTCCGGGATCTGATCCTGGCCAGTGCCACGGGCGGCACGCCCCTGTTGAGGGCGGTGGATCCCAACGATCCGCTCGGCCGCATCGACCTGGACCTGGATCTCGTTCTCAGCCAGCCTTGGGAGTTCGATACGAACCTGCTCAAGCTCCAGGGCAGGCCCGTGGGGGCGTTCAAGATCCTCGGCACGCTCGCAGAACCTGGGCTGAAGGGCAAGATGGAGATCCTGCCGGGTGGCCGCCTCACCAACTTCCTGCCGGCCGGAGACGTGGTGCTCGAGCGGGGCAGCATCGAGTGGCCGAGCATCCAGGTGCGCTATCCGAACCTGGATCTCCAGGGCCGCGTGGACGTCCCTCCCTACGTGGTGAATCTCGCCATCCGGGGCAACCTGGATGGATTGGAGATGAAGCAGACCTCCACGCCTTCCCTGCGGCAAGACGAAATCACCGCGATCCTCATCGACCCCTCGCTGGCCCCCAGCATCGGCTCGCTCTCCGGTCCCGCCTCCCAGACGGCGATCAACTATGGCCTGGCGAACACGGGGAGCGGCCTTGTGACCACACTGGCCCTGGCCAACTTCCAGGAGAGCGTGCGCCGGGCCTTCGGGCTGGACCGCGTAAGCGTGGCGTGGCGCACGGGTTCCGGCACCGGATCCCCGGAGACCAGCGTCACGGTCGGCAAGAGCGTCAACCTGTTCGGTCACCGCACGCCCCTGGTCCTGACCCACCAGAAGACAGGCGATATCTCCACCACCAGCGGGCAGGTGGAGTGGCGCTTCGGCAACCTTGTCCTGCTGCTGGGTGTCAGCCAGAGCGGGGCCAATGGGGCTGCCCCTTCCGGCGAGATTCGCCACACGTGGAGTCCGGGATGGTGACTGTCCGTGCCTTCGCCCGCTATCGGGAACTGCTCGGTTTCGAGAGCCTTGATTGGCCCCTGCCGGATCCACCCACCCTGGGCGCCCTGCTGGCGGACGCGCGTTTCAAGGCCATCCCTGCCGAGGCCCTGCTGGCCGTGAATCAGTGCTTCGCGGATCGGAACCAGCCGCTCCGGGACGGTGACGAAGTGGCCTTGATGCCTCCCGTCTCCGGGGGCTGAGTCAGCCTTCCAGCTGCTTCTCGAGCAGGCGAAGGGCGGCCTTGGAGCCTTCCCACCGCATCAGCTCCCGGGCCTCCGAAATGGAGGACCAGCGGCACTCGCTGTGTTCTTCCGGGGCCAAGCGGATCACCGCATCCGATGGCACCTCAACCTGGAAGCAGCTTTCCCGGTTGAATCGGGGCTCCCCGTCCGGCAGGCCGATGAGCTTGGGGTCCACCCAGAAGGCGTGCGAAAAATCCAGGGGACGGAGCGTTCCTGACAGGCCCGTTTCTTCCAGGAGCTCCCGATGGGCGGCGGCTTCCAGGGACTCGCCAGGCTCCACCATGCCCGTGACGCTGGACCACCAGAGGCCCTGGTCGGGCCTTCTCAGCATCATGAGGACTTCGGGTCCATTCGCGCCGCGCCGCCAGGTGAGCGCCGAGACGCTCTGGGACAAGGGGCTCACGGGCTGGGGATCCAGGGCCAGGATGTCCACGAGGTGCCCGGCCATCCGCTCCGCGGCTTGCTGCCAGGTGGGAGCCGAATCGCTGCGGAGCGACTGGAGGCTGCAGACGCCCTTGTCGGTGATGCCGCAAGGGGTGATCCAGCGGAAATGGGCAAGGTCGGGACGCACGTTGAAGGCGATGCCGTGGGTGGGGATCCAGCGCTTCAAGTGGATGCCCAGTGCGCCCAGCTTCTCCTGGCCCCGGGGCGTGCCCACCCAGACACCGGGGAACCCCTTCAGGCGGTCGGCAGGGACGCCGAAATCCGCGGCAGTGCGGATCATGGCCTCCTCCAGGCCCCGGACGAAGCGGCCGAGATCCTGGCGCGCCCCCTTCAGGCTGCAGATGGCATAGACCACCACCTGTCCGGGACCGTGGTACGTCACTTGCCCTCCGCGGTCCGTCTGGAAGACCTCGACGCCATGTTCCTCCAGGAAGGCGTCGCTGACGTGGATGTCCTGGCGGGTGGCGTTGCGTCCGAGGGTGAAGACGGGGTTGTGTTCAAGGATCAGCACCTGGTCCGGATGGGTCCCATCCGCCACGTACTCCGCCATGGCCTGCTGCATGCGCATGCCGGCCGAATACAGGACACGGCCCAGGACGCGGACCTGGGCGGGACGGGGGGCATCGAATCCGATCGCAAGCATTCCCAAAGCGTAGCGTATCCCCCAGAATCGAAGGTGATGTTCCAAAAACCTGCGACGATCGGCCGGTACAAGGTCCTCGGCGAGCTCGGCCGCGGTTCCATGGGGGTCGTCTACCTGGCGGAGGACCCCGCCCTGAAGCGGGAAGTGGCGATCAAGCTGGTGCACGGAGCCTCCATCGCACAGGAGGATGTGCTGGCCCGGTTCCGCCGGGAGGCGGAGATCTCGGCGCGGCTCAACCACCCCAACGTGATCATGGTTTTCGATGTGGGGGAGGAGAAGGGCTACGGTCCCTTCATGGCCATGGAGTATGCCGACGGCGATCCGCTCTCCGAGGTCCTGGCCCGGGGACCCATGGAGCCCGAAGCCGCCGCCCTGATCCTGATCCAGGCTTTTCATGCCCTGCAGGCCGCCCACACCCTCGGCATCATCCACCGGGACTTCAAACCCGAAAACCTGATCCTGACCCGCACCGGGCGGCTCAAGCTGATGGATTTCGGCATTGCGCGCCATCAGAACCCTGCACTCACGGGGTCCGGCGTCCTCTGCACCCCGAGCTTCGCCGCGCCGGAGATCCTGGACCAGAAACCCCCCAGCACGACCTCGGACCACTGGGCCTTCTGTGTCACGGCCTTCCAGATGGTGACCGGCGAACTGCCCTTCAAGACGGGCAGCATCAGCAGCCTCCTCTATGCCATCGCCCACGAGCCGCCCTCCTACCCAGTGGGCTTGCTCCCCGCCATCCGGCTGGTCTTCGAGCGGGCACTGGAAAAGGATCCCGCGGCGCGCTACCCCGATCTGAGGGCGTTCATGTTCGATCTGCTGGCTGCCATGCCGCTGGCGCCAGAGGTCCACGCCCGCTGCCTTGCCCTCATTGACACTTCCGAACCGGTGGGGGAAGGCACCACAAAGCGCTGGGCGGGGCTGGCGAAGGTCAAATCATCCGTGCCCTGGATCTGGTGGGTGGGAGGGGCTGCCGCGCTGCTGCTCCTGGCCGGAGCATGGCTGGCGAGGCGACCCGGGATGCGCCCGCTCACCCTCACGTCCTACCCGCCTCATGTGAGCGTGTTCCTGGACGGCAAGCCCATCGGCACGACACCGCTGCTGGATGTGTCCATTCCTGCAAAGGCACAGGTGGTGAGGCTGGAAAAGGAGGGCTACCAGACCCTCGAGCGCACCCTTCAGTCCGAGGATCGGATGCTGACGCTGACACTCACCGCCAAGCCCATGGTGTTTGACATCCAGACCGAGCCTCCAGGTGCCGAAGTGTTCGTCAACAATGTGCTGATGGGGCTCACGCCCCTGCAGGGATTGCAGGTGGCGGCAGACCGGACCCATCGCTTGCAGCTGCGGAAGGCGGGCTTCGAGCCGTGGATCGGCGATCTGGTTCCCGGAGAGAAACTTCCGGAGCGCATCCAGCTCCGGAAGCTGAATCCTCCCCAGAAGTCGTTCTGGAAGCGTCTGTTCAGCGGTAAATAGCTGCGGCTAGACCTGGGGCAGGTCGTCGTCGGCGAGCACCTTCTCCGTCTGGGCCTTGCGGAAGGCCAACACCAGCTCGCGGATCGCCGCATCGGAAGTGGCCAGGCACTCGGCGGCGAACAGGGCGGCATTGATGGCGCCGGCCTTTCCGATGGCGAAGGTGGCCACCGGGATGCCCGCAGGCATCTGGACCGTGGAGAGCAGCGAGTCCAGGCCATCCAGGGCCCAGCCCTTCATGGGGACACCCAGGACCGGCAGGTGGGTCTTTCCCGCACAGAAGCCCGCCAGATGAGCGGCACCGCCGGCCGCGGCGATGATCACCTTCAAGCCCCTGGCTTCCGCCGTCTCGCAGAAGGCGATCACCTTGTCGGGGGTGCGATGGGCCGAGGCCACATGCGCCTCGAAGGGCAGGCCAAGCTGGCGCAGGGTCTTGGCGGCCTCCTGCATGGTGTCCCAGTCGGACTTGGAGCCCATTAGGATTCCCACGATCGGTTGTTCGGACATGTGGCCTCCGTGGAAAAGCAGCAATGCTTCACGCCCTCGATCTTAACCGAGGAATCCGCTGAGATCGGGTGGCAGCCGCCGCCTCAGGCCTGGCCCTTCTTGAACTGGGCGATGATGTCCTCCACGGACTGTTTCTTGTCGTCCGCGCTCAGGGAGGTCTCGAAGATCTTGTCCTGGGTGGCGGTCTTGCGGTGCTCGAAGACCTCCTTCTCCACCGTGCCTTCCTCGGTCTGGATCTTGAAGATGGCGAGGAGGCGGTTGAGGCCATCCTTGAACTGCTTGAGGAGGAGGACGACCTTTTCCACCTTCTGCCGGGTGATGTCCTGGAACTGGAGGGTGTTGAGAATCTCGAAGGACTCATCGGAGATGGTCCGCACCAGTTCCTGGGTTGCGGAGAGATCGACAGGCGGCAGCTTGGAGGTCATCTGGTGCTCGAACAGGAAGTCCAACACCTCCTGGGCCACCTGGGCCGGGTTCTCGCCGCTGCTGGCGCGGGCCAGGAATGCATCGATCTGGGTCTGGAAGCGGAGCTGGTTGTCCTGCATGGCCTGCAGGGCCTTGACTGCGCCGGTGAGGGCCCGGTTGGCCTCCTCGCTGGCGTTCATCAAGGTGTCCAGCCGGTTCATCACTTCCTGCGTCGCATGCTCCGTATCGGCGGTGATGGCGTCCAGCTGCGCCGCCAGCTCGGGCACCTGCGTGCTCTGCTGCTTGACGGAGGCATCCAGCTGCTGGAGGTTCTGCAGGGTCTGGTTGAGGCTCTGCACCAGCGCGCCGATCTCACCCTTGGCCTGGATGTCGATCTCCTGGTAGACCTTGCCTTCGGCCATGTCCTGGGCCACCCGGGCGAGGCGGGTCAGGCTGCGCTTGGACTCGTCCTGGATCTCCCCGCGGATCTGCTGGATGAGGTCCTGCAGCTTGTCGAGCCGCGTGTCCAGCGCTTCGCTCCGGTCCCGGAACTCCTTGAGGAGGCCTTCCGGCTCGTCGGAGGCCAGGACATGCGGTTCTTGCGGTTCGAAAGAGTCCATGGAATCACCTAGGGCGTGTTGGGCGCAGGCCGGATGCTGACAAATATACCTTCGGGAAGGCCCCAGGACTGCATGAGTTCCTTGGGAATGCTGACGATCTGGTCTTCGATGTCGTCCACGAACTTGACGGGCTGGATCGCCGCCCCCTCCGCCCAGAGGATCCTCACGTTCTTGATGGGGTCCCACTTGTAGGGTCCCATGTACCCCCAGACGGCGGCCACGGTCTTGGACAGCTCCAAATGGTCGGTCTTCTTGAAGAACCCCGCCTTCATGGGCACCACGGAGAGCGTGACGGCCGGCTCGAGCACCTGGAGCCGGCCCGCTTCCTTGAGCAGGAGACAGGTCTGCAGGACGCCCACTTCACTTTGTTCCGAGGCCGTGATCACTTCCAGGAAGTCGCGGTACCCGTCAAGGAACGGAATGACTTTCTCGTCCTCGGGGAAGAGCTTCAGCCCCTGCGTGAGCTTGGAACCGTGGAGCCTGGGCCACGGCACGGCGTGCAGGTTCGGGAAGATGCTTCGCAGCCGCTTGCGCGAATCTGCGGTGCGGGCGGATTCCATCAGCAGGTCCTGGACCGAGCGATGGATGCTGGTGGGCACCTTGAACTGGGACACGACGAACTCGAACTCGCCCTTGTCCCACTCCAGCACCTCGAAGGCCGCCGATTCTCCCGCGGTCTGGGGCGTCTCGGCGTGGATCACCTCGCCGTTCTGCACGAACAGGGTGCCGGTGTGCTTGCCATTGATGACATGCAGCTTGCCGGTCTTCCGGTTCACATGGAGCAGCTGGACCACATCCACCAAGGAAAGGCTCTGCAGGTTGCCGCGGAGGGTCGACATCAGTCCGTGCCTCCCGGGAAGCTCCTCCGGGTCCAGGCCTCATGGAGCAAGTCCGAGGGAAGGAAGGACCGGCTGGTCATGCACGGACCTCCCGGATCCGGTCGAGCATCTCCTGCACGGCCCTCTCCATGCCCACCAGCACGGCCCGGGCGACGATCGCATGCCCGATGCAGAGCTCCTCGACATCGGGCAGCGCAGCCACAGGCGCGACGTTGCCGTAGTTCAACCCATGGCCGGCCGTGGGCCTCAGACCCAGCCGGGCCGCCAGCTTCGAGGACTCGCGCAGGCGCTCCAGTTCCGGCCCCACATCCGCACCGGCCGGGAGATTGGCGTAGTTCCCTGAGTTCAGCTCCACCGCATCGGCCTCGAGGCGCGAGACCATCTTCACCTGCTCCAGCTGTGGCTCGATGAAAAGGCTCACGCGGATGTCAGAGGCATGGAGTTCGCGGATGATCTGCCTGAGATGGGCCTGCAGGAAGACGGCGTCAAGGCCCCCTTGGGAGGCCAGTTCCTCGCGGGTCTCTGGCACCAGGGTCACCCAGTGGGGCTTTACGGGCAGCACCGATTCCACGGCATCCGGTGTCGCGGCGCACTCGACATTGAGAGGCACCGCCAGCACCTCCCGAAGCAGGCGTGCATCGCGGTCCTGGATGTGCCGGCGGTCGCTCCGCAGGTGCACGGTGATGGTGTGGGCTCCGGCGCTCTGGGCCAGCAGGGCTGCCGTGACAGGTTCCGGTTCGCGTCCCAGTCGGGTTTGGCGCAGCGTCGCTACGTGATCGATGTTCACGCCGAGGCGGGTGGTCACCATGGGGCTCCGGTGGGAATTGCAGGAGAAAGGGTTACATCCCAAAGACTAGCAGGGTTCTGGGAAAAAACACTTGAGGTCGTGGGACAATCCGCCCGTCCCCTCTGCATCTGGCCCTTGTCAGAGTCCCAGATCCAGGCGAGCGGCCTCTTCCAGGCGGGCGATGGCCAGCTTCATGGAGGCTTCCTCCCGGGCTTCGACCATGAGCCGGAGCTTGGGCTCGGTCCCCGACCAGCGCACCACGATCCTCAGCGCGTTCCCGTATGCGCGATCCAGCTCGCCCATCTCCCGCTGAAGCTGCTCGCACGCCTCGATGGGGCGACGATCCCGGGCCTGGAGGTTCACGAGCTTGAGGGGCCAGGGCTGGAACCGCCAGGACCAGCGTTCTGAAGGAGGCTTATGGAGTAGGGCATGGAGGCTCGCGATGGCTGTCGCGAGCCCGTCTCCCGACGGTCCCAGATGCTTCTGGATGATGTGGCCGGAGGCTTCGGCCGCGAGATCCCATCCTCGACGCCCCAGCTCCCGGAGCATGAACTTGTCGCCCACCTGGGTGCGGACGAAGGGGATGTCCAGTTCCCGAAGGGCCTGCTCCAGCCCTCCGTTGCTCATGAGGGTCCCGACTACCCCCGCCAGGGGCTCGTGGTTATGGTGGAGGTCCTGGGCCAGGAGCCAGAGCAGCTGGTCACCATCCACGACCTGGCCCTCTGCATCCACGAACAGGCAGCGGTCGCCGTCGCCGTCGAAGGCGATGCCGACCTGCGCACGGGACCGGCGAACCTCGTCCTGCAGGGCATCCAGGTGTGTCGAACCCACACCCATGTTGATGCGCGTGCCGTCGGCGGGGATGCCCAGGAAATGCACGGCGGGGCCTCGGAGCAGCCTCGGTGCCCAGGGGGCCGTGGCCCCATGGGCGCAATCCACAACGACCTTGAAGTCGCCGGGGAGATCGATGCCTTTCAGGTGTTCACAGTAGGCATCCACCAGCTTCGCGGAGGCTGCTGGCAAGGCCGCTGCATCCTGCAGGTTCGGCGTTGCGTCGAACACCGACTCGATGGCCAGCTCGTCCTCCTCCGAGAGCTTCTCGCCTCGCCCGTCGAAGCCCTTCAGCCCATTGTCCTCAGGGGGATTGTGGCTGGCGCTGATCATCAGCCCCCAGGCATCGGGCCGCTGCTCGGTGATCCAGGCCACGGCCGGGGTGGGCACCAATCCCAGGACGCAGAGCCGGATCCGATCCGAAGCCCCGGAGAGGAACGCCTTCGCCAGAGGCTCGGAGCTGGTCCGCGGGTCCCAGCCGATCACGAGCTCCTGCGCGCCTCGATTTCGAGCCACTTCCGCCCAGGCTCGCCCCCAGCGGGTAGCCTCGGGAAGGCTCAAGGGAGATTCGAGGGCGCGACCGCGCACACCATCCGTTCCGAAGTATTTCAAGGTCATCTGGGAGCCTCGTTCAATGCATGGGTAAAGCATGGGTCCGGAAGACGCGGTAGCCCCAGGCGGCAGCCTCGTGGTGGGCCTCGGCCGTCAGGGCATCCCGCTGGGCAGGGGGGAGTGAAGGAGTTCCGTTGCGCCAGGCGAGGAACCGCTTCCGGGAGATTCCGATACAGAAACGCTCTGGGGGCCAACCCAGGGCCGCCGGAAGACGGGGCAGGGCTTCCCAGATCGCAGCATCCTCACCATGGGTCGTGCCGAATCCGAACCCAGGATCCAGCAGGAGACGCTCCGGGGAGAGACCCGTCGCAAGGATGCGGTCTCGCATGGACGCCAGTTCGCGGATCGCACGCGCGGCGGTCGTTTCCCCCGAGCTGCCGTAGTCGGGCATGACGAGAGCGCCATTTTGGATGCGGCTGCGCATGGCGATGAGTCCGCAGGAGTGGGTTCGGACCAACTCAAGCAACTCCGGATCCGAAAACCCGGTGACGTCATTGAGCACTTCGACCCCAAGGGCGAGCCCCCGCCGGGCGATCTCGACATGCCTGGTGTCGAGGCTCAACGGGAGATTGGGAGCCTCCCGGCGCAATCGTTCCAGGACCGGGCCCAGGCGTCTCCATTCCTCTTCCGGGGAGATGGGGGTGGCACCCGGCCGGGTGCTTTCCGCACCCAGGTCAAGCAGACCGGCTCCGCGTTTTCGGAGCCGGTCCGCTTGATCCAGGGCAGACTCCAGCTCGACGTATTGGCCGCCATCGCTGAAGGAGTCGGGGGTAAGGTTCAGGATCCCGAGATAGGTGGGCCGTTCGAGGGACAGTGTTCCCGTCGCGATCCGCCAAGGCATCCGATCAGGCCGGATTCAGGGCAGGATTCAGTCCGGCATCGGGACCGGCGTCCGAGGACGGGGCAGGGGCTGCGGCGCTGGCCTTGGGGGGCAGCGTCTCACCGTTCATCAGGCGAGCCACGTCGTTGCCGTCCAGGGTTTCGCGCACCAGCAGGGCTTCGGCGATGGCGACGAGCTTGTCCCGCTTCTCCTCGATGATGGTGCGTCCACGCTGGTAGTTGCGCATGACGATGTCGTGGACCTCGGCATCGATGACGCGGGCGGTGTCTTCGCTGATCTCGCGGTGCTGCGCGAAGTCCCGGCCCAGGAAGATCTCCTGCTGGCCGCCGCCGTATTTCAGGGGGCCCAGCTTCTCGCTCATGCCGTACTCGGTGACCATGGCCTTGGCCATGTCCGTAGCCTGCTGGATGTCGTTGCTGGCGCCGGTGGAGAGCTGGTTGAAGAAGATCTCCTCGGCGATGCGGCCGCCCATGGAGATGGCGATGCGGCTCTCCATGTAGTCCTTGGTCGTGTTGTAGCGGTCCCGCTCCGGCAGCTGCCAGGTGACGCCCAGGGCGCGGCCCCGGGGGATGATGGTGACCTTGTGGACGGGATCGCTGTGCTCCACCACGGCCGCGATGATCGTGTGCCCCGCCTCGTGGTAGGCCGTGATCTTCTTGTCCTCCTCGGTCATCACGAGGCTGCGGCGCTCGCTGCCCATGTAGACCTTGTCCTTGGCGTTCTCGAAGTCCACCATCTCCACCCACTTCTTGCTTGTGCGGGCGGCCAGGAGGGCGGCCTCGTTGCAGAGGTTGGCAAGGTCCGCGCCGGCGAAGCCGGGCGTGCCGCGGGCGATGACTTCGAGGTCGACGTCAGGCGCGATGGGGATCTTGTCGTGGGTGTGGACCTTCAGGATCTCGTGGCGGCCCTTGACGTCCGGGCGATCCACGACGACGCGGCGATCGAAGCGGCCGGGGCGCAGGAGCGCCGGATCCAGCACGTCGGGGCGGTTGGTGGCGGCGATGAGGATGACGCCCTCGTTGCCTTCGAAGCCATCCATCTCCACCAGGAGCTGGTTGAGGGTCTGCTCGCGCTCGTCATGGCCGCCGCCCAGGCCCGCACCACGGTGGCGGCCCACGGCGTCGATCTCATCGATGAAGATGATGCAGGGGGCGTTCTTCTTGCCCTGCTCGAAGAGGTCACGGACGCGGCTGGCGCCCACGCCCACGAACATCTCCACGAAGTCCGAACCGGAGATGGAGAAGAACTGCACCTTGGCCTCGCCGGCGATGGCCCGGGCCAGCAGGGTCTTGCCCGTCCCCGGAGGGCCCATGAGCAGCAGGCCCTTGGGGATCTTGCCGCCCAGCTTCACGAACTTGGCGGGGTCCTTCAGGAAGTCCACCACCTCGGCCAGTTCCTCCTTCGCCTCGTCGCAACCGGCGACGTCGGCGAAGGTCACTCGCTTGGCGTTGGCGGAGAGGCCCCGGGCCCGAGCTTTCCCGAATGACAGGGCCTTGTTGCCGCCCATCTGGGCCTGGCGCATGAAGACGAACCAGAGCACCACGAAGACCATCAGCGGACCCCAGAAGATCAGGATGGTCAGGAAGTTGTTCTCGCTGGGCTTGGCGGCCTTGAACTCGTCCAGCTTGCCCTCGGTCTTCATGTCGAGGATCAGCTGGCCGAGGTTCTGCATGGGGGGGGCGATGGTCTTGAACTTGTCGAAGCTTTCATCCTTCGAGTTCTTCTGGGGCGTCTTGTAGGTGCCCTCGATGTCCACGCCGGTCAAGGTGATGCTGCGGTATTTTCCGGACAGTCCTTCCGTGTAGAACTGGGAGAAGGGGATCTCCTGGGTCCGTGTGTTCTGGGGCAGCCAGTTCAAGGCGATCAGCACCAGGGCGATGATCCCTATCCAAACCAGCGCGCTCTTCATCATTGAGTTCAAGGTTCCTCCCGAGGGGTTTCCCCCGCCTCCAGTCTACCCGGACTAGGGGTGGTCTCCCTCCAGATTGGATGCAGCGCCCAGCCGGAAGGTTCGTTGTCGAGCCGCCAGCCGCCCCAGGTCTTGGTTTTCCTGGAGCGCCTGGAGAGGTGGGGGATGGCCCAGGACGCGAGGCCGCGGAGGTGGTCGGACTCCCGGCCCCAGTCCAGCTCCCGGAAGGCGGTCTCCAGCACCCAGCGCAGCTCCGGGTCCGTCCAGGCCCCCCGGAGGAGGACCCGCTCCGGCTCATGGCCCAGATCCCACCGGTGGCCCCGCCAACTTTGGACGAGTTCATCGCGGAAGCGGCGCAGTTCCTCGATCTGTGCATGGGTTTCCCAGAGGTGGGCGTCCAGGGCCGGAGCTTCCTGCCGCATCAGGTCCAGGAGCTTTCGCCAGCGGTTCCGGGCCGTGAAATCGGACAGGTTGGTCTCATCCTCGCGCCAGGGGATTCCCAGGGTCCTCAGATAGGTGCGCAGGTCCTCCCGGCGTACCTGGATCAGGGGTGACCAGCGCATCCCCTGGCGGGCCGGAAGGGGGGTCATGGATCCGGAGCCGCCTCCTCTCGAAAGCCGGAGCCAGACCGTCTCGGTGTGGTCATCCAGTGTGTGCCCGGTGGCGACAGTGGATGCTCCGGAGGACTCGGCTTCCGTCTTCAGCCAAGCCCAGCGCAGGTCCCGCGCTGCGGTCTCGAGCCCGAGCCCCGTGGTGCGGGCGTGACCTTCCACGTCCAAATCCGCCTCGACGAGGTCGAGGTCGAGTCTCCGGCAGAGCTCCCTTACGAACGCTGCATCCTCCGAGGAGGCGGACCGCAACCGGTGGTCGGCATGGGCCACCAGCAGTTCCAGGTCCAGGTTCCGGCGGACGGCCCACAGGAAGGCCAGGAGGGCCGTGGAGTCCCCGCCGCCCGAGCAGGCCACGAGGACGCGCCCATGCTCCACGCCGTCCCTGCGGGCATGGATATGGGAGAGCCATGAGGATTCGAACCGGTTCATGTCGGGAGTTCGAGTGTCGCAGGACCTGGGCTCACCCGGAAAGCCGGCTGGCCAGACGCAGCAGGGCCGGGGGGATGGGTTTCTCGCACCAGAGGCCTTCCGCGAAGCCCGCCTGGATCAGGGATCCCCAGTGCATGGCCCGGCCCTCGATGCCGCGCCGGAAGCTGGGATGGGCGATGTGGGTCGGAGGTTGGGCGGGGTCGTGGGTGAACTGGCTGCCGAAGGCATCGAAGGCCTCCATGCGTGCGGCCCAGACGCTGGAGACGTCCACCACGAGATCCGGAGGCGTCGGGGGGTTCACGCCGCCGACCCAGGCGACCGCTTCCGGCCGCCAACGCTCGCCGGGACAGGGGTAGTTCTTGAGGCCCGCGTAGTAGGCTGCATCCCGCCCCAGGCGGAAGACCCGTCGGTGGTCAGGGTGGTGATCCTCGGGGTGGGGCAGGACCACGACGGTCGGCCGCCGATCCCGGAGGACTTCGATGAGCCGGTCACGCTCGCCATTCCCTTCGCCGAACCTCGCATCCGGCAGATCCAGGATGATCCGCTCCACGCCCAGGATTCGCGCCGCTTCCATGGCCTCGGCATGGCGGGTCTCGGGAGTTCCTCGCGTACCGAGGTCCCCCCGGGTCAGGTCCAGGATCCCGGCCTTCAAGCCCTGCCGCGAGGCCAGGGCCAAGAGGCCCCCCACGTGGACCTCCGCGTCATCCGGATGGGCTCCGATCACGAGAAGATCCAAGGCGGGCTTCACGATTCCTCCACAAACACGATGTCCCCAGGGTGCGCCAAGGCCTCCAGCATGCGATCCAGCAGGGGTTCATCCCTGAGCCAGAGAATGCCCGGGAGCACCCGTTCCTGGGGCTTGCCCAGGGGAAACAGTCGCTGGCGCAGACGCTCCGGCTCCATGCCCAGGGCTTGGCCAGCCCGATCCCGATGCAGTCGCCGGTCGAGCTTCTGGAGCTTGCGGCGGGTCCACGACAGGGTCTGGACATAGGCCTGGGAGAGGTCCGTCCCCCACTCGACCGGGGGACGAAGGGCGTCCATGGTGCGGCTGGGCACGACGGAGCCCGGTTCCGAGAACACCTCCCAGTAGCCATTCCGGATGGCGCCCAGCTGGGCCGGGCTGAGCTGCAGGCCTCCCGGGACGAGGTAGACGCTGGGTCGGGGCAGGATCGTGGGCGGCGCCAGCTCGACCACGTCCCACAGGGGCTCCGTCAGCCGCCAGTAGCTGCGCTCCGCCGGACCCAGCACCACATGGGTCGCGGGCAGCATGAGGGACTGCATCAGGGGCCGAAGGGCGGCTCCCGGGCTCAGCCAGTGACCCGCGGGGCAGGCTTCGGCCGTTTCGAGACGCTTCCGGAGTCCCGTCCGGGGGTTCAGGCTGAACCAGGCCGCCTGCTGGCGAGGATCCAGGATCAGGTTTTCGCCCTCGGCTTCCAGCCGGTCGGCCTGAGCCAGCAGGAGGCTCTCGAGCGGGAGCGCACGCCAGCGCTCCAGGTGGGACTGGATGGGCTCCCGATGCTCGGCCTGGGTGGGCGAGAAAGAGAAGAGCCCGCGCTTCCACAGGGGACTCCCCAGCGCGAGGGCATGACCCCGGAGCGTCGGTTCCAGGGGCTCTGGCAGCTCGCCCCAAAGGATCTCCCCCTCCCACTGCTGGGTGTCGCCCCAGGGCAGCCACCCCGTGGCCGTCCCATCCGGAGCCTCGAAGCGGAACCGGTGCCTCAGGAGGCGTTCCCCGTCCAGCCCAAGGGTCGTGGACACCTCCAGGCGGTCGTGATCCTCGTCCGCGAGCCAGTAGACGGCATCTCCCTCCAGGTGGCGCGCAGCGGCGAGGGCCGTCAGCGCTTTCACCACGGATAGGGCCGGTGTCCAACCCGCACCAATCTGCTGGCCTGTGACGATCAGTGGGCGTTGCGTCCCCATGGTCGAAAGCCTATCAGGCTGGACAAAGGACCGGAACGCGAAGGAGATGGACCCGTTTCGTGTCTTGTCATCCCGCAAGGATCCGGCATCCTTGGAATACCGGCTATGAATAAAACCAGCGAGGGTGAAGTGGACGAGCAAGTACAAGCTCGCATCATCGGCATGGCCCTGCTTCGAGGGCTCCTCGGCCCCGAGGCGCTGAGGGACGCCGCTGCCTCCGACTGCCCAGAGCTGCTGGAGGCACTCCAGCGGGAAGGTCATCTCGATGCGACCGATATCGAGGTGCTTATGTCCATCCCCGCGGATCAGCGCGACCTGCCACCGCGCGCAGGATTCCATGAGCCCCTTCCCATGGCCAAGCCTCCCGAGGGCGCATGGGACGCATCAGGGTGCGGAGAGGGGAGGCGGATCCGGTCGTGCTTTCAGATGGAAGCCTGGAAGGACTATCAGGACCTCACCTTCGTGTCCGAAGGAGCCTTGGGGCGGATCTTCCGGGCCTTCGATCCGAGGCTCAAGCGATTCGTGGCGCTGAAGTTCCTGCGCAGGGACGAGCCTGAGCTCATCGAGCGGTTCGTCCTCGAAGCCCAGCACCAGGCCACCGTGGAACACCCGAACATCTGCCGGGTCTACGAGGTGGGGAGCTGGAAGGGGCAGGCCTTCCTCGCCATGCAGTTCATCGAGGGCGAGACCCTGGATCTGGCCGCTTCCCGCCTGGACCTGATGCAGAAGGTGGAGATCCTGGAGACCATCGCCGAGGCCATCCATGCCGCCCACCGGAAGGACCTCATCCATCGGGACATCAAGCCCGCCAACATCATGCTGGACAAGCCGAAGGAAGGTCCGCCGAAGGCCTACATTCTCGACTTCGGCCTTGCGCGAAGTCTGGAGGCTCCCGGTTTGACGATGCAAGGCATGGTGCTGGGCACGGCGAACTACATGGCGCCCGAGCAGGCCTTGGGCCAGTTGGACCAGATCGGGCGCCGCACGGATGTGTACGGTCTGGGAGCGACCCTCTATCGCCTGCTGACGGGTCGGATGGTGTTCCAGGGCTCGACCGCCGAGGAAGTCCTGCGCAAGACCGTGGAGGAGGAACCGGAACGCCCCGGGGTCTGGAGCCCCGGTCTGCCCGGGGACCTGGAGGCGATCACCCTGCGCTGCCTGGAGAAGGACCCGAAGCGGCGGTACGACTCCGCCCGCGCGCTGGCGGAGGACTTGCGCCGCTTCCGCGAAGGCGAGCCCATCTCCGCCCGTCCCTCGACCTTCCGCTACCGCTTGACGACCTTCGCAAGGCGGCACCGCGCCCTGGTTTCCGTTTCGGCCGTGGCCCTGATCCTGGTGGCCGCATCGATTACCTGGGGCCTTGCATCGCGTCTCAGGGCGCATCGCACGGCCGTCTTCGCGGCAAGCTATGGCAGCGAAGCCGAACGACTGGCCACCATGCTTCGCATGGCGCACCTGCTCCCGCGTCACGACCTCCGACCGGACAAGCGTGCCGTCCGATTGCGATTGAAGCAGCTGCGGGAGAGCCTCCGGACAGAGGGGAGCCTCGCTGCGGGCCCCGGCGCCTTCGCGCTCGGACAGGGGCACCTCGCCCTGCGGGAGTTCAAGGAGGCCGAAAAGGAACTGGCGCGGGCCTGGTCCCTTGGGTACCAGGATCCCAAGGTGGCCCTCGCCCTGGGGCAGGCTCTGGGCGAGCGCTACCGCGAAGCCCGGAGCGAACTCCTGCAGATCGGCGACCTGGATCAGCGCGGGATTCGCGACCGGGAGCTGCAGAAGCTTTTCCGCGATCCAGCCCTCACCCGGCTCCGCCTGGCCGCTTCCGCCTATCCAGAGCGGAAGGCCTATCTCGAGGGGCTCCTGGCGTATTACGAGGATGCCTTTCCTGCCGCCATCCTCAAGGCTCGGGAGGCCTTCGGGAGGGAACCGCAGCTCTATGAAGCCAAGCTGCTGGAAGGACGGGCCATGATCGCCCAGGGGCTCGCCCTCCAGGACGCCGATCCGGAAGCCTTCCGGCAGCACCTGGAGCAGGCGCGCGTACCGCTGCAGACGGCCCTGGAGATGGGGCGAAGCGATCCTGCCCTGCTCGCGGCGGAGGGCCTCCGGCGATGCGAACTGGCGCGATACGCCTTCTTCTTCGAATCACATCCCGAGGCGGACCACGCAGCCATCCAGTCCTGGCTGGACGAAGTTCTGAAGGTGGATCCCGACGGCGCGGAGATCTATCTGGCCAAAGCAAGGCTGGCGGAGTCGTACGCCTACACCCTGGGCGAGCAGGGCAAGAACCCGTTCCCGGTGCTGGAGCAGGCCATCGGCTGGTGCCGAACCGCCTCTCGGATCACCCAGGGGAGCCTGTCCATCTCCGCCTCCCTCGGGGAGCTCTACCGATGGAAGGCCCTGCATGAGCGCACCCGCGGTCTGGACGCCGCGCCTTCCGTGGAGAGCATGTTCACCTGCTGGCAGGAAGCCATCACCCAGAGACCCGGCGATCCTTGGCTCCACCAGCGCCTCGCCGAAGGTTGGTCGATGAAGGGGGAGATGGCTTTCGAAGCGGGATTGGATCCCCAGCCCTTCCTGAACCAGGGGCTCTGGCATGTTCGGGAGTCCTTGCGTCTTGCGGGCAGCAGTACCACGGCCCTGAGCGGGGCCAACCTGCAGTGCGGTCTGGCCGATTGGAAACGTGACCATGGGCAGGACCCGGAGCCGCACTTTCAGCAGGCGCTGGCATACTACGACCTGGCCCTGGCCAAGGCGCCCGAGGATGGCGACATCCACGCCGGGGTGGCCGACATCGCGGTGCGGTATGCCAGCCATCTGCGACAGGTGGGTAGGCCATGCCTGGGAGTGCTGGAGCGCGGACTGAAAGCCGCGGAATGCGCTGTCTCACTCTCGCCCACCTATTTCCGACAGCTCAACCAGGGGGACAGCCTGAGGCTGGCGGCCCAGGTGCGCATGGATTCTGGCTTGGATCCCGAATCGCTCCTGCGCCAGGGGTGGATCGCCCTCCATGCGTGCGAGCGGCTGAATGCGGACGGGGACTACACCCTCTACTGGTATCAGGGGCTTCTCGCCTTCGTCGAAGGTCAGTCGGCCGCTCGGGGGGGGCGGTCGCCGGATGATGCCTGGAACCGATCCGAACGCTGCCTGCAGCGCGCCGCTCGGATGAATCCGAAGGCGCTGGAGCCGCTGGTGGCCTTGGCTCGCCTCGCCTGGATCCGCAGCCGATGGCGCTCCATCCCCCAACACGCTTTCGAGGATGGGATCAGACTGGGGCTGGAAGCCACCTTCAAGGGATTCAGCCTCAAGTCCCGCCAGCCGGAGCTCCAGGCCTTGCGGGGCTGCCTGTTCGAGCTCCAGGCTCACGCCGCGACCGAGCCGCAGGATCGGGAACGTCTCCTCGGCCTGGCCCGGCGGGATCTGGAAACGGCCTTGTCCGAAAACCGTTTCCTGCTCCGCGAATTCGGTCCCGAGCTGAAGCACATCAAGGCTGTGCGGCGAGTCTTTCCTGGCACGAACCCATAAAGCGCCGCCGAAAAGGTGGCAACCGTCTAGAATCCCTGCAGCCCTCGGAGGTCTCATGCTGATCATTCATGTCCAGGTCCATGTGCATTCGGAGCAGGTCGAGGCCTTCAAGGCCGCGACGATCCTCAACGCCCAGGCGAGCCTGAAGGAACCGGGAGTTGCGCGTTTTGATGTCGTCCAACGCCAGGACGATCCCACCCGGTTCGTGCTCGTGGAGGTCTACCGCACCCCGGATGATCCAGCCCGTCACAAGGAGACGGCCCACTACGCCGCCTGGGCGGAGGCGGTGGCTCCCATGATGGCGGAACCCCGGGTGAGCCAGAAGTTCGGAAACGTCTTTCCCGACGGCACAGGCTGGTAATGCGCTTCGAATTCGCCACAGCCCAGCGCGTCATTTTCGGTGGAGGCTCGCTCGGCGAGCTGGGCCAGTTGGCCAGGCCCCTGGGGAAGCGCCCGCTGGTGGTGACCGGTCGCCATCGGGAACGCTTTTCAGGACTGAAGGACGCTCTGGATT
>Ga0129297_10000428_pt1 | contig 19999 bp, 23 predicted proteins | sample I18A1metaG_FD_94708 | JGI IMG/M metagenome (GOLD analysis project Ga0129297, IMG submission 94708) | Lake sediment bacterial and archeal communities from Gulf of Boni, Indonesia to study Microbial Dark Matter (Phase II) - ​I18A1 metaG | ecosystem: Environmental > Aquatic > Freshwater > Lake >... | reverse complement strand
GAAACATGATGCTCATCTTTGCGTCTATGGACGAGAAAGATATGGCAGGGAGATAGAATGTCATGAAAAATAAATATATCGTCTGGCTTGTCCTTGCCCTTGTTGTCGCTTTTGCCGCCGGCCTTATTGGAGGTATCTTTAGCGACAGATATTTCTTCGAGAGGCGGCCGGCGAGAGGCGACCGGGGTCGGCCTCACCCGCCCTCACTGGAGCAAATGGCCAAAGACCTGGGCCTTTCTGTCGATCAGCAAGAGCAGATCAAAAAAATCTTTGAAAGGAATGAGGCCAAGCTCAAGGAGTTGCGGTCCGACATGCACGGCCGGCTCAGGAGCATCCGGGCCGACTTGAAGAAAGAAATTGATAGCGTTCTCACGGCCGAACAGAGACAGAAAATGGAAACTCTGATCCAAAAACATACTCGTCAGGACAAGAAAAGACCTGAGGAAGCGGGGGAAAAGGGGTCCCAAGACAAACAAGAGGGGAAAACTAAAGGAGACGTAAGATGAAAAGGAAAGTCATCATCGGAATCATCATCCTGGTGATCGCAGCAGGAGCCATCCTGGCCTGGTCGCTCCTGAAAAACAACAAGAATGGCGCCATAAAGTACAGGCAAGAGGCCCTGGCCAAGGGCGACATCGAGGCCATGGTGATCACAACAGGAACGCTCAACCCTGTCATCACCGTTGAAGTGGGGAGCCAGGTTTCCGGGAAAATCGCCAATATCTTTGTCGATTACAATTCCCAGGTTAAGAAAGGCCAGATTCTGGCTGAGCTCGACCGGTCTATCCTGGAACAACGGGTTCAACAGAATCAGGCCAATTATCTCAGTGCCGTGGCTGCACTCGAGAAGGCCAAAGTGACCCTGGCTAATCTCAAGAAGCAGTACGAACGAGCGTTGAGCCTGTTCGATAAGAACCTGATCTCGTTCGAAGAAAAAGACATCGCGGAAGCAAATTATCTGGGCGCAAAGGCCGACCTCCAAAGGGCTGAAGCCAGCGTGGAACAGGCCAAGTCTCAGCTTGAATCAAGCAAGGTTGACCTCGGCTATGCCATCATCCGCTCGCCCATCGACGGGGTCGTGATCTCCAGGGATGTCAACGTCGGCCAGACGGTCCAAGCCAGTTTCACGGCCCCCAAGCTCTTCGTCATCGCCAATGACCTGACCAAAATGCAAGTGGAGTGCAGCGTCGATGAGGCGGACATCGGGAAAGTCAAAGAAGCCCAGGAGGCCCGCTTCACAGTCGACGCTTTTCCCGAGGATACTTTTAAGGGTGTCGTAAGGCAGGTCCGCTATTCTCCGACAGTAACCCAAAATGTCGTGACTTATACTACGATCGTGGATGTCGATAATCCGGCGCTGAAGCTAAGGCCTGGGATGACAGCCACCATCTCTATCATCACCGGCGAAGCCAAGGGAGTCCTCAAAATCCCGAATGGCGCCTTGAGGTTTACGCCCCCTCTGCCGGCCGAGGAGATCGCAAAGATAACGAAAGAAGCGGGCGAAAAGATGTTCGCCAAGCTCAAGGCAGAAGGACATTCCCCAGGCCAGGAAGGCGGTCAGCCGCAGCAATCATCTCAAGGGCAGCGGGAAGGCGGGCCGCGGATGAATTTTGCTCTGGGTGGAGACGCAGCGCAGGGAACGCGGGCGATGAGCGGCGGTGCACGACGGAAGCCCTCCGTGGTCTGGTATCTCGATAGCAACGGCAAACTGAGCGTGGCCTTCATCCGGCCGGGAGTAACCGATAACAGCTACACTGAAATGTTGCGGGGGGATTTAAAAGAGGGACAGAAGGTGATCATCGGACTTGAATCCGGCGCGACAACCAGCACCGCCAGCACATCGGGTCCGCGGCCGCCCATGTTCATCGGGCGGTGAACGCCTTCTCAAGAAAAAACGTATTAGAATAGAGGAGACAATGTCCAATACCCTTATCCAGCTGGAGAACCTGACTAAGGTCTATAAGGTGGGCGAGACCGAAGTTCAAGCTCTGCGGGGCATCACCTATAGCGTCGAAGCGGGGGAATTCCTGGCCATCATGGGACCATCAGGATCGGGCAAATCAACCCTGATGAACATCATCGGCTGCCTCGACAAGCCCACCGCGGGGAAGTATTATCTTGACGGCGAGGAAGTCTCCACCTTTGACAAAAACAAGCTGGCGCGTGTCCGGAACAAAAAAATCGGGTTTGTCTTCCAGACATTCAATCTGCTGCCCCGGACAACCGCTTTGGAAAACGTGGAGCTTCCCCTTCTCTACTCCGATGTCCATCCCAAAGACAGGACAAAATTAGCCCTTGGCGCCCTGGACAGGGTCGGGCTGAAGGACAGAGCTCATCACAAGACCAATCAGCTCTCCGGCGGAGAGCAGCAAAGGATTGCTATTGCCAGGGCTTTGCTGAATAATCCGTCGTTGATTTTGGCAGATGAGCCGACCGGCAATTTGGACACCAAAACGAGCGCAGAGATTATGAACATCTTCACCCGTCTCAATAACGAGAATAAGATCACGATGGTCATGGTGACACATGAGTCTGATATCGCCTGCTATGCTCAAAAAAGAATCTATATCAGAGACGGACAGATCATCAGGGAAGAGAAGGGCCGGGAGGGTTGCGAGGAAGTTTTAAGAAAGGAGTCAAGACCATGAATATCTGGCGCACAACTCGGGTGGCGCTTCGGGCGCTTAACCGGAATAAAATGCGCACGTTCCTGACCGCTCTGGGGATCATCATCGGCGTGGGAGCCGTGATCTCCATGGTCAGCATCGGGGAGGGCGCCAAGCGCGGCGTCGAGGACCGGTTCAACGCAATGGGGACCAATCTTCTCTTTGTCTCTGCGGGAAGTCATGCCCGTGGAGGCGTGCATGGGGGCGCTGGAACCTATATCAATCTCAAGCCCGAGGACGCTCAGGCGATTGAACAGCAGTGTGACGCAGTCAAAGCGACCTCGCCTTCGGTCAACACAAGAGCCCAGGTCGTTTATTCAAACAAGAATTGGAACACGTCGATCCAGGGAACGGGTCACCTTTATTGCGAAATCAGAAACTGGGAGATTGACATGGGCACCTATTTTGACGCGAACCAGGTGAAGGCCGGGGCGAAGGTGTGTGTTCTGGGGAGCGAGGTCAAGAAGAATTTGTTCGGGGATGAGGATGCTGTCGGCAAGGTTATTAGAATCCAGAAAATCCCCTTCCGTGTCCTGGGAGTCCTCAAGTCTAAAGGACAATCTGGCGGTTGGTTCAACCGGGACGACATGATTACGGCTCCATATACGACTGTGATGAAGAGGCTTCAGGGTCGTGATTACATCTCATCCATCGATGTTCAGGCCGTTTCCGCGAGCCGGACGAAAGAGGCACAGACTCAGATTGAAGAGCTGATGCGGATTCGGCATAAGATTGCGCCTGGCGCTACGGATGATTTTGAAGTCCGAAACATGTCGGAGATTGCCGAGGGCGCGGCTCAGGCCACGGGAATTATGACCATTCTGCTCGGGAGCATTGCTTCGATTTCTCTGCTCGTCGGTGGAATAGGCATCATGAATATCATGCTTGTCTCAGTCACCGAGAGAATCCGGGAAATCGGAATCCGGATGGCTGTTGGCGCCCGGGAAAAAGACATCCTTCTTCAATTCTTGACTGAAGCCGTGGTGCTGAGCGTTTTGGGAGGCCTCATCGGCGTCTTTTTTGGGGTGGGATTGTCCAAGCTCCTCAAGTACATCTCGATTTTCTCCCAGTTCAAAACAATCGTCTCCGTGCAAGCCATCGCCATGGCTTTTGCGTTTTCTGCTTCGGTCGGCATCTTTTTTGGGTTTTATCCCGCGCGCAAGGCTTCGCGGCTCGACCCAATTGAAGCGCTCCGCTACGAATAATATATATGAACAGTGATTCCGGGAGGTTTGGAATGTTAAAACGGATGATGCAAACTCTTATGATTCTGATGGTCTTTTTGGCCACGGTTTCTTGGGCTCAGGATAATCAGGATAAACTAGGGGCCCTTTCACTGACTCTGGAAGACGCCGTCATGAGGACGCTAAAAAATAACTACGCTGTGGCCATCCAATACCTAGGCCCTGAAACGGCCGGCCTGTCCGTCGCTCAGGCGAAGGAGATTTTTATACCCACGCTTGGTTTCGGTATGAACAAGAGGAGCACTCAGAGCGCATCCTATTCCTGGCTGGATGCCGCCGAGCAAATCAAATCGACTTATAGCGATTTGGATTTTACGATCTCTCAGCTGGTCCCGATTGGCGGGACCTTTACAGTCTCTTTGGCCGGGTATAGAAACTGGTCCAATAGCAAGTTCCAGACGGTCAACCCCCGGTTCGGGGGCACGCTCCGTTTCGATTTCAGGCAGCCGTTGCTGCGGGGCTTCGGCACCAAAATGACCCGCTATAACATCATCCTCAACGAGAATAACCTGCAAATATCTGAGAATGACCTGGAATCGACCTTAATCAACACCATCTTCGCCGTGGAGTCAGCCTATTGGAACCTGGTCTACAGCATCGAGAACCTCAAAGTGGCCCAGGAGTCTCTCCTGTTGGCCCGGGACCTTCTGGCCAAAAACCAGAGAGCCGTGGAAGTCGGGACCATGGCGCCCATCGATGTCCTGAGCGCCCAGGCTGAAGTGGCTTCTCGAGAAGCGGATATCATCGCCACCGAGACTCAGGTCAAGAATAATGAGGACCTGCTCCGGACGATCATCAACCTTCCCGAAGAAGAGATGAAATTGGCCCTGCCGATTAAACCTCTGGACATGCCCAAGTATGAGATCAAAGAAGTCAGCCTGGAGGAATCTCTCATGACGGCCATGCAGAATCGGCCCGAGCTCAAGTCTCTCAAAGTACAACTGCAGAACCAGGATTTGAACCTGAGCTATGCCAAAAACCAACTCCTCCCCAGTCTTGACCTGACGGCTTCCTATTGGAGCCCGGGCATTTCCGGGTCTCAGATCATTTATTTGAATGACGATCCCCTCAGCGGCCAGATCATCGGCACGATCCCCGGGGGGGCCTCCAAAGCGCTGAGCGATGCGTTGGGGCTCAAGTACAGTAACTGGGCTGTCGGTTTAACCCTGGATATTCCTCTGAACAGCTTGTTCTCAAAGGCAGCATATCAGCAGGCTAAATTGAATGTGGAGCAGACCGTGCTCCAGCTAAAAAACCAGGAACAAATAGTTTACCTGGAGATCCGGAACGGCGTCAGAAATGTGCAGGCGAACTACCAGAGGGTTCAGGCCTACCGGGTGGCCCGGGAACTGGCTGATAAAAAGCTTCAAGCTGAGCAAGAAAAGCTCAAAGTTGGCCTGAGCACGAATTTTGTTGTTTTGAGCTACCAGAGGGATTTAAGTAACGCCCGGATTTCTGAGCTCAAGGCCATCGTAGATTATACGATCTCTTTGGCCAATCTTGACAAGGTCATGGGCGTCACTCTGAAGGCAAAGAATATTGATGTGACTCAATTGCAGAAAAATTGACGCCCGTTCGCGGCTCCTATATTGTCCGGGTAGCGGAGAGTAAATAACGGCATGGGTATGCGAAAAAAGCTTCTTCTTTTTGCGGGCATCCTGGCCTTGCTGCTCTGCTCCCCCCACCGCTCCGGCGTCATTATTCTCTGCGCCGGAGATAGCCTGACCAATTCAGAATACCCGCGGCACCTTCGCCGTCTCATCCGCCAGGAAGGGCGCCTCGTTCGCGTCTTAAATTACGGGCGCAAAGGGAATAACTCCGGAGAATACCTTCGCTTTCTTGAGGAGAAAAAATCTATCCTGGCCCAAACGCGGCCGGATTTTGTCCTGCTTCAACTCGGGACAAATGATGTGCGGGTGGACGGCGATTTCACGCCCGCTGAGGATTTTACCCGCCATATGAAAGCGATTATCGGTATCTTCCATGAATTCCGTAACCGCAGGGGCGGAAAAGTGGAGATACTTCTTGGCCTCGTCCCGCCCATCCCGGAGGTCGTCTCCTTCCCTTTCAGCCCTCGCTCCCGCCAGAGAGTCAGCCAGGAAATTAACCCTCTGCTTAAGAAAATCGCCGCTGAAGAGAATGTCATCCTGGTGGATAATTATTCGCTTTTCTTGACGGGACCGCAGCTTTTTTCCGGAATCCATCCCACAAGCCAAGGGTACAAGGCCATGGCTGAGAATTGGCACAACGCGTTGAAGCCGCTTCTCGGCAAGCCGTAGAGGAATGGCGTTTCCGCGATGTTGAAGTTTTTTTTAGGACGTGCTAATATTATAAATAATCGAAAATCCTGAATTCATTCCTATAAGGTGGAGAAGTACTATGAATAGACGCCTGATCAGACCGAGCTTGGCCGAGATCAAAGACAAAATGAACCGCGAACGGGAGCGCGAGCGGGAGTCCGAGAAAAGGAAAATGCACCCGCCCTACGAAACCCACGCTGAGAACTATTACTACCTCAAGCAGATGAACAAGAAGACCCGGATGGCCGTGGTCTTTGCCGATGGTGAGGTCATCCAGGGATATATCGAATGGTACGACCGGAACTGCTTTAAGCTCAATCGCGATGACGCCCCGAACTTGCTCGTTTATAAGGCCGGACTCAAGTACCTTTACAAGGTTGAAGACGTCAAGGAAGACGAGGCTAAGAAGAAGCCCAAATGACCCTTCCCAAGATCGGGATCACGCTCGGGGATCCTGGGGGAATCGGACCTGAAATTGTCCTGAAAGCGTTCTCGGGCAATTTTGCCCTTCCCCAAGCCGACTACGTCCTTTTCGGGTTGGCGCGAATTCTGGATGAGGAAGAGAAGATGCTCGGCCTGTCGCTTCCGCTCGGATCACTGCACGCCAAAAAAATAGCGGCCGCCGGAACCCTTTCTCTCCGTGAAGTCGATAGTCCGCTCGGCAAAATAAAGAAAGGCGCTCCTTTTTCCGAGAACGGCCAAGCCTCGCTCAGATTTTTCGAAGAGGCGGTCGCCGAAGCCAGACGGGGAACGCTTCAGGGGGTTGTGACGGCGCCGGTTTCCAAGCGGTCCTGGGCCCTGGCCGGGATCAATTGGCAGGGGCATACAGATTTCCTCAGCCAATTCTACCCTGAGGTCATCATGGTTTTCTGGTCCACGAGGATCAAGGTCGCTCTTTTGAGCCACCATGTCTCCCTGAGGGAGGCTCTCGGCCGAATCCGGCGCCGGGATCTGCGCTCCTTTTTTTTCCGTCTCCACCGGGATTTGGAAGGAATTAGAGCGGGCGGATTCGAGTATTTAGTTTCTGGCCTGAACCCGCACGCTGGAGAAGAGGGACTTCTCGGGAGGGAAGAAATCGAAGAGATCATTCCGGCGGTCGAGGAAGCCAAAAAAATGGGGTTGAGAATCGCAGGGCCTTTTCCGCCGGACATCGTCTTCCGGAAGGCTTTGGGTCAGGAAGATAAAATTGTCATCGCCCTCTACCATGATCAGGGGCTTATTGCCTTCAAGCTGGAGGCCTTCGATGAGGGCGTCAACCTGAGCCTGGGGCTTCCTTTTGCTCGCACCTCTCCCGACCATGGCACGGCCTTTGATATTGCCGGAAAAAATGCTGCTTCGGCGAAGAGCTTTGTCGAGGCCATCAAGCTGGCTGTTTCGCTGGCGCCGTCTCTTTAGCCGGGCCAATTTCATTTCTCAAAGCCCACTTTCTTCAGCAGCTCTTAATACCTCGGGTCAGAGCGCAGATTTTTAATCCAAGGATCCACTTTAATCCAAACTATTTGACCAGCATGCTTCCTATAGGCTTTCGTCAGCCGTTCGAAGGCTTTATCTTTTTCTCGCAGGCCGGCGTAGGGCGCTCCAATAAGACTGGGATCAACATAACGTTTCGCTCTTGAATCCAGCATTCGGTTCAAGATATTCCGGGCGTCCTCTTGTCTTCCTGACAAAGCGTAGACCCATCCCACAAATGCAAAGAGCTCGGCATTTTCCAGCGTAGGCCACGCAGATAACACTTTATCAGCCTGGGCAATGGCTTCATCAAAATGGCCCTCCAGGTAATAGCCAAACCCTCCCAGATAGATATGGGTCTCAGGCGAGGCCGGGTCAAGTTTTACGGCACGCTTGAATCCAGCAATGGCCTCTTCAAATCTTCCCGTCATGCTTAAATAGATTGAGTAAAAAAATAGACATCTAAACTTCCGGAGCTGAGCTTGAGGGCACGCTTGAACTCACGCTCAGCTCCGGCAAGATCCCAATCCAAAAAGGCCTTGAGATAGCCGAGCCAGGCGTGGGCTTCACCGAGCTCTTCATCAAGCTCAAGGGCTTTTATCACTGCTTCCTTGGCCTTTGGATAGCTCTCATTGGGACCGAGATAACCAATAGCGTAAAGAACACTATATCAGTTGGCCTGCCACACATAGGCCAGAGCATAGTTTGGATCCTTGGCGATGGCCTGCTCGAAGTAGCGAATGGCTTTTTTATAGATTCTTCAGTGCTCTGGTAAAAAAAATAGTGTCCGAGCAGAGAGAGATTGTAAGCTTCCAGATTCTCGGTAGGGCGCTTCACGAGTCTCTCTTTTTCATCGCTCAAAAGTTCAAGCTTGAGTTTATCGGCGATAGTTAAGGCAATTTCATCCTGAATGGCGAAAACCTTGGTCAGCTCCTTGTCGAACGTCTCTGACCAAATATGATAGCTATCAGAGACATTTACAAGCTGGACTGTAATGCGGAGTTGGCTGCCTTCTTTCCTGATACTCCCTTCCAGTACTTTCTCGACATTGAGCCTCCGCCAGATTTCACGGATGTCTTCAGCTTTTCCCGTGAAGGTGAAAACCGAGGTCCTTGCCGGAACTCTGAGTTCTCTGATATTGCTCAGCCGGTTGATGAGTTCCTCTGTCATTCCATCGCAGAAATACTCCTGGTCTTTCTGAGGGCTCATATCAACAAAAGGAAGGACTGCGATTGAGTTTTTCCATTGAGAAGCAGGGATGGTCTCTGGTTCAGGGTCTTTCAGGTGAAGGATCAGATTGATATCCAGGAGAATTGTCTATAGGAGAACTGGAGGCATCAAGATGAGTTCAAGCTTGAATTTCCTCGGCTTCTTGCGCCCAGCAAACCACCGCCGGGTCAGAGTGCAGAGCAAGGAGTTAGAGTCAATGAAAAAGACCGAGGGGGAAAAGAAGACGGCGAATTTCTCTATCTTATTGAGTGGGTTTTTCCAGCCGCTCGAATTGTTCGCGGGTTAGCGGGCTGCAGAACCCGGAATAGTTGACCAGGGGTTCCGCCGGGTTTTCTATCAAAACCCACTTGCCGTTTTCGTAGTTCAGATAGACAAAATTCCACTTCATCCCCTCGAGCACCGGGACGACTCCGGCGACATTTTTCAACTCCCCTTTTTCGAAGGCGACGGGAAAGAATGTCCTATTTTTTATGTCCTGAATGATCTGAGTGTTATGACACTCGTCACACTTGCGGCCGTCTTTTGTCACGGAATGCGGGAATCCGGGAGCGAATGTAATCATCGTCTTGTTCTCGTAGACAAAGGTGTGGAGATTCGCCAGGGTCACCTTGCCTTCGTGGTTGACCAGGAAGACGAGGTCTTTAAGGGGGAGGGAAACGCTCTTGCGTTCCTTTACGCGCGTTTCGAAGTGGCAGTTAACGCAGGAGGTGAGCTCTCTGATGTGGCAGGCGTTGCAGTCGACCTTGTCCTTATGGACCTCATGGCTGGGGCAGCGGGACAATTGGCCGTGGCAGTTTTCACACCGGGCATCCATGGCGCCCGGCTGCTGTATGGACACATACGGGGTTCCATCACCGTGGATTTCCCTTTTCGTGTGGCAATCCAGGCACATCATCCCGTTCTTGAAATGCGGGTCCACGGCCGGGTCTTGGGGGCTTTTCCTGGCTTTTTCCAGGCTCTCGAAACCGTGGCAGTTCTCGCAGACCTTTTGAGCGCGCGCCGGCTCCAGCGAATAGGTCGGCTTTCCCTCGATGTCTTTTCTGTGGCAGACGTCACAAGACCGGACATGGCACCCGGAGCACGGCAGCTCGGAGAACGGGATATCTGTGATTTTCTCCAGCCCTCCCTGCTCTTTGCTGTACCAGTATTCCAGGCCTCTGTTAGTGAAATGGAGGCTGTTTTCGTAGAAGTTCTTTCCCTCCTGCGGTTTTTGATCTTGGAGGGTGCCATAAATGGCCAGCCCCGAGATCATGAGCGCGCTGACGATGATACAGGTCACTCGGATGGCTTTTTTCATCGTGGCCTCACTCCTTTTCGCGCAGAACGATTTGACTCAAGCTACCGTCCCCGTCTCTTAAGTTCCGCCTGGACCTCCCGCTTCAGCTCTCGTTCTTTGATCGCTTGTTTCTTCTGGTAGCTCCTTTTTCCCTTGGCCAGGGAAAGTTCGACTTTGACCTTTCCTTTGTCGGTGAGCAGCACTTTTGTGGGGATGAGGGTCAATCCTTTTTCTTTGATCTTTCCGATGAGGCGCTTGATTTCCTGGCGGTGAAGAAGGAGCTTTCTTTCGCGCAAGGGTTCGTGGTTAAACCGGTTGGCCGGCTCGTATGGGCTGATGTGAGAGTTGACCAGAAAGACTTCCCCTCCTTTGATCTCCCCGTAGCTATCTTTAAGGCTGACCCGGCCTTCCCGGACAGATTTAACCTCGCTGCCCAGGAGAGCGATGCCGGCCTCCATGCTCTCCGCGATTTCATAATGATGGTATGCGGATTTGTTGGAAGCGACGATCTTCACCGGTTGTCCTCGGGTTGCTCGGATTTCAAGACAATGCGAACCAGGCTGATGTGGCGCTTGTTCATTTTTTCGACGACAAACTGGTTTCCCCTGTATTCGAGAGAGTCGCGCTCCCGCGGGATTTTCCCGAATTTTGAAAACAGAAAGCCCGAGAGTGTGGTAAAAGCGCCCGTCTGCGGCAGGTCGAGGGAAAGACGCTGACTCAGTTCCTTAATCGAGGCGTTGCCTTTGACGATGTAGGTGTTTTTTCCCTCCTGCCGGAGCCAGTCCTCGGCCTCTTCGTCATATTCGTCATGGATTTCTCCGACGATCTCCTCAATAATGTCCTCCAGGGTGACGATTCCCTCAAGGGTGCCGAACTCATCCACCACAAAAGCTAGATGAACGGCGTCGGCCTGCATCTGGACAAGCACTTTTTCTATCGACGCTGTTTCAGGGACATAGAACGGCTGACGGACGAGGTCTCTTATATTAAATTCTTTATTATCAATAAGATATGAGATTATATCCTTGCTGTGAATGAGGCCTTCAATGTTGTCCAGGCGGCCGTTGTAGACCGGAATCCGGGAGTATCCTGTGGCGAGTATAGTGTCGAGGATCTGCTGGCGAGTGGAACCGATCTCAATGGCCTTTATCTCCGGCCTTGGGATCATTATTTCCTTCACCGGCCGCTCTCCTATGGCCAGGACTCCGCCGATCATCCTCTTGCGAAGAGAGGACATGCCTTTGATTCCCTTGGTCAGAAGGAGCTTGATTTCCTCCTCGTTCAGGGCGCTGGAGCGGTCTCCCTTTTCCTCCGGAGAGCCTCGGACGATCAGCCTGGACAGGAACGTGAAGGCCTTGACCAAGGGATAAAAAAGAATGACAAACAGACGGACAGGATGGACCACAAATAGGGAGACCCTCATCGGATGGTAGGCAGCGAAGGTTTTGGGATTGATCTCCCCGAAGAAAAGGACCAGAAGGGTCGTCACCAGGGTGGCCACCAGAACGGCCTGGTTTCTGTCAGGGATAATGGAGAGAAAAACGAGCGTTGCCAGAGACGCCGCCGCGATATTGACCAAGTTGTTGCCGATCAGGATCGCCGCCAGAAGCTGATCCACTCTGGACAGTAGGCGCTTGATAGCTTTCGCCCTGCGCGAGCCTTTTTCCTCAAGATAATCGAGCGTATAGGGGTTGCAGGAAATGAGCGCCGTCTCCGAGGCAGAGAAAAAGGCGCTTAAAAGCACAAAAAGGATGAAGAGCAATAGAGAAGTCAGTACCATATCGGGAAATCAAAACTCGACGTGAGGCTTGACGCCCTTGAAGCACAGGGAAAGGGTGCTGAGAATCCTTTGCTCGATTTCCGAGAGCGGGAGTGAAGAGACCTCGGATATTTCGGCGGCCAGGAGGTCTTTGGCTTTTTCGAGCATCTTTTTTTCCCGAAAAGAAAGGGGCTTAATCAAACTCAGGTAGTAAAGGCTCTTGAGGACAGCGGCCATATCGAACATCGTCCCGGAGCGCATCAGGTTCACGTGCTCCTTGTACCTCCCCTTCCAATCTGGAGTGATGTCGACATGTCGTTTTTTCAGGAACTTGAATATTTCTTCGACCGAGTCCTCTGAAACCGGCTTCCGAATACCCATCTCATCGGTGTTGGTGGAGGGGACGAGGACGAGGGTATTATTGGCGATGATCCTGACGTGGTAGATCCTCAGGCTTTCGCCGTAAAGGTTCTCTTGCTGGATATCCTCGATAACGGCGAGCCCTTGATTGGGATAGATGATTTTATCCCCAATCTTATACGAATTCATCGCTAAAATTATACCCAAACATGACCTGGGAGTCAACAACAAGGCCCATTTAAAAGTAGCAAGACGTTAGAGGGAAAGGGGCGATTTCATCCCGCTCAGCGGAAGTGAGCTCGATTGCCGAGTTAACATGAATAACTGGGCAGCACTCTCCTACAGAAATGCTACCTTCAAATTTGCTTTCTGGCTTGACAGGAAAGCTTGGCTCTATTAACATAGGCTCTCAAAAGCGAGTTGAGATCATGAAGAGGACGTTCCAGCCGAACACGCGGAGACGGAAAAAAACCCACGGGTTCCGCGTCAGGATGAAAACCCAGGGGGGCCGCAAGGTCATCAAGAACAGGCGAGCGAAAGGCAGAAAAAGAATTGCCGTTGGATGAGAGAACGCCTTGCTCCTCGAGAGAGGATCAGAAAGAAAAAAGATTTCTTGATTATTTATAAAAAAGGCAAGCGATATAAAAACAAGTATTTCAACCTCATTTACCTCTTCAACACCTTGGCCTTTTCCCGGGTGGGTGTCGTTGCCAGCAGCAAAGTCGGGAACGCTGTGATTCGGAGTAAAGTCAAACGGTGGATGAGGGAATTGTTTCGGAGGAACAAGAATTTACTCGAGTTTTCCCTTGACCTCCTCATCGTGGCCACGCCAGAGATGAGGCAAGCGACCTGGGCGGAGTTGCAGGAGCACTATTTGTTGGCTGCAAGAAAGATCTTCTCAAAGAGACGAGAATAATGAAAAAAGCCGCTCTGTTCGCCATCAGAATTTACCAGCTGTTGCTGTCTCCCCTCATCGGCAGGCAATGCCGTTTTTATCCCAGCTGCTCCTCCTATACAAGCGAGGCCATTGAAAAATACGGCTTGGCCAAAGGGATCTTTCTCGGGGGGAAAAGGCTTCTCAAGTGCCATCCTTTCCATCCGGGTGGAGTGGATCTGGTTCCCTAGAAGGACTGCGTCATGGAAAAAAGACTGATTGTGGCCATCGTTCTTTCCTTTCTGGTCCTTGTGCTCTACCAGGCTATTTTCATGAAAAATAAGCCTATGCCCAAGGCCGAAGCTCCGCCTCCGGCTCCGCTTCAGGCTGAAAAGAAGGCACCTGGAGCGGAGGAACAAGGATCGACCGTTGCCACTGTTCCCGCTCCCCAGGAACTTGGGAAGGAGGCCCAGCTGGCGAAGTACGAGGAAGTTAGTGCTCAGGCCGAAACACAGGTCATCGTCGAGACGTCCCTTTACACTGCGGTCTGGAGCAACCGCGGGGCGTCGCTGCGGAGTTGGAAGTTGAAGAAGCACAGGAACGAGCAAAAACAGGACCTGGAGCTCGTGTCCAGCCGGGCCGCGGAGGTCGGCAGGTATCCGTTCTTCCTCGAGGCGCAGGATGCCGGCCTCGAGCAGGTCGCCAATACGAGCCTCTTTGTCCCGTCTGTTTCTCGCTTAAGCCTGCGCGATGGAGAGAAGGGGGAAGTTAAATTTGAGTATTCCGATAGAAATAATATAAAAATCGCCAAGGTTTTTGTCTTCACCGGCGGGACATATGCGTTCGATGTCAGCGTCAGCTTCTCAAAGGACGGCCGGAAAATTGATCCCGGGCTGGTCTGGGGACCGGGCATCGGCGACCCCCTCCTCCAGGGGAAAAAGCAGCAGTTCGGGGGCGGGAGCGGAGTGGCCGTCCTGGCGGCTGACAAAGTCTACCGGGTTAATGAACGGAAGTTTAAGAGTGAGTCCAGCGCGTTCAATTTCGCTGACTGGGCGGCCTACGAAGACAATTATATGGCTGCCATTTTTGTCACTCCGGCGCAGCAAGGAAGCGCGCTTTTTGAACGGCTGGGCGAGGACAAGAATTTTTTCTATTTCCTTTCGGTCAGCCTTGCGGATAAGGTCTTCATCGGGCCGAAAGAATACGACCGGCTGAGAGGCTTCGGCTATTCAGCGAAAAAACTGATCAATTTCGGATTTTTCGGGATCATCACCGAGGCTCTGCTTGTCTCTATCAAGTTCATCCATAAGTCCGTTCCCAACTGGGGGTTCTCCATCATCGTCCTGACCCTGATTATCAAGATCCTCTTTTTTCCCCTGACCTATAGTAGCACCCGTTCCATGGCAAGAATGCAAGAGTTGCAGCCAAAAATCAAGGCATTGCGGGCGAAATACAAGAAGGCCAAGCAGGACATCTCGCAGAGGCGCCAGATGAACGAGGAGATGATGAAGCTCTACAAAGAGCATGGCATTAATCCTGCGGGAGGCTGCCTGCCCATGCTGATTCAGATCCCTGTGTTTTGGGGATTCTTTCGTCTCCTGGTTGTTGCCGTCGAACTCAGGCAGAGCCCTTTTATTCTTTGGATAAAAGACTTGACCGTGCATGACCCGTACTATGTGACTCCCGTGCTGATGGGCGTGACGCAGTTTATTAGTCAGAAAATGACCCCGACGACAGCCGACCCGGCCCAGGCAAAGATGATGCTGATTATGCCGGGGGTCATGACCATTTTTTTCATGAATTTTCAGGCGGGGCTTGTTCTTTATTGGCTGACTAATAATGTTCTCCAAATCGGGCAGCAATACATTATGAACAGAATGATGGCCCAAAAAAAGAGAGAAACCCATGGAAAAAAACGAAATAAATGAGCTGGCGCAAGAATTCAAAGGCAAGAACCTTGACGAGGCTCTGGGCCAGGCCGAGCATGTCCTCAAGATGCCCAGGGAGAAGTTCAATTACGAAATAGTCACCGAGAAGACCAAGCTGTTTGGCATCAGGGGCAAGGAAATCGTCATCCGGGCTTGGCCTAAGAAGGAGCTGGACACGGGTCCTGTCTCCAGGTTCCTGGAGGCGGTTCTGCCCCATTTCCCGCTTCGTTTGACCTACCAGATCAAAAAGAAAAACGAAACGATTTATCTTATTTTTGACGGTGAAGACAAAAACTTGTTGCTCCGAAAGGATGGCGCTTTGCTCCTGGCCTTCCAACATGTTCTCAACAAGATCTCCCTCAGCAAAGTTCAGGTCGACTGCGAATTTTACAGAAAAAGGAAGGAAAAAAGACTCAAGGAATATGCCCAGCAAGTGGCCCAGCAGGTGCTCGAGTCGGGCAAGGACGAGGTCCTTGACCTGATGAACCCATATGAGAGGAGAATTGTGCATATTGCAGTGAACCAGGTTCCGGGCATCACAAGCGAGAGTATTGGAGAGGGATTCCTCAAAAGAATCAAGGTTTTCCCTATCTCCAAGCCTTCCGAATAACCAGAGAGCCAGCGGTATTTACTATTTCGGGCTTCTCTTCTAGAATTAATAAGCTGAATGACGCTGGTGATGAATACTCTTGAAGATACAATAATTGCCATATCTACGCCGGCAGGCCGCGGCGGTCTCGGAATTGTGCGATTAAGCGGTCAAAGGGCTTTGGCCGTCGCCAAAAAGTTTTTTAAGCCGAGGAAAAAACCTTGGGTGGACGTCAGGCCTCGAAATGTCGTCCTTGGCGACATCTATAATTATGAAAAAAAAGAATTTATCGATGAAGCCTACCTAGCATTTTTTGCCGGGGCCGGCTCCTATACTAGGGAAGACATGGTCGAGATCAGCTGTCATGGCAGTCCAGTTGTCTTGGAAGAAGTTGTACGCTTGGGAATCCGGGCCGGCGCCAGGCCCGCCCACCCCGGGGAATTCACCCTGAGGGCCTATTTGCACGGCAGAATAGATATTCTCCAGGCTGAGGCCGTTAATGACCTGATCTCCGCTGAGTCTCTTGAACAAGCGAAAATATCTTTTGGGCAAGTCCGGGGAAGGCTTTCAAACAGGATTCAGGGTATGCGCCGCCGTTTTGTCGAGCTGCTTTCTCAGATAGAAGCCGCGATCGAGTTTCCAGAGGAAGGACTGCGTCTATCCCCAGCGAAAATAGCCAGGAGCCTTGAAGCGGTGATCTCTGACGTCAAGACGCTCGTGTCTAGCTATGAACGAGGAAGGACGCTCAGAGAGGGGCTGACCCTGGCCATAACGGGACGGGCAAATGTCGGTAAATCTACTCTTTTTAATGCCCTGCTTGATGAGGACAGGGCGATCGTCAGCCCGTATCCGGGAACAACCCGGGATTACCTGAGGGAGACGATTAATATCAAGGATTCGCTATTTCATTTGATTGATATGGCCGGGCTCGAACGTCCTTCTCATCCTGTGGAAAAAGAAAGCATTAAAAGAAGCAGAGAACTGGCCTCCCGGGCAGACGGAATCCTGCTTGTCCTTGACTCCTCGCGACCTGAAACCAAGACCGACCTGGACCTTATCCGGAGGTTCAGGGATAAAAGGATGATTCTGCTTTTCAACAAATCCGACCTAGCCCAGAAAATTGACAAGAGGAGATGCCGGGCGGCGAACGCGCGGAGCCAGGCGCTTGAGATTTCCGCCCTTAAGGGGAGCAACCTAAACAGGCTGAGGGACATGATTCATGACACCTATGTTCCCACGGAGAAATTCGAAGAAGAAGTCATTCTTCATTTGCGGCAGAAAATCCTGCTCGAACGGATCCTGGATTGCCTTGAGCAGGGCTTGAAATTGCTCAGGGAAGGACACTCGGAGGAAGTTTGCGCCGAGGAAATTGGCCGGGCGTTGCCTTTTATTAGCGAACTAACGGGTGAGATTCGGGCAGAGGACGTGATAGAAAATATATTCAGCCGTTTTTGCGTGGGAAAATGAAAAAACGGACAAATGGAGCCGCGGAGTACGATGTTATCGTTGTAGGTGCTGGCCATGCTGGCTGCGAGGCGGCCTGGGCTTCGAGCAAACTCGGCTTGAAAACGCTTCTCCTTACGATCCATCTCGAAACAATCGCCCAGATGTCCTGCAATCCGGCGATCGGAGGCGTGGCCAAGGGACATCTTGTCAGGGAGATCGACGCGCTGGGGGGGTTGATGGGGCTATTGGCTGACGAGACGGGAATCCAATTTAGACTCTTGAACCGGAGCCGGGGCGGAGCAGTTCAGGCTCCGCGGGCGCAGTGCGACAAGGCTCTTTATAGATTGACTATGAAAAAATGGCTCGAGGAAACGCCCAATCTCACGCTTTTTCAAGGGATTGCGGCGGACGTCTTAGTTTCCCAGGGAAAAGCAAGGGGAGTGAGGACTCTGGATGGCCATTGCCTTCGTAGCAAAGCGGTAATAATCTCCCCTGGGACTTTTCTGAATGGGCTGATTCACATCGGCTTACGTTCGTATTCTGCGGGCCGGGCGAACGAGCCCGCAGCTTCTGTTTTAAGCGAGAACTTAAGGAAATTAGGCCTTAAAATGTTCCGGCTAAAAACAGGGACACCGATGAGGCTCGACAAGTTCACAATTGATTGGGATGCATTCACTCCACAGCCGGGGGACGCCGAGCCTGTCCCCTTTTCTTTTCGCACTTCCCGGCGTCTTGAGAACAAGATTATCTGCCACCTTGGCTATACGAACGCAAAGACGCACGAGATCATTCGGAAAAACTTGGACAAGTCTCCTCTGTATAGCGGGATTATCAAAGGAGTAGGACCTCGGTATTGTCCTTCGATAGAGGATAAGGTTGTTAAGTTCCCTGATCATCTGCGCCACCAGTTTTTTCTTGAGCCGGAGGGGCAGGAGACTTCTGAAACCTATGTCAATGGCCTATCGTCCAGCCTTCCGTATGATGTCCAAGTTGAGCTCTTAAGGAGCATTCCCGGGCTTGACCGGGCCAAGATTCTCAGGCCCGCGTACGGGATTGAGTATGACGCCGTTGTCCCGACAGAATTGCACCCCAATCTTGAAGTTAAAAGAATCGAAGGTCTTTTCCTTGCCGGTCAGATTAATGGGACTTCAGGATATGAAGAAGCTGCTGCCCAGGGAATTATGGCGGGCATTAATGCGGCGCTCAAAATAAGGGAGAAAAAACCATTTTTGCTGAGAAGGGATGAGGCATATATTGGAGTTCTTATCGATGACTTAGTCCATAAGGGGGTAGAAGAACCGTATCGACTTTTCACCTCCAGGGCGGAGTACCGTCTCAACCTCAGGATGGATAATGCCGACCAAAGGCTCACGGAGTACGGGTATCAGCTGGGACTCCTTGGGGAAAATGATTATGCCGCGTTCCTGCAAAAAAAGGAGAGGATAAATAAAGCGATGCTTTTTCTCCAAAAAGAAAAGATTATTGGGGAAAACGCAGAAAAGATATCTCTAAGGGATTTGCTAAAAAAACCTCATATCACTTGGAAAAATGTGTTAGAATATAAAAAATTTAGCTTTCCTCTGACAGATGAGGAGGCGAGATATATCGAGGCAGAGGTCAAGTACGAAGGTTATTTACGCCGGCAAGCAAGAGAAATCGAAAAAATGACTAGAATGGATAGAGTCAGGGTGCCGGAGGGTTTTGATTTCAGCAAGGTCGCTGGATTAACCAGGGAAGCCGTTGAAAAACTGGGAAAATCTCGACCAAAGACACTTGGAGAGGCAAGGAAGATCCCTGGCTTAACACCCGCTGCTATTTTCAACCTGTACCTTTGCCTTAAGGTATGGGAAAAAGGGCCTAACCATAAAAAATGTTCCACGTGAAACATTAGAAGCCATGGGAAAAATAATTGCTGTCGCCAATCAAAAGGGCGGAGTGGGAAAGACAACTACCGCGGTCAACCTGGCTGCTGCGTTCGCGCTAAAAAACAATCGAGTCTTGATCATCGACCTTGACCCCCAAGGCATGGCCACAGTCAGCCTTGGAAAAACCAAGGAGCTCGGCAAGGGAATATATAATCCCTTGATGAACGGACAGAACTTGATGGACTTCGTCCGGGGAGCCGGCATGGATAATTTTTATATATGTCCCTGTTCACCTGAGTTGGCAGGAGCTGAAGTTGAGCTGTTCTCCAGGGCAGGCCGGGAAAAAGTACTCCGGGAAGCTATTGATAAAATCAAAAGAAACTTCCATTTTATATTCATTGACTGCCCGCCTTCGCTCGGGTTACTGACAGTAAATGCTCTGACAAGCGCGGATTCTGTTCTTATCCCCATTCAGTGCGAATTCTTATGCATGGAGGGGATTCCAGACCTATTGAGAGCTTTTGATGAAGTCCGGACCTATCTTAACCCGGCTCTCTCCATAGAAGGAATTGTCCTAACAATGTATGATGAGCGCACCAATCTTTCCAAGCAGGTGGCCGAAGAGATTCGAAGGTCCCTTAAGGCTGTGGTTTTTGATATTGTTATTCCGAGGAGCGTTAGGCTGGCCGAGGCTCCTAGTTTTGGAAAACCGATTATCCTTTATGATATAAAGTCCAGGGGCGCAGAGGCCTATATGAATCTGGCTCAGGAGATGCTTTCAAAATGACTAAAAAGGCATTGGGAAAGGGTTTAGGAGTGTTTTTGCCAGACGACTACGGGATCCTCAAAGATGAACGCTATGCCGAAGTCGACCTTGAAGACGTTTTTCCGAATCCCCTCCAGCCAAGGCTTAAATTTGACTCGACATCGATCGAAAGCCTGGCCAAGTCCATCAGAGAATCCGGAGTCATTCAACCAATCATGGTCGTTCCGGACGGCGAAAGCTATAAGAT
>Ga0129297_10000427_pt1 | contig 20058 bp, 16 predicted proteins | sample I18A1metaG_FD_94708 | JGI IMG/M metagenome (GOLD analysis project Ga0129297, IMG submission 94708) | Lake sediment bacterial and archeal communities from Gulf of Boni, Indonesia to study Microbial Dark Matter (Phase II) - ​I18A1 metaG | ecosystem: Environmental > Aquatic > Freshwater > Lake >... | reverse complement strand
TAGAGCCTTCAAGAAATCGTGAGGTTTTTAAGCTATCTTTCCCTATCAAGGCGCTTACTGCGCCATAGAAATCTGGCATCAAACTTTCTATGGTGTGAAGAAGAGACCAAGGAAGCCGTAAAAACATGCATGCCAAGAACAGGTTTGATCATCGCCATATGCGGTCTGCTTACGTGAGGGGACTTAGGACTGGAAGTTGGCGTAGGCTTTCCTTGGATGAGAAGGGCCTCTTCAGATGCGCTTTGTGGGTGGCCAAGGTTCGAGGACGGCTGTCAAATATGAGGCTGATGGTGCGGGTAGCTGGGATACTGGTCAAGCTGTTGACTACTTTCAAGACGCAGTTGCTCAGAGTTGGGAGGGTTAAGGCTGAGAGCCTTGGGACGTGTCTTCGAGAGGCGGGAGCAGAGAGGTGGGCGTCTAAGGTCTTGGAATGGTTGACGGACCGAAGCTTCATAACCTATCTAGGTGTCTTGGCGACGAATGAGGCGTTAGAGCGGACTAGTCGGGCTTATGATTAGAGAGCCTGATGGAGCTTTGAGATCGCGATGATAGCCATAGTATTGGCGGGAGGCTATGCGAAGCATATATGCTTCCAGACAGGACTTTGATGAGGTTGAAGGAATATTCGATCAAAGGAGCTGACTTGGATAACCTGGGTAGATGAAATAGGACCTTGAACACCGTTTATGTTGAGAGAGTTCTCTCGCCTAGCTTACTTGGCAATGTTCAACCTGCAGTTCGAAGACTCAGGGATCTCATGCCAGTTGTCTATGATGCGGCTTCGTGCAAAGGTGTCCATCCGGAGTTGCCCGTGTATGAGGTCTACAGGGACCTGTGCGGCGAGGAGGAACGAAACATCCTCCTGAAGCATAGCTTGAGATATGATGTGACTGTCATGCCTCCAATGATGTTAGGCGAGGAGTACGTGAAGACGCTTGGGCACATCCACTCGCCTTGTGGAGGAGGATGGTCTTACCCAGAGGTCTTTGAGGTGCTTGAAGGTGAGGCGCGTTTCCTACTGCAGAGGTACCAAGATGAAGATGTAGTTGATGTCTCCCTAGTGAAAGCGCAGACTGGCGACAAAGTTCTGATTCCTCCAAACTGCGGCCATCTCATAGTCAATGCCTCTTCGAGCCGATTGGTGACAGGAAACGTGATTTCGCGATTCTGCAATCAGGCATATAGACCATTCATTGAGCGGAGAGGAGGCGCCTACTACCTATTGAAGGGGGAGAGGCTCGTGAGGAACGAAAACTATTCCTCAATACCTGACATACGGGTGGCTAGGGCAGACGCGTTTTCTGACGATGAGCACACAGGCGTGTTGACATCTTTGCTGAGCAGCCCTGAATCATTTGCGTTTCTGAACCATCCGTGGAAATTCGAGGTTCAAATGCTTCCTCGGGTGAGACGCCCGAACATGGCCGTTGCCGTTACGGCTAGAGAGGTTTCTCTTGCGAAACCTATCTTCGATGAGGAGATGAAGCAAGCTGCCCTGGATGCCCTAGAGAACGACAGATATACCAAGGGAGAGAACGTCCTCAAATTCGAGGAAGAGTTCGCAAGATACATCGGCGTGAGACACGCAGTATCAACAAGTTCGGGTACTGCTGCACTTCACATCGCCCTTGTCGCCTTAGGATTGAAGCAGGGAGAAGAAGTTGTGACTACGCCACTTTCATTCATAGCCACTGCGAACTCGGTTATTCATGCAGGCGGTGTTCCGAAGTTTGCCGATATTCGATTCGAAGACTACAACATCGATCCGGCGCTAGTCAGGAAGACGGCATCGAGGAGGACAAAGACTTTGTTACCGGTGCATCTATTCGGCTACCCCGCGGACCTCAATGCTCTGCGAGAATATTGCGATTCAAAAGAGCTTTCTATGGTTGAGGATGCCTGCCAAGCTCATGGAGCCACATTCGATGGAAGGAAGGTTGGAAGCTTTGGGGATGTGGGATGCTTCTCGTTCTACCCTAGCAAGAACCTCTGGGTGCCTGGGGACGGCGGAATGGCTACAACCGATGATGAAGATCTTGCGCGGGCGATGGCGAAGCTGGCGGATTGTGGAAGAACGTCACATTACGAGCACGATATGGTAGGTTACACTTACAGGCTCAGTTCAGTGAATGCCGCTGTATGTAGAATTCAGCTTCGAAGACTCGATGAATGGAACGCTAGAAGAAGACACCTTGCAGATATGTATCAAGAGATGCTTTGTCACATTGGTGAAATACGGCTTCCGCCAAGAGGCAACTCAGAGATTCAACCGGTATACCACCAATTCGTCCTCCTAGCCAAACACAGGGATGAATTGAAGCAATGGCTTGAAGAGCATGGCATCCAATGCGGGGTTCATTATCCTATTCCGATACATCTGCAACCAGTGTATAGGAAGCTTTACGGCTACAGTGGCGGGGAGTTCCCTTTAAGTGAAGACTTCTCAAAGAAGTGTCTAAGCATTCCGATGCATCCCTTTCTGCAGGTGAATGAAGCCAAATACACGTGCGAACAGATCGAAGACTTCTACAAGAAGAATGAGCGGATAGTCTAGGATTGCAGCCTGTTAGGATAGCTGTTATTGGCGCAGGCTATTGGGGAACCAAGCTCATCCGTGAATACTCACTTCTATCAGAATCCAACGACGGAGTCTTCCTAGATTCGGTTGTTGACACGTCAACCGATAGATTGAACGCGGCTAGGGCGGAGCTCAACAATGGCAACGTGAGCTTCTACAGTGACTACAGAGAGGTGTTGAGAAACGGCTCTGTAGATGCCGTCCATATAGCCCTACCCAATCATATGCACTACGAGACCGCTCGCATGGCGCTTGAGTCGGGGAAGTATGTGCTGGTCGAAAAGCCTATGACGACATCTTCAAGAGAGGCGTTGAAGCTGGCCAGCCTTTCTGAAGAAAAGCGCCTTGTTCTTCAAGTGGGGCACATATTTAGATTTAACAATGCGTTACGCAAGGTTAGAGAACTGATAAGGCAGAACAGCTTAGGCAAGATATTCTACGCCAATCTGGCATGGGCAAGCTATCTCGAGCCCCCTGCTCACAGAGATATTGTCTTCGACCTTGGCCCCCATCCCATCGACGTGCTGAATTACCTTCTCGACGAATGGCCCGTTACCGTCAGCGCCATAGGAAATTCGTTTCTTCGCAGAGAAGATACTAGAGAGGAAGCGGCTTTCATCAACCTAAGTTTTCCTAACAGCGTTCTGGCCAATGTATATGTGAGCTGGGTTGATCGTGGAGAGAGGCAACGGAGCGTGAAGATTGTGGGCGAGAAAGCTTCACTCAAATGCGATGCCCTAAGCCAGACGGTAACCATATACAAGCCTGAAGAACAAATTCAGAACATTGAGGTCTTGGCGAACAATACCATTCGCGATATGCAGCTTCACTTTATCGATGCAATCCGAGGCAACGAAGGACCAAAGTTGAACAATCCTTTGGTTGGGGCGACCACGGTTCAGGTTCTTGAAGCCATAGTTCACGCTATGAAGAGCAAGTCCTATGTCAGCTTGAGTCTTGCATAGGTGCGTAGCAAAATGGTCAACAGTAAGCAAGTTGGCCTCGTGATTATGATCATCAGTCCGCTTGCAGTGATAACGTATGTTGCGGGAGTCGTGTACGCCACAACGCTCACCCTTCAACTCACGGCGTTGATAGCTGTTCTTGGAGTGCTGGGGGTGATAACATGGATTGGTTACACAATGTTTACCGAGACCTCTGACCCTCCCATCAGCGACCCATCTGAATTAGATGACCTCCGGCCTGAGACCATCGGTCCTCGGGAAAAGGATCATCCGGACCTAAGACAGCCCAGATTCTCAGTGATCGTGGATGCGGAGATAGGTGATGGTACGATTGTGAGAGACCACGTTAACCTATACAAGTGCAAGATTGGAAAGAATTGTAAGATCGAATCGTTCGTCTACATCGAAGAGAGTGTCACAGTAGGAGACAACTGTAAGATAAAGCCCCACGTGTTCATCCCCACTGGAGTAGTTATTGAAGATGAGGTATTGGTCGGCCCAAATGTGACTTTCACCAACGACAAGTATCCGCGTGTAAGGGATGACTGGACACTTCTCAAGACCCTTGTGGGGCGTGGGGCATCAGTCGGAGCGAATTCGGTCATACTTCCAGGTGTGAGAATCGGTGAAAATGCCATGATTGGAGCAGGCTCTGTCGTAACCACAGATGTTCCAGATGGCGTAACTGTCTACGGCAATCCAGCGAAAGTTGTCTCTAAACAATGACCATTCAAATGCAATCGCTACAAGTTGCCCGGGAGACACCGAGGATAGGTGTTGTCATACCTATCTATGGTGAGAACGATTCTATCTGTTGGGTTCTTAGTCGCTTCAGAGAGGGCTCCGTAAACACGATTTGTTTGGTCGTGGATGTTCCGTTGAAGCGGGTTATGGAGAAGGTTAGGGAAGCCGCGAAGCGAACAGGAGTTGTTGTGCACATCATTAAAAATAGGGAAAGAATGGGAGTGGGCTATTCGCTAAGGCAGGGGTTAAGGTATCTTGTAGGCTCGGGACACGACATCGCTGTGGTTATGGCTGGAAATGGAAAGGATGACCCAGCTGAGATTGGCCGAGTCGTCGAGCCCATCATTAGAGGCGAGTCGGACTATGTGCAGGGTTCAAGGTATGCGCCCGGCGGGAAGAAGAGGAGAATGCCGTTCGTCAGAGTTATCTTCAACCGCCTTTACCCATTCATTTGGACGCTGATAACTCAGAGAAGATGTACCGATGTGACGAATGGCTTCCGGTGCTACAGGCTTGACATTCTCACAGACCGTAGGATGGACTTGAATCAGAATTGGTTGAACGGGTATAGCTTTGAGTATTATCTTCACTACAAGGTTTTGGCATTGGGGTACAGGGTGAAGGAGATTCCGGTCTCGAAGACCTATCCGTTTGGCAACAGAGGAGGGTACTCTAAGATTCAGCCTTTGAAGGACTGGTGGCCTATAATCTCTCCATTGATATTGCTTTTTCTGGGAGTAAGGCATTAGTCGGTGACAAAGGTAGGCATAACGGGTTTCACCAAAAGTGAGACGGACATCCTGAGGCATTTGCTGTACCCATACCAAGTGGAGTTCAGCGAAGAGCAGGATAGCTCAGACTTGATTGTCCGCAAAGGTTTATTCTCACATCCCTCTAAGCCAGTAGTCAGAGTGTCTGCGCTACATCGGCGTAACAAGTATGAAGTCGATGTTTCGCTCGATTTGATCAGCGCTTGTCTAGAGAGATTTGACTCTGTTATGAACCCTAAAGTTGCATTCATGTACAAGTTGTACACTTGTTTGCCTTCGCAAGGCAGTACCATTCCCTCGGCGTTGAGGAGTCGTTTTCTTAAGATGCACAAGATAGACGCGAATCTTTCACAGCACCTTGCCATCGAGAAAGCACGAAAGATGTTGGTTGATGCCTTTGAGGCCCTAGGTCTCCGTTTGCAAAGGAAGAGTCGTCCTTCCCTTCTAATCACTCACGATGTTGACACTGAGAAGGGACTTGAAAAAGCACTCTCGCTTAAGGCCGTGGAGGATAAGCTGGATTTGCAGTCTACATGGTTCTTGCCTTCTGAGCAATATCGGATACCAAGAGATATCGCCAAGAGCCTAGCAGCTGGTTCAACGATCGGTTCACATGATCTTGAGCATGACAGCAGACTGATTCATTGCCGCGATCATGGGCGACTTGTCGAGAGACTGAGAAAAAGCAAGTTGAGACTTGAGACCATATTTGACACAGAGGTCAGGTGCTTCAGGTCTCCTCTCCTGCAGTTCAGCAGCTGGATTGTTTCTGGACTGAAAGCAGCGGGGTATGAGTTGGATTTCTCGCTTCCTTGCTGGGAGCCGGTTCATCCGCAGACCATGGGTGGGTTTGGGATTGAATCTGTCCAGCCATTCGAGATTGATGGCGTAGTTGAAATTCCGTTGACTCTCTTTCAGGATCACCAAGTTCTCAATGTAATGGGATTTAACACGCATCAGGCGACCAAGTTCTGGTATGAACAGGCTGAGCTGATACGCTCGTTTGGCGGAGACATAGTACTGCTAGTTCACCCGGATTACTCGTTTTCAAAGGATTTGGATCAGTACAAGAGGTTGCTACAGTCCCTTTCAGAGTTGCAGATGCGTACCGCAGATGCGCTTAAGTGATCTTCACATGAGCAAGATACCTAATTGCAACCCGCTGTCTCGACCGTTAGGAAGAGAGAAGGCAGGCCCTAGCATGTCAGGTTCGTTGGCGGGTCGACGGTAGTCAGATATGACGCACTTAGTTGACTACTCTTTTGATTCAAGGGAGTGGGATGCCTATCTGGAAGCAAGTCGCAGTGCGACTGTCTATCACACTTTGGAGTGGCGCTCGATACTTGAAGACGTTTTTGGGTACGAAACCCGCTACGCAATATGTCGAAACGGTGTAGGTGATGTAGCGGCCCTTTTGCCAATTGCATTGGTAAGGAGCTGGATCACAGGGAATAGAGTAGTTTCGCTTCCATTCAGCCAATATGGAGGACTACTGATCAGTGACCCAGAAGCCCTCGAATGTATTGTAGAGCATCTGAGAATATACCTGAGACACGGTTTTCAATACGTTCAGCTACGGGCGAGAGAACCGCTAGAGCAAAACTCCGTAATGAGATCCAGTCTCAGATTGTCAGAATACTACTCTCGATGCGTGATCCCTCTCGAAAATCGGAATGAGGATGATGTTTGGAACTCCATGCATAAGAATAGTGTAAGACGGGCGATCAATAGGTCCTCTAGAGCTGGAGTCAGGGTGGAATTTGGCTTGCGTCTTAATGGCATCAATCAAGTCAGAGATCTGATGCTTCAAACATGCAAGAAGCACGGTGTGCCGCCTTATTCGCCTCGCCTCTTGAAAGCTATAGGTGACGTACTCGTTCCGAAGAACCTTGCAAAGATCCTCCTTGCAAAACTCGACAACAAGATAATAGCAACTTTGATCTTATTCACCATGAACAGAGAAGCAATCTATGCCTACAACTTCTCTGATCCTAACTACCTGAAATCTGATCCGAACAATGCTCTGATCTGGGCAGCCATCAAATGGAGCTTGAAGAGTGGCCTCCGCGAATTCGATATGGGGATCAGCTCTCCTCAAGACAACAAACTGCTATCGTTCAAGATGCGGTGGGGAGCAATTGAGGACAAGCTTCCCGAATACTTTTTGGCAACAGGAAATCAGAAGGATATCGTTTCGGACAGAAGAGCCTCTCTGAAATATAGGTTGGCTAGTTTTGCTTGGAGATTTCTTCTGCCAGACTTTCTGACAGCAACAATCGGACCAAGACTTATTTCGCATTTTGGCTAAGAGTTTGCCGGCAGTTCTCACATGAGACAGGCGTCCATTAAAGTCGCAGTTGTACTTGCGTTTCGTTTGCTCATGACCCTGACAACAAAGAGAGCGAATTTGTCGTTTCCTTGACCAACCGGCCAGTCATTCTAATGTTTCTAGCAAACACATATCAGATAGATACCCGAGTGAGGCAAGAAGCAAAGTCGCTTGTTGAGGCCGATTACTCGGTTTATGTCCTTGCCTGGGACCGTGAACGCGGATTTAGACCTATCGATAAAATGGACGGAGCAATAGTTCGTTCGTTTAGTCATGTGAACCTCAGGAGGTTTTCGGCCCTCAGGCTTGTGCTAGGTGCCTTGATCTTTCAGATATTGCTCTTTCTGGAGTGTGTCAGCCTAATTGGCAGACTCAGACAAAGACCGATAATACATGCACATGATTTCAATACGCTTCTTCCTGGTTGTCTCATCAGAATACTTCGTCTATCTGTTGGGTTAGTGTATGACTCCCATGAGCTTTCCTATGCCGCATATTCGGAATTTTTCAAGCCTACGATAGGGTGCATCATCAGCTCTATTGAAAAACGATGTCTTAGACATGTTGATACTGTTATCACTGTGAGCCCTCCGATCGCCAACTATCTTCGCAGATTCAATCCGGCAACGGAGATAATTTACAATTGTCCAAGAATGTCAGACATACCAAAACTTTCCAAGCAAGAGATTAGACGGCAACTTGGGCTTCCCCTCGATACGTTCATAGTATCTTACGTTGGAGTGATAAGATATGACAGCAAATTAGACTCGTTGTTAACCGTGGCATCTTATATGAGAAATATGAGCAATGTTGATTTCTTGGTTGTCGGCGGCGGCCCTCTTGCTCCAGAATTTCGACGAGCGGCAAGAGAAACACCCGGCAGACTGACGCTCGTGTCGCAGGTACCTCCACGAAAGGCGCTCTACTATGTGGCAGCTAGCGATCTTACGTGGGCAATCTATGAAACCCGATCGCTGAACCAGCGTTTGACAATAACCTGGAAGTTTTTTGAGTCGCTGGCCTGTAGAGTTCCTATGATTGTCAGAGGAGGGAGCTACACCGCAGAGTTAGTTAAGAAGCTCAGGTGCGGCAAGGTATTAGAAAGCGATGATCCTAATGAAATATCTCAAGTCATCATATCACTGGCGAACGAACGTGCACATCATATGCTTGCGGCAGATGGCACAAGTCAGGAACTTGCTTGGGAAGTCACGTCACGTAAACTGATCGAGATATACGACCGGCTCAGGTTGAGAACTCACTTCGTGTCTTGACAATAATGGCGGAATTCCGGATCAATGAAACCTGAGGTCAAGAAGCTGAAGCGACCTAGAACGAAAATTTCAGTTTTCGGTCTAGGATACGTGGGATTATGTACCGCCGTATGTTTTGCACACAAGAGATTCAGAGTCATAGGTATAGATGTGAACCAACAAAGAATCAAGACGATCAACGAAGGAAAAGCACCGATCTACGAGCCCGGTCTGGACGAATTGCTAAGAAGATCGATCGATTCGGAAATGCTACGCTGTACAGACAACCACGAGTACGCGCTAAGGAATTCAGATGTCTCATTCATAACTGTTGGCACACCAAGTCATCGTAATCGAGCTTTCGCCCTGAAATATGTAAAACTGCTCGCAAAGAATATCGGCAGGTCACTAAGAACAAAACGACGCTATCACTTAGTGGCAGTCAAGAGCACAGTATTGCCTGGAACAACTGAAAACATCATTAAGCCACTAATCGAAAAATTCTCTGGAAGGGAATGCGGATCAACATACGATATTTGTTACAATCCAGAGTTCCTGCGACAGGGGACAGCAATAGAAGATGTCTTGAACCCCGACAGGATCATTATTGGCGAATTCACAAAGAGATCCGGCGACTTCTTGGAACGCCTATATTCTGAATGCTATGGCCCCAGACTTCCGTGCGTTGTCAGAACCAGCCCTTCTACCGCCGAGCTAGTCAAATGTGCAAATAACGCCTTTCTCGCGATGAAAATCAGCTTTGCAAACACGATAGCGAACTTGTGTGAGGCTATTCCAAATGCGGATGTGAGAGTGGTAACGAAAGCCATTGGCTTGGACAGAAGAATTGGCCCATATTTTCTGAATGCCGGTCTTGGGTATGGTGGTTCGTGTCTCTCAAAAGATGTTAAGGGTCTAACGCATTTCTCAGAAGAAGTGGGACCCCGCTCGACCCTTCTTAGCGCTGTTGAGAAAGTGAATCGCCTTCGGCCACATAGAGTTGTGGAGATGGTTCGAACCTTGCTAGGTGGCATACAGGGTAAACGTGTGGCCATCTTGGGCTTGGCTTTCAAGCCTAATACTGATGACGTGCGTGACTCACCCTCAATAAGACTTGCCAAAGAGCTTCTTGACAAGAAAACAGAAGTCATTGTATACGATCCAATGGCCATGAAGAATGCAAGTAAACTCCTTCAGAACAAGGTCAAGTATGCCTCTTCCGCGATGGAATGTATCGATGGCGCTGACTGCTGCGTTATCGCGACGGAATGGCCGGAATTTGGGGGACTGAAAAGCGAGGACTTTCTCTGTCGCATGAGAACACCTGCTTTGATTGATGCAAGGCGAATATACGACCCTGACGAGTTCGATGGGAAACTGAAGTTTCGAGCTACAGGACTTGGAAAAGGAGCATAGATGATCAGGAAAGCGGTAATTCCCGCAGCGGGGCTTGGAACCAGACTTCTATTCGCAACCAAGGAGCAGCCCAAGGAAATGCTGCCAGTTTTCGCAAGATGTGACCATGATGAGCTACGTCTGAAGCCCTTGCTTCAGGTCATATTCGAGCAATTATATGACGCCGGCTTTAGGGAGTTCTGCTTCGTAGTTGGAAGAGGAAAAAGGGTTGTCGAGGACTTCTTTACACCTGATGAAGCCTTTGTTAAGTACCTTAACACAAATAAAAGGGCAGAATTGGCTCGGGAATTCGGGCAGTTTTATGCGAAGATAAAAAGTTCAGTTGTGACTTTCATGAATCAACCAGACCCAACAGGTTTTGGAAGCGCGATCTACATTGTTAGGTCATTCACCGGCGACGAACCATTCCTGATTCATGCGGGAGATGATCTGGTCGTATCAAAAGGCAGCGATCATTTGACTAGACTAGTGAATGTTTTCATGAAATACGACGCAGACGTTGCTTTCTATGTGGAGAAGGTAAGTGACCCTAGAAAGTATGGGGTCATGATCGGAAAACAGATAGAACCTCGAATCTATAAGGTAGAAAGAGTATTAGAGAAGCCGTTGGTTCCCCCCTCGAGTCTGGCGATAATTGCGATCTATGTCGCCACACCTGCTATCTTTCAAGCTATTAAAGAGACCAAGCCGGACAAAAACAATGAGATACAGCTGACATATGCGATCATGAATCTCATACGTCAGAAACGTAGAGTGTACGCTTTAGAAGTGAATCAAGACGAAAAACGAATTGACGTAGGGACCGCGGAATCATACTGGAAGGCATTAGGCATAAGTTATGACCTAGCTCACCAGAGCGTCAATTGATTAGCCATGCCGGTTTCAACGTAATGAACAGTAGAGAAAACTTCGAAGAGGCGTAAGTAATAGTGACATGGTGTCGCTGTATTCTGAGCAGATTAGCAAATCATAGATAGCGACCTCCATCACGAGTCGGTAATCAGGTGGTATGATCCTTGACCGTGTTGGTGCTTGGTGGGTCTGGATTCATTGGCAGTAGGCTGGTAGAGCAGCTCTCTAGGACCAGCGAGAAGCCTCTCTCTTGCGACATTGTGGAGTCCCGGGTGTCCGAGAGTTTGGCAAAGTCATTAAGAGCGGATGTTATGAATCAGATATCTCTGGAGAAGCTATTTTCCGAGTTCAATATTGACTTTGTAGTGCATCTCATAGGCCTTCCAGCAGTGGAATTGTGTCAAAAGAATCCGGCACTGAGCTTTCAACTCAACGTGGTTTCATTACAGAACACTCTCGAAGCTATGCGAAAGTCAGATGTTACGAAGATACTATTTGGATCCTCGGCTGCAGTCTACGGCTATTCACTGGATAGTCCCGTGAGAGAGACCGACAAACTGGTTCCGAATACTATATATGGATATCACAAGATGATCGGAGAGGAACTCATAAGATCCTTCAGCGAATCCTACGGAATAAGCCATCTGACGCTGAGGCTGTTCAATGTCTATGGTAGTGATCCCGCGATCGGGAAAGATGTTGTCTCGATATTTGTTAGGAAAGCGCGTGGCAAAGAGGCCATACAAGTCAAGGGGAAGAATAAGTTCAGAGATTTTATACATGTAGACGATGTCGCAAGGGTCATTTCCGCACTCATCTCTTCTGGCGTCACAAATAGAGTGTTGAACATCGGTTCAGGTCGGAAGGTGACCCTCGGAGAGATTGCAGAGTTGGTGAAGGTCTATTTTCCGTATGTTGAGATTGTCGTTGAGGAGGCCCTGGATGATGGTACGGGCATCATAGCAGATGTGAAAAGTCTGCAGGGGATCATTGAGTTTGAACTAATACGTCCATTGGACGGCATACGAAGCTATGTGAGTGCATATGCAAGTCGAGGCGGAGATTCAGGGTGAAGATACCTCTTTATAGGGTGTTCTGGGACGAGAGTGATGTAGAACTAACAAGACGAGTAATAGAGAGAGGTGGATATTGGGCGGTAGGTCCCGAGATTGAGGAGTTTGAGAGGACTGTTGCTGATTACGTCGGAAGAAAGTATGCGGTTGCTTTCAACTCGGGGACTTCAGCGCTGCATGCAGCCATGCTTGCGTCTGGAATACACAGCGGAGATGAAGTAATAACTTCCTCTTTTACGTTCATATCTTCAGCGAACTCTGCCTTGTTCGTAGGAGCGTCGCCAGTCTTCGCAGATATTGAGGATGAAACCTTTGGCTTGAGGACTGAATCCGTCCTGAAGAGGATCTCGAGCAGAACAAAGGCGATTCTGCCTGTTCACATCGGTGGGCTCACGTGCAGAGATATCAGGGAGCTAAAAGGAATCGCTGAGGATCAAGGAGTGTTGCTCATCGAAGATGCGGCTGAGGCGTTGGGATCCATCGCATATGGACAGAAGGCAGGTTCTTACGGTCACATGGCCATGTTTAGTTTCTGTGGAAACAAAGTCATAACTACTGGGGAAGGAGGCATGTTGGTGACTGATTCGGGAGAGACATATGAGAAACTCAAGCTCGTAAGGTCGCATGGACGACTTGAGAAGGAGCCATATTTCTTGACAACTAAATCCCTTGACTATGTTGAGTTGGGATACAATTGGAGAATGCCTACAATAGTTGCAGCACTTGGAGTATCTCAGATGAAGAAGCTTGAGAAGGTAATCGAAATGCGAAGGAAAATTGCATCTGAACTTTCTGCAAGGTTAGGCATGATCAGTGATATCGAAGTGCCAAAAGAACCAGTAGGTTTCAGACACATCTATCAAATGTATACAATCAGAGCGAAGGGAGGGCTCAAAAGAAGAGAGGCATTAAGAGAGTACTTGTCAAAGCGTGGAATCACTGTAAAGGTGTATTTTGATCCGATACATTTGAGTCAATTCTATAAGGAAAAGATGACATACAACAGAGGACTGCTGCCTGTCACTGAAAGCGTTTCTGAGTCTGTCCTGACCCTTCCAATATACCCGACAATGACACGTGACGAGATCAACTATCTCATTGAATCTGTCGAAGAGTTTTACCGCATGCCAAGATAGGCTAAACCTGGAGCGAAGATGAGTGCCGAGCAAGTATCGAGTCAAACATCTCGCACCTCTGCCGGTCTCGAGATTGTTGATCTTCTCCAGGAAAACGCCCACGCGCACAAAATGAGGTAATGCTGGACCGGATGCGCCTAGTATTTGCTGCTAGCACGAGCCAACGGGGCTCGGGCAGGTTTTTCGTGCAATTCTTTCTAGAGCGGTTTGTGAGAGAATATGAAACGTACCTAGTGACTTTTGCCTCTCCTATACCGATTCCAGACGGGGTTCGCACCATCTCACTGCGAGACTTCTGGAAGCCGTCAGATATTCGAAAACTAGACAGTTTTAGAATAGCCCTTGGTACATTCTGGCGAATACTTCAGCTACGACGCTGTCTGAAGTCGATAAGACCTCACATCGTCGTCGGCAACTATGTGACAACGTATGGCCTCTATGCGTCCGTTTGTGGATTTAGACCGTTCGTACTCTGTGTCTATGGAAGCGACGTACTTGTTGATCCAAAGCGCTCCCTCCTGCATCGGTGGATGATTAATCGAGTCATCCGGTCAGCCGACTTGATTCTCACTGACGCCGAGGTGGGAAGAAGAGCCGTCATCTCACTTGGTGGTTCTCCACGAAAGATAGTGTGCTTTCCATGGGTTGATTTGAGCGATCTATGCAAAGCGAATCCCGATTCGACTCTTCGCGGCAGGTTAGGTTGGAGTGACAAAACTGTTGTCGTGAGCGTTCGCATGCATGAACCGCACTACGCCGTGGACACTCTGATCCGAGCAATCCCGAGCGTGATAGCCCAATCTCCTAATGTTCGTTTCCTAGTTTTCGGCGGGGGCACTCAAACTCCGTGGCTCGTGAGACTTGCACACGAATTAAACGTTGAGGAGTTTGTCCATTTTGCGGGAATTGTTCCTAGAGAGAAACTGCCGGGATATGTGAAGGCCAGCGACATCTACGTATCTACGTCGCTGACAGACACGACTTCAACAAGTATGCTAGAGGCGATGTCTCTGGGTGTTCCTGTGGTGGTCACTGACTGGCCTGGAAATACAGAGTGGATCTCTGACGGTCTTAACGGTCTGATGTTTGGCTGCTGTGATTCGCATGCGCTTGCAATAGCCATCGTTTACCTCGCGGTCAATCGAAATGAGGCTGAGCTTATGGCTCGAAGAGCAATGGAACAAATTCGAGAAAGAATAAACTGGAACCTTTCATTCAAAGAGTTGATGAATAGAATGGGCTCTGCGTGCGCAGAATAATCAAGGTAAATAGAGTAGAACGATCATTTGTTAACTCTCAATAGGCGCGCACTAGCGGCGATTGGAAATGCCTTCGAAATCAGGGTTCTTGCCACCATTACTTGTGCTTTGCGGAGCGACGATACTAGCGCTAGTCACTATCCGACCTCCGCACGAGAAAATCGCTATTTTTGGAAGTACCTTTGGCCTACTTTCGATACTGGCAGGAATCTACTCGCTTGATAGACGAGACAGCCTTGTTATTGCCCCGTCGATGCCGTGGCTTCCGTTCACTCCTCTGCTAGTCGGAATTGCGGCGAGCCTGTTGGGGTTGGTGGCTCCTCCACCTGCGATCAGCGCGTTTATATTTGCTATCGCCTTGACTCTTCTGTTTCTTCTATCCAGATTGATTAGCGTTTCCAGAGTGCATATTGCTTTCTCGGCAGTTTTGCTTGCAGCATCTATTGGCTACAACGTATTTTGCTATTATTCTTTAATTAGTGGAATCGACACATGGGGATACCTGTCAGTTGCATCTGCGATAGTCCAAAGAGGACATTACTTCGACATTATCCAACCGGTAGATAGATACTACTTTCCGTTTCCTATTTTGTCAATTGATGCTTCGACATTGTCTTCTGTTACTGGACTTAGCCTTGAGTTGTCACTATTGCTTTCTCCAGGCATCCTGATTCTTTTGCAGCCATTGCTGATATTTCTGCTCTCACGCTTGGTGTTCGGCGATGTTGAGGCCGCATCACTCTCCGCGTTGATTGTCGTGACAGAGTCTATGGTGACTCAATGGATTAGTGGTCCAATTGCCCAGTCGGCCGCGACGTCTCTTTCTCTGCTGTTCTTGATCTTGTTGTTTGGGCGAGTTCGATCTGGACGTCACGTCGTGGCGGCTTTCGTTGTCTTTCTGATGCTAGTCGCCATGCACGGTGCCGTTGGCCTTGTATGTACTGCTGTATTTGCGTTTATTGTGCTTCTTGAGAGAAGCCCACATAGAAGGATCATCCTGCCTTTGGTTGTCATCTATTCTACTTATGTTATGATCACTGAGGTGATGGATCGCGTAGTCCAAAATGCACAGGTTACTGTGGCAAGCATCTTCGAGTGGATTTTCACGCCTACCTTAAGAGTAGGAACCGAATTTTACGGGGCGGTAAGCAATGGCCTGATTTTCATTTGGTGGGGACTACCCGTCTCTCTCGCGCTATTCTCCACTCTTCTAGAACGAGAGAAACGAGGTATTTCTTGGGTTTACACAGGCCTAGGGCTTCTCGGCCTTTCGTTCGTCATCAACGTGATAGCTCCACGAATGGCGATAGACAGATATGGAGGTCTCACTGCTTGGCTTATTCTCGCAACGACCGGTGGCAAAGCTCTGAGAACCATCGCTGGAACCCGCCGCCAACTTGTCGCGCTTGTACCGATCATACTCTTAGTATGTTCATCTGCAGTGGTAGATCCAGCTTTGTCACCGCAATATGGCTTCTATGAAGATGATTGGTTCCCATTGCCAATGACGAAACTTGACAAGACAGCTCTCGACTGGGTAAATCGCCATGTTGTCGTGACGCCAATTCTCGACATCGTTTGCGCAAGCTATCTGATCTTCAGCCGATATCGATCAGGTACACTTGACCCTGGTGCCATAGAGAGGTTCGATCCACAACAAGCGCGCGCGCGCTCGCCCACTGTCCCTGGACCTGACTACGCGCTCTTTGTTAGATCAAGCACATTCATAACCCGAAGTAACGTACAGCCCTACAACATTATATACAATAATGGAAAAGGCGTAATAGAGACATCCTAACCGACGTGTAGCAATGCCTTCAGCTGCAGTTACTTGCGCGGACTCCTCCCACTTTCACTAGGGGGCAGTCAATGAAAATGCTCTTAGCTAGTTCACGAGAACGAGAGCGTTTCTGTCGAACGAATGCGCAAGCAATGCTTAGATATGTGCGCTTTGGATGAGATCGGTGGACAAGGAATGCCTGGCACTAGTGTCGTTGTTAGTTGCGACACCCTTTCCGCCTCTCGGCTTGCAGAGAGTCACCGAGAGTTAAAGTATAAGGATGGGTATGACGCATGGAATTTGTTGTTTTCGCCGAGCGTCGCTGTCAGCTTCTCGGGGTATAGTGGCTATCCGATATATTGCTCTGATGAGGACAATCTGCTCATTTTGCTTGAGGGGCTAATCTATGATGCAACTGATACTGAAATTCATTCACTTCTTCTTGAAATAAGCGAGAATTATCGTGATCAGCGAGACTACAAAAGCATAGTAACCAACTTCATAGACGGTTTCGACGGCGATTATCTAGTTGTGCTCTATTTCAAGAAAGAAGACCGAATGATTATTTTCAACGACCGGTGGGGGAGGCTCCCGGTGTTTTTTCTGCAATATGACCAAGTGTTCGCTCTCTCGCGGGAACTGAAGTTTCTTCTCTATTGGATACCGTCAATCGAATTCGACCCCTTCGCGATAGCAGAATTCTTGACGCTTGAATATACTCTCGGGGAAAAGACTCTTGTGAAAGGAATCCGTCGGATGCAACCCGCCTCCCTTCTTCAAATAGAGCGTTGGAATGGCCGGCTGGTTGTCACCAATGAGGCGTTGCTGCCAGTGAACTTCGATACGGTTGATTTGGGCTTGACGAGAGAACAGATTCTTCACGAATGTGTCACACGTTCCCTTCGAGCGTTCTCGGCGAGAGTGAAAAGACTTCAGGAAAAGGGGTTTACGATAGTTGCCGACCTAACCGGTGGTTACGACACTCGGGCGGTTTTTGTAGGCCTATGTAATACAGGAGCCGACTTTACCGCCTACAATGATGTCTATACTGAAGTGTGGCCAGGGGGGTATGGAGGGTGCGACGAAAGTCGTGTTGCTCGAGAGCTGGCGAATCTTTTTGACCGAAAGCTTGTGGAATGTTCCACGCAACACCCGGTCGATGATTTTTCGACAATGCGACAACTGACATATCTTACTGATGGAATGGTCAATTGCTTTACGACGCTCGTCTGCTACTTTGATGATGTAGAGAGAGAAAAATCTCTCACAAGACCGGTTGCTCGGTTCATGGGGTTCGGCGCGTCATGCTTCATCCGTCACCCTTACCGCCTCAAAAAGCCATACTCCAATCTTGCAGCGCTGCTGGCTGATGATGCTTACATATCGCCAACGATGGGTATACCCGCTGCCTATGCATGTGCCATGATGAAATTGAAAAAGGATGAATTTCGCATGAGCCTAGATCGTGAATTAGGCCTTCTTCCCGAGAGGGATGATGAAGGCAGAATTAGACATCTTTACTTTGAGTATTACAACAAGCTGGTTAACGGAGGGGAAAATCGACATCGTCTTTTCACCTGGACCGTGGTACCTCTCTGGGGTAAAGATCTCTTCTCCTTCGGAACGCGGAACATACCCTCGAATTTGGTAGGCTACAGGTTTTACATTGATTTCTTGAGGTTGCTTGATCACAGGTCCCTGAAGGTTCCGATTCACGATGGTTACGTTAGGTTGGATTCACCGCTTAGCGTGTTGTTTTATGACGCCAAGATGAATTTAGGAGAGACCTTGCGATACAATCGCTATACCTTCAAAGCGTATGTGTGGTTAACCTCTGTACTCCGCCGCTGCAAGAAAAGTGATGGCAACCATGAACGACTTATCCAAGAGGTGCAGGAGATCTGTAAGAAAGGGGCTGCGCGCGTTGGTAACATCGATGAAGTCGCGTTGAACAGATTCTTGCGAAGCTCTCCGAGTTCGATGCAGGTATATCGACTGTTGACCGTGTTGTTCTATCTGAAGGAAATAGAACAGAGGTTCGGCAACAAGATAGTCTAGAAATACCTTTCGTCAATCCTGAGAACGTCCTAGCCTTGCCGAGGGGATAGTCGAATCATCGGTGCGAGCTAACACTATTGTGTCTTTGACGCTATCGCCATAAGAGGATACGGCCAAGAAAACAGGCATGAAGGACACATTGGCGAAGCGACATCATTTAGTCTCAGATTCTGTCAAGGTAAGAGCCTCAAATCAGCCCCGGAAAAGAAGCACGGAACATGTCCTTGATTCGCAGTCCGATAAAATAGGAACCGACACGGAGTCTGATGTCACTGAGGATCTCGTTGAGGACCAACTCCGCTTGAGAACCAAGAACATAGTTTTCGCCAGGCTAACCCTCTCAATCCAATCCGCCGTGGGAAAAGTGTTCCCCGTGTTTCCCTAGAAGTAGACTTTCGCAGCGTTGGACGTGCCTTGGAAGACAACTTCGTTCCCCGGGGGGATGTCGGTGAACTCGCAGTTTTCGATGCGTATTTGGTCAGGTATTGTGAGTCGGGCTGTTCCCCCTATGAGGAATCCGTCTGGGTGAGCTAGGTCGTCTATCCTCTTGAATATGATTCTCTTGAATACTCCGTCAATGGTAGAAACTGTGTCGGGTGGACCGATAACGATTGCTTCTGTGGCGTAATCAGTTAGGTTGGTGATGTTCACGTCGAAGCGGACATCAGACATGTCTACGTACATTGATCCCTCTAGGCTTATGAGGTTCAACCATAATGTCCCACCTGTAACGGAGCCACTAGCGATGATGTCCACATCTCTAATTGTCACATGGGTGGCTACGCTTCCTCCACGGGGTTCTATCGAGATCGGTACAAGTCCATGACTGCCCGACGTGTGGGTTATGCCCGTATATGCGACCTTGAACCTGTCCACTACGAGTCCAGTCATGCCATTTTCAACATCAACTTGAAGACATTCACCTAAAACATGAGTTGCTCCGACACTGTAGACTGTGCAATCATCAAATATGACGGTTCCCGTTGCATAAGACCCGGAGGACGCGACGATGAATCCTTTCGCCTGACTTCCGGCAGCGAGACTAATGCGCTTGGCGTGGCAGTTGTGGAAAGTTACTTCTTGCCCGACACCATACTGGGGATTATTGTAGTTGATCTGTAGGAAAGCACCTTGGAGGGCGTCCCTTATCTCGGTGTTCTCGACCAAGACGTGAGTCATGGCGTTCACTTCGACCCCGGTATCTGCGGAGTATTCGCCGTAGCAATCGCTTATGTGGACACTTCCTCCAAATCCGGCTGAACCTACATGAAAGTTTGCGCTGTCAAACTGCCTGGCCTGCGCAGACCCTAAACTATGGCGGCACCTATGAATGTCAATCTCGTCGAGGAAAACATTGACGGCGGCACTGGGCCCAACATGGTCGCCGTAAACCGCCACGCCAATGTTTCCACCACTAAAGTCACAATCCTCAATCAAAATTCGCTGTATCTTCGTCTGAGTTTCGGAGGTCCCAGGGTGGTTAACCCACAAAGCGACATTAACCCTGAAGGTAGCCAATGTAGGGTCAACTGGAACATTCACTGTCCTTACGCTTCGTATCTTGATATCTTGAATGTTGATTCGAGTCTGAGGTGTGCCACTGATGTACGTGCCCAAGACGACGTGATGCCTGCCACCGAGATTATTGCAGTCTATGGTGAGGTTCTCAACCCAGATATTTTGGAAAGTGTCATAGTCAGCGATTTTCTTGAAATCGAACGCACGAGGCCCATTTGAAGTTAGCCGAATAGTCACTCCACCCTCGCCAACAATCTTCAACCAATTCGGCAGACTCCTGGGCAGTGTAGGAATGCTTTGCCACACGTAAGTTCCCCGCTCTAATAG
>Ga0129297_10000426_pt1 | contig 20068 bp, 19 predicted proteins | sample I18A1metaG_FD_94708 | JGI IMG/M metagenome (GOLD analysis project Ga0129297, IMG submission 94708) | Lake sediment bacterial and archeal communities from Gulf of Boni, Indonesia to study Microbial Dark Matter (Phase II) - ​I18A1 metaG | ecosystem: Environmental > Aquatic > Freshwater > Lake >... | reverse complement strand
CAGGATCATCAAACCTTCGGATGCGATAATGATAGCCTCAGTAAGCGTGTTTCTAGGGACGCTTCTCGAAGGACACAAGCTCTCCACCGTCGTGGACGGAGGGATTCTACCGGCACTGTCAACCTCTAGCCTCTTGATGATTCTCGTCGGAAGCATAGTCGTCATGACAATAGTGACTGTGTTCCGCCTTCCGCTTGCTCTATCTCAGGTCACCGTCGGTGCGGGGTGGGGGATCGCCTTGGCCACAGGACTTCGAATGGGTGACGCCTATTCTATTCAAGTCGTAGCATCGTGGATCTTGTCACCGGCACTGGCGTTTCTTGGGTCGGCGATGATCGAGAGTACGGTGCTCCAGCTAGGAGGGAAGATCAAGGATACAATGACTCTGAACCACCTCTACGCGAATCTTACTCTCATCGCAGGATTCTACGCGGCGTATACGCTCGGCGCAAATACTCTTGGTCTCCTGGTGGGGCTGTTTCCAACGACCCCTGCAGACCATCTCTTGTTATCCCTGATGTTCTCGGCATGTACGGTCTTCGGCATAGTCTTCCTCAGTGGAGGTACTGTGAGAAGCGTCGCCGAAAACCTGGTGGGATTGAATCCGTCAACAGCGCTGTCAGCTCAGTTTGGCTGTGCTGTATCCGTGCACCTCTTCACGCAGCTAGGACTGCCTGTTTCCATATCGCAGGTGGTAATCGGCGGGATGGAAGGGGCTGCCTCGGTCAAGCGAATTGCGATCACAAACAGGAGACTCTTAGAACAAATACTGGCCGGCTGGACGATCGGGCCGATAGCGGGGGCGGCTACATCATTTCTGCTCGTGAAAGCCATTTGAAGCAGTTCGCATGCAAGCGCCGACGAGTATGCTGAAAGCACAAATGACACCTCGTGACATACGAATAGGTCGATACTCTCCGCCGGATGTGGAGTCGAATGGAGCACGAGAAGTCCTGCGGCGCGGTCATATTTGGGGTCGGAAATGGCGCCGAGTATCTACTGTTACATTATGAAGCAGGACATTGGGACTTCGTGAAGGGTCACGCGGAGAAAAAGGAATCCGAGCAGGAGACGGTCAGTAGAGAGATAGTTGAAGAAACAGGACTGAGGAACCACAGGTTCCTAAGTGACTTCAGAGAACGAGTCAGCTACTTTTACAGGAGGCGCGGCAGGACTGTCTTCAAGGAAGTCATATTTTACCTAGTCGAAGCAACCGGAAAAGAGGAAGTGAAGATATCAGGCGAACACGTCGGGTATGAGTGGCTACCATACCGCCAAGCCCTCGAACGCCTCACTTACAAGAATGCCAAAGACACTCTTCACAAGGCGGAGGCATACCTAGAGCGCACTAGATCGATTCCGGTTAGCCCTACTGTTGATGTGATCCAGAAAAACCCGGAGACGAAGTGATGCAATACTGAGCGCTTGGGTGCCAACCCATTCCTTGTTGCAATACCTGTTCTCGTTCGTCTTTTGGATCCCACTCATTTGTCCTAGGGTCCCTGTGAGATTCCGAGGGATGCTATAGTGTTCTCATCTCAATGAGTCGAAGAAACGAAACAGTTTAACTGGGACTGAGTGGATTCCAAGTCTGGCGATGACGATACTCTCAGAAATGAGAAAGGATGAAATCACCTAGGGTAGCGGAGCCAAATCCTCCCGGGGCGCGGTCATCGCGTCTGCAGGGTTTTTTCGTACATTCGGCGGATGGTCCACCGTATGGCATTCCTGAGCTCCATGAGCCTTCCTTGGTCCCTGTAATTTCGAACACGCAAGGCCTTCAGAACGCCACTGTCCTCCTCAACGTCGTAGGACAAGACATTGTTGGGATTCAGCTGACCATTGCGCGCTGCCTCTTGATCCTTCGTATTCATGGGATCAAGAACACGTGCAATAAGAAACGCTCGCAGAGGAGGTGACGCCACCTCGTACCTGATGGCCGGATCCGGAACTAACATGATCTCTGACTCGGTGATCTGGAGATCCGCAAGATGAACGCCTTCAGGGGAGGTTATCGGCCAGACCTCGCTTACCTGCTTCGTCGCTGCTTCAGCCCTCTCTGGAGCGACCGCCGCCTGGACCTCCGCTGAGATCTTGACGGGCTTGAAACTCTTCTCCGCGAGGAGCGAGTCGACTACCGCGAGAAATGATTTCAGTCGCTCATTTTCTCGCTCCGAGTCCGCGATCTTCTTCTCCAGGTATGCTTTCATCTCGGCCAGATGCTTGAGATCGAGATCCTCTTGTTTCGACAACACAACCACTTGCACACTACCAAGTCTATGTTCTCGGGCTATTAACAAAGCGCGTCTGTCTGACGGATTTACTTATGGCCGAGCGGAAGATTGCAAGTTTCCCTTTCCCTCGGTGCCGGGGAATGATGTGCCAAGCGTCGAAGTCATCCTCGACCCTTATCCTGAACACTGGACCACCTGTTGGGGAGAGCACCGGGGATTGCCCATAAAAGGATCTACTGCGTGGTGAGGAGGCTTCTGCACATCACCGTTTAAATATCGTCTGCAGGGCCAGATAGCTCACGGTGCGCGCGATGACGGGTGAGCGCTTTAACCTGGGGTAGTTCTAGTCTTTTCGTATCGCCACCTCCGCAGTCCTGTTCACTTCACGGGGAAGATGCATTGGCATGAGAGACAGTGTCCAAATTGGAAGAATCCTTGTTGGAAGCGCGGACTCAGCTCAAGTGAAACTGAGAGGATGGTTGCACAACAGGCGATCGAGCGGAGGCATCCTATTCCTCATCATACGAGACGGCACGGGTCTTCTACAGTGCACTGCAAAGCGAGACCAACTGGGCGACGAGAGGTTCAAGGAGATTGAGGCGCTCCCACTTGAGTCGACGGTGGAACTCGAGGGCGAGGTTACGCGAGACCCACGAGCTCCACGTGGCTGTGAACTCCGAATCACGAGCCTTCAGGTGCTCCAGCGCTCTCACGAAGACTTTCCCATAGCCAAGAAGTATCATGGGCCCGAATTCCTTCTTGACAACCGGCACTTCTGGATTCGTAGCAAGAAGATGCAGGCCATTCTTCGAGTCAGGGCCCTGCTGATTGAAGAAGCACGACAGTGGCTAAAAGAGCACGGATACTTGGAGGTTCAGGTTCCCATGCTCGTCTCAGCGGCTGTGGAGGGAGGTTCAACTCTATTTGAGGTCAAGTACTTCGATCAGAAGGCATACTTGACGCAGAGCTGGCAGCTATACGCTGAGGCTATGATAGCCAGCTTAGGAAAGATCTACACGCTAGCACCCTCCTTCCGTGCTGAGAAGTCAAGGACAAGGCGCCACCTAACCGAGTACTGGCACCTAGAGCTGGAAGAACCATGGCTCGACCTAGATGGCCTAATCAAGGTCGAGGAAGAACTGGTCCTTCACGTCTGCCATCAGATCGGAGCCCGAGCCTCTGATGAGCTAAGGGATCTCGGACGTGACCCCAAGGGATTAGCCGGTTTGCAAGTGGGCTTCCCTAGGATTACCTATGACAGAGCCGTCGATCTGATCCACAGCCGTGACTCGACCTTTGACTGGGGTATGGACCTAGGTTACAATCAAGAGAAGATTCTGACGGCAAACTTCAGTACGCCGTTCTTCGTGACGCACTATCCAAAAGGGGTCAAAGCGTTCTACCACATGCCTGACCCAAGGCGGCCGGAGGTCACTCTTTCAGTCGACTTGCTTGCACCGGAAGGCTATGGAGAAATAACAGGCGGCGGACAGCGCATTCACGACTATGACCAACTCATGAAACGAATAGATGAGGAACACTTGAACCCTGAGCAGTATTCATGGTATCTTGACCTTAGGAAATATGGCACGGTGCCCCATTCAGGATTCGGAATGGGCATCGAGCGGACAGTTGCTTGGATTTGCAAGCTCAAACACATCCGTGATGCCGCAGCGTTTCCTCGGCTCATGAACCGGATCTACCCATAGTAGCGCCGGCGACGGTTTCTTGCTGCGCATTCGACCCATGAAGGCGGCGGACTTCCGGTCCATCGTTAGGTTGACAAACCAAGAGCACTGGGGATTTACGAGCCGCGACTTTAGGAGGATGCTCGCGCTTGAGCCGAAAGGTTGCCCAATTGCGGTGCTCGACAGACGGCCCATTGGGCTTGCCACAACCATATCGTACGGCAGGAAGCTCGGCTGGATCGGAAACGTGGTGGTCCACAAGAATCACCGAGGCACAGGGGTAGCCAGCAGTCTGGTGGAATCGGCGATCAGACATCTTCTGCGCTCACACGTCAAGAGCATCGGTCTAAACTCTTACCCGGAAAACAAATCCATGTACGAACGACTGAACTTCAGGCAGACCGGTGCTTTCGTCAGGCTGTCAATCTCACGCCAGACTCGTCGGCTGCCCGGTTCCCGCAGAAAGGTCCCCCTCCGCCAGATTCTCAAGCTCGACGGAGAAATGTTTGGAGCCGACAGAAGTCGCCTGCTTAGACGCATTCTCAAGGAGTTTCCGGGAGGCTGGACTTGGATTCTCCGAGGATCCGAGGTCTCGGCGTACTCGGTTGTCAAACAATATCAGGACAGTTCAGAGATGGGCCCCTCAGTCTGCAAAAATATGAATCAAGAGGATGTCGAGACACTTCTGCAATCCTCAATTGCCATAACGAGAAAATGGCCGCTCGAAGTGTCGGTTCCCGAATCAAATCAGCTAGTTTTGGAGACTGCCTCTCGGCTCGGCTTCCGCTCTGAAAGATCAGGCGTCGTGATGAGTCTTCGAGACTTGGATGAAGTTGCCGTCAGCCCCGCGATTGCCGCGTTTGGTTTTCTGGATAAGGGCTAGTTCAACGGCGAATTGCGTTGAGACTATTCCTCCTTCCTCGTACGAAGTCCAGTGCCATTTGAATAGGCACTGGTACTCGGTACTCTGTGGCCAATCAATGAACGTGAATCGTCCTGACTCGGCTATCAAGATATTGTACTCGCTCAGGTGGCCATGGAGAAGATGGGCGTTGCAATAAGTGCCTCAAATTGGCAAGAATGCGCCGCAGCGCACCTGCTGGATTCAGCAGTGGGATGGCTTTCGAAAGTTCTGAACCTTGAAACAGACCCATTGCGGTAAGGTGGCGATTCTGCCCTACAGGTCTTGGCACTGGAACTCCCACTCGACACGCACGCTTCATGGCGACTCGAACGTAGCCGCCGTTCTGGCCTCATATGTCCAAGATGTATGAGATCTGTCGGCGACATATCCTCTTGCTCGCCTAGTTTGCCTGAAACTTATCCTGCCTAAGCGGTGGAATTTCAAAGCGATCTTGGCGCCCTTACCGTCCTTAGCATTGTATACGTCAGACTCTTTTCCTAGGCCGATCGGTTAACCAATAGCCTCGACCAGATTTCGTTTGACCAAGGCGTTCAGGGCAAGACAGTCATAGCCAAGAAAAGTCAGACGGAAGCCACTGTACCCCAATTCATGCCGGCTTCCCGAGATCAGGAGACGTTTGTCGACTAGGTCGGGGAGACGTTTCAAGACTTCCTCCTCCAAGAGATTCACGTACCGTACGATCCGTGATACCGGAACGTACTCACGGCTTGTCATTCCCAACTCTGTGCCGAGCAGAATACGAAAATCAGCCGGGCCAAGCGCTCGAAAGACTTCAGCCATCTGTTGAGCAGACATTATCTATGGACCGGTCAAGGTTGAGCTCAGGCACCTGCGGCCCATTTGCTATCTGGCTCTCACGCCGATATCTGAGATCTCGGCCCGTGGCTTTCCCAATTTCCTATCGAGTGACGCCTTGACGAGCCCGTAGTAGGGCGGAGACGGACTCGTTGGTCTTGAACGAAATTCTCCATGGAACTGTGTAGCCATGAAGGAGTAATGGGTCGGGAGTTCTAGGATTTCCATGCGTCGGCCGTCAAGGCTTCTACCAGAAAAAACGAGCCCTCCCTGCTCAAGCTTTGAGAGGTAGTCAGGATTGACCTCGTAGCGATGTCTATGCCGCTCCCAAACCCTTCTCCGCCCGTATAGACGCTCGGCTAATGTCCCGGCTTGTATTCTGACCTCATGCGCCCCAAGCCGCATTGTGGCTCCCTTGGCTTCGACCGCGAGCTGCTCAGGCATCAGGTCTACAACGGGATACCGTGTGGCAGGGTCGATCTCTGTGCTGTTCGCTCCTTCTAGTCCGAGGCTTCTCGCAAACTCGACAACGGCAAGTTGAAATCCGAAACAGATTCCTAGGAACGGAACCCCTTTCTGGCGTGCGTACCCTATTGCATTGATCTTCCCCTCGGTCCCACGTTGACCGAAACCGCCGGGCACGAGGATCCCATCAGCTGTTCCGAGAGCTTCCGTCTTGGGGTTGTCGCCTTCAAATTGCTCTGTCTCGATCCAAGCAAGATCGATCCGGGCGTCAGCAGCGGCTCCTGCATGTCTCAGAGCCTCGTTCACGCTCACGTAGGAATCCGCGAGCTCAGCGTACTTGCCGCAAACGGCTATCGTGACTTCGTTTGTTGGGCTGACGAAACGCTGCACCGTTCGGCTCCATGCTTCCCAGTTGGGCGTCTTCTTCTCGAGTGCGAGCCTCTCGCACAGATAACTCCCCATTCCCTGATCTTCCAGTAGGAGTGGAACCTGGTATACACTCTTTGAGTCCGGCGACGAGAACACGGCAGCCTCATCGACATTGCAGAATAATGCGATCTTCTTTCGCGGCCCAGGCTGGAGCCTTTCGGAACTTCTGGCGATTATTAGATCGGGCTGAAGGCCGATTCTTCTTAGTTCTTGGACGCTGTGCTGTGTCGGCTTCGTTTTCTGCTCCCCTACAACTCGAACGACGGGAACTAAGGTTACATGTGCGAAGGCTACGTTTCGAAACCCGTCCTCTAGTCGCATCTGTCGGGCGGCTTCAAGAAAGGGGAGGCCCTCTATGTCCCCCACAGTTCCGCCTATTTCCACCAAGACCAGATCGGCTTTACTTGAATCTGCAACGCTGCGTATTCGACGCTTGATCTCGTCTGTGATGTGAGGTATGATTTGGACACACTGGCCTAGGAATGCACCGCTTCTTTCCATGTCGATGACGGTTTGATAGATCAGGCCAGTCGTAATGTTGTGCATCTTCGAAAGATTCACTTCGAGGAATCGCTCATAAGTCCCTAGGTCCATATCCGCCTCGCCGCCGTCCTCCGTGACAAAGACTTCTCCGTGGACCACCGGGTTCATTGTTCCGGCGTCGACGTTGAGGTACGGGTCAATCTTCAGTGCGGTTACTTTCGCTCCTCGTGCTTGGAGAAGCTTGCCTATGGAAGCTGCCGCGATTCCCTTCCCTAGGCCAGACATTACTCCGCCAGTTACGAATACATACTTTGCCACTCGAGCAGCACCGAAACAAGTCAGTCGCTTGTTCGGAAGTAGATTAAAGCTTTGGAACTACACCCACCAGAGTCGAACCGTGGGATGCGAAAAAAGGAGTGAGAGGTAGCCAGCTATTCTTTCTGGACCATCGCTTGAAGCTTCTTGATCTCCTGGTTGATGAGTCCCAGTGCCACCTTCGCGGAAGCGAGTGTCTGTTGAATGGTCTCACGTTGTCCTTCTCCCCATATCTTTGAGGCGCCACGTGCGGTAATCGAGCCTACAGGCGTGAGGTTGAGCTTCTCACCGTGCCTCTCGAGTAGACCGGCTCCAACTAGGCTCTGGACTGAGTCAAGCTCGGCCTTCGACAGTCTCATGGTCGACGGTTGGACGGCAGTCGACCCGTCCATGGCGTTCAGGTTCTGGAGCTTCACTAGAACGCCCGCGCTGGGAGGCAATTCCTTTCCAAACTCCTCTCTAGCGAGCTTCTCGACTTCCCTGACCTCTTCGATCCTACCTACGGCACTGGTCACGGACCTTAGCCCTTCGGTAATGTTCATGAGGGAATGAACGATAGAACTCTGCGGGTTTAGGCGATAGAGGGTGACTGCCCCGACATGTCGCGAAGGCGCTATTGCCTTCATCTTTTCCAAGTCGTCCCAAACCCTGTAGAGTGTTGTTCGACCGATTCCTGCTTTCTGCGCAATCTCGGTCTTGGTCAGCTCCTCCTGTGGGCGCTCGACGAGAACACTCAGCACTTTCAACTGCGGCGAGCGCGTCAGCGCGTCCAGGAAGGTCGCGGTGTCTTCGCCTGAAGCCATTGAGCTATCCCTGCCGCAATAGGGATGCGACTAGGTATATTAATGTTCGCAAACTAGTACACCAAAGTTTCGCATGAAACCAATATGAACCCCCCGCCCATTGACCCAAGTTGTTTAGCGCCATGACGCCCGACCTTACAAAGAGTGAGATCCTGATTCTCCAGGCCATGTGGGAACTTAGGGCGCTGGCAAACCATGCCGTATCCACAGAGGAGGTAGTTGGTCGGCTGCCGGATGTCTCGAAAATGGAGACGGCGCAGGGACTCAAGCGTCTCGAAGCGCGCGGACTCGTCATGATAACGAACCGTGCCGGGCATGACCTCTTTGCCTTGAGCCCACTCGGCGCAGCGTGCGTTAGACAGCTCTTGGAAAGGCAGCTCGGAGAGCTAACCCGTACTCTCTGAGCCCAAGATCACTATCTTCCCAAAGACTTTAGACCTTGAGGTGTCCAACGCTCAATTGATGATGAAGAACAACTGTCTGAGCGCTCTCAGCCGGCGCGGTGAGGACATTCGACGGGCGAACTGAATCACGTTCGCCCATCGAATCCAGTATGGAAAGCAATTCTCAGCCCGGCAGAACAAGTGCTTCGAAAAAGGCTTAAGAATCGAGTTCGTCGCGCATGATGGGGAACACATGTGCCGTGTACGGTCGTCGTGGGGGGCTTCTTTGGGGACGAAGGTAAAGGGAAGCTTACTGCCTATCTCGCGCTTAGAGACCGCCCTGCAATCGTGGCCCGGGGTGGAGCCGGGCCGAATGCTGGACACACTGTGCAAACTCAGGGTAAGACATACTCACTAAGGATGATTCCGAGCGGATTCGTTTCGAAAGAATCACGCCTTCTAATCGGCCCTGGTGTCCTGGTGAATCCAAGGATCCTGCTAGAGGAGATCGAGGTTACCGGAACCAAGAATCGGATTGGCGTGGATCGGCAATGCGCCATAATTGAGCAAAAACACATAGATCAAGAGAGTCGATCGGAACATCTCTCAAAGAAGATCGGAGTCACAAAGACTGGGGTGGGAGCCTGCAACGCTGATCGGGCTCTCAGGTCGGCCAAACTGGCCGGGGAAATCCCGGAACTCGCAGGCTACATGACAGATGTGTCGGAAGAGATCGGCAAGGCTTTGCATGAGGAACGCCATGTTCTGGTCGAGGGATCACAGGGCACATTTCTGTCACTGTATCATGGGACTTACCCGTACTGTACCAGCAAGGATGTCTGCGCGTCCGGAATCTGTTCCGACGTCGGCATCGGACCGACCGATGTTGACAATGTCATCGCCGTCTTCAAAGCATTCGTTACGAGAGTCGGGCAAGGCCCTCTTGAAGGGCAACTTGCCGAAGAGGAGACCCGAAGAAGAGGTTGGCAGGAATTTGGGACGGTAACTAGGCGACTACGTAGAGCAGCGCCGTTCAATTTTGACCTAGCGAGGAAAGCCGTTCACCTCAACGGAGCGACGCAGGCCGCCATAACCAAGATAGATGTAGTGTTCCCTCGTGCGATCGGACTAAGTAGATTCGAGGACCTCCCGAGTGAAGCCAAACAGTTCGTGGACCAAGTTGAGAAATCGATCGGAATTCCAGTCACATTGATTGGAACCGGCCCATCGAGCGAGGATCTCATCGATCGCATGAGAACAGGCTCCTGACAAATTCGGCGTTGTCTAAAGAAGCTTCGCGTGTCGAGCGCGAGCCAGTCACCGATTCCGGAGAGAAGAAACGTTCGTCAGTCGTCAGCTTGGCTTTGTGAGCAGGCGGCTGACAATGTCACGTCGCTTGACCGCCTCCATCAGGACGGCTATTATGCCTAACTCGAGCCAGGCCTTTGAGAGAACTAGGACGACGAATCCTTGAGTAACGTACGGCGCCACTTCCGGAAGAAAGAACGGAACGACCAGCATGAAATACAGATACGTAGAGATCGACTCAGGCACATAGCCAAGAAGCGTCGCAAGAGCAGGCCTAAGTCTTTTACCAAGAAATCCAGCGGTGACCCCGGTTAGCGACTTTAATGGAACGATAAGGAAACCCACGAGTGGCCCGAACCATCCAGTGACACCGAATCGATAGAATGGTACAATGCTGACTATTGCTCCTGTTATCCCGCCTAGCACGGGCCCAGAGTACAGAGCGACGATCAGCGTGGCGACGTGCGAAAGGTCAGGAGCGACTTGGCTTATTGGGGTCGGGATCGACACAGTCAGAAGAGCGAGGACATTTCCCAGAGCACCCATAGAAGCCACGAAAGCGAGTTGCCTGCCAACTGCAGCCGTCGGCTCACCCATGCGATGATCCCACCGCCAGTAGTCTAGTATCGTTGATAAGCGTTACGCGAAAAAGCGTATCTACTCGGAAATTGGTAACGGTCTGTCTCTCTCCTATTCTCAGCGCTCCACGGTGCAGCTTGTGCGTATCACAGGACCTTGGGGTCTAAGCTTCAAGCACAGACCAGTCAAGAAACGACTTTAGCAATAATAGAACCACACAACTGTTGGTCCGGATGTCCTACCTAGTGCTCAAAGACCGTCGAGGCGGACAACCCGTTCCCGTGAGGGTCTTCGAGGATCCGTCGCCCGCACAGGCGCTACTTCAGCCTATGCGTTGGAAGATCCTTCAAGAACTCGCAACTGCAGAGCACTGTGCGAGAGAGCTATCGAAGAAGCTCAATGCGAGCCAGCAGGTCATCTGCTACCATCTAAAAGAGCTCGAGAAGGCTGGCTTCATACGCCTCCAACGGAGCGAGCGACGAAGGGGAGCGATAGCCAAGTACTATCGGGCCGAGCACAGGGCAATCGCAGTAATCGCATCGAAGCCTGGGGAACTTGATACTTCAACCGAAGAGGCCAGCCTTTCGGAAGCAAGCACCAGATTACTGGCGCCGTACGTTGCCAACGGGGTCCTCAATGGATACGTCGTCATAGGAAGCCCTGATCAACACGGCATCTTTAGAGAGAGAGACTTGGGAGGCTACCATGCATCCTATCTTGCATTCTTCCTTGGATCTCTGCTTCCGCTCGCAAGGACGAACGTGGTCAAGCTGGACACGGAACTCACCCACCAACAGATCCTGGGCAACCTAATCTTGGTTGGCAATCCCCGGGTAAACACGATCACAATGATGATGAACGAGTATCTCCCCCTTACCTATGAGCTGGCTGGCCCAGACGTAATAATGTCCACCATTTCGGAACGAACCTACGCGGAACCACATGACGGTGCTATCCAGATGATCCGAAACCCAACAAACCCGGAGTCGAGAGTCATCATTCTTGCGGGAAATGAGACCATAGGAACGCAAGCCTCCATCATGGCATTTGTGAAATACACCGAGGACATCGCATCAGGAAACGTGTTCAACCGGGAGATAGTGGCGCGCGTAGTGTCAGGGGTAGACGCAAACCAAGATGGAATAATTGACGACGTCGAATTCTTGGAATGAAAACGCCATCGCACCTCGATACTGATACACAAGCATTATTATTGTATCATCGTGGACATATGGAAGTCAAGGTCGAGATTCTTGGGCGAAGAAAGATGGAACACCTGGATAGTGTTCGAGTGCTCAAACATCGACAATCACCCAGAAGACAGTCAAATGGGAGTCGCCATTCTCACGAACGGATTCTACGGGCAGCAAGTGGCGAATGTTATGACTGAGAAGGTCTGCAGCTTGTGTGGGGAGCCTTTCCTTGAGCCGATTAGTGAGACAGCGCTTACTCTCTACCTTCAACACGACATAGAGCGTTTCAAGCGACTCGGCTTCAATGTCATGAAGGACGAGGAGATACTCTGGAAGTAACTCACCTACTGATCCACTCAGTTCTTCGGCTTTTTCTCTTTCATTCTAGTTTTGATCAGCTTCGTGACCATTGCGGGGTCAGCGGAACCTCTGACTTCGCTCATTACCAACCCCATGATCTTTCCGTAGGCGCCCTCTCCCATCTGCTCGATCAGTGTGGAGTTAGCGTCTATGACCCGGTCTATCACCTTCAAGAGCTCAGGCTCCGAAAGCATGCGTAGCCTCAGTTCCTCGATTCCATCTTCGACACGCCGCTGCCTATTCTTTGAGAGCCAAGCCAAGAGCGAGGATGCAGCTTCCTTTGCTACGATCCCCCTAGTGATGGCGGAGAACACGCATTCCAGATGCCGAGGGCTCAGCTGGTGGACAGGAAGGCCATCCCTGGCAAGGCTCTTCAAGTTCTCGGTGAGGACCGTTGCCACAAAGCTAGGCGCCACGCTCCCTTCTGAGCACACGCGCCGAAAGACATCAAGATAGTCAGACTCTATCAACTGGGTTGCGAGTTTCCTGTTCAACTCATACTTCAACAGCAGTTCTTCCATGATCGTCTCGCGTGATGGAGGCAATGCCGCTCGAATCCGAGTGAGCTGCGCCGGTGAGACCTCTACTGGGGGGACATCGGTTTCAGGGTACATCCTCGACGCACCGGGGCGGGGACGCATGTAGCGTGTGGTTCCATCCGCAGTCGCCATCCGAGTTTCCGTGGGAACACCCAACAGCGCCTCGCGCGCCCTCTCGACCACAGCGGTGAGGGCATCCGTTGCCTTGTCCTTGGAATCGGCCACCAGGACTGCGGCATCCAGTTCGCCGCAGCCAAGCGTTCGCCTCATCAAGGCAACCTCTTCTTGCGAGATACCGTACGCAGGAAGCTCGTCGGTGTGAAATATCCCTCCAACGCGCCCCCAGAAGCTAGCTCTGCTTGCCATCTCGGTTCCAAGACGAAGCCAAGGCGCTAGTTCTCTGCCTAGCAGGCCGTCGAACCCCTGCAGTTTCACGGCCAGCGGTACGCCTCCAGAATTGAGCGCTTCAAGGATCAGTTTTGATTCTGTCTGAGCAAAGAGTCTTGACACATCAACAAACCTGTCGGCTAGATCGGCTTCGTTGACATGGCGGGATGCCAGTTCGTCCTTGATCCGGAGAAGTTCCAGCTGCCTTCGTGCCTCATAGCTGACAACTTTGGAGAGTAGGTCAAGCTCTTGAACCCCTTTTATCTCAATCAACGCTCCCCCCCGGATGGAGATGTTGAGGTCCTGCCTAACAGTTCCTAAGCCGCGCTTAACACGACCCGTGTCCCTGAGAATGTCGCCGATCGCCTTGGCGACACGTTCTGTCTCTTCGGGGGATGTAATTACTGGCCCAGTGGAAACTTCAATGAGAGGGATCCCTAACCGGTCTATCCGATAGTTCACCGTGAGCCCGGATTCTCCTGTCTTCCGCGCAGCATCTTCCTCGAGGGATACCTGTTGAATCGGAATCTTCTTACCGTCGACGGTGATCCATCCGTTGACGGCTACTACGCAGGTCCTCTGGAATCCTGTCGTATTCGATCCATCGATCACAATCTTCCTCATCACATGGATCTCATCGACCGGTTCCGCGTGGGTCAGTATCGACGCTGCGAGGGCGATCTCCACCGCTTCGGGGTTCAAATCCTTCGGAGGCTCTTCATCCATCTCAACTAGGCAGGCGGTCGAACCATCGGCCTCGTATGTTATCGTTCGCCCCTTTTGGAACTCGAAAAGTGCTGCGGGGTCAACTTGCCCTAGCTCGCTCTGGGTCGGGCGAAGCCGTCTCAAGAAGCAGACGGATGGCTCCGTTTCTGACATCGTGGTAGGGCAGTCGCAGAACAGTTTCCTCTTGGTATCTAGCTGTCGATGAATCTCTATGCCCACTTTGAGACCTACAGAGTTGTAGTCAGTAGGGTTTGCCATCTTCCGAGCCTTCCGGTCTTCTCGGGCTGATCTCGCCGGCCAAGTTGGCACGCATCATCTCTGCAACCTTCGCAGGATCCTCTGTTTGGCCAAGCACCCACATGAGTTTCACAAGCGCCGTTTCTGCCAGAATGTCTTCCAAAGGATGCACGCCGATCTTCTGCAGATCGACGCCTGTGGAATATACGTTCATGTCCACTCTTCCCCAAAGGCATTGGGAAGTCATGCCGACGAACATTCCCTTGTTCACGGCTCGCCTAAGGCTGGGATACCAGTCCGCACTCACGTGACCGAGCCCAGTTCCCTCGAGGATCAGGCCGCGGTAGCCTCTCGTCGCATAGTAATCGATGATCTCCGGGTCTAGGCCTGGATAGAATTTAACAAGGGCGGCACGACTGTCAAAGTTTGGTTTACAAACCAATTCGGGTGAGAATCCGCGGGCGGCGTACTCCTTTTCCAACACCTCTAGCTTCTTTCCTTGTATGTGGAAACGTGCCACGGGGATTGTGTTTATCGACTTGAATGCATCACGTCGGCTTGTATGGCACTTGCGAACCTTGGACCCTCTATGGACCAACAGGGTGTCATCGGACATCCACTCATGCATGACCACAAAAACCCCGGCGAAAGGCGCTCTTCCTGCGATGCTTACCGCACCGATCAGATTTGTGGCTGCGTCCGAGCTTGGTCTATCAGATGACCTCTGAGCCGCAACGAAGACTATAGGGACCGGACTTGCCTGAAGCGCGAAACTGAGCGCGGCGGCAGAGTAGCCTAGAGTATCTGTGCCTTGGGCGATCACTACACCCGATACGCCGGACCGAATCTCCTCAGCAACCGATTCTGCGATTTCCTTCCAATGTCTTGGGGTGAGATTCTCGCTGAAGAGACTATAGAGGACCTTTGTCTCGACATCCGCTTCTGACGCAAGCTCGGGAACGAAACTGTAAAGATCGTCGGCCGTCAGGGCGGGCTCGACAGCGCCCGTGCGGTAGTCGACTCTACTGGCGATCGTGCCCCCTGTGCTGAAGATTGTTACTTGTGGCAGGCCTTTCAATGTAGGCGGCTTCGGCGGTCTTGAAAGGGCCGGCTTTGCCCCTGTCCCGACAACCTCAAGTCGAGACTTTTCAGCTATTCTTACTCCGACGTTGTAGCCGGTGGCGAGCTTCAGAACTATGTGGGTGTCTTCTCTGCCGGCTGCGCGAGGCATCAACAGGCCCTCGACGGATTCCCCGTCCCTCGTAAGTTTCACCCTGTCTCCGATGGTGGCGCCAACTCTCCTGATCAAATCCAGAGCTTGCCCCTTGTATCCGGCGTAATCCTGCATGTGCGGCTCACCCGGCACGAGTATCAGATATTCCCAAGAGCAGACAGTGAGTTAAAACCTGTGTGAACGATCGGCATTGCTACAAGCGTTTGCTCATGTATGGACCTTCGCGGGTATAGCCGGCACGTGAGTAGTACTCCTTGGTCCCGAGCGCGCTGAGGACAAGGATCTTTCTAACATTATACTCTTCCCTGGACAATCTCTCAGCCTCTCTCAGGAGCGAAATTCCGTGGCCTTTGTGTTGCCAAGAATCGTGATCATGTTCTCCAATCGGAACGACCGGGCCACATACGTGAAGCTCTCTGACGATCGACTGCGCGGATTTGACCTCGATTCGATGAGCGGACGGGGAGGGAATTCGGAGGCGCAGATACCCTATCAGCGTATCAGTTGTGGGATCCTCTTTCGAGAGGAAGAGCTCGGTCCCAGATGACGACTCGTAGTATGTCCTGACGAGTCTCAACTCTTCGAGGACCGGTTCCACGTTCTCCTTGATTCTCCGGTGACCCACTTCCCTGCAACGAATGCATCTGCAGCGCTTCCCTTTTTCCTTCAAGAGTGCAAGAGCTTGTTCCCGCAGGTTTCCCTTGTTTGGTCCAGCAATGATCAGCCTCGCGGGTATTTCGCGTTGAACCCTCATTATCCGCATCCAAGGAGGAATGAACTCTTTCACGCGAGAGATGATGTCTACAGCGTCTTCGTTATCAAGCGGCCTGTAGCTACCATTCTTCCACCACTCGTATACCTTCGTTCCTCGGACAACGAGGCATGGATAGATCTTCAGCATGTCAGGCCTAAACCTGGCGTCTGAGACAAGTCTCTCGAATCCCTCCAAGTCTCGTGCCGGATCTGAACCGGGCAAGCCCGGCATCATATGTGCGACGAGCTTCAACCCCGCATCTTTGACGATTTGAAATGATTCGACCACGTCTTGGGTTGAATGGCCGCGTCCGACCAGTTGAAGAACGTCATCATCAAGTGTCTGGACTCCGATCTCAACCCGGGTAGCTCCGTAAGAGAGCATCAAGTCCACATCCTTCTGTCGAGCCCAATCCGGTCGTGTCTCGAAGGTCAGCCCAACATTCCTGATTCTGCTTGACTCAGCTTTGGCCTTCGCTTCTTCCAGAGAAACGCTTTCGCTCCTGTTGAGAGCGTCCATACATCGCTTCAAGAAATGTTCTTGGTATGCCAATGGGCGGGCGAGAAAGGTCCCCCCCTGGACAACTATCTCCACCTTGGATACTCGATGACCGATAGCATGCAGCTGGGCAAGCCTGCTCGAGAGTTGAGCGTAGGGATCGAAATTGTTCTGCTTGGCACGCATTGCGGCAGGCTCATATCCCGTGTAACTGGTCGGCGCGTCGTCCTCTTGCGGACAGTAAGCGCATCTGCCATGAGGGCATTGCTGAGGGGCCGCCATCACGCCAATTACGTTCACCCCGGAGATGCTTCTGACACGCTTAAGCTGCAGTCTATTCAGAAGGGCGGGTCGTTCGCCGGCTGAGATGACTGCAAGTATGTCCGAATTGCGAGGAATGACGCTCAGACTGTATTTCTTAGCGACGGCTAGCTTGATCAGTTCTGACGTTTCAGCTTCTTTCTGATCCAACAAAAGCTTGCGGATTATCTCATGACATGCCTGCTTCCGGGATTCTGATTCATGTTGGGTGTCAAGCATTTTCCGCAAGCTCCGATTTGGGTTCTCATCGATGAGTGACGCCGACCATGCTGTTTAGCATTGCTGAACGGATCCGACTCAATAGGCTTTGAACGGGAAAGATGAGGAGTCTAGAAACCTACGTGTTTCCCAGTATGCTCGAATGAGTCGCGATGACCCTTTGACAAGGACCTATTGGTGCGCCTGGTCCACACAAACGTAGAGAATATTGCTCCCGCGCAGAATGAGGTTTCCGAAGTTTGCAGTTGGAGAACTACTCCTGTACTCCGTCGCTCCGTCCAAGATTATGTTCATGTGGCTGTCGCAGTCGATCATCTTGCCACGATACTCCATGTCATTCTTAAGTCTAATGCATATGTCGGAGTTCAGCTTCTTGACCAAAAGGTTCAGTGGCTTCTTTGAGGGTTCCATACCGACCACGCGAGTCTTCTCTCAGACCTCAGTTGAATTCTATAAAAGACTTGTGAGCCAGCACACCGACACGTGATTCTTCAAATGACACAAGGCGCCCTCACGAAGCGATCTAAGCGTCTCAGAACCGATCAGCTCGGTCAGCGTTGACTATCTATGAGGACTTTCTTCACGGCTGCTAGAGCCTGCTCCATCATCTTCGTGGTCAGCCTTCCTGTTTGAGTGTTCTGTCTGCTGGGATGGTAAGAGGCGACTAAGGTAGGAGAACCTGCAGGGAGCCTGTAGGTTTGGCCATGTTTGAAAATCAAGCGTGGGATGTAGGCTCCTTTTCTCTTGACGTGATCTAGGTAGCTCTTGAACGCGACGTGACCGAGTGTTAGGACCACGCGCCTACGCGATAGGAGCGCAAGCTCTCTATCGAGATACTCGCTGCAGTTCACCAGCTCGCTTGGCAAGGGCTTGTTCTGTGGCGGGGGACAACGAACCGCCGCGGTCAAGAACGCGTTTCTCATCTTCAGACCGTCACGCCCATGCTCGGAAGTTGGCTGATTTGCAAATCCCGCTGCATGCAGTGCTCTCATCAGAAAACTAGCGGATCCGTCACCTGTGAACATGCGCCCAGTCCGGTTGCCACCGTGCGCTGCAGGCGCAAGCCCAACTATCACCAACTGAGCCCAAATGTCGCCGAAGCCGGGCAGTGGTGCGCCCCAGTATTTCCAGCTCATGTACTGCTTCTTCTCCTCACGAGCGACCTTCTGACGATACTTCACCAGTCTTGGACAACGAGTGCAGGAAATGATCTCCCCTCGGAGCTTTGCCCTTGCCGGCAAATTAGACAAAGTTCCTCCTTCCTTGACACGGGCTGTACCTACTTCGGCGCAGCCTCAGGTAATGAGGATCCGGTCTTCTGCCGAGCCCTTCTCCCCATAATTGCAAGAAGGGGCAGGCAGGCGAAAGCGTTGATGAGACCGGCCGAATGAAAGGGCGCTGCGTAGCCCACTTGCGCCCAGACGAACCCGCCGATCAAAGGTCCCACTATCCCTACCATACCAGTGATGGCGTCTAGCGAGCCGATTATCGTCGCTTTGCCTGCTTCGGCTGTTGCGTACTCAATCATTATTGTGCGCCTGGCAGGCATGTCCAAAGCCCCTACGATTCCGAAGAAAAACACGGTCGCGATTCCGGATTCCAGGTTCCAAGACCATGTATAGATCACCCAACTGAAGCTCGAGAGAAGAAAGTGAGCTAGAAGTAGCGGCCTTGCTCCGAAGCGGTCTGTTAGGTGGCCGGAGGGAATCTGCGCAATCGCTATCCCAGCATTCCATACACTGATGATTATCCCTACTTGGGCTATGTCAAGGCGAATACCCTTCTCGGCGAAGAGCGGGATGAACGGGTTAATCATAGAGAACCCTATCACGTGTATCACCAACGCAACGGTAAGAAGCATAAGCTCCCTACTGGACTGCAGCACTCTTGCAGTGCCTGCAAGCGAGGAGCGCAAACTTTCGCTTACCGCTGACGCATAGCCGCCCACCTTGCCCGTTAGGGTCTCAGGGATCATAACGTATCCGAGAAGTGCAGTGGCGCCTGCAGGCGTTGCACTCAGGAGGAACATCCTTGAGAATCCCACATTCTCCGCCAGTGCACCTGCTGTGAATGATCCTGCGACGGCAGCCGAGAGTGTTGCGATCTGAAAGGTCGCGAATACAAACCCGGAGCTGCGACCAGATATGACATCCGAGATCAGCGCATTTCCGGAAGGGATCAATAGGGCAAGTCCTATTCCCTCACCGATCACGGCAAGAACTGTTGTCTCCGCTTGATTACTCAAGCTGAGCCAGAGAGTGCTCAATGCGAGGAGCGATGATCCCGCTACGATAGGCGGTCGTCTGCCTAGCCTGTCCGAGAGTCGGCCGGAGGGTAAGAGGGTAAGGCTAAGCGACGCATTGTATAGCGTAAGCGTCACCCCGATTAGTAGAGAATTGAGGCCGAGTCGGAGGAGATAGTTGGGGAATAGACTCAGCCATAGAGAGTTTCCCAAGTATGCGAAAAAGAACAGACCACAGATGATCACTACAGCGCGGAATCGGGCGCCTTGGCTTTTCTGATTGGGTATTTCTCTTCCCCTCTACTTCGGAGTTCGCCTGATGAGCTGCAGAACAGCTCAATTAGATTTGCTCATCAGTTGAAACCCGTCCTACTGAGACAAAACTGTCAAGTACAACATCGCGGTTCCTCCTTGAGGGCATGAAACGGTGATTTCGGGCACAGTGCGTGTTGCAGATCGGGCCCGCGGGATCGAATATGCGATCAGGGACATGCTAGCAATTGCCAGAGAGGTGGAGAAGTCAGGCAAGAGAGTGATCTACCTCAATATCGGCGACCCCGCCAAGTTTGATTTCCAAACTCCAGCTCACATCAGAAAAGCTCTCGGAAAAGCCGCCGACGCTGGCCACAACTACTACGCTTCCTCAGAAGGCCTTCGAGCCCTCAGAGAAGCCGTTGCTGAGAAAGAGAGGAAAGTCAATTCGGTGCCAATCTCGGGTGACGACGTGATAATAACCTCGGGGATCTCCGAGGGAATCCAGTTTCTAATCGGAGCCCTGGTGCAAGCGGGAGACGAGGTATTGGTCCCAGGTCCCACCTATCCACCCTACATTTCATTCGTGAAGTTCTTCGGGGGGACACCAATTGCATACAAAACCGTTGAAGAAAATGACTGGCTCCCAGACGCGGACGACCTCCGCAACAAGATAACAGAGAGAACCCGTGCCCTAGT
>Ga0129297_10000425_pt1 | contig 20130 bp, 16 predicted proteins | sample I18A1metaG_FD_94708 | JGI IMG/M metagenome (GOLD analysis project Ga0129297, IMG submission 94708) | Lake sediment bacterial and archeal communities from Gulf of Boni, Indonesia to study Microbial Dark Matter (Phase II) - ​I18A1 metaG | ecosystem: Environmental > Aquatic > Freshwater > Lake >... | reverse complement strand
TTTCCTCAGTCACCATACCTCCAACCCTGTAACCACTCTCCTCCACGACCTTAATCGTTCTGAGGAGAACAGTGGTCTTTCCGATGCCGGGCAACCCGGTGAAGAATATGGCTTTAGTCAACGCCGGTAATCCTTGTAGGAGCGTTTAAACGGGGTGTTTCAAGTCACGATTTTACCGAGCTTACTCTTCGCTGAAGCCCGCTTAATCTCCAACGCAACCCTGTCACCGAGGCTCATAGGACGCTTATACTTGGCGTTGGCGTATTGGGAGCCTAAACCCATGTGTACGTTGGCGCCGCCCCCATGCCTTACAGCCACATCCTGAGTCTTGGGTACAAAGTCGTGAACCACATCGCCGGCTGCGTCATAGATGCCCTGAGACACCGCCTCCACGTAGGGCTGCTTCTCGAAGGTGATGAGGGTTTGGATGCAGTAGGCGCCGATCATGCCTGGAGGCTCCACGGCCCTAGCGGTTTCAATGAAAGCGTCAGCTATTGGGTAAATCTTCCTTAGAATGGATTCCCGGAGGCTGATTAAGCTGTGGGCTGTAACCTCGAAGGTAACGGGGTACCGTGTTTTGCTCCAGTCAGCCTTCAACTGCTCCTTCGCGTGGAGGCGTAGGATACCGTCATGCGTTGTCTCCCTCCGCTCATCGATGGAGAGGAACTCGTTCGCAAGCCGCGTCCGGGGTACAACCTTCTCCACATCACCCCAAGGCTCTTCCTCGTTTACTGGTGAGTAGAAGAAGTTGAAGTTAGCCGTTACCCCTGGCACATACTCCTCAGCCCGCCCGACCTTAAGGTCCTCTACGATGATCTGCCCCGCCGCTATGGCTTTTTCAACCTCCTCCTCGAGGCTTCTCCCATCGGCGGCGAAGATGAAGCCCCTTTCTAAACGCCGTGTGGCGTGTGGAACCTTTAAAACCACGGGCTGCTCAACCTGCTCTATGAAACGTAGTCCCCTCTCAGTAACCGTGTACTTGAACTCCTTAGGGTGCGGGATCCCGGCTTTTTCAAGGTACCAGTAATAGTTTTCCTTAACCTCCTCCCTGTTCTCGATCTTAAGCAGTCTCCTTGAACCCACAATGGGTACGTAGAAATCGTTCTCAACCGCCGCGCAGGCTTCCCCGCCAACGTAGACAGCGAAGGCTCTGTTCGGTATTTGAACGCCCTCAAGCTCAAGAAGAGCGTCGAGGTTTTCAGGCTTCAAGATATCCTCGTATTTTTCAAGTATAAGTATGGCCTCAACCCAGTCCCCACCCTTCCTCCGTTCAACGTCTTGGATGTCATCAGAGACGATGAGGTCACGCCCTGTAACGTATGGGAGGTCCTCGATAACCTCATCAGGTTTCCCAACCCTAGCCTCTCTGAGGTAGATCTCAGCCCTACCCCGCGTGGTGTATACAAGCCCCCTTAACCCGTAGTCCCTTAAACCCGCGAGGGAGTCTAGGGCAGAGTGGGAGCCTAAAGCCACGCCTATAGGGCTTTTATACCGGCCTGCAATACCCCGCATTTCGTTTACGTCGATCATATCCCCACCAACCAAGCCACACTTTTAACTACTTTAGAGGTTCTGGTTGCCAGCTTGGTATATAAAGCTTTTCCGCGTAAGATATGCAAAAAACAGCTTCAATTTATACATAAATTTGTCTAATAATTTTCTACCTATTCAATGAATCCTCTGAAGACTGATCGACGGTGTAGACTTAGGGTTTCACCTTCCCGTGTCCATACAAAAATTTACGCTAACATCAATTCGAATCTATGTCTGTGAAACATTATGGCTGTCTTCCGCATGGTGTGTAGAGAACTCCGAGCCTAGGTAGTACTCCGCGAGGGGTTTGTCACATTATTTTATCGATGCAGAATTCTTCCATAGCTTGGCAGAGGGTTTCAATGTTCTCTAAAGGTACGTTTACATCGTATATCTCAGCCTTCATCATCAAGCCACCTTCTGGAAGGTACAGTTCTTCAACAGCCTCCTTTACCTGTTGTCTTATATCCGCGGGTTTACAGAAGGGGAACATCTGCCGGTCTAGGTCAAGGTCAACACATATCTTACCCTTATAAGCCTTGGTAATTCCTTCCAGCGTATTTGCCCGCAGCTGTGGGTCGTGAACTGAAACCCCGCATTCGATTAAGTCGTTAACAATGTCTAAAAGACGCCCGTCTGAGGAAAGATACACATGGGCACCTGCGTTCCTACATGTTTTAAACAACTCTTTAAACATAGGTTTAAGGTATTGACGGAACTTTCCCGGGCTTATCATTAAACCATTCTGGGTACCGATATCCGTGTGGAAACTAACGATGTCCACACCGATTTCAAGCCATTTCTTAACTAGCCTCAGCTCGTAGTCTAAGAGCATTTCAATAAATATTGGGAGATGAGGGTTATCGGTGGTAAAATCAATCATCAAGTTTCTGAAGCCTCTTAAAAAGTATAGCCTGTCAAAGAGGCGTTCACCATCACCCACGGTTAAAAGACCTTCTTTACGGCGTTCCTCAACGTATCTCTTGATTTTCTCCCAATCCCTTTCCCCCCTTTCCGTCTTAGTGAGAAAGTCTGGGAGTCGGTAAACATCTAGTGCTTTCCAGTCAGTTAAGGGATGTTCCACGATCCGCCCTTCTAATCCTCCTTGAATATTGTACCAAAGGCATCCCCAGTTATCACGGAAATACTCCCGCTCCCTATAGACGGGTGGAAGATCATCGAAGTTTGTACTACCTTTCTTGTAAGGTCCGAAGATCAACGGGTGACGAACTATGACATCCTCCAGCCTCTCACGGTACCTATGCCAGTTAGCCATGGAAAAGCCTACCGAGCATGGAATCCATTTTGGGTAACGAAACTCTAAAGCCCTTAGATAGTTCTCCCTCACCGCTTTATTCGGGCAACGAAGCCCCAAGGCCCGCATATCCATGAAAGGCACCTACTAAAAACCTACGAGTATCACTTATATACAGCATTGGAATGTATCACAAGCCTACCTATTGTCCTAAACCTCTTCCCGCCACATCTTCGCAGTTACATTAACTAACTAAGTCACTTGGAAAGCTGAGATCCGTATTAGGCTAGTTGTAGAGGTGCGAAATGCATATATTTGAAACAGCGTCTCCTTTGATAGTGCATATTGACCGTGGAATGTGACAGGTATAAAAGTATAATAGGTGTTGAATATGGTTGGACAGGTTAAAATTGGCTTCATAGGATGCGGTGGAATCGCTTCCTCCCACCTCAGCCGCCTCATAAAGGTACCTGAAGCCAGGGTTGTAGCCTTCACTGATGTTGACGAGACTCGGGTGAAACAGGTTAAGAAGCAGTACCCTACGCTCGCCGAATGCCCAGCTTTCAAAGACTACAAGGATATGCTGAACAACGTGGAAATGGACGCCGTTGAGATTCTAACCCCGCACACGCTTCACTTCCAACAAGCCATGGACGCCCTCGATGAGGGGTTGCATGCGCTCATAGAGAAGCCTATGGTTTGCACGGTGAAGCATGCGAAGCAGCTGATCGCGAAGGCTGAGGCTGTTGGCAACGTTGTCCTCGTATCGTATCAACGCCATTACCAATCCCCGTTCCGCTACATTAGGAAACTCATCTCTTCAAGTGGATTCGGGGAAACCCAGTTTATATCCGCGCTACAATGCCAAAACTGGTTGGAGATCACGAGGGGCACATGGCGTCAAGACCCCGCGTTAAGCGGAGGCGGTCAACTCAACGATTCTGGAAGCCACCTCCTAGACATCATCCTCTGGACAACTGGTTTACGGGCTGAAGAGGTTTACGCTTTAATAGACAACCTCGGAACCCCTGTTGACGTTAACTCTACCCTCGCTGTTAAGCTGAGCAACGGCGCGCAGGCTAGCATCTCCGTTGTCGGAAACTCCCCTATCTGGTGGGAGGACATCACTATGTGGGGCACCAAAGGCATTATCCTATACAGGAACGGGAGGCTACAGCACCTTCCCCTCGGAGGCGAGGCCTTCCTCGAACCTGTAAGGTTTCCCCCAGCACCCCCAGACCCAGACGCTAACTTTGTTAACGCTATCCTAGGCAAGGAAGCCAACGAGTCGCCGCCCATATGCGGCTTAAGAGTTATCGAACTCACGGAGGCGGCTTGGAAATCAGCGGAGACGGGGAAACCTGTTAAAGTCACCTAGTGGCCTGGACTTTTGTTAGAAGCCTAAACCTAGCCTTAACGTATCTTTCCCCGCGCTAGAATAGGCCAGACGGCTTCAACTTTTCCATTACGTACTCCTATAAGCTCGTCGTGCAGGTTAACTGTTCCGCAGGCATGGTTAGGAATGACTGTGAGCCGTTCTCCGACCGCGGGTTTTCTAGGGCAGAGGCTTACATCCATGTGCCCATGTTCCTCGGACTGCCCGTAGATGCGTGCTTCCGGGTACTCTTTAACATAGTGGAAGCCATGGTCGGGGATGGGGTGGTCGTTTGTGAAGGTTTTAGAGCCGCCGTCGACGATGGCTCTGCTAGGTGTAGGGCGGCTGACAACGGTTACGAGAACGTTTAACGCACAGTTTTCCAGTGTACAGTTACCAGCTCTAACATGGGAGTAGTCGTAGAAAACGTACGTGCCTAAGCGGATCTCAGTTAAACCCTCGATCCTATGTGAGAACTTCTCAGTTCCAGTGCCACCCCCGCTTACCACTGACACGGGGATCCCTGCGTCTTTTAGAAGCTCAAGGGTTTTCTTGATGAATGGACCGGATTCTAAACGCGTCGGGAACGTCATCACGCCTTTGAATGAGAGGTTGGGCATGGAAACGATCTCCTTAGCCAAGGCTAGGGCTTCCTCAGGGCTCTGAACCCCACATCGTCCACCCCCAGTATCGAGTTCAACGATCACGTTGACGGTACAGCCCTCTTCACACGCTTTCCTCGCGATTCCCTCAGCGGTATACGTGGAGTCCACGGCTACGGTTACGGTAGCCTGACGCGTAAGCCGCATCAACCTTTCAAGCTTCTGCTCCCCCACGATGTTGTAAGGGATAAGGATGTCCTCGATGCCTGCTGCCGCCATCACCTCGGCTTCACCTAGCTTTTGACAGGTTATTCCAACGGCACCAGCAGCGATCTGTTTATGCGCAATAGAGGGAACCTTATGGGTTTTAACGTGTGGGCGGAACTTCAACCCATGCGTGTCGCAGTAATCTTGGATTCTCTTAATGTTTCCCTCCATCACGTCGAGGTCGATAACCAACACCGGTGTATCAAGTTCAGATACTAACATAACGCCTCTGGGGTTTTCACAAGACTCTGGGAAAATAAACTTTATGGAGGCGTTATAGTTACAGCTACAGCTTGAAGCCTACCCAATGCGTAACTCCTCTACGGGGAGGAGACGCATAAATTTAAAAACCTGTAAAGCTATTGCTTCACAAGAGGCCACGGATATGGTGCACTGCACTAAATGTGGTAAGGAAAACGCGGATGATGCCAAGTTCTGCTTCTACTGCGGGGTTAATTTATACCCTAGGGAACGGGGGAAACGCGAGGAAAAATGCTTCGGGGAGGAACGCCGAGAGGGAGAGGAGTGTTTCGGGCTTCCCTACGGCGGAGCGATTGTAGGCATCATATTCGGAGTCTTCATAATCGTCCTCGGATTCGCTATGTTACTCCAGATAGACATCGGCAGATTCGCGGGGGCCTTCGCTGTAGTGATCGTCGGAGTACTCATTATCGCAGGCGCCCTCTACGGGCTCAGCCGTAGGCCTAAACGCTGACGTTTACTTTTTCTTAAAAAGAGTTTCTACACGCTTCTAAACCACACGCAGAACATGTCTTTTTATGCTCCAATTCAGACAGGTTTATCAGCGTGTTGATCCAGTAAATAGTCAACGCCAAGAGGTAAAAATCCATAAAAAGACTGCTGTTAGCCTCGCTGATCCCTATGAAAAGTAGGAAGACACCGAGGACAAATATAAGGTTTAGAAGGAAATGGTGTACGCCTCGATTCATATGAAGATGGAATTGGAGTAAACCGCAGGTAACCCCTAGGAAACCCAGCCAAAAGATAAGCCAGATGGTGTTCTCCGTAGGTAGACCTGTGAGGAGATAAAGTAAAATTCCAAGGATAACTATCACTGCGCCTGTAACTAGGCCTGTGCACGCCGCACAATAGGTTTTACCTCTGAATTGTAGAGTGTGTGAGTAGAATTGCTCACATACAGGGTGATGACCTAGGAATGTCTTAGCTGGTTCTTGAGGCTTTCTTGAGTTGACTTCGGAAAACCGCTTTAATGTATTAAAAGGACGCATCTGGAAAAATTTTAAAGGACGAGTACCCGCCACGGCACCTACGATACAGATTATGGTTAGAATCGAGAATGTCAGTTGTTTTCGGAAGGTAAGCTCTACAAAAGATCCAGGGTTGTTAAACGCCAACGCGGTGAGGAAAATTAAGCCTGTTATAGAAATTCCGACGTAGGCAGAGACAAGCCATTTAAGGCGAGCTAGTTCCTCTACGACCATGGTTTGCCTTAGCTTCAGCATTAGACTTAGAAAAAATTTGGATAACTGTGTGTGACGTGGTACTAGAAAAGGGGTGGTAAGCTTATATTCACGGTAAGCGGATCCAAACCTTTTCTCCAGTTTGGGTTCTTCCCACAGCTTCAGCCACATAATCATAACCGTGAAGACGGCTGTGGGAATGAACACGGTTATTCCAAGTGATTGGAAAAGGATCCCCATCCCGCATGGAAGCAACGCATACCCGAGGGTCATCGGGTTACGGCAGTAGGTGTATATCCCAGAGGTAACCAACCGACGAGATCGAGCTTGTTCAATCAGCTCACCCCAAGGCAAGCCATGTCCTAACCTGTAAAGGGTACGGGTTGATACGAGACCTATGGTCAACCCGAACAGGAAGACGCTTAGACCAAGATAGAGGTTTAATGGGAAAGGTGGGAACTTAGGTAGGCGGAGGGTTTCATCAACCCATCTGCCGGTGATGAAGCTCAGTATAGGCGCTGCCACGAATATGAGTGTGTAGGGTAAAAGATGTTTCAAACCTACCTTAGGCGCCTTGTTCACACCAGGTTTATACCCGTTCTCAGCCATGGACGTTCAGCCTTTTAACTGGTTTGACGGCCCCCTTTTCCTTAGAAGAGCTGCGCTAATCTGGTTAAGATGGCTTCCCGTGCTAGGAATTGGTAGGTTCGACGTGTAATCGGGTTCTCGGAGAAGAATCCTTGGTATCGGCGTTTCCAGTTACCGAAGAAAGACCGGTAGCATTTGAAAAGCTCTTCCTGAACCTCAGCTCGGGTAAGATGCTCCGTGGGCATGATGGCGTGAACCATGTCGTAGTTACTCCAGTTGAAGTCCTCGATCCAGCCGTTAAGTTTGGCGGCTTCATAGATCTCTGTTCCAGGAAACGGGGTCAACGTCATGAAAGTAGCTATGTCTGGGTCTAACCAATCAGCGTATTGTCTAATGACTTCTATCGACTCGTGAGAGTCACGTCGCTCCCCGATGATGAACATACCTTGACTGAAGACACCGTTCTTCCTAAGTAAGTTCACGGCTTCCTTAGCGAGAGTTTTAGTTATTCCCAGCCTTCGGAAGGTTTTTAAAACCTCGGGGTCTGGGTTGTCAAACCCCGTTAACACCCATATATTCCCCGCTTTCCGCATCTTAGGTAATAAGGTTGGATGGTTAACGATTTCGTCGCAGCGAACCTGACAGAACCAGGTCACCTCGTCTGCTAAACCGCGTTTCATAATTTCATCGCATAGTTTATCCGCTCTCTCGTCGAGGTTGAAGTTGTCATCAGCCAGCCAGAAAAACTTCGTGCCATAATCCCTATGCAAGCGTTCAATTTCGTCCACGATCCGTTCAGCTGATTTAACCCGACAGTGCCTTCTCCAATACCGCCACTGGGAGCAGTAGCTACAGTTGTAGCTACAGCCTCGCGACCCCTCAACTATAGCGAAGCTGACATCCTTTCCCGCCATCAGGGTGAAGTAATACGTCTTCATGTGCTCTTTCACGTAGTGGTAGGCTGGGAAGGGTAAGGCATCGAGGTCCTTTATCAAAGGTCTATCGGGATTGTGGACCACCGCACCTTCATGGCGGAAAGAGATCCCGTTGACCCCTGATAGGGATTGCTTTTCCTCTAAAGCTTTAATAAGCGTGTTGAAAGTCTGCTCACCTTCACCACGGACTACAACGTCGATACTTGGATAGCCTTCAAGGCTTTCACCAGCCAGAGCGGAGAAGTGCTGACCGCCTACAACCGTTGTAACCTCTGGGTTTACCTTCTTCGCTAACTCTGTGGTACGGATCACGGTATAGGCGTTACAGGTACCTAACCCACTGGGAGCCACCACATCGGGTTGAAATGCTTCAACGTGTTTCTCTAACCCATCCCAACCGATTTTCTCAGCTTGACAGTCTACAACCCTGATTTCTACGTCTCTATCATTAGTATCGAGGTAGCCGACTAAAGTTAGGACTCCGAGGGGAGGAGAGATATACTCGCCCATGATGAACCAGTAGTTCTTCGGCGGCTCCACGAATAAGACGCGCACGCATCCACGTCCTCTACGCAGCGAGTATGCCTGATATAAACCTCGATATAGTAAAACTTTTTTCCCTTTCAAACCTATATGGGAGAAGCTTTAGTAAAGTGCCTAGGGAAAGTCGAAAGTCTAATGTCCCAGGTCTCCGATGATACATGTTGAGGAATGAGTACCTTGAGTGATGGAAAGAAGATACTCTATGTGATGACAAGCGGAGTTAACGCTCCTGAACGTGTCTACGCGCCTTTCATACTGGCTACTGCAGCCGTTTCCTCGGGTATCGAAGCAACCGTTTACCTCCTATTGGAAGGAGTAAGGTTAGTTAAACGTGGGGAAGCTGAGAGGATTAAGCTAAGTGACTTCCCACCTTTCAACGAGTTCGTAGACCAAGCCCTGCAAGCTGGTGTGAAACTTGAAGTCTGTGAACAAAGCTGCATGTTTTTCGGGTTGAAGCAGCAGGAGTTGATACCGGGAGCACGGGTTGTAGGCGCCGCCACCCTCAACGACCGAATCCTAGAAGCCGACGCCGTCTTATGCTTCTAAAAATATGTAAAACCACGTCATGAAATGAAGGATTACTTTGGTTAAAACTGGGGCCCATAATTAGTTATATCAGTGTCGTCCTTGCCCCGAAGTCTTCACGCGTCACTTAAACCCTAGCACGTAAAGGGCTTGCTCATAGTACCTCGCTCCATAGGTTAATGTGATCTGCTGGAAGACCCTCCGCCGCCGCCTTACACGTTCAAGTCGACCCTCCACGTAAACCCTTTCCCCAGCCTGTGCCTGCATCCGAAACTCCTCCATGTAGGAAAGGATCCTCTGGGGATCTACTCTTGGTGGACCGGAGAGCACCTTTTCAACTTCAATCTCGTAGAGGGAGGGCATGTAAGGAGCCTCTCGGTCACCGATAATCCTGGCTTCAGCTTTAACCCAGCCTTCTTCCACGACTTCGACGTCCAAGCCGTACTCGTTACGGGCCTCCGTATAGCTTTTCACGGGCTCAAATTCTACTTTCACGTCTCTCCCGCCATCTTCCCCTAGAATAACACCGTATATGAGCTTCCGACGCTGGTGTCGCGCATAGGCTTCATAGGGGAAATTTACGAAGCCCCAGTGTTTCGAGAAGCTTCCTTCAAACTCGTTACGTAGGGTTTTCCTTTCCCTGTAGAGGGTTCTCAGGGTTTCCAGGAGTTCCTTTAGGGCGTGTTCGCCGATGATTACGAAGTCGAGGTCCGAGTATAGAGGGTGGTGAAAAGCGTGGAGGAGTGAGCCGAAGACACCTAGGTTCTTCGAATGCAGGGATGAGCGTTCACTGAGGATTTCCACAACCCTCACAAGGCGCTGCAGTAGGATGTCCTTCACCTTGGTTTGTAGAAGGGCGCGTAGATAAACGGGAGGCTTTTTTGCCACGTGTATGAGCGTGGTGGGAACCCCGATTACCCATCTGTGAAAGGGTTTACAGTAGAGCTGGTACTGTGGATAGCGGTTACGGATGTAGTTTAAGCCCTCATCGGCGTAGAACTTGTAGTAGAGGCCTTCCCCGCCTTGTCTCAGGGCTTTGGGGTCACTGGATTGGAATATGGTTGAGGGAGCGTACTCAGGGTCGCAGATGTAACCCTCTGGGGGATGCCAGTAACCGTAAACCCTGAATATAAGGCCTTCAGCGGATATGATAGCGTCTCTATCCCTTAGCTTCAAAGACGTGGAAGAGCCTCCTGTAAAGACCATCTACCAATCGAAGGTTTACCGTAACCGTATAAACTCATCCCCAGGCAAACCTGAGCCTACAACAACCCTGTAACCGCTCAACTTCCCGTTTACCAACCCTGTCTCCTTCTCAAGGACGCCTCTAACCTCGATCATCTGCCCCTCCGAGGCTATGTCCCTGAAAACTCCGATCATGGAGACCACATCCCTAGGCACCATGCCAGGGTTAAGCCTAGACCCCTCATCCATATGCGTATAGTTATACACAGCGTACTTGGCTGGTTTGAACACCGCTTCCTCCGCGGATTTCACGCGGCATGTAAACCAAACCCGTTTAACGGCTTCCCTCCTAACGTCACCGTATCTCTCATAGACCTCCTCAGGTTTCTTCGTAGCGTTGAAGACAACTTTCTCTCCCTGAAACAATACCTTATTCAACCTAACCTTGTCAAGCTCATTTTCGAAGAGGTAACGCATAGAACCTTCCTCAACAAGCTTTCTAACCGTTTCTTTAACCCTGCGGAAAGCGTTTCCTCCGTAAACCGCCACATCGACGTCTGGGGCTTCGGACCTTAGACCTATGGCTAAGGAACCGTGGAGGCCAAAGGTTCCGATGACGACCTCAGCTCTCTTCGAGATCATGGTGATCCACCTAACAGCGGTATTTTCCAGTGGATTGAGGCTTGCCTTCTTTAACAACCGTGATAAAGATTCACTGGGTTTGAAGACTGCTTTAATCGAGCTGCGAGGCACGGCGACTAAGGTTTTCCCGTTGTAGGGACAGTGATAGAGGTAATTCGGGAAATGACTGCTGAAAACCTTGTGGGTCTCAGTTAGTGTTTCGAGGCTGTAGAGATGCCGCGGTCTAATGAGGGTGACACCCTCTAGCTTCCACCGCTGGGGGAGGAAATCTATTTTGAATAATGCACCGAGATGGGATGGTAGGTATTTAAGGTAGGCGAAGACTCTGTCGGTTGGATGCTCGTAGCCGAATGTGTAGAAGATAAAGTCATCCGTTGACTGGATTATGTCTCCGTCCCTGTAGACGCCTTCCACCTCGAAGCCAGTCTCCCATTAAGTTTCCGCCCAGCCCTTATAAGAGCCTACATAAACTCTTTTAGGTGTAGCACTGGCTGAGACCATGAGGGCTTACAGGGACCGCGACTTCGTACAAACTCCTGAAGGCCTATTCTTCTGCGTCATCGGCAACGTTCACCCACGAGACCGTGTCCTAGCCTACCTCAAGTATCTTCCAAGCACGGAGGGGAAATGGGGTGGAGAAGCGAGGTATGTAAGGGCTTTACGGGCGTACACAACCCCCTCTGTGGAGGAAAGCCTAGAAACCCTTAGGGCACGGTATCCCCACTATATCCACCAATCAGAGACTCTGAACATAGAGATCTCAGCTGTACCCTTGAGCTATGTGAGAACCCACTTCAAACCCGAAAAACGCTTATCCACGCTTTTAACGGCTGACAGCACTGGGTTAGATGAACTTGAAAAGAGAACGGTTAACCTCGTCCAAGATATAGCGGAAACCAGCGGCGTTGACCCTTCGTTTCTAGGAGTTACCGGTTCGATCCTCCTAGGAATCCATAACCCCAGCTTCTCGGACATCGACCTCATCGTTTACGGGAGAATAAACGTTCTCCAAGTTAAGGAAGCCATATCCTTCCTATTCGGTAAATCCCTTGCAAACAGATTATCTGAACCCTCCCTTGAGGAGTGGGCTTTTGAAAAATCGAAGCTTTACCCATTATCTCCCGGTGAAGCCAAGGAGATCGCGCGGCGGAAATGGGACAGAGGCGTCTACCAAGGAACCTTCTTCTCAGTCCACGCCGTAAAACTAGAGGAGGAAGTTGAGGAAAAGTATGGAGAGAGGATATACGAGCCCGAGGGACTTGCTACAATACATGCTCGTGTCGCCGATGTTAAAGACGCTTACTTCCTACCCGCTACTTACCGGGTGGACGATGTAACCGTGGTTGAGGGAAGAAACGTTGATAACGTTCTGGAGATAACGACCTACGATGGGCTGTACAGCGACCTCTACGAAGTAGGGGAAAAGATCGTTGCCAGGGGAAAACTAGAGCTTGTCCTCGATAAACACCAGGAAACCTCGTACCACAGGCTTCTCATAGGCTCCTTCGAAGCAGGTGGTAGGGATTACATAAAACCCATTTTGAAGCCTTGTTGACCAGACAGCGGCGTCTAGGTCGGCGAACCTTTAAATTCATCTAAGCCATCCTTCCATAAGAGACTAGCAACGCTTATGGTCTGTAAGCCAAGATTCTTCTGAGAGGGTCTTTATGGGGACGAAGAAGGAGTTGATGGCTGGGTTTCAGAGGAACCCTGATAGGTATTGGCGGGTCAAGTTATTCGATGAACTAGGTTTCAAGAGAAAACAGTGTGTGAAGTGTGGTAAATTCTTTTGGACCCTCACAGAGCAGCAGATATGCAACGACTCCACGTGTAGACCATACGATTTCATAGGGAAGCCGCCTACGAAGAAGCCTCTAGACCACTTTGAAACATGGCGGCTTATCGAAGACTTCTTCGTGCGGAACGGGCATACGGCGCTTAAGCCTTACCCCGTTGTCTGCCGTTGGTTCCCCATCTACTTCACAGTCGCGGGGATCGTTGACTTCTACAGGTTAAGCGACGGTGAACTGGACTTCGAGTTCCCCGCGAACCCAACCATAACCCCGCAGGTCTGCTTACGCTTCAACGACATCGTTAACACCGGCGTTAACAGCCGGTCCTACACCTGCTTCGGAATGGTTCAGCAAAGTGCGCTCTATGATGGGAAAGAAGGTTACTGGAAGGACGAATGTATAGAACTCGACTATAAACTCCTGACCACGGTTTTCGGCATTAAACCTGAGGAAATCGTTTTCGTCGAAGACGCATGGCTGGGGCCATCAGCCTTCGGCAGTAGCTTGGAGTACGATGTGCAAGGATTGGAGTTAGGTAACGCCGTGTTCACAGAGTTCGTTGGCACCCTTGATGCCTACAGGGAGATGGAGCGTAAGGTTATCGATATGGGCGCAGGTTGGGAGAGGTTTACGTGGCTAACCCAGGGAACGCCTACAAGCTACGATTGTGTATTCGGCCCTGTAACCGAGAAGTTGAAGCGGGAAACCGGTGTGAAATACGATGAAGACTTCTTCCCGAGATACGCGCGTTTAGCGGGTGTCCTCAACTTCGACGAGGTAACCAACATCAACGCTGTAAGAGCGGGTGTTGCTAAGAGATTAGGCCTTTCAGTTGATGAATTATGTGGAAAAGTGGAGAAGGTTGAAGCCCTTTACTCCATCGCTGACCATGCTCGGGCATTGGTTTTCGCCATCAGCGACGCGGGATTACCCTCGAACGTTGGTGGAGGCTACAACCTCCGCGTAATCGCGCGGAGAGCCTTAAGCTTCATCGACCGCTTCCACTGGGATGTAAGGTTACAGGATGTGGCGCTTTGGCATATCAACTACCTCAAGAAAATGTTTCCTGAATTGGCGGAACACGAGGATGAGGTTGTAACCATACTTGAGGTTGAGGAGCGCCGGTATAGACAAGCGCGGGAAAGAGCACGTAGAATCGTTGAAAACCTGAGAAAGACGCGGAAACCCCTAGCTGTAGACGACCTTGTCCGATACTATGACTCCGACGGGATTACCCCTGAGCAGTTGACGGATGCGGGTCTCAACGTCACCGTTCCACCGGATTTCTACATTAAGGTTACCGAGAGGCATATGCGTCAGAAACAGGTGGAAGAGGAAGAGATTAAATTCAACGTAAAAGGATTACCGGAAACGATTCTCTTATTCTATGAAAAACCAGGTTTGCTTGAGTTTAATGCAAAGGTGTTGAAGGTCTTTAATGGACGCAACGCTGTGCTGGACCGAACGTGTTTCTATCCCAAGGCTGGGGGACAGGTTTCAGATAAAGGGTTCATCGACGGCATCGAGGTTTTGGAAGCTCTGAAAATCGGAAACGTCGTCGTTCACAACCTAGCTGAAGACATCCAGGAAGGCAGGACTGTGCGCGGTGTGGTGGATGAGGAGAGGAGGCGGGTCCTCACAAAGCATCATACAGCCACGCATATAGTGAATTACGCTGCCCGTAAGCTGCTGGGAAGCTGGGTTTGGCAGCATGGGGCTGAGAAGGACGTTGACAAGGCTAGGCTTGACATCACTCATTTTGAAAGCCTCTCCGATGCGCAGGTGGAGGCGATTGAAACCCTCGCAAACAAGGTCATAGGCGAGAATCTACCCGTGAGCGTAGAAGCCCTACCGCGGAGTAAAGCTGAGGAAAAGTACGGGTTCGGCATCTACCAAGGAGGAGCACCGCCGGAGAAAACGCTTAGAATCGTGTCGATCGCTGACATCGACCATGAAGCCTGCGGAGGAACCCACTGCGCATCAACAGGGGAGGTTGGCTTCATAAAGATCCTTAAAGTTGAGAGGATCCAAGATGGAGTTGAACGAATCGAGTTCGCCGCCGGCGACACTGCTTTAACCCATATCCAAGACAGGGAGAGGCTTCTGAGAACAGTTGTTAAAACCCTCAATGCACCAGTTGATAGGCTTCCGCAAACCCTCGAAGCCCTCGTCGATGAGCTAAAGAAGGTAAGGAAGGAAGTGGAGCAGCTTCAGGACAAGGTTGTCAAGCTTCAAGCTGAGAGCTTGCTTTCAAAAGCTGGGCTAGTTAAAGGGTTGAAGGTTCTCGTTGAAGAAGCCGATGAGGACGTGGAATCCATCGTTAGAACCGTGAACACCCTCGTTAACACCCAGGAGAGCCTTGTAACAGTCTTCTTCCTACCTAGGTTTGGGCGAGTTGTAGCGATGGCTGGAGCGTACGCTGTGAAAAAAGGTGTAAACGCGGGGAAGCTTGCGGCTGAGGCTGCTGCGAAAGCCGGAGGTACAGGGGGAGGAACCCCTAGGCTCGGACAAGGAGGAGGCTTAGTCAAGGAGCGGATTCAGGATGCTCAAAAGTATATTAATTGGTTAATCGCGGAGCAACTCGAACAAGCGGGTTCATCGTCTCCATAACCACTGTTCTAAACATGTAACGTAAGGCTTTTATTCCGTGATAGCCCACCCTCTTTTGGGTCTTACATGGAAAAAATGGTTATCGGCGTCATAGTCTCCGTGGGTGAGGACCCTGCGGAAGGGTTGAACAAGGCGCGGACGCTTGGGATCAAAACCGTTCAGCTCGGCACCCCACCGCCTCAGTATTTCTCAGGTGAGAGGAAAGAAGCGTTAAAGCAGGCTATAGAGAAGACGGGTATAGTTGTTACAACGGTTTTCTGCGGCTTCATCGGGGAAAGCTACAGGGATATTCCAACGATTCAGAGGACCGTGGGCTTAGTGAACCCAGCTTTCCGTGAGGAGAGGGTGAAGAGAACCTTGGAAATCGCTGATTTCGCCAAGGACCTAGGGGTTGACAAGGTCGCTGCGCATATTGGTTTCATCCCTGAGGATACAGGAAGCCCGTTGTATAAGGAACTCGTGGAGGCTTTGCGTAAAGTTGCAGACCATTGCAGGAATAATGGGCAGAGCTTCTGCTTGGAAACTGGACAGGAGAAGGCTGAAGCCTTGCTACGCTTCATCAAAGCCGTTGGGAGGGATAACATCCGCGTTAACTTCGACCCTGCGAACATGGTCCTCTACGGCACAGGGAACCCGATTGAAGCCCTTGACATCCTGAAGGATTACGTGGTAGGCGTCCACTGTAAGGATGGTAAATGGCCTACGGTGAGGGGGCAGCTTGGATGGGAAGTCCCGTTGGGGCAGGGCGACGTAGGCATCGAACGCTTCATCAAGAAACTGAAGGAGATAGGTTATGAAGGACCTTTAACGATAGAGAGGGAGATCACCGGGGAGCAGCAGGTTAAGGACGTCATGGAGGCTAAGAAGCTTCTGGAAAGGTTAAGAATGTAGCCTCGTAACACTTTCAATCAAGTAATACGGCTATTTCTCTTTATTGATCATGGTGCGTAAAAGGTCTTCGGATGTCAAGTAGCCCCTCGCCTGGGTTAGGAACTCTTCGAGAACCTGGTCGGGGGTTAAGGATGTGGTGTCGACCCTTATCTTCGCGTGGATCGTCGACGCCCTGAACTCCTCCTCAAACTTCCCTAAAAGGATGGGTACGTCTTCCCTTTTAATGACCTGATACTCATGGGGAGCCTCCTCCATTCTTTTCACAATGGCTTCAGGGGACGCTGTTAGGAGGACGAGTACCGTATCGGGGGGCAGCTCCTTCTCCAGTTCCCGTCCATGTCGGACAGCGAGGAAGTCCGGGCTGTAGCCGTAGTACATCGGTCCATAAACGGCGTCCTCGCTGTAGAAGCCCACTTCGATGGCGTCCCTGAAAAGGCGTAGGAGGCGTACGTGGTAGACCATTTGGAAGCGTTGGAAGCGTTCCTTGAAGGCTGGGCTCAACGTGAGCATAACGTCTCGATCCCGCTTCGAAAGCGATTCGTCAGGTATGGTGAAGTGGTCGTCTAGGTGAAACTTCATATCATGCTTTTTACCCCATTCAAGAAGCTTACCCGCGAACGAGGTCTTACCCGTGTACTCACATCCGATGACGATAACCCTCATACAAACACCAGCTAGAGCCTCTCAAATCGTTTCTTCACAGCTACCTTAGTCCCTACAGACTTTTAACATCCACGCCTAAAACCTATAAGCCTGTCGATGCTCCTGAAGCCGATAAAAGCCCGACTTGCGTTAGAAGCCGTAAAGTGATTTGCACTCAGCTTCCCCAAGGACTTTAAATGGTTAAAAAGGTTGGCAAGATAGGTGCTGGCTTCAACATATACGTTCTCCATGGCACCCCGTTTTTCCAATACGTGAATATATAGACGGATGGAGGTAGGTTAATAATTTACATAACTGGCAACGAAGGGTTACTGGTAACTACCATGTGTGTAAGGAGGTTGTAGTTATGAAGCTTAGAGGCGACCAAGCCGTTGTTGAAGCTTTGAAAGGTGAGGGTGTTGAATACGTTTTCGGGCTTCCAGGGGGGCACAGCTGCCTCATCCTCTACGACGCCCTCTATGAGAACCCTGAGGTAAAGCCCATCCTGTGCCGCCACGAAGAATCCGGAGCCTTCGAAGCCTGTGGATACACCCATGTCACCAACAAGGTCGGGTTATGCCATGGAACCGCGGGACCCGGCTGGGGACAGCTGCTTCCAGGGGTCCATGAAGCCTATGCAAGCCGTTTACCCCTCATAGCCCTCTGCGCCTCCGTCCCAACCCGATACTACGGTATGGGCGCCCTCCAGGAGTTCCCGCAGGAGCAGAGTATGACGCCCTTCTGTAAATGGACGTACACCGTGGATAGGGTTGAGAAGATTCAATGGATCATGCGGCGGGCTTTCAACATCGCCGCCACACCGCCGCCGGGACCCGTATACATCAACTTCCCCATAGACCTTGGGCAGGAAACATTTGATGCGGAGCCTTACAAACCCGCGCCCCCCGTAAGGTCCGCTGGGGACCCCAAGCTTATCGTGGAAGCGGGGGAACGCATGCTGAAAGCCGACCGGCTTTTGATCGTTGCGGGACGGGGAGTACACGCCAGCGCCGCTTGGAAGGAGCTCAGGGAACTCGCGGAGCTCCTCGCCGTACCCGTGCTTACAACTAACAGTGGGAAGGGCGCTATCGCGGATAACCATCCCTTAGCCATAGGAGGCGTAGGGATTAACCGGACGCGGTTATCGGAGAAGGTTTACACGGAAGCTGACTGTATGCTCTGGGTTGGTTCCCAGCTTGAGGAGTGGGCTACGGGAAACCTCCTCGAACGCCCTAGAGCAACCTTCATCTACATCGACGCGGACCCTAATCAGATGTCGCGGAACTGGGTTCCCGATGTGGGCATCGTCGGCGACGCCCGCCTCGTCCTTCAACAACTCAATGAACACTGCCGTGTAAAGGTTCAACGCAGGGCTTTAGAGGACTACCCAAGGGTTAAGGACATTATGAAGCTTAAGCGGGAATATTTTGACAGCGTTCAACTGCCTGAGTTAACGCCTGTGCACCCGGGGAGGCTGGCGTTAACGGTGAGCAGGCTCATGCCAGACGACTCCATAACTGTTTTAGGCGAGGGTGTAAACAGGGTTTGGACAGCCATCCTGCTCCAAGTACGAAAGCCGGGGCACTGGGTTTCAGCTAGTGATTACGGCTGTATGGGGTTCAGTGTAGCCGCCTCCATCGGTGTGAAGCTTGGGAAACCCGATAACCCGGTTTTCTGCATCACCGGTGATGGAAGCTTCCAGATGCAGATGCATGAGCTTCCCGTAGCTGTTCAATACAAGGCTCCTGTAACCTGGTTTATCGCTGACGACCACTGCCTAGGCTGGATTAAGTGGCATCAGAAGGTTCATGGGGAACGCTACATCGCCGTGGACTTCGACCCGGCGTGGAGGTTCGATAAAGTCGCGGAGGCCTGCGGTGTTGAAGGCATCCTTGTCGAGCGTCCGGGAGAGTTGAATGAAGCCGTTACAAGGGCTTTCAGGTTAAACCAAGAAGGGTTAGCGGTTGTAGTTGACGTGTTAACGGCCACGGTTGGCACACCAAACCTGTGATGGATAAGTTGGGTTCAGAGGTTTTCTCATAGGCTCTCTCGCATCGTCCGTCGTCGTTCAACCCTTCTAACGATGTGCTTGTCCCAATGGGAGGAGGTGTCGCATCTGGCGGTGGAAGACCCTGTGCCATTGATTGTGAAGAAGCTTTTTAAGTAATATCTCCTACATCAGTCCTCCATGTCCCAAGAGATTATCGATAAGATGTGGATCTGGGGGCATAGAGTAAACCAGTTTTATAATAGCTGGGGAATCAACGCGGAGTCAAAGGCAACCCCCTCTGATGGGGCGCGTTACCTCGGGGTGTCGAACATCATGATGTGTCTGCCCCCCTCTGAGGAGGAGGCTCGGGGGGTCTCACATCTCAAGCATATCGTCTGGTGCGTTTACTACGATGAGTCCTGGCAGTTTCTGCCTAGCCTCCAGCCTATTCGCGACTTAGCCACTCGGTACCCACAGATTGAGGGTGTCCTCGTTGACGATCTCTCGAGCTGGTGTATCCGTAAGGGGATGAAGCCTGAGCTACTTGCACAACTGCATGCCGCCGTGCGGGGAGGAACCAGACCCTTGGCGCTCTGGGGTGTATTTTATAACATGAACTTGGACTTGAACCTTGAGGACTACTTTCCCTACATCGACGTGTCGACTTTTTGGACTTGGCGTGCTGAGGACCTGAAGGATCTTGAAGGAAATTTTGAAGCTTTCGAGAAGCGAATCGGTGACAAACCTATCATCCTAGGTCTTTACATGTATGATTACGGGGACAAGCGTCAAATGCCCGTCCCTCTTATGAAGAAACAATGCCGCATCGCCCTTGAACTCCTAAAGGAGAAACGCATTCAAGGCATGCACTTCATCACTTCCTCCATCACAGACCTCGGATTTGAGGCTGTCGAGTGGACACGAGACTGGATTAAGGCCGTCGGTCGCGGCCAAGAATCGACCCTTTGACCCTTGAAGGTTCTAGGTATGAGCGAAGGAGCCTTTGCTCAACCTGCTCCACGTTTAGACCCATTGTTCTGAAAGGGACCTAATCTAAGCTCAGGGACTTCCTGCCTCTCTTTCCGACCATCGATTCTAAGGTGAGGGGTTGTAGGACGACGTCGAGGGTGCTTAAAAGCTCCCAACGTCGTATACCCTTCCATTCCGCCGATGTCAAAGTCTATGAATCTACGGCAATCACGCTGCTATCCGTTTTACAGAGCATCAGTACTGTACTGTCTATCACATACTCCGAGTCTGTGTGGACGCTGGAGCTTTCAATCCCCGTATTATGGGGTTTTCGGTTGATACT
>Ga0129297_10000423_pt1 | contig 20156 bp, 12 predicted proteins | sample I18A1metaG_FD_94708 | JGI IMG/M metagenome (GOLD analysis project Ga0129297, IMG submission 94708) | Lake sediment bacterial and archeal communities from Gulf of Boni, Indonesia to study Microbial Dark Matter (Phase II) - ​I18A1 metaG | ecosystem: Environmental > Aquatic > Freshwater > Lake >... | reverse complement strand
GTACTATTTGGCCTCTATTTGCGGCCCGGGCTTCCGAGAATTTTCGACAGCTTGGCCGGCATCCTTTTCTACGCTGTCATAATTTTTCTCCTTGGGCTGGGAACCGCGGTTGTTCTTAAGCTCCTCGCTGTATTGCCCGGATTTATCAACAAGATTGGTCTCGTCTCTTTGATTTTGTTGATCGTCTTCTTCCTAAAAGAGGGCTGGCCTCTTCCAATAAGTTTAGGGATCGGGCTTATATTCGGTCTGGCAGGAGCTTGTCTGGGAAGCGGCCTGGCTTCTCTCTTCTCCAAAACACTCAGGCAGGTACCTCCAGCAAAAAAGGTCTTTGTTTATTTTAAGATCCTGAGTCCTCTTGCCCTTGTCATCTTGTGCATCCTTTGGCTCGCCAGCAAGGGAAGCGACCGCCACCTTACAGAGTTTAGGGAGGAAGCCGTCCAATTCGCGGCTCTGTCCGTGCCTGATCCTTCCCTGCCCGGACCCTTCAGAGTTGGCAAGTTGACCTACGGAATCGGCGCGGACAAGCACAGGCCCGAGTTCGGACAGAAAGCGGAGCTCAAAACCGAGAGCGTCGATGCGACTCCTTTCATCAAAAACAACAAAGGTTGGAAGATGAAGGTCCGGCACTGGTACTGGGGGTTCGATTTCAAAAAGTTCCCGCTCAACGGCCGGGTTTGGTATCCCGAGGGCGAAGGCCCTTTTCCCCTGGTTTTGATCGTCCACGGCAACCATAAAATGCAGGAATTCTCCGACCCGGGTTACGGCTACCTCGGCGAGCTCATGGCCAGCCGGGGTTTTATCTTCGTCTCCGTCGATGAGAACTTCTTTAACGGATCCTGGCCGGCCGGCCTCTCCCGGGAAAACGACGGCCGGGGATGGCTGCTCCTCCAGCATCTTCGTGTTTGGAAGAAGTGGAACGGGGAAGAAAGCAATCCATTCTTCAGCAAAGTGGACATGAACAACATCGCTCTCGCCGGACATTCCCGCGGAGGAGAAGCAGCAGCCATTGCCGGAGCCTTTAACCACCTTTCCCATTATCCTGACGATGCCACCGTTTTATTCGATTTCAACTTCAGCATCAGAGCGATCATCTCCATTGCTCCGAGCGACCAGCAGTACAAGCCCGCGGGCAAGCCCACACCTCTCGAGAACATAAACTATCTCGTCCTCCAGGGAGCCCACGATGCCGATTGCTCATTCTTCATGGGCGAGCGCCAGTTCAACCGCGTCCGCTTCACCGACGGCAACTATTGGTTCAAGGCTTCTCTCTATTCCTATCGCTCCAACCACGGCCAATTCAACGCTGTCTGGGGCGATAATGACTGGGGGATGCCGATGGGGACTTTTCTCAACCGCAAAGCTCTCATCGATGGCGAAGCTCAGCGAAAAATAAGCAAGGTCTATATTTCCGCCTTCCTGGAAGCCACCCTCCATAACGACCGTTCCTACGTTCCCCTATTTCAAGATGCTCAGGTTATTGCGGCTTGGCTTCCTAAGGACATTTATATAAACCGCTTCGAGGACTCCACGTTCCGGCCGGTCTGCACATTCGAAGAGGATGTCGATGTGACCACGACCACCTCTCCAGGCGGAAGGACCTTCGGAAAAAACCTGGCCGTCTGGCGCGAAGCCGACCTAGAGATGCGCAAGTCGGGCACAAAAGAGAACAACGCAGTCTTCCTGGGCTGGCGCGGCCCTGAATCCGACCGCCAAGGAGATAAAGCCCCCTCCTACAGGGTCGAGCTTACGGAGGACAGCAGAGAGAGTCTTAAGCTTCGAGCCAATTCCCGTCTTGTCTTCAGCCTAGCCGATGCCGACGAAAAAATCCCAGATCCTGAGGACGAGAAGGGCCAAGACAAAGGCCAGGATCAAGAAAGATCAAAAAAGGATGCCGCAAAGAAAGCCGAGGAAAAGAAAGCAAAAAAAGAGGCGGCAGACCAACATAAAGAGCCGCTGCGGCTGAGTGTGGAGCTCGTCGCATCCGACGGAACATCGGCCAGGCTCCCTCTTGACCGTTTTAGGTCTGTTCCGCCTGTCGTCCGTTCGCGCTTCACCAAGCTGCCTAAAGAAAAATTTATGATGGGCAAAGATTATGAGCCCACGATGCAGACTTTCGAGCTGCCCTTGGCTGTCTTTGCTGAGCTGTATCCTGAGTTCAATCCTGGCCTGCTCAAGGATATCCGTTTCGTCTTCGACCAGGGTCGCGAAGGAGTGATCATTCTGGATAACGTCGGCTTCGCTGGCGAGACAAAATAGGGATAAGTTCGACGCTTAGAACTTATATGTTATTGATCTTTAATAAGATTTCCCGTGGCTGTGACGGCGTCTGGCTTGACATCAGGGGCGAGCCTCCAGGGCATCCCAACCTGGAGAAAATCGTTCCCGACAAAAGAGATGTTTCGTGTTCGCTCCCCCCTGATCTCGCAGAAAACCGAGGTTCCGCTCAGGGCGTTTGATTTGCTAACGCGGGCGTCCTCAACCTGGTTCAGGACGACGGCTGCGGCCTCTGTTCCAGGCTTCGCCGGCCCTCCGGAAAATCCTTCCAATTCGAGTCCCCGGATGTCTTCAAGGAAGAGCACTGATTGCCATTGATCATATCCCGGCGCCTCCCAGAACACCTCGATATTCCTGAGCTTGAGGTTCTTGGCCTGCTTGAACGTCAAGGCATGGACCGCTTTGTCATAGGGCGCAGCCGCATCATGGGAAACAAAAAGCTTAATATTGTCCATGGTAATCCCGTCCAGCCAGCTTTCAGGATGGCCGTTGCATATGCTTGAACCCTTGCCGTGGGCAATGATGTTCTGAATCAGGACGTTCCGGATGGAGCCGGCCGGCCGGTCGTCTTCTTTTCTCCAATTTTTGTGGACCTCGCTTCTCTTCCTGATGTTGAAATGAAAGGGCTCGCCGTCGCCCCACCAGAACCAGTCATGGCGCACGCACTCTATGGTCAGGTTGGAAATAACTACATCGCGAACATCGCCGCCGTCAAAGGTCATAAACGCAATGCCGCGGTTAGAGCCGGTGATGACGCAGTTATCGATGGTGACGTTCCGGACGCAATTCATGTTTCCGTCGCAAAACTTGATGGCCGATGAGGCCGATGACAGGCGGCAGTTCGTGACGGTGATGTTTTCGCAGGGCAGGGCCGGCCCAAACCAGTTCATGGAATAAAAAACGAGAGCGTCATCGCCAGTCTCAATGGTGCTGTTGGAGATGCGCAAGTCCTTGCAGCCATCGGGGTCGATGCCATCCGCCCAAACGGCGTCCTTTAAGCTCGAGCGGATATAAACACCGTCGATCACCATCCGTTCGCAGCCATAAGGGTGGATCGTCCAGGAGGGAGAATCGATAAACGACAGACCGCTGATCCAGACATCCTTGCACCGGAGCAAAAGTACCAGCTTTCCAAATTGGTTGGCCTTGGGAAAAGACCGGGTAAGGGGCAGGCCCCGCTTTTCCACTTCCACCTGGTTCGGGTAGATGAAGTCATCATGGAAATCGCCTTTCAGCCGCATTTCGTAAGCGCCTTCACCGTTCACCGTTCCGCGCCCCTCCAGGGCGATATTGACCAAGTCCTCGCCGTAAAACAGCGCGTCTTTGTCAAAAGCGTTCTTGTCCTTGATGGAATAAAGGGTCGCCCCAGCTTCCAGGAAGAAACGCACACGGCTGCGCAGGTGAATCGTCCCCGAGGAGTACTCTCCGGGCGGAAGATAGACCATCCCTCCCCCGGCCGCAGCGCAGGCGTCAACCGCCTTCTGGATGGCAGCCCGGGCGTTATCTGTCTTTCTCCCGGTCGCCCCAAACGCCTTGACGTCAAACACGGCAAGTCCTTTCTGGCCTCCTTGGGGCTGCGCCCGGGCCTGACGAAAAGCGACAAGCCAATAACATAAAAGAAAACAAGCGCAGAGCAAAATCCGGGTTTGAACTTTTGACAGGTGCATCTTCATCGCTCCCTTTTCTGGTCTATTTTTGCGCGGGTGAGTTTTTTGCCCATGCCGTTGATATAAATGTGATCTCTCCGAGGCGTGCGGACAAATCTCTCTTTGGCCTCCCGGTAAACAAGAACGGGGTCCAGCCAGGGACATGTCACGATGGAAGGAATTTCTTCTTCTTTAAGGTAACTCTTCATCCGAATTCGGTTGACAAGAATCTTGCTCCCTGACGGATTACTGACGGCCCAGACGCCGTAGGGGAGGTCTTTTTCTTGGCCTCTGTAGCGCTCGATGAATATTTCTGGCATTGGGTCATACAGCCCTGGGCAACGGCCATAGATGAGCCGGGAGGCCCTGGTGGGTCGCAGATAGGTTTCGGGCCGATTCGGCAGGTAGATGACTGCTTCGATCAGTCCAACACATATCACGGCTCCAACGAAAGCGCGTTTGACGTCCTTCTTTCTTCTTGAAAAATAGAGTCCGGTCTCCCAGGCCAGCAGGAAAAAAACATACAGGTACCAGAGGGCGTAACGAGAAATATAATATGTCCCTCCGTGATTCCAATTCGAGGTCCGGGACTGACTCCATAGAAGCACCAGAACAGAAAAAAGGAGAAAAAGGCCGGTTCGTAAGGTCAAGTGGGTTTGTTTTCTTAAAGCCAAAAAGGCAAACACAAAAAGCAAAGGGAGAGCCAAAATCCAGTTCACCAGAAGGCCGATATCGGGATCGACGATGAAACAGAGCATTTTTTTTAAGGAAACGAGGTCGCTGCCGATTCCGATCGACTTTGTTCCCACTATGGGGTTCAACATCCTCAACCTGAAATAATAGTAGGCGGGGTGGAGACAGGCCAGGAGAAAGGAACCCGACCAGATAATGAGGCCGCGGCCCCGGACGAGCGCCCCCTTCTTTCGCCAAAAACCAAAAATAAAGACAAGAACGCAAAGGACAGCGAAGGGAGGATTCTGGGTTGAGGCCACGGCAAAACTAAGCGCCGAGGCGGCTAAATCTTCCGTGACAAAAAGAGTGATCCCGATAAGAGTCAGCATCACTGTAAAGAATTCGACATGGACCTTGTTGATGAACCACAAGAGGGGTGAAGCATAGATTATAAAGAAAAAGCTGAGGCCGGCCGCCTGGCCCAGCTTGCGTTTGATGATAAAAAAAGCGGCCAACAGCAGGACGATATGAAGAAGCATAAAACACAGGCCGATGTCCTGGGAAGACAGCCTCACCGGCCAATAAAACACGGCTGCGGCCAAAGAATAAAACCAGAAATGCGGCAGATCCAATTCCCTTCCATTCTTGAGGAGGGATGGAAAGGACCGTTTCATCCAGGAGAAGAAATTTTGCCTCTCCGGCCCGGAGATCCTTCCCATCCTTTGTTCCAACCGAGCGCAGGACTCTTCCGTGACATACGGCGTAAAATATTCAGCCCAGCTGACGAGCATGGCGCAATATTCAAGGCCATCACCCAAACGTGTCCGAGGACCCGGATAAACAAGGACAAGGAAGATGAAACAAAAAAGGAGAATCGCAGGCAGTAACTGCCCTTTTTTCCAGAGAACCAGCAGTTCCGTCTTTGCTCCGTCTCGCAGCCGGACCAAAAAAGGCGTTCGGCGGACAGCCCGGCTCAGGATGACTTTCAATTCGAAAACATAAGCCAGCGCAAAGAAAACGGCCACAAGCCGCCCCAGGGAGGCGAGCTCGATGGCGGCCCGGTATCTTGAAAAAAGAGGGAGAAGGATCAGTCCCAAGAACAGTCCGGGGACCACATACCTCGTCTTCTGAAGGGCCCGAAGAAACGGAGGAGCAGCACGCGTTCTCGCTTCGGGGAAGAGATTCAGGACAAAGGCCAGGACGGTTAAAAGAATCAACAGAAGCAAATCAAGCGCGGACCTGGGCCAAATCCGAATATCAGGGTAAACGTTGTGTTTCGGGAAAATAACGCCGGACAGGAATCCGCTTGAGTACCCAAAAATGTCTTTTATCCGCAAAGTCTTGAAGGCCCAGCCTGCATCGCCGCCGATCGTCACGGAATTTTTCCCTTCTTCTATAAGCGAAGAAGGAAGCTCCAGAAGCAGCCGTCGTCCTCGGGTCCGGGCCGCCTCGAGCGGGGTCCCGTTGATGGAGACGCGGAAAACGATCCCGGGCCGGGTCCGTTCATAGAATTCGATCTCCAGGATCCAAGTGTTGTTTTTTCTCCCGCCCGGTACAAAAAATTCCCGTTCCAAAACGGAGATTTCTATTTCTTTGCTTTCTTTGAGTGTGTCTATGTATTTAGGAAACTTGAGGTATGTAAAACGGACTGCGGTCAGAAAAAAAACCAGGGCCACGCCCGCTGAGAAAAGAAGGGAAAAGACCGGCCGCCCTGACCTAGATAGAAGACGGCAAGACACGAACCTGGTTTCCCGGTCCATCCGCGGATCCTGCCCGTCTCTTATATCACAGGAAAAAGACGGGGGCAAATTTTGACCAGGGCGAGGAAGCCCGTCGAAGACTGAGCGGGCACGGTTTCTCGACCGAAAGGAGAGAAGAACGAAGGATGAGTCGGAGCGAGTTTCCTCGCTGGGGAAACGAGCGGGCTGACGAACCCAAGCTCCTCGCCTCGACGGGGGGAACCGACGGGACTGGTTCCCCGGGGTGCGGGGGCCAAAGGGCAGCCTCCTGCGCCCCATTGAATTTCACAAGCAAATATGCTTCCCTTCGCCCATCCCGATTTGCATTTGCTGGAGATTTGGATTAAAAAAAATTGAAGATGGACAAGCCAGAGATTATTATTCTTCTCAATCCTTCAGCTGGAAAAGGGAATGCTCTTCAGCAAAAAGACCGGTTCGAACACTTTCTCTCAAAATACAGCGTTCCTCATGAACTCATCGTTACCAGGAGCGAGGAAAATTTGAGGGAACTCACCCGGGAGAACGCCCGCCGTGGCCAGACGCTGGTCGGAGCGGGCGGCGATTCCACATTCCATATCATGGTCAATGAGATTATAAAGGCAGGAGAAGATGTCCGCTTCGGAATGATCGGTTTGGGCTCTTCTAACGATATCACCAGGGAATTTGAGGTCGACACCCTGGAGAAGGCCTGCCAAGCTCTCAAAGCTGGGCGGGTTACTAAAATAGACCTGGGCTGCATCTCCAGAGAAGGAAAAATCCTGGCGTATTTTATAGGGCAGGCCAATGTCGGCCTGGGCGCCTGGGTGAACAAATTTGTCGAAGAGCTCGCCGCAAGCAGTCCTCGTCTCGGCAGGCTTCAATCTCTGGCCGGCGCTCTGGGCATTATTCATTCCTACAGAGCCAAAAAAATTCCCCTGTCCCTAACCATAGAATCCGAGGCCGGCAAGATCGAAGGGCCATTTGTCCTGGCTGTTTTCAGCAACATACGGTACTGGGCCACGGGCAGAATGATTAATCCTACGGCCAGGCCGGATGACGGCCGGCTGGACGCCTGCCTAATCAAGTCCTGTTCTCTCCCGCGCCTTGTGCACCTGGCCGTTCTGTCCAGAAAAGGGAGGCATCTGAAGGCCCGAGAGGTTAAGGTTCTGAGGTCGCGTGACTATATCATCTCGTCGGAGCAACCTTTCCAAGTCCAGGCGGATGGGGAAATCATCGGCGGCAAGTGGGAAACGGCTTTCTTTAACACAGTCCAGCTCTCCGTCATCCCCCAAGCCCTGAACGTAATTTGTGAGATAGGGCCGAGAAAGTGAAAGGCAAGTATCGGGCCAGCGGGCAGTTCAGGATCCTTTTCGCCCTGGCTTTTCTCTCTCAGCCCATTCTCATATGTTCCCAGCAGATGCCCGACTTTGGGCCGGACGGATTGGCTGGTTTGACCTTAGAGCAGCGGGAGAAGCTCTCTCGGGGTAAAATCATTATGCCTGAAAGCGTCGTTAAGACGCCCAAGGGAAAAACCCTGATTGAGGCTGCACTTGTTTTTGATAGGCCGCCGGAGAAAGTATGGGAGATCCTTTCCAAAACAGAAGATCAGGTCAAATACCTTGATAATATCAAAGACGCCACCGTCATCTCCCGGGGTCCGACTGAGAATACGATCGAATTCAAAGTCAAAATCCTGGTCAAAACGTTCATCTATCGCCAAATTCATAACTTCGACAAGACGAATCTCTATTTCTACTGGACCCTGGACCCTGACTTCAGGGGCGACCTCAAGGAGCTCAATGGGTTTTGGAGATTCTATCCCTTTGGGTCCGGCAAAACCCTGGCCCGTTATGGAAGCAGACTTCTTCTTCGTTTCTTTGTCCCCGACTTCATCCAAACCGCTCTAATCAGGGACAAGTTACCTGAAGCGCTCCAGTCCGTAAGAAATTATGTCAATTCCGGCGGAGCTGAAAATCGACCCGATTTGGCCGCGCTCAGCCTGTCTTTTTTCAGGCCCATCCCGACTAAAGACTTATTCCAGGAGAGGCAGTCATGATTCAAAAGACGGCTTTCGCTCCTTTCCAAAGAATCCGGACGAAGACCTCTCTGTTCGTCCTGCTACTCCTTGTCTTAACCACCCTTGGCCTTTATATCATTGCCGCCCGGATCATGAATCAACACATCCTCAGCGAAATGATTAAGCGGGCCGAAGCCCTCAGCCGGAGCATGGCGTCTTCGGCAGGGTATAACCTCCTCTCCCAGGATCTTCTCGGCCTCGACAATATCGTATATAAAATCAAGAGCTCCAATCAGGACATCGAATACATCGCCATCGTCAACCCCGCCGGAGAAATTCTCGTCCACAGCGAAATCGGGAAAGCGGGACAAAAATTCAGCCCCGGAGAAGGCCTGGAGATCCGGAAAACCGAGGATGGAACGGTCATCAAAGAACTCCAGCGAAAGTCCGGCACCCTGTTTGAGATGTCAAGCCCCGCAGTATTCATGAACAAGAATCTTGGGTTTGTCATTGTGGGAATAAACAAATCTGTTCTGGTCGCAGCTCAGGGGGACGCTCGTCGCAAAATGCTCTTGGTCTTCGCTGTCATTCTCATTCTTGGCATGGCCGGAAGCCTCCTTCTTTCTTCCTTTATGACCAAACCCATCCAAGAGCTATCTCAGGGAGTCACAGAGCTCACGCAGGGAAAAAGAAGCCGGCCGCTCCGTGTCTATTCGCGCGACGAACTCGGCCGGCTCACCGAGAGCTTCAACGAAATGACTGCTCTGATAACGGCCCAGCGCGACAAGCTGAATAAGTCGGCCCAGGACCTTGAAGAGGCCTATGTCGCCACCGTCCGCGTCCTGGCAGCGGCCATTGATGCCCGCGACAACTATACCTTGGGCCATTCCACTCGGGTGGCGCAGCTGTGTCTCCGGCTTGGCCGAGAATTAAGGTTCAGCAAACAAGAGCTCGATCAACTCGAGATTGCCTGTCTTTTCCACGACGTGGGGAAAATCAGACTTCCCGATTCCATCCTCCTTAAGGAAGGCCGGCTCGACGCCATCGAACAAAGAGAGATGCAGAGACATTCCGAGTACGGGGCTGAAATCCTCTCCAAGGCGTCCTCTCTCTACAAGTATATACCGGCTGTCCGGCACCATCACGAATGCTTTGATGGAACAGGCTATCCGGACGGGCTGGCCGGAGACAAAATCCCGCTGGAGGCGGCAATCATCTCTCTGGCGGACGTCTATGACGCCATGACTTCGGACCGCCCTTACCGAAAAGCCCTGGCCGAAGAAGATGCCCGGAGAAAAATCATGGAACTGGCTGGACGACAATTTCATCCTGAACTGTCGCAAAAGTTTGTAAATCTTTTAGAGAAAAAAGCGGAAAAAGTGTTACAATGACCGCGGATAAATAATCATGAAAAACAGATGCCGCCAGGCGATCCTGCTGCCGGTATTCCTTTTTGTTGCGCTCCTCGTTTCCTGCTCCGCCCGCAAGAAGGCGACCCTCGACCCAGACATCTCCCTCTCTCAGGAATTCCTTCAGGCCGGGGAGTTCCAGAAGGCCCTTGATTCCTCGAGCCGGGCCCTGGAAAATCATCCCCAGGAAAAAACAATTTTGGAAGAATGCATCAGAACTCTTGAGGAGATCAAGAAGCGGGCGGATTCGGCCGTCTCTCAAAAGAAATTCGCCTTGGCCGAAAAAGACTATGTCCTCCTGCAAAATAATTATGCGCGGTTCAAACCTATCCACAGTTCCCTGTCCTTCTCCTCCGCTTCTCTGAGCCGGAATATTAAGGAATGCCGGCTGGGCCTTGGCGAAAAGCAGGCTCAAGAGTCCCTTCAAACAGGAGATTTCCTCAAAGCACTGGATTTCTATAAGGCTTTGTATGGAGAGCATTATAATGACGCAAGTGCGGCCGCGGCGTTGAGGAAAGCCATGGAAGACATCAAACTCCGGGCTGACGAAGGTGCGGCCAGGGAAGACTATATCTCCGCAGGAAAAGGCTATTTTCTTTTAGCGGCTGATTATCCCCTTTATAAGAGGCTGGCCTCGTCTCCGTCATACTCCAAAGAATCTCTGGAAGAAGGGATCAAGAAATGCCGCCTCGAGCTCACCCAGAAAGGGCTGGAGCTATACCGCAAGGAGAATCTGGCCGGAGCGATTGTCTTGTGGCAAGGAATATTGGTGTTCGACCCAAATAACGTGGAAATCAAGAAGGCCATAGAAACCGCCACAGAGCAATTGAAAAAGCTCAAGAAATAAAGGAGTGCTGGACGGGAATGGGACTCGCTTCAGGAAACGAAATAGAAAAAAAGATGTTCATTTATTTCTCTGAGCTCCAGGGCCGGGCTGTGACGGATTCCCAAGGCCGGCCGGTCGGCAAGCTCGATGACCTCAAAGTCAAGCTGGGCGAGCTCTTTCCCAGGGTCACCAGCCTGGTGATCAGGAGAAGCCGTTTTAAAAAACTCTCAGCTCTCAACTGGGCTGATATCGAAAATTTTAACGGAGGGGTCATCAGCTTGAAAGCGGAGGCTGAAAACAGGTTTTTCCCGCCTGAAGTCGGCCAGGAAGAACTCCTTCTCCGGTCAGACCTTCTGGATAAGCAGGTGGTCGATACCTCTGGCGCAAAGATCGAGCGGGTGAACGACATCCACCTCCTCATTGTCAACAAAGAACTGCGCATCGTTCATGTGGATTTTGGCATCCGCGGCATCCTCCGACGTCTGGGCTGGATCAAAGGCACGGATTCCTTGACCCGCTGGCTTTTTGCCTACCAGTATCCCGAAAAAATCGTCTCCTGGAAATACGTCCAGCCCCTGGCCAGAGACCCCAAAGCGAACCTGAAGCTGAATGTGACCGTGCGCAAACTGCACGATCTTCACCCTTCCGAACTGGCGGATATCCTCGAAGAACTGGACCAGGCCAACCGCTCTTCCGTTTTTAAGACTCTAGACCTGGAGACCGCTGCTGAAACACTGCAGGAAGTCGACCCCAAGATTCAGGCGTCCCTGATCGAAGCCACACCCGAGGAAATGGTTACAGATATCCTGGAGGAAATGGAGCCGGACGAGGCCAAGGACTTTCTGGCCGAGCTTCCTGAGGAAAGGATGAAAAAACTGCTTCGGAAGATGGAGAAGCCCTACCGTGAGAACGTCGAAGAGCTCCTGAAATACGAAGAGGGAACCGCGGGAAGCATCATGACCAAGGATTTTATCGCGCTCAACAGGGATACGACCATCGCCCAGGCCATCGAAGAATTTAAAAAAGTCTTCCATCCCCTCGAGACTGTCGCCTATCTTTACGTCACTGACGAAAAGAAACATCTCGTCGGCGTCGTCACTGTTCGCCAGCTCCTCATCTGCAATACCGAGGAGCCCCTGAAAAAGCTGATGAACCCCTATTTGGTGAAAATCCGGACAGAAGACTCGGTTGATCAGGTTGCCGACCTTTTCAACAAATATAAGCTTCTTGCCCTGCCCGTCGTCGATCAAGAGAACATCATCCAGGGAATAATCACGCTCCAGGATATCGTGGAAACACGGGCCAAGGAGCTCTAAAAACAAAGGGACTTAAATGAGGTGCGCCGGAGACAGCAATGATCAAGTTGAACCTGAAGCAACGCTGGAAAGGATTCTTGTTTTTTCTGGCCATTGCCGGGCCGGGGATCATCACTTCCAACGTGGACAATGACGCGGGGGGTATAGCCACCTACTCTATGGCCGGGTCGTTCTTCGGCAACAGCCTTCTCTGGTCGCTCCTACCGATCATGATCGCTCTCATTATCATCCAGGAGATGAGCGCCCGTATGGGTGTCGTGACAGGTAAGGGCCTGTCCGATCTCATCCGGGAACACTTTGGAGTCAAGGTCACAGTCTACGTGCTTCTCGCAGTGATTCTGACAAATTTCGGGAATGTCATTGCCGAATTCGCCGGCGTCGCTTCCAGCCTGGAGATCTTCCATGTCCCGAAATACGCATCTGTTCCCCTGAGCGCGTTCTTTGTCTGGCTCCTGGTTGTCAAGGGAACATACCGGTCAGTGGAAAAGATTTTTCTTTATGCTTGCCTATTTTATGTTACGTACATTATCTCCGGCATTCTGGCCAAACCGGATTGGACGGAAATCGGCAAGAGCATCGTCCGACCCAGTCTTGATTTTTCTTCTGGGCAAATGGGCATGATTATCGGACTGGTCGGAACGACCATCGCACCATGGATGCAATTTTATCTTCAGGCCTCGGTTGTGGAGAAAAACATCTCGGTGAGGGATTATAAACATTCCCGTCTGGATGTGATTTTGGGAAGCTTCGTGGTGACGATTGTCGCCGGGTTTATCATCCTGACCTGCGCGGCAACCCTTTTTAAGGCTGGAGTTCGAGTAGAGACGGCCTCTGAAGCGGCCCTGGCACTGAAACCCCTGGCCGGGAAATATTGTTCGGCCCTCTTTGCCTTCGGCCTTCTCAACGCCTCTCTTTTTGCCGCCTCCATCCTTCCTCTCTCCACCTCTTTTCTTGTCTGCGAGGGAATGGGCTGGGAGACCGGCGTCAACAAGAAATTCTCTGAAGCGCCCCAATTCTACGGCCTCTATTCGCTCCTGATCTTTCTCGGAGCGGGCGTCATCCTTCTCCCGAAGATTCCTCTGTTCTCGGTGATGTATATTTCCCAGATCATCAACGGAATCGTCCTCCCGGCCATCCTCGTCTTCATGCTGGTCCTGATCAACAATAAAAAGCTGATGGGCGAGCATGTCAATAAAAAGGGCTACAATATTCTTTCTTGGATTGCGATTGTCGTCCTGGTCATCCTGACAGTTGTCTATCTCATCAGCCTGCTCACATAACAAGGAGAGGCCGTGTGAACTCCCGGGAGCGAGTCAAGCGGGCGATCCGGTTCAATTCGCCCGACCGCGCACCCATTTCTCATGCTGTCCTCCCCGCGGCTCAGCTCAAACACGGCCGCGCGCTCAGCGAAATCCTCGAGGAATACCGTGAGGATTTCGGCTGGGACTATATGAACGACCTCCCAATCGAGAAATTCCCGCCCCAGTATAAACAGGGTTTCAACCGGGACGACTTCGGAACAGTCTGGCGGGTCGAATGGATGGGAGTATGCGGAGTTCCGGTTGACTGGCCGATCAAAGACTTGAGCCGTTACGAGGAATACAAATGGCCAGTGAACTTTCCCGCCGGCCCTCCTTCCGGCCGCCTTTACAGCGGCCACATGTGCGGGTTCGATGAGCGCTGGTATGCCCGGGGCGCCTGGGGGACTTATTTTGAACAGCTCCAGCAGCTTCGCGGCATGGAAAATCTCATGATGGATCTCGCGGGAGAATCGCCGGCCTTTTATAGGCTCCTCGATGACCTCCTCGCCTTTAACCTGCGCTGGCTCGACAAGTGGACGAAGCTCGAGTACGACGGACTGCATTTCGCCGACGACTGGGGCGGCCAGCAGAGCCTTCTCATCCGGCCCGAAGTCTGGCGTCGCATCTTCAAGCCGCGCTACGCGGCCATGTTTGAGCGCGTCCATGAGGCCGGGATGGATGTTTGGTATCACAGCGACGGGTTGATCAACGATATTTTCGGTGACCTCATCGAGGCTGGGGTCGATGTCATCAACTGCCAAGTTGCAGTTGTCGGACACGATTGGATTGCTGCCAACGGCCGGGGAAAGGTCACATTCCGCACGGATATCGATAGACAACATATCCTCCCTTTTGGCTCCCCGGCTCAAGTGAAGGAGGAGGTCCACCGGACCTTCGAGGCCTGCGGCACTTCGAAGGGAGGCCTCATCGCCTGTGGTGAAATCGGCCCGGATGTCCCATTGAAAAATATCGTCGCCATGTACGAAGCGTTCCGGCAGTACGGAAAATATGGACGCTGAAGAGAAAGGAAGATAGCTCCTTCGGGATTCTATCCTATCCTTGGTAAGCAGCTCCGCTTCCGCGATACTGAGGCGGCGATCTAGAGAGGGTGACGTGGCTGGGGGGCCCCCCGACGACCGGAGCGTTTGATGCCTCAGGAATTTCTGTTTGCATGATTAACAGAATGGGCCGCGAGGATTTCGGGGGGAAGCCGCGGCAGGACCCTATTCCAAAACAAAATGAACACGGAAACGGAACTGCTTGCCTGTCCTCGTTGAGTTTGGATTTTTCCTCACCTTTGTGCTATCTTGGGATTCCGCTGATGAGTTTCCGTCGTCGTAGCCGTGTTCGGCGCTCTGTTCTCCCTGCCTCAGCCCTCCTTGTCGCAGCCTGCATCATCCTGTCCGGGGCGTGCGGAAAAGAAGAGGCGGGAACGGCGAAGACAAAACACGCGCTGCGGCTGGCGGTCATTCCCATGGGCACAACCCACGAGTTCTGGAAGGCCATTCATGCCGGGGCCAAGAGGGCGGCCGAAGAGCTCGGCGTTGAAATTATCTGGAAAGGCCCGCTCAAGGAAGACGACCGGAACGAACAGATCCAGATCGTCGAGGCGATGATCAGCGCAGGCGTCGATGCCCTGATCCTTTCCCCGTTAGATGACAGGGCACTGGTCCCGCCCGTGGAAGAAGCCAAGAAGCTGGGCATACCGACGATCATTTTCAACTCCGCCCTGAGCGGTAACCTTCATGTGGCTTTTGTGGCCACCGACAACCGGAAGGGGGGAGTGCTCGCCGCCGAGCGGATCGGCTCGCTCATGCAGGGCCGGGGGAAATTGATCCTCCTCCGGATCATCGAGGGAGTGGAAGGCAACCGTCAGCGCGAGGAGGGATTTCTCGAGACCATCCGGACGAAGTTCCCCGGGATCACGATAGTTTCCGACAACCAATATGCTGGGATCACGACAGAGACCGCTTATCAAACGACTGAAAATCTGCTTTCCCGCTTCCACGACGTAGACGCGATTTTCACCCCGAACGAATCAACTACGTTTGGCTGCTTGCGGGCGCTCGAGGACCATGGTTTGGCCGGGAAGGTTATCCACGTCGGGTTTGATACGTCCAGGAAACTCATTGAGGCGCTCGAAAAACGGGAGCTTGCCGGACTCGTCCTCCAGGACCCGATTCGGATGGGCTACGACAGCGTGAAAACAGCCGTCGCTTATCTCAAGGGAGAACCCTACCAAAAAATCATTGACACCGGAGTCGTCATGGCCACACCCGAAAACATGGACCAGGCCGATATCAAGAGACTTCTTGTCCCGGACCTTTCGGTCCTGGGCCGTTAGACCGATATCCTCTAAGGAATAGGCGACTGCAAGGAGGTTTCATGCCGAAAAGAATCGGGATCGCTATTCTCTTCATCTCGCTCACCGTTCTTGTTCTTGCTGCGGCTACCAAGGACGATCCGCGCACGCCGCCCCTTCCGAATTCCTCGTTCGAAAAAGGTTCGACTCTCGACATCATCTCCTCGAGTCACCAGGACATCGCCTGGATGAACAGTCCGCAGGCCTGTATGGAATACCGGGATGCCCAAGTCATAACGCCGGCGCTGGAAATGATGCGGACAAACCCTGCCTACTGTTTCACCATGGAGAACATGCTGAACCTCAGGGAATATCTTGAGCGTCACCCCGACAGAATTGATGAAATCTATAGGTTTACTAAAGAAGGCCGGCTCGAATGGGGAGCGACTTTTAACCAGCCCTACGAGTCTCTGCTGAGCGGGGAACAGCTCATCCGGGAGACCTACCTCGGCCGGAAATGGCTCAAAAAAACATTTCCTGGCTGCGACGCCAAGGTCCACTTTAACCCGGATGTGCCGGGGAGGGCCCTCCAGATGCAGCAGATTCTGAGCAAAGCCGGAATCCCTTATATGATTATCAGCCGCTACCATGAGGGATACTATCGCTGGCTCAGCCCGGACGAATCCTCGGTGGTCGCTTATTCGCCCGGGCACTATACAAACGCCTCGACGATCCTAAGCGCATCTCCGGCGAAGGCGGCCGCGCTCATCCAACAAAAACTCGCCCGCTGGGATGCCTATTACAGCCAGCGCCGCATTCCTCCCGAGTTTCCCTTGCTCAACTCGGTCGATTTTTCCAGGCCCACCGACTTCGGTCCCCTTATCAATTTTTGGAACTCAGGACACGCCACCAAAGACGGCTCAAGCATATCACGGATGCGCTATTCCTCAGCCAGGCAATTCTTTGATGGCCTGACCAGGACGAGCCCCAATTTTGACCGAATCATGGGGGAACGGCCGAATCTTTGGCTCTATATCCACGGCCCCACCCATCACTGGGCTATCTCCGCCCAGCGCGAGGCCGGAGTTCTTCTGCCGGCGGCTGAAATATTCAACACCATCTCATCCGTGTTAGAGAAAAGCTTTCAACAATATCCTTCCAAGGAGCTCGGAGAAGCCTGGATGGCGGCAATCTATCCCGACCATGGCTGGGGAGGAAAGGAAGGCCAGGTCACGGACCGTCTCTTCCGGAAAAAATACGAATCCGCCCGGGACCGGGGAAAAGCGTTGCTCGACAACTCGCTCGGGAAGATCGCTTCCCAAATCAAAACTGCCCCCTCAAAGGGACTACCCGTCATTGTCTTTAATTCTTTATCCTGGGAGCGGACCGACCCGGTCGTTGTTGAAGTCAAATCTCCCCTCCGGAATTGGCGCGTCCAGGACGGCCAGGGAAACATCCGGCCCTCGCAAATCCTGCCTCCTCTCTCCGGACAGGACGAAGGAACGACCCGTCTGGAATTCATCGCTCCTGCTGTGCCGCCACTCGGGTATAAGACGTTTTATCTCGTGGAGGATACTTCATCAGTCGGTTACTCAGAGGTCGCGCAGCCTGCGGACGTTTATGAAAACAAATTCTACAAGGTTGAGTTCGCCCTAGGCGGCCTGAAGGCAGTTTTTGATAAAGAGCTCGGCCGCAACCTCCTCGACACGGAAAAATTCCTGGGGTTTGAGGTTTTCACGATGCAGTCAGTCGGGAACGGCGCCGGAGAGTTCGGCCGGGTCCAGCAGCCAACCATGGAAGGGTTTGATAAGCTCAGCGCGCACAAGCCCGTCTGGAAATTCGAGTCCAGGGAATCCGGCCCGCTGAAAGCTGTCTTCAAGCTGAAACAGTCGCTGTCCAACTGCACCATAGAAGAAAAAGTGATCATCTATAATAATCTCAAAAAGATTAGCTGCGAGGTCGCCATCCTCGACTGGGACGGGACGCCATACCGCGAATTCCGGCTTGCGCTGCCCGTCAATGCGCCAGGAGCGCAAATCGCCTACGAAGTACCCATGGGCGTCGTCGAGGTGGGAAAGAACGAAATCCCGGGGACGGGCGGACCCGCTTATGGAAACCTGAATTACGATGAACCATGCTCGGAGATCCGGCCGCGGGAAGTTCAGAATTTCTTAAGCGCGAGCGGGTCTGATTTCGGCCTTACCATGAGCACGAGCGTGGCCGTGAATGATTACAAGGACCCCACCTCAAACCCCGTATCCTATCCTGTGCTTCAGGCCGTGCTGCTGGCATCGCGGCGGAGCTGCCACGGTGAGGGCAACTGGTATCTCCAGGAGGGCGATCACCACTATCGATTCTCTATTTTTTCTCATGCGCCGGGCTGGCAAAACGGATACCGGGCCGGTATTCAGGCCAACGCGCCTCCCCTGGTTGTCGTAAACCCACAGTCCTCAGGAAACGCCGGCCTTCCAGAGGAAAAAAGCTTCTTTTCGGTCTCTTCTCCAAATGTTCTCATCAGCACCATTAAAAAGGCCGAAGATGATGATTCCATGGTAATCCGACTGTACGAGGTCGAGGGCAAGGATGCGGAGGTCGACCTCAATACTTTTTTCCCGGTGGCCAAATCAGAGCACGTCAACATGATCGAAGAAGAAGGGAGGCCTCTCCCCTGCCAGAAGAATAGCCTTAAGCTCAAGGTTGGCCATCACTCTATCGAAACTCTGAAGCTCTGGCTTCAGAATGAGAAACGGAAATAAAATAACATAGGACCAACGCTGTGCCTCCCTTAAATGCTACTGCCATAAAAAAACGTGATAATCTGATATTAATGAAAGAGTCGCCCATAAGGAAATCTCAAAATGGAAATACACAAGAAACACAACTTGCCTGACATCGCTGCTTGGTGCTTGTTTTTCACCTGCGTCTGCGCAGCGCTCCCGATTTCAGTGGCCTCGGATCAGATATACAAAAAACCCCCCGGGCTCAGCTTTGTCCTCCTCAGGCCCGGAGAACCGCTGGATCGCATCGTGCGGACGGCTGCCCAAATCGTTCCTTCGCCGCGTCAGCTGGCCTGGCAGGAAAGGGAGTTTATCGGCTTTGCTCACTTCGGGATGAACACCTTCACCGACCGCGAATGGGGTGAAGGGACGGAAAGCCCGGCTCTCTTCAATTCCAGCGATTTCGATGCCCGCCAATGGGTTAAGATCCTCAAGGACGCGGGGGCGAGGATGCTTATTTTAACGGCCAAACATCACGACGGGTTCTGCCTCTGGCCAAGCCGATATACGGAGCACAGCGTCAAGGCAAGCCCCTGGCGCCGCGGCAAAGGAGACGTCGTGAAGGAGGTTGCCAAGGCTTGCCGGGAAGCCGGCCTGAAGTTTGGCATCTACCTCTCGCCCTGGGACAGGCACGAGCCGACTTACGGAGACTCGCCCGCCTATAATGAATATTTCCGCCGCCAGCTGCGCGAGCTCCTTACAAACTACGGAGAAATCGCCGAAGTCTGGTTTGACGGCGCCTGCGGCGAAGGCCCGAACGGAAAAAGGCAAGTCTATGATTGGCCGTCCTATTACCGCGTTGTCCGTGAGCTCCAGCCCCATGCGGTCATCTTCGGCATGGGGCCGGACCTCCGCTGGGTCGGGACAGAGTCGGGATACGGGAGGGAAACCGAGTGGAGTGTTGTTCCTGTTGAAATCAAGACTCCGGAAACGGCCGTAGGCGCTTCTTCTCGGAAACTGCTCTCACTTGATGACCTTTTCATCCCCAGAGACATGACCGCTGAGGACCTCGGCAGCCAGGAAAAAATCAAGGACGCCAAAGCGCTGGCCTGGTATCCCGCTGAAACCGACGTTTCCATCCGGCCGGGATGGTTTTATCATCGAAGCCAGGATGGCGAGGTCAAGACGCCGGAGAAACTCGTGGATATTTATTTCAGCTCTGTGGGCCGAAACTCCGTTCTCCTCCTCAACGTGCCGCCGGACAAGCGGGGCCTCATTCACGAGAATGATATTAGGAGCCTCCGGGGAATGCGCCGAATTCTCGACCGAACCTTCGCCGAGAATCTGGCGCAAGGCGCCGCCGTCAAAGCTTCAAATGAAGCAAAGGATCATCAAGCTGGATTAGTCCTTGATGACGATAAGATGACTTATTGGACGACAGAAGAAAGAGTCGAATCAGCGACAATCGAATTCGACTTTCCGGAGGCGCGGACATTCGATGTGGCCATGCTCCAGGAACATGTCCGCGTCGGCCAGAGAATCGAGGAATTCTCCCTCGAAGCTTGGAATGGCAAGGAGTGGACGGCCTTCGCCAGAGGTACGACGATCGGCCACAAACGGCTGCTTCGTTTTCCTGAAGTCACATCCCGGAAGATCAGGCTCGTCATCCTAAAGTCCAGATCCCACCCAACTCTTTCCACTTTTGGCCTTTTTAAATCTCCTTCCTGAAATAGAGGGACATAAAACTTAATTCGGACACTTGATCTTGGTGATTCGAATAATTGAGCTATTCTTAAATCAAGAATAGTAAATTTTTTTCAGAAGATCGAGTATCTGTGCGAATTCTTCGTGTTTCCCCGGGCCCATCTCCTCCTTCTCCACTTTTTCAAACCCGCTCTCGAGTTCTTCCTGGGCGGCTTCTGAAAGGCGTCTGTCTGCGATCTCATAGAGGATATTGT
>Ga0129297_10000422_pt1 | contig 20161 bp, 30 predicted proteins | sample I18A1metaG_FD_94708 | JGI IMG/M metagenome (GOLD analysis project Ga0129297, IMG submission 94708) | Lake sediment bacterial and archeal communities from Gulf of Boni, Indonesia to study Microbial Dark Matter (Phase II) - ​I18A1 metaG | ecosystem: Environmental > Aquatic > Freshwater > Lake >... | reverse complement strand
TAGCGCCCGTCACACCGTTTATGGTCGACCACATCTGGAAGCAGCTCTACTCCAAGAAGAGCATACACCTGCAGAAGCTTCCACGCATTGTTTGGTCAAAGGCACCTAGGCGTTACACGGACAAACTGGTGGCCTTCAACCGCGAGGTCTGGAAGATGAAAGAGGAAAGAAACTTGGCTCTTCGCGCATCCTTGGAGATGCAGGTTCCGAGGACTCTGGCTCCTTTCCGAGAAGATCTCGTCAGAATGCATTCATTGATCACGAAACCGTAGCTCATTGTAACAGTTTAATAGCACAAGCGCGGTTCTAGCCTTTCGATTTCAATGAAGATATCAGAACTGAAGCCAGGGATGAGGCGCGTCGATATCACAGCGAAAGTTCTTGAACTTTCAGAATCTCGAGATGTGACAACGCGTGCGGGCGAAGCATCGCGGGTCGCGACCGCGGTCGTAACGGATGATTCTGGAACAGTGAAGCTGACTCTCTGGAACGAACAGATAGACCAAGTTGGAGTAAACGACACCGTCATGATCGAGAACGGTTACGTTACGAGCTTCCGAGGCGAGACACAGCTTAACGTGGGCCGGTACGGAAAACTCACGGTGCAAAAGTGACCGAATGCTCGCACCCTTCTGGCCCGGCTAGTGCCGAAGTTTGAGTGTGGACGACCGCTTCGAGGAGATTAGACGACTTCTCGATTCAACAGTAAGTGAGTTTCAATCCCTTTTCGAGTCAGCGGGTGGCTTCGAGGATTCTAGAGTCGGCAATGGGTGGAACCCGGAAAATGTCGTCCAGGAATTCTTCTACTTAGAACCCAAGCCACTTGAAGAGCTTACCGTGGTGGCGGAAGGACGTAAGCGTTCTCTTTTCGGCGGCAGAATGGGGGCTTTTCTTGGACCGAGAGAAAACGAGGTGCGTTTGGCAAAAAGACCGAGACTGAGGCTCATTCCGTTCTGGAGGATAAAGGGGTTCCATGAGTGTTTCTACTTCAGAGGGAATTCTTACAAGATCGAACTCCCCGACGACGTTGTAGCCGTGGAGGTTGAGGGAAGAATTCGAGACTTGGTGGGACAGGAGCCATCGGATTCGCAAGGATTGACCGGGCTGACTAGACGTCTTCTTGGGAAGAGAGACTGGTCAGGGACGAAGCACTTTCGTTTGAATGAAGTAACGGAACTAGCCTACGTGTATAAGGAGGGTTCTTTGTTCCTTGACGCAGACGGTAAGGAGGACCTTGAAGCCGAGGCCTTCTTCGATAGAAAAGTACCACTTCATAAGGTAAGTTCAGGGGAATTGCCGAAACGTTTTCCAGGCGCGGAACTCGTCAAAAGCTCGATACCTGGGGAGGATCTGGTCCGGAAGCTTCACGCGATGATAGTTCGCCCGCCTGCGACTTTTTCGAAAATTCTTAGCAACCGGTTCCAGATAACTGAACTGGCACAGTATTTCATGCCCGTATGCTATTTCAGGTTCGAATGGCAGGGGCACCAGAAAGAAGTCGCGGTGCACGGCTACACCGGTGGAGTCTTCCAATAGAATATGCGTCCGCGGGCTAACGTCTGAATCTCTGCACAGTCTTTCGTATCCGGAGGTACGTTAGTCTCCCGAATCGTGAAACAGTCCACCGCCCGAACAGAACCAGAGCGACGACCAGCGCAACAAGAAGCAGGAAAAGGTAGGGTTGTGCATTCACTTCATAAGTTTCCTTGCCCGAATTACCAAAAATGTCGGATGCTTCGACATCAAGCGTCCACGTGCCCACACGCCAAAGATCAAAGAACGTACTTGCATAGGAGGCGCGCCAGGCACGAATCTTGGAGTCGTAAGCCAGCCTGAGGTCCGAAGTGGATCCGCCAGCAGAAACCGAGACTCTAGCCGTCCCGTTTGAGAATACCGATCCATCAGGGTAAGTGATCTTTGAGATTATGCTAACCTGGCCAAATGGGACTTGGATCTGCGTCCCATTCACCTCGCTACTGATCAGCAACGTCGCGTTGCTTACCTGGAAATAATCTGAGAAGACATCGGCGGGACCGCCCTTGTTTCCAAAACCGTCGTCGAAGGAGTCCGCTGGCAATTCAAATCGGTATCTGGCACTAGGTGTCGCGTTAGCCGGTATCTTGGTTTCGGACTCCCAGACACCGTTTGCTTCATCGATCAAAGAAATTGATGCAAACGTGACAGTTGATTGATTCTGTAGCAGGATGACAGGGCGCATGTCTGCTTTCGACTTTAGAACCGGACTACCATCTGGATATTTCACAGCCAGGGAAATCTTGGCGTTGTCAGTACGTTGATACGAGGAGCTCGGCTGCTCAACCACATTGACAGATAGTCCGGCTGGCGTTACGCTGAACTTTGACACTGACACATAGTCCTGCTGAGCGTTGTCAAAGGTTCCAGTACCATCGATGAAGATGGTGTAGGCATCAGTGACAGCGTCCTCTGGGACTCTCCATGTGTGGTTGAAATCACCCAGCGCATCTGAAACAATGGTTGCTTCATGGACGAAGCTACCCGCTGGATTGCGGACGGTCAACTTGAAACTTGTTCCAGGAAAGAGCCCGCCCCCGAATATCGTAATCGATTCTGTCCGTTGGTAGAGTGGCTTCAGCGTCCCCCAGAGTCCGTAGTGCGTCCTAGCTTGTGAATCGTCGGTAGCCTGCGAGGTTGAAACGCTTACCAAATGGGTGCCCAGAGCAGATGTTGCATTTATCGGTAGGCTGACGGCTGGCGGAATTAGGCCGCCTGAAACCGCTGTGAAGTTGATTCCCGAATACGAAGTACGATTCTCACTGGGCCCCTTCACCCAGACATAATAGATCTGGCTAAGCGCGTAGCCAGACCCCATCAAGGTGACTTGGTTGTCCCGCTGCGTATAGAGAGGCTTGTCTGTGGCTAGAGTGGGTGCTGCCTTGATCGGTGACGGAATGCAGGCGGTAACAAGAACTAGCAAAGCGAAGAAGATCGTCCACATGTGAAGCTTTCTCATTCATTACCTCCTTCCCGCTAGTTCACTCCGAACTGTATCTCCAACCAAGTAATCTGGCGCCGGGAGAGGGATTCGAACCCCCGAGGCCCATAAGGGCCACAGGCTGACATTGCATGTTTCACTCAAGGCCTGCGCCTCTGGATCGATTCTTGCCGCTAATCCGCTCGGCCATCCCGGCTAGCTAATGCCTGAAGCCGGTTCCTATTTAAGTTCCCAGATAACTTGCCAACCGGAAACTGTCGAGGAGGACTCTTGCTGTGCCAAAGACTGGTTACGAGTTCTTGCCGCATACGACTGACGCCTATGTTGCAGCCACCGGAGCGACGATGCAGGAAGCACTTGAATTTGCGGGAATGGCCCTTTTTGATGTGATGTGTAATGTGAAATCGATTTCTCCTGAGATCACTGACGAGGTCGAATTCGAAGGGCACGATGAAATCACGCTTCTTTACGACTGGCTCGAATCACTTCTGCTGAAATTCGAACTAGAGGGAAAGGTATATTCCAAGTTCGAAGTCAGGCACGTCAAGAAGCTTCCCAGTGCCTTGCATGCAGCGGCGACGGTTTCTGGTGAGCGATATGATAGACGAAGGCATGGGTCCAAGGTAGAGGTCAAGGCTGTGACCTTTCATAGAATGGAGGTTGTACGAAAGAACTCAACCACCACGCTCAGATTCATCCTTGATCTCTAGTATCGTTTAATCTGGTCTAGACTCCGCGCATCGCTTCTCTGAATTTTGGAATCAATGTCACCACGGAGGGATCCTCGCTTCTCAGAATTGCCAGGTACGCAGACGCGCAGTCAGCAAACAGAATGGCAGTCAGGAGACCACTTAACCTGTCTTGGCCTATGCCCTCGAACTCACGGATAGCTGGAAATCCGAGTTCATTAAGTAGGCTGTACAGTTTCTCGCGCGTTCGTCTCTGCCCTTGGGTCTCCTCCTTGCTAAGCAGGAAAATCGGTTGCGCACGAGCAGTCTGACGCAGGGCCTTCAGCCCCTCTACGTCATCATGAAATGCCTCTGGTAGGGTATAGTAGAACGCGGGAACTTTGCTGTTCTCGTTAAGCTCGTTCTTGAAACGCCGCAGCACACTCTCATTCTCGTGATTTCCAATTAGGAGGGGAAGTCTGTCAAGGAGAGCTTGAGCCATTTGCTTCGCAGAATTCTGTGAGAAAGGCACAGATTGCTTCACCCTATCTACTTGGATCATAAGCGACTTTGCGGCCTCAGAAAGGAGTTGTGAGGGATCGCTGAAAATTCCCATCGTGCCCATAGCGAATACGGCGGCTGCAATGAGTTCGGGGAGGGCAACCCTAGGCAATAGGCCGGCGGGGATCTTCAGGTAAGGAATTCGTTCCTTCTTCGATTGTGAAAGAAGCCTTCCTCCGGAGGTTATGGTCATTATCATCGCTCTGCGTTCCTTGGCTTGTCGTAGGAGCCCGAGTGTTTCCTCTGTCTCACCTGAGTAGCTTATCGCGACGAACAGAGTCTGTTCTCCGACAAAACCTGGAAGCCTCAGGGTTCTGCAAACTGACACAGGGATGTCGACCACGGCTCTCGCGTAATCGGTGATGACATCTCCGACTATCCCTGAACCCCCTACACCTCCGAGCACGACGCTCAATGGTTTTTCGAAATCGTTACTGCATGTGGATGAAGCATCTGCCGGCGGCACCATACGGGCAGGTGTTCTTTCCATGAAAGAAAGCATGCCGGAACGGTCGACGGCATGGATTGCATCGATGTCATCAAGGACCATGGCTATCACGTAACAGTCTGCTGTCTAACGCAATAAGATTCATCTTTCGCGCGGTTTCTTCGGTCCTTGAGGAGGCTCACTTGGCAGCAATAGGACGGGAAAAGAGGAGGCTTGCCGTGGCAATTCCTGCTTCGCTGGCTTCAGATACGCCACATCTGAGGGAGAAGACGGCAAAGGTTGGGTTGATCGCCCGAGCTTGTGCTATCTTCGGGGTACGCGACATAGTACTTTACGCAGATGATGCCAGTCGGGAGCAGGGTGAGGACCTCAGGTTCTGTGACCTTATTCTCAGATTTGTCGATACTCCGCAATACCTTAGGAAAAGAATCTTCCATCTAACGCCATCCCTCAGGTTCACGGGTATACTCCCTCCACTGCAGACGTCTCCCCATAACGTTCCTCGCTTCCTCCGCGATTGTAAGGTTGGCGACATAAGGGAAGGAATTGTGACAGGCCGTCGCAGTGGTATCTTATCGGTTGATGTCGGACTGGAGCGGACACTGGAATGTTCCGGAAATCTGCCGACGGGAACAAGGGTCACTGTGCGACTCACTGGCCTAGGAAAGAACTTGGATTGTGAAATCATCGAAGAGTCCAAGATAAGCATATATTGGGGCTACCGGGTTAGACAGCCGAAACTCAGGCTGGGAAGCCTGCTCGAAAAGGAGAAGTTCGATCTAACAATCGGTACATCACGCTACGGCACACGATTGGCAGATGCATGGTCAGAGATCAGCAGCTCAATCAGGAATGGTGGATCGATTTTGCTAGCGTTTGGGTCACCCCGAATAGGTCTTCGAGAGATCCTCAAACAGGAAGGAAAGGTGCCTGAAGACATCTTCGACTTCTTCGTCAATACTATGCCAGATCAAAATGTCACCTCTGTGCGCACTGAAGAGGCGGTCCTAGCTACCTTGGGAATCTTGAACGTCATGGGGTCCAGGTGATAACGAGTGGCCAAGACAGTGAATGTTTACGATACGGAGGGCAAACCAGTAGGCGAATTTCAACTTCCGGACTATTTCGAAAACCCAGTTCGTTCGGATCTGATCAGGCGAGCAGTGGTTGCGCTCCAGAGCCATGCGTTCCAGCCTCAGGGCAGGGATCCGATGGCAGGCAAACGGACCACGGCGGAGTCAATTGGTGTTGGTCATGCGATGTCCCGCGTCCCGAGGGTGAAGGGCGATAGGTATCCGAGGGGAAACATAGCCGCATTTGCACCGTCCACCGTGAAGGGGAGATTGAACTTTCCCCCGACACCAAACAAAAGAGTTGGCAAGAAAATCAACAGAAAGGAACTAAGACTGGCTATGTTTTCGGCGCTGGCGGCAACATCATCCAAGGAGCTGATCAAGGCAAGAGGCCATCGCATCCCGGCTGACCGCGAATTCCCCATAGTCGTTTCAGATGATGTTGAACGAATAGCCAAGACCTCCGAGGCTGAGAAAGTTCTGAAGAACCTAGGGGTTTGGGACGATGTACAGCGTGCTTCAAAGAGGAAGGCACGCGCCGGAAGGGGGAGCGTGCGAGGCCGTCCGTTGAAGCACCGCGTAAGCGCGTTAATAGTTGTAGGAAAGCGGCAAGGCGCCGAAAGGGCGTTCAGGAATCTCACAGGCGTAAGCGTCGTGGACTCGGCGAGCTTGAATGTCAACCACCTCGCACCCGGAACGCACCCCGGCCGCCTAACCATCTGGACTCAGTCAGCACTCAAACGGATGAATGAGCGAATCGGAGGAAGTTCGGTGTGACCAAACTGGCAGCTAATGAGGTCGTCAAGTACCCTCTCCTTTCTGAAGATGCTGTAACTCTTCTAGAGTCAGAGAACAAGATCACCTTCATTGTGGACCTTCGATCAGATAAGCAAGACGTCAAGAGGGCTATTCAAGAACTGTACGAAGTAAGAGTTGACCAGGTGAGAACCTTGATTACACCTGAAGGCGAGAAGAAGGCGTTCGTGAAGCTCACGCCAGAATTCAAGGCGGCAGATCTCGCCGTGCGACTAGGCATTCTCTAGGTTTCCATGTTCCTCCCAACCAAGTTCGAGGGCGGCAGGATTAATTAGAGCGACGCCAAACCAAGACGTGTTGTGTTGAAGTATGCCTCGCCAATTTTCCTACAGGGGACATACGATCGAAGAGTTGCAGCAGATGTCCATGGATGAGTTCATTCGTATGCTCCCAGCGAGGCAGAGGAGATCTCTCGTTCGGGGCTTGACTCAAGATCAGAGGGTTTTGATGGAGCAGGTTCGGAGTCTGCGCCGTATCAAGGCGAAGGATTCCAAACCTATCAAGACGCACTGCAGGGACATGGTTGTTCTGCCGGAGATGGTTGGCCTGACGTTGCTTGTTCACGCCGGGAAGGAATTCGCCTCCGTCGAAGTCAAGCCTGAGATGGTCGGCCACTATCTCGGAGAATTCGTCATCACCAACAAGAAGGTAGTTCACGGGACACCCGGCATCGGGGCCTCAAGGTCGAGCATGTATGTCCCGTTGAAGTAGGCTAGCCGCTCCGGCGTTTCGCAACAAAGAAGAACGGTGCCGCGACAATCACACCTATCAGCAGCGCCAAGACAGCGAACTGAATAGCCGGCGGACTCGGAGGGGTTGTGGCCGCCAATTGTGTCTGTTCTTCCCTGAGAGTGTCTGGAAGCGCGCCCTTCATCACCGAAGCGGATGGGGCCATCGGGGCCAAGGCTAAGCCGAGTCCTACGATGATGCCTAGCACGGCTGCCAACCAAAGCCTTGTCATCGTCAAGTCACTGGCTTATCTGCTTCTATTTGGTTAAGTCTACATTTTCGAACAACGCCAGTCCCGTCTAGAGGACTCTTTCTCTCCACATCCGCGCGCACTCATACCAAGAAACGCCTGCGCCGACTCCTCCGAATACCATGGCTGCCGGTTCGATGCCGCCCGTTTGGATCAATGTCTGACCGGCATAGGCGGCTAGGGCTGTCGTGAAGAAGATCGCATAGAACAGGTAGCGGGGTAGGATGAGCCGGCCGATCTTGAGGAACATCTTGAGTGTTCCAACTTGAACCTGCTCATGAAGCGAATATTGTCCCATTTCGTCCTTCTCGGTAACCCCGAGTTCGCGCAGTTTCTCCAGGTGGTAAAGCGCTGTGCTCGGGCTTGACAGTGACAGTGCTCTCTGGGTTTCACGAACTCCTACCGGCTTGGCACTCCTGAAAAGATACCAATAGACCCTCAAAGTCGTACCGTGGATCTCGCTTTCCCTTCCAAGAGGCGCGCCTTTCAAACTCATGTCAATCTGTGAACAGAAGATTGCCTCGAGATAGATAGAACTTACCAGAACAAAGGGGCGCAACAGTCTTCGCGCCCTAAACAACGTTTTTTAGTGTTACTGCGCACATGCACGGGCCCACGGTGAAAAACGGATGCCAAATTGGGGATACTCGCTCAAGGAATTCGACCCAGAGCGAGCTGTCAGGTGTTCAGGCAGAGAGGTCAAGATATCCCCAAAGGCAGCGACAGAGATCTGCAGGAAGCTTCGCGGCATGAGGCTGGATTCGGCCAAGGAGCTGCTTGAGGCTGTCACGAAGAAGCAGCGAGCGATAGCGTTCAGGAGGTACAAGAAGGAAGTTCCCCATAGAAGCCTGGACGAAGGATGGTATGCAGGACGCTATCCTGTCAAGGCTGCCAAGATTTTTCTGTTTCTTCTCGGAGAACTGGAATCTAATGCTGAGTACAAAGGTCTGGATGTTGATAGGTTAAGAATTGTTCACGCAGCATCGCATAGAGGGATGAAGACGCAGCGCATTATTTCGCGAGCTTATGGGAGGGCAAGCCCCTACCACAACACTCTGATCCATGTTGAGCTCGTGGGTTATGAGGTAGCAGATTAGTTTGCCCATCCACAAGTATTTCGTTAAGGAGAACGCCCGCAAGGCCGAGATTGATGAGTACTTATCGCAGGAACTGAAGCGGGCTGGTTACAGTAAAGTCGAGACTACCAAGACACCGCTCGGTACACGGGTCGTGATTTATGCAGCAAAACCCGGATTGGTCATTGGGCGGCGTGGCCAAAGCATTCGCGACCTGACTAAGGTCCTTGAAGAGCAATTCGGGGTTGAGAATCCTCAGATATCGGTTGCCACTCTGGAGGCTCCGGAACTCGATCCCAAGGTGGTCGCCGCCCAGATCGCCCAGGCCCTCCAGCGTGGAATACATTTCAGGCGCGCGGCGTACTGGGCCATTCAAAGGGTCACAGAGGCTGGGGCCTTGGGTGTTGAGATAGCCATTCGCGGCAAGTTGACGACTGACCGGGCAAGGTACGAGAAGTATCGTGCAGGGTACCTGCCCTTCGTTGGCGAGACAATCGTGAGACAGCTTCGATGCGCGGTTGTTGACACACAATTGAAGCAAGGTCTCTTCGGCATAAGCGTGAAACTCCTGCCGCCCAATGTCAGTTTCCCCGACAAACCTGTTATCAAGGAAGTTGCTGAAGCACCAGTTCTACCGAAACCTGTCTCAGAGGAAGTTGTAGAAGAGACGGCTGAAATTCAAGAGGTTGCTGAAATTGCCGATACTGAGGAAGCGTGAGATCAGACAGCTACTACCCGAGGAACGAGAGAAGAAACTAGGTGAGCTGAGAACCGAACTCGCCAAGCTGAGAACCAATGTCAAAGCCGGAGGTACCGTCGAGAATGTTGGTAGAGTCCGCGAACTGAGAAGGACTATTGCCCGCATTCTCACGATAACGCACGAAAAGACGCCACCGGAGAAAGCTGGTGCATGACCCAAATCACACCGCAGAATATTCTCCGGCATGAATTGATCGGATTGAATGTCAAGGTCGCCCGCGCGAGTCATCCGAGTCTCAAGGGCCTTCACGGCAGAATTGTTGACGAAACCAAGAACATGCTAACCCTGGTCAGCAAGGGAAGGAGAATCTTGATTCCAAAGAGCGTGGCAACCTTCAGGTTCAAGCTTGAAGACGGGACCATCGTAGAAGTTGACGGAGCGCGCCTCGTCGCTCGCCCCGAAAACAGATTGAAAACAAAGGTGAGGCGTTGGTAATGTCGGATATCGGGTTAGGTGTGAGGGCTCCGAAGAAGACCTGCGAAGACCGGAACTGCCCCTATCACGGCCAACTTTCCGTCAGACGAAAGTTCTTGGACGGGAAGGTCGTAAGCGCCAAGATGGCCAAGACGGTTACGGTTGAAAGGGATTACTTGCATTACGTGAGGAAGTACACGCGTTATGAGAAGCGTCGAAGCAAAATCATGGCGCACAGCCCCCCGTGCCTGGAGGTCCGCGAGGGAGACAGAGTCAAGGTCGCCGAGTGCAGGCCGATTAGCAAAGAGGTTGCCTTCGTAGTCGTTGAAAAATTGACCTGACAATTATGGCCTAAGATCTGTCCTCCCAACATAACCTTAATTTGCTCCAGCCACATTCAGCAGCGCCTCACGTGAAAGTACGATGCCAGTCCCCAAGACTCGTGCTGTCAGCGCAAAGGGTATGGTAGAATACAGACCGCGCATTGCACGAGGACTGCCGAACGGAAGCCGCGTGAATTGCGCTGACAATACAGGCGCGAAAGAACTGAAGGTCATCAATGTTTTCGGTTATCACAGTCGCTTGAGGCGAGTGCCAGAGGCTTGCGTCGGCGACATGATCATGGTTTCGGTCTCGAAGGGTACGCCAGACCTGAGACGGCAGATGTTCCCTGCAGTTGTTGTCCGCCAAGTCAGACTCTTCAAACGTCCTGACGGAACCAGACTCTCCTTCCAAGATAACGCAGCAGTCATCATGACACCCGAGGGTGAGCTCAAGGGGACCGAGATCCGTGGGCCCGTAGCGAAAGAAGCTGCGGAACGTTGGCCGAGGGTTGCCAACCTCGCTAGCATAATTATTTGAAAGTGAACCTGATGTCGTTGAGCACGAAGAAACCCTCGAAGCAACGTAAGAAGCTCTATCAAAGTCCAGAGCATAGGATCAGAAAGCTGATATCGGCTCCGCTTTCTGGGGAGTTGCGAACAAGTTACGGAAGACGCTCCTACCATGTCCGTAAAGGAGACACCGTGAAGATTCTTAGAGGAGACTTCTCCGGGATAGAAGGAAAAGTCACAAACGTAGACACGGAGAGACAGCGCCTATTCGTTGAGGGTGTTACCCGAGAAAAAGTTGCAGGGACATCCACAAACGTTTCCGTTCACAGCTCCAAAGTTGTCATCACCAAACTGAACCTTGACGATAAGTGGCGCGCTCAGTCCATCAAACTGTCGGAAACCAAAATTGAGGAACCGAAGGAGGCCTGAACGTGGGGCACAAGGGCGGACTAGGACATCTCAAGAGATCACCTGCTCCTTGGTTCTGGCCGATTCACCGGAAGGAAGCGACATGGGCTCCGAAGCCAAACCCCGGTGCCCATCGATCCTCCTTCAGCCTGCCATTAGAGCTCATCGTTCGTGACGAACTGGGTCTGGCCAAGACAAACAGAGAGGCCGGCAAGGTTCTGTCCCAAGGAAAGGTCAGGGTTGACGGGAGAGCAAGGCTGGACGATAGGTACCCCGTGGGCTTGATGGATATTGTGGAACTCTCCGATGCTAACCTTGCATACAGGGTTCTACCTGTTGAAAGGAAGGGGCTCTCGCTAATTCGTATCCCCAAAGACGAAGCCAAATTCAAACTTTGCAAGATCCTAAGGAAGGGCACCGCAACCAAAGGCCAAGTTCAATTCGGCCTGCATGACGGGCGGAGCTTGATCGCCGCAGCCCAAGGCGGTGAGGGTACGTACTCAACAAACGATTCCTTGAGAATCAGCATTCCAGCGCAACGCATCTTGAACCACATAAAGTTCGAGAAGGGCAATTTTGCCCTAGTCGTAGCAGGACGCAACTTGGGCAAGAGTGGCAAGATAATTGATCTGCAGCCCGGAACTGCAACCAGACCGGCCATGGTCACTATTGAAGACTCAACAGGGAGCAAGTTCGACACAAGGGTCGATTACACATTCGTCGTTGGAACAGACAAACCGGCCATCAAGCTGGAGGCCTGATCATGAGCACGGAGACAGTCACGGAAACGAAGCCCGAGAACCCCATGCGAACAATCAAACTCGCAAAGGTTACTGTGCACATCAATGTCGGCAAATCTGGAGAGATGCTGGAGAAAGCGAGGAAAGTCCTCGGCGACGTTACGGGCCAGAAGCCCTGTACCAAACAGGCCAAGAAGACTGTGAAGGATTTCGGTATCAGCGAAGGCGAGCCGATTGCCTGCCTGACGACCCTCAGAGGCGAAAGGGCAGCTGCTTTCCTGAAGCGCGGCTTCGAGGCTGTGGGAAACGTAATAAAGCAATCGAGCTTCGATGATAACGGAAATTTCGCTTTCGGCATAAAGGAGCATATCGAGATTCCAGGGACGAAATACGTTCCTGAGTTAGGCATCTTCGGAATGGATGTAATCGGAACCCTAGAGCGCCCTGGTTACAGGATCAAGCGAAGAAGGATAAGGCCAGCGCAAATCGGGAAGTCACACCGAATATCCAGAGAAGAAGCTATCAAGTTCGTAACTGAGAATTTCGGAGTCCGGCCGCGGGAGGCTTAGGTTCATGGCGAAACAGAAACAGAAGAAGGTCCGAAAATACGGCAAGGGAAGCCGGCCCTGCCGACGGTGCGGTCAATACGGCCCCGTAATACGAAAGTACGACCTATACCTCTGCCGACAATGCTTCCGTGAACTGGCCCCAAGCTTGGGCTTCAAGAAATACATGTAGAGTGCAAACCATGGTTCTAGTCGAGCAATCGCAGAGAACGATGCCTCTTCCTGAAGGAGTGCAGCTTACCATAGAAGGAAGAAAGATCAAGGCATCTGGACCGAAAGGGACGTTAGAAGAAGACTTCTCCCATCTCCCAGTACACTTCGCATTGGAAGGCGGCACACTGCGCGTATTCAGCCTGTGGGCCAGAAAACGCGAAGTTGCCCTAGTCGGCACAGCCCTGGCACATGTTCGAAACATGATTCGAGGCGTTACGTCAGGCTTCACATACAAACTCAAGATAGTTTATGCCCACTTTCCTATGACAGTGAAAGTTCAGGAAAAAGAGAAGCGGCTCACCATAGAGAATTTCACCGGAGAAAAGACACCGCGAATCGCCCGGATAGTTGGGTCAGTGAAGGTCAAAGTAGTCAGCGATGAAATACACGTCCGAGGGAACAACCTCCAGGAAGTCAGCCAGACTGCTTCAAACATTCAAGCGGCTACAAGAATAAGAGACAAAGACCAGCGAGTCTTCTTAGACGGAATCTACGTCTTCGAGAAATCCGAAGGAATGTGAGATGGCCAAATCTCATACGAAGCCTAGGTTCGTAAGGGAAGAGAGCTGGCGGTACAAACGGGTCAAAGAGTCTTGGCGAAGCCCACGAGGCAAGACGAGCCGGGTGCGGCGTAGTAAAAGGGGCTGGCCTGCCGTTGTGAAGATAGGCTACGCAAGCCCGACCAGCCGCAGACACATTCACCCATCAGGTCTCAAGGAGGTTATGGTGTGGCGCCTTGAAGACCTAGAGAAGGTCGACCCCAAAACTCAGGTTGCCAGGATCGCCCACACCGTGGGTGAAAACAAACGCGTACGGATCCTAGAACAGGCCAAGAAGGTGAGCATTAGAGTTCTGAACCCACGCCTGAAGAAAGCTGAAGTGGCTGCCGAAGCCGTTCCTACCGAGGAAGCCGCAGAAGTGAAGCAAGAAGAGACTGCAGAAGTGAAGAAGGAAGAGACTACAGTCCCACCTGAGAAGGCCGAAGAGGAGGAATAGTGAACGAGTCTAGTAAGCCAGAAGCGATTGGCCGCCGAACTACTCAAGGTCGGTGTCACTCGGGTCTGGGTTGATCCAGAAGATACCGACAGGGTTTCCTCGGCCATCACCAGAGAGGAAATTCGCAAGCTGATTCACGAGGGCAGCATCAGAAAAGTTCCCCAGGTCGGCATCAGCAGAGGAAGAAAACGCATCAGAAAGCAGGAACTCTTGGCAGGGCGACACAAGGGGATGGGTAGCGTGAAAGGGCAGAGTGGCACCAGTAAATCAAGGTGGGTCGTCCGCATCAGATCCATTCGCAGAAGACTCCGAGCTCTGCGCGACAAGCGTCTAATCACGACCCAGATCTACCGAAAGTTGTCCATGATGGCCAAAGGTGGAGCTTTCAGGAGCGCAGCACACTTGGACGAGTATATTGACACACACAAACTCGCGAGAAGGCGTTGAGATGCAAGCAGCGACTCAGAGGTCTGAGGCAGGGTGGGTTCCCAAGACCAAGGTCGGGAGAATGGTTCAAGCTGGCCAGATCGTTTCCATGGAAGACATCTTCACACAGGGATTGAAGATCAAGGAACCCGAAATAGTCGATGTTCTCCTGCCGGGCTTGAAACAGGAGGTTCTGGGAATAGGTTTCGTACAGAAGCAGACCGATGCAGGAGAGAAGTCAAGGTTCAAAGCAATTGTTGCCGTTGGAAACGGAACAGGCTTCCTGGGTGTCGCAGGAGGCAAGGCAAGACAGGTCAGAAGTGCGATTGACAAGGCAACACTCGCCGCGAAACTGAACGTGGTGCCAATACGGCGTGGATGCGGCAGCTGGGAATGTGGATGCGGCCAACCGCACTCGATACCCTTCAAGGTTAAAGGAAAATGCGGCAGCGTCGGCATCGAAATCATACCCGGTCCTAGGGGATTGGGCTTGGTCGGAGGCGAAAACCCGAAGACCATTCTCACATTGGCAGGCGTCAGAGACTGCTGGACAAGAAGCTTCGGCTCAACCAGCACGCTCGGGTCTATGGCTTTCGCCGTCTACGAAGCCCTTCGCAGCACATACCGCATCGTCACGCCGATGGACTGGGTCAGCTGAGCGCCAAGTCTAACTAAAACGCCCAGCAATTGGTAGTCACCGCAGCTGATACGCTAGCTGATGTTCAGTTCAGAGAAGACCCCAATGTCACTCTGTGCCACGGCAATCCGTCTTTCGCGACCCTCGATGAGCAGACCACAAGAGCTGTGCTAACACACGAGGCCCGTCATCTAGAAATTGGGAAAACCAATGTCAGATTATGTGAAGTTCTTTTCCGATTTTTTCGAAGGCTCCAATGGCGAAGTCTAGGTCTTCCCTTCTCAAGGCGGCGTTCATGATAGTTCTTATCCTCGCCTTGTCCCGGGCCACCATTGGGAAGACTATTGGCAGCGCAAAGACTCCTTCTTCAAAGAGCCGTGCACTGAGCTTTTTCGCAACACCACTTTCACCGACTATGATTGGAGTGATTGGTGTTGTGCTGTTTCCAACGTTGAACCCTAGATCCTTCATGGCCTTCTTGAAATATCGGGTGTGATCCCACAACCTCTGAACATGCGAGGGTTCAGTTTCCAGAATCTCAACCGCGGCTATGCAAGCGGCTGCAACACCGGGCGGATGCGAACCGCTAAGAAGCCATGTTCTTGACTTGTTGTAAGCAAAGTTGACCAAGTCTCTCGAACCGGAGATATGTCCGCCCACCACGCCGAAAGCCTTGGAGAAAGTGCCCATTTCGACGTGGACCTTGTCGCGGCCAAGCTTGAAGTGTGAAACGATGCCTCTTCCTCCCTCTCCCAGTACGCCTTCCCCGTGAGCGTCGTCGACATAGACCATCGCAGAGTGTTCTGCGCCAAGCTTTGCTATCTCATCCAGAGGCGCGATATCGCCATCCATAGAGAAAACACCATCTGTGATTATCAGAATCCGCCTATACGGGGGGTCATGCTTTTCCGCCTCATCCAAGACTCGTTGCAGATCTTGCGCGTCTGAATGCTTGTAGACGCCTCTTTCTGCATGTGACAGCCTGACGCCATCAATTATGCTCCCATGGTTCAGCTCATCGCTGATTATCAAGTCGCCCTTGCCGGCCAGTTGCGGAATCAAGCCTGAATTGGCTGCAAAACCTGTCTGGTAGACGAGCGAAGCCTCTGCATCTTTGAATTTCGCCAGTCGCCTCTCCAGTTCAACATGCAGGTCCATGTTTCCGGCTATGGGGCGGACCGAACCGGAACCTGTGCCGTGGCTCTGGATGGCCTTCATTGCCGCTTCTTTCAACTTTGGGTGATTGCTCAAGCCCAGATAGTTGTTTGAGCAAAACATTAGGACCTTTTTTCCATCAACGGTGCACCATGGAGTGCTTGGGCCCTGCAACACACGCAGTTTCCAGTCAAGCTCATTCTTTACCAGTTCATCATATTCTTCTCGCAGGAAGGCGGTTGGATTGCGCATTTTGTTAACCTCTGTTTTCAAACTTCTCGCCGGCTCGTTTAGCTCTTTCTAGCTTAGAATTCCCGCTTCATATTTCTTGGTTAGTTTGTCTATCATGTCCCTTGTCATTGATGCCAAATCAAATGTGGGTTTCCAACCCCACTCTCTGCGGGCTAGGCTGTCGTCTATTGACATGGGCCAGGAATCTGCGATCTTTTGTCGGAAATCAGGGTTGTAATCGCATTTGAATTCTGTGATGTGCTTTTTGATTTCGTCTACCAATTGTCCTGCGGAGAAGCTCATTCCGGTCAAATTGTAGCTTGTGCGACAGTTAATCCGTGATGGGTCAGCTTCCATAAGTTCTATGGTTGCTTTTATGCAATCTGGCATGTACATCATCGGTAGCACCGTGTCCTCCCTCAGAAAGCACACGTACCGCTTGTTCTTGATCGCTTCATAGAATATCTCCACAGCGTAATCTGTTGTGCCCCCTCCGGGAGGTGTCTCGCTGCTTATGATGCCAGGATAACGTACGCCTCGCACGTCCACACCGAACCGCGTGGAGTAATAGTTGCAGAGGAGTTCGCCGGCGACCTTGGTGACACCGTACATTGTGCTAGGAATCATGACCGTGTCTTGGGGCGTGTTGACCCGCGGTGCGTCTGCCCCAAAGACCGCTATGGAGCTGGGCCAGAAGACCCTGACCAGATCACGTTCTCTTGCAAGCTCGAGCACGTTGTAAAGGCCGTCCATGTTCACATGCCAAGCAGCTTGAGGGTTCTTCTCACCCGTAGCCGAAAGAACCGCGGCCAGATGGTAAATCGTGTCAATATCATGCTGTTGCAAGACCTCCGCGAGTTTCTTCTTGTCACTCGTGTCAAGAAATTCAAAGGGACCAGATTCCAAGAGCACCTCGCTCGGCGTTCTCTTATGCCCAGCCGCAACAACACTGCTGTTATCGTATTTCTTTCGAAGCTCTAGTGTTAGTTCAGAACCGATCTGCCCGGTCGCCCCGGTCACAAGAATTTTCTTCATCACTTTGCTCGACAGTAAGCACCCCGTTTCGCTGTGAAAGCAGGCGTGTCTGAATCTCAAGATATAAGATGTTTCGCCCGATATCTTTGGCGGCATTGTCTTGGCAGGGGTCAAAATGTCAGGCGATCTTCAGTACTCTGAACGAACGCCAAAGTGTTCTGAGAACTGCATGGGAGCTCGCGGTGACAGACAGGAATAGTCGCTGCGGGAAACGTTTATTTTGGGCACTCCCGAACCTCAAAGCTTCGCATGCTTGAACAGGCCAAGCTTGTGAAGGCATCATTGAGTTGGCTACTAGATTCAGGAAAGTACGGCATCAGAGGGGTTCGAGGACCCATGGCTGGGGGACCTCCGGACAGCACCGAGGAAGTGGTATGCGCGGAGGTTTCGGCCAAGCAGGAAAGTTCAGGCACAAGAAAAGCAGCGTCATAAGGAATAAGGAACTCATCGGAAAGAAAGGTTTCACGTCGATCGCACAGAAGAGCCGTGAAGGCGGGACACTGAACGTCAGCCAGCTTTCAGAGATGGTTGACAAGCTTGTCGTTGAGAAAAAGGCCCAGTTAGAGAATGAGAAGGTCGTTGTGGATCTGGGCCAGCTGGGTTTCAAGAAGCTTCTAGGTGTGGGTTCGCTCTCTCGACCGGTTAGAGTGAAGGTCGATCACTGTTCTGAGAGTGCCCTGAAGAAGATTCAAGAGGCTGGTGGCGAAGCAATACTCAGCAGTCCAGCTAAGTGACATTGAATGGTCCGGTTTATCGAGCTTTTCAAACCACTCGCAAGATTCTTTCCGGACATCAAGGCTCCTGACAGGAAGGTTGCCTTCAACGAGAAAGTATTCTGGACTGCAATCGCCCTAATCATCTACTTCGTAATGTCCCAGGTGCCCCTCTACGGAGTGGGACAGGCAGGTGTAAGCGACCCTCTGGGCTCGCTCAGAGTGATCTTTGCCTCAAACAGGGGCACCCTAATGGAACTAGGCATTGGGCCAATCGTCACGGCAGGTTTGATCTTGCAAGTCCTTGCCGGCTCGAAGATGGTAAACATCGATATGAGCAACCCCGAGGATCGGTCAATGTTCACTAGCGCCAGCAAGATCCTCTCCGTGGTGATGACGATCTTCGAGGCTTCGGCTTACATCATCGGGGGCACTTATGGGGCGCTTGCCATATCGACAGAGATCGTGATAATGCTGCAGCTCGTAGCTGCGGGTATCGTCGTGCTGCTCCTCGACGAGCTCCTCCAGAAGGGCTGGGGATTGGGAAGTGGCATCAGCCTGTTCATCGCGGCGGGAGTGGCGCAGTCGATTTGGTGGGATTCAGTTGCCCCGATGGGCCCGATGTCAGACGGGAAATACCTCGGCGCCGTTGTAGCTTTCGGCCAGGCGCTAGCAAGCAGACAAGATATTCTTGGTGTGTTCCGCCGCGAGCAAGGACTGCCGGATATGGTCGCATTCCTGACAACGCTGGGGGTATTCATCATCATAATCTACTTCAACGGTATGCGGGTGGAGATCCCGGTCTCATACGCCAGGTACCGCGGGTTCAGAGGAAAGTTCCCCATAAAGCTCTTCTATGTCTCAAACATTCCAGTAATCTTCGCTGCTGCACTCTTCGGCAACATCTACTTCATAACGCAGATTATTTGGCAGAGGTACAACAGCACGAACTCAAGCTTCTGGTTTAACCTACTGGGCACATTCACGACTCAACAAAACCAGTACCAACCTTCAGGTGGCTTGGTCTATTACGTTGTCCCGCCTAGGACACTCTCGCTGGCAATGCAGGATCCGGTTAGGGCACTCGTGTACGCTGGGCTCCTCATTATCGCATGTGTGTTCTTCGCTGCGACGTGGGTGGAGGTTGGAGGCATGGATGCGAACACGGTCGCCAAACAGTTGCTCGACTCGGGAATGCAGATCGAGGGTTTCAGGAGGTCAGCGGTCCCGATCAGACAGGTGCTTCAGCGATACATACCCACTGTTACAATTCTTGGCGGAATCCTAATCGGCCTGATTGCTGCTAGCGCCGATTTCTTGGGAGCGTTCGGTTCAGGCACGGGAATACTGCTAACGGTAGGAATAATCGAGCAGTACTATCAGATCTTTGTGAAGGAGCGGATCACGGAGCTTTATCCTGCGGCCAAGGCGTTCATAGGTGAGTAGCCCTGCCGCGAACGGTTATCGTAACTGGCATAGCTGGGGTGGGGAAAACAACTGTTCTGAGTGAGCTGGCGGATCTGGCAAGAGAGAACAAATACAATCTAACCGTGATGAACTTCGGAACGATAATGAAAGAGATAATGCTGGAGCTCGGTAAGGAGTTGCACCGCGACGAGATGAGGAAGCTAACGATTGAAGAGCAGAGGAAATTTCAGGAGCTCGCGGCCAGCGAGATAACGCATCGGGCAGGACACGGTGTTGCAGTTATCGACACCCACATGTTTGTGAAGACCCCATCAGGTATGTGGGCAGGCCTTCCTGAAAAGGTTCTGGAGAAGCTGGACCCCCAGCTCCTCGTCCTAGTCGAAGCGAATACGGAGCAAATAGCGACTAGACGTGCAGGCGACTCTAGCAGGCGCCGAGATCAGTCTCTGGCCGATGAGATAGCATTTGACCTTGGGTGGTCACGGGCGACTGCGGCCGCATCAGCGGTCGCAACAGGCGCACCTGTTAAGGTCATAAGAAATGATGCTGGAAGGCAGAAAGAAGCCGCACAGGAGCTCTTTCAAACGATTCGCGGCGTAATGGAGAACCAGACTTGAGTTTCATAGATGACATTGTAGCGTGGTTTGTGCTCGCGCTGACCCCGTACAGCAAGATACCTGAATCGACAGTTTTCACAATCGCGGTCGCGATAGCGCTGGGACTGACTTCATCGACTGCAGCTAGGCTGCTCGTGGATTACGATATGGTGCGGAATGCGATGCGTGAGGCTCAGACTTGGAGGAAGGATCTGGACAGGGCCAAGAAGGCCAATGATGACAAAGCTGTCTCAAAACTCATGAAGAAGCAGGAGGCTATCACGAAGCTTCAAGCCAGGGCAAGCATGGAGCAATTCAAAGTCACAGCGGTGACTTTCGTGCCGTTTCTGCTGCTATGGTACTTGTTGAGCGCGGTGTTTGGCGGGCACATCGTGGCGATTTCCCCCTTCCCGCT
>Ga0129297_10000420_pt1 | contig 20221 bp, 19 predicted proteins | sample I18A1metaG_FD_94708 | JGI IMG/M metagenome (GOLD analysis project Ga0129297, IMG submission 94708) | Lake sediment bacterial and archeal communities from Gulf of Boni, Indonesia to study Microbial Dark Matter (Phase II) - ​I18A1 metaG | ecosystem: Environmental > Aquatic > Freshwater > Lake >... | reverse complement strand
TTCGGTGAGCGAGCGATTCGTCTGAAGTAGCTTGTTCTCGCTTTTCGAGTAGATGATGAGACCACCTTGCATTAACGCTGCCAAGACATGGTTCACGGAACAACGACTCATTCTCGCGTAGGTCGCTATGATTTCCGAGAGCCCCTGTGGCAGGCGAAGTGTGACCACCTCACTTCCCCCTAGGCTGCTGGAAGCGTATAGCCGTCGGACCGGCTCTCCTAGGAATGAGCCTAACTCGCTTATCATCCTGCGTAGAAGGATGCGCTTCCTGTAACGTGCCTCGAACTCTGCCTGGTTCAGCCCTAGGAATGAGAAAGCCGCGCCTAAGCAGATCAGTGTCCGCGCCAAATCGGCGAGCTCCCATCCCTCACGCGCCGCCAGGCGCTTGCAGACGGCCAGGGCTATCCGGGAAACACGCACGGAACAGCGCCAATACGCCTTGTGTTCAGTCTCCAAACTGAAAGCGGCCCCTTGTTCGCTCAGAAGTGTGCTCTAGAGCGCACATCTCAGAACGCACGACAACACGGTATCACAATGGTTCTCCTGGCTGGAGATCTCTCCTCGCTCAAGGAATGCGTCTTTGCGTCTAACTCGCTGAGTGAGGGATCAGCTGCACCAATGCCTCGTCAGTTGTCCGCTATGCGACCCCAGACTGGTCACGTTTCAATCTTGCCGGAAGACCTGCAATCCCTAGCCCCGAGCGATTAGAACGCCCTCGACTACCTTTCTCTCATGAATCGTCCAATCGGACACTTCTGAGGCGGGCAGAGGCGGGCACTTTGCATAATCTCACAACGGAACGGGTAGGCGTGAGGACGCCTCATATGATAACTGATTTGATATTGTAGTTCGCGTTCGGGTAGTGGTCTTTCGCTCCGCATGTTCAGTTCTTCAAGCTCTCCGGGTGTTATCGCGAAGTTGAGTCTGCGAATACCGGTCAGCACGGCGAAGAGCACTCTGTTCCTGTGCCCTTCGAGGCGCGTGCTGAATCCTTCCTTCAACAATGTTTGAACGCAGGGTGGGTTCCTTGCTGATCTGCTGAAGGCTTTGTGGAGTCTGCGGGTTAGGACCTTCAGGCCTCGCCGGTTGGGTTTTCCGCGCTGGAGCCACTTTGCGACATAGTCGAGAAGCTTGGAGGCTTCCATAGGCCTGGCTTTTGGCTTGAGCCAGTCCCAATCGACATCCACATTCTGGACAGGTTTGGTGGCTTCAAGGTTGAATTGTTCGATGGCGTCAGGTGCTAGAGGAAGACTGACAAGTCCGGACTTGTGGTGGAGGCTGTAGGCAATACGGATGAGATGCCTCGGCGTATATATTGCAGCATCTATTTCGACGCCTCTCCTATCGTTCGGCCTCAACGAGGCAACGATGAATCTGGCAACCTGTAACGGAACGATTGGGTAGGCCCCCAGAAACTCGGACCGACTTGCAAAACAGTCGAAAGCCTCTCCATCCATGAGCACGTGGAATCCTCGTCGCCCACTGAACTTGACCCGAACAGAATGAACATCATAGTTGCGCAGTAGCCCCAGAATCGCCTTGGTGCAACGCTTGGCTTCTCCGAGCCCAAGAGAGCTGTCGACATCAAGAACGAAATCCCAGCCCACCCGGAGCGATTCAACTTTCTCGGTCGCGAGCAGGAGCGGGTTGCTGAAGGATTCAATGGATGCGTAAACAGAGCAAATCCCTCCCGTCGGCATGAGGTTGAGAAGGTCCGAGTCGCCTTTCGCTGCGCGTGGGCGTGGGGAGACATAGTTCTCGGCGCTGACCCAGACCTCCCTGTTCACTAGCTGAGCAAGCAGGGCTTGTAGAACGTCATCGCGTTTGTACCATTCCAACTCATTTTGGGTCTTTACAGATGACATGGATGACATTCGTGACAAGGAATCATCAATCCAAGATGAATGCGTGGGCTGACCACTTCCCGTGAGGGCATCTGCCTGATGTTTTGCTGTCACGAATGTCACCGGTGTCATCTCGGATGTCCAATTCTGGGCCGTTTCACAGTCTGGTCGGCCTGATGCGTCCCGGAATGGGCTCGTAGACGTGAGACTCGCGCTTCAGGAACTCGACTAGTCTTTCGGGATCAGAGATTCCATTTGTGCGGATTCTCTCGATGAACTCCGTGCGGGGCGGATTGTCGCCATTCGACTTGTCGATCATCTCGCGAAGAATGCCTAACGCAACCGTTGTCTGCTCGGCGAGACCAGTAGAGCCAGGGCCCTCAGAGGCTCTACCCATGAGGACGTGCTTTGCCACTGCTGCTCCTTTTCTTGTTAGGTTGTATCCGTCTGGTCGGCGGTTCACAAGGTCCCGACCCTTCATCTCACTCATGACGTTGCGAAGACTACCGTAGTCGCAACTGATGCGTTCTGCCAAGTCGCGTCCCTGCCAAGCCCTGGAGCTTAGTTCACGTAGAGCGTGTGCTGCAACTTCTTTTCCTGAAATCCAGGCCGTGTGCTCTTCTAGCTCCTCTTGTGAGAGCGGCTTTGTTCCTGTGAACTCCACATAATCGTCTAGCCCCCACCGTTGCAGTAGTTCTAGGCATAGTCGTTCGGTCATCTCGACATGTTTCTCGGTGACTGTGACAACATCGTCGCCGACTGTGGAGAAGGTCGCTATTGCGAATGCGATGCTCACGCGTAGAATGGACCATAGTGACGCGTTGTGAACGAGCGGGATTTCACCAACCCGATACTTGCTCAAGGTTGATGTCAGGCAATGCTTCGCGCGTTCGAGCGTCTGCGGCCGCAACTGCACGTGATCAATTCTTCGGCTCCAAGCCCACATAGCGAGCTTACGCAATGTCTCAACTGGCATACCAGGCGCGGTGCGAGGTTCAAGCCGGGTGATTTCCTCGATCGGGACCTCATCGGCATCGAAGGGAACGAACAGGTCCCATCTCGTCAGGTCGACGGGGTCTAGGAAGCAACGAATCGAAGTCAGCGCTTGACAGGGAAACACGAACTCTTTCAGGTCTTTTTGCGGGTTCGCATCGGCAAGGATGCGGACCCTCACCCACGCCTCGCCTGTAACCTTCTTCTGGACGGTGATCTTCTGCTGTACGAGTGCTTCTCGAAACTCAGCCAACTGCTCTCGAGGAACCCCATGCAAAGCCTCGATGAGAGCGAGCCCGAGGTCTGCTTGTGGAAGAAGACCCCAAACCAAGATGTTTGACTCGGTATCCACGAAGTATAGGAGGCCCGCGCGGCTTGCGGCTTCTCCAATTCCATGCTCTCCAAGCGCGGCATGGTCATGCCACCAACGGATGATTGTCCCTTTCCCGCATCGCTTGTCCCCGCATAGGAGAGAGCGTACGCAGCCTGGGACAGGCATCTCGCTGCCGGCGACCTTGAACCAGTTGACGCTCAACGCTGTCAGTAGGCTCACAAGCTTCGCTGTCGCTCGTCCCCGGATTGTTGGAGCGATTGTGTTGTCTGCCAAGGTCAGTAGTCCTTCATAGTCGAGGCTCTGAAGGCTCCGAAGCTCGTTGGTCTCACTGTCAGTCAGCTTGACGTTGTCGATAGAAGAGCCCAAGGCAGCGGCATGCGTGACCAATAGAACTAAGTCATGTGAACTTGGATCAATCAATACCTCACCATCGATGAGCAGCTTCTTCTCCGCAGAAACACCGCTGAGGGAATATGCTCTGTAGTCGCGTGCCACCAGGGTTTTCTCCACAGTCTCCTCGAAACCGACCAAGTCGCGAATCTTCAGCACACGGTAGTCTGTAGCTTGGGCCGGTTGAAGGCTCCACTTGTGCCTGTGATTGCCGTTAGCTCCTGGCAAGAGCCTTCGTGCAATTGACTCAACTTCAGACGGCTTGGTCAGGATGGCCATGAGCACATTGCGCAGGTCCCCTGAAAGCAAGTCAATTTCCACAGATTCCTGGCAAGACGAGCAGGCTGCTGCAAACTTCGTGTGAAGTGCCTTTTGCTGGCTCTCACCGACGACGTTCACTCTAAGCAGAACGCTCTGAGACAGATCTTGCGCAGACATTCTGCGAAGCAAGATCAATGATCTTGGTTCCATTGGCAGTTTGCAGGTCTTACAGAGATTGTTCTCCGCTTGGGCTTCTGGCTCTGAGTATCCACCGCATTCTGGGCAATAGATGACTTCTCTGGTCCTCATGTGTCTGGCCCCCGTGAGAGAACCTGAGGCTTAGAGGGATTGACGCTCCCGCATTGGCGGCATTGGTCACAGTTGTCTTCGTTTGCCTCGCGACGAGCCTCCTCAGCCAACTCAGCCAGGAGTTTGACCCACCTGGGCAGTGGGTCTTGCGTACTGATGCCGTTCCGTAGGGTAGTCTCATGCCCTTGACAAGCGACGCTAGCTCGCCGTTCGTGTTGCGAGCTGACAACGCAATTCGTCGCCATTCTGTCAGAGCCTCAGGGCGGTGTGCCGAATCTTGCCAGCAGGCTCGCGCGGAGTCATCCTTCGATGCCTCCGCAGAGCCAGATGCATTAGTCGTGGGGGTGAGAGAGGCGTCTTCTAGTTCTGGAGCCAAGCCGGGCGTTCGAGAATGCGCAGTGCGTCAGGCTATCGGTTTCTGATCCGCTCTCTCCAGAGTCTCAGTTCAAGCTCAGTTCTTGACTTGTCAGCGAGAACCTGGACGGCCAGCTGAGCGTAGTCCTTGGCGGTCGTATTTGTGACGAGGAAGCGTTTCTTGGCTTCTCTGTAGATAATGTCTCTGGTTCTCTTAGACAGCGGATCAAGCTCCCCAAAGCATGCCCATGCAACAAGCTCGATGATATCGTCTTTCCTTCTTTCAGCGGCATTCGGCAAATAACCTCACCATTGGTCGATGGAGATCGAGGGGCTTGGCGGGAAATATAGAGAAGTCCGCGGTGATGCTGGCTTGTTCCTCAATCATAACACCCACTATGTGCCCAATTTTCATCCATTCCTGCTCGACGATTCCGCCCTCAGATTTCTTATGGCGTGCATCTCGTTCCCCCGCTTGCTCCCAACGCCGGCAAAAGGCGGCCTCAGAGCCTCGATGAATCAAAAAGAGGCTAGAATCTTCCGCAAGACGACCAAAGCGGCACAGTAGCGTGTGCTTCGCCCTTTGGCCGCTCAGGTGGCAACGGCCGTGATCAAGAAGAGGGGATAAGTATGAAGGGATTGGCGAAACTGGACAGCTTGCTACGCCACTCATTGCCTTCTCTGATATGTTCCAGCTGAGGCTCAGCGTCCTCTGACGTTGGGGAAGAGATCGGCCGTGGCTGTAGAGGAGCCACTGCTCCCCCGAGAACTCGGACAGCCATCTTGAAAGAGGTGTTTGAACTCCTCAGGCGTGTACCTAGTCACGTAGACCGTTCCGCCATATCCTATCCTGCTAAGAATGCTCTGAAGAAAGCGACATTTGCAAAGATGTTTCCAAGGACCTTGGCTTTCTTTTCCTCATGCTGATTCTTGGCCTTCGGCAGGACCCCTTCGAATATCTGGTCTGCCTCGGATGTGCGCCCTACCTTCTGATCGAAGAATCCATCATCTTTCGGCTTGAACCAAGCATCAAGGTTTGACTTGATCCTGGCAAGCGCAAATGCAACAGTAGCACCGACTCGAATCCTCTTTCTGATAAGAATCTATCCGCAACATCAGATAGTACTCTCATCGCGCCTTTCGAGATTATGATCCCCGATGCTGCTCCAATCGCCGCGCCCCCGGGTTCGCCTAGTAATGAACCTATGGCGCTCCCCGTTCCAGCGCCGGCGAGTTCGCCACCTGTGGAAACTAGTGAGTCAACCATTGCTTTGCGAGAGGATGGCTGCTTGCCGGTTCTCACTGCTCTCATCACACGAAGGTGTGATCTCCCAACCCGTGAAGGTCTTGTCGAGCCCAACTGCTGTTCATTTGAATTTCGAAGACGCGCAGCATCAAATGGCCGACAGGAACATGTAGTGGAGCTCATGGTCTGCAAAGCACTATCTGTCCTTTGTGTCACCGAAGTGCCGGTGGCAGGTAGCCGATCGCCAAAAGGAAGTAGTAGAGGGCACCAAGCGCCAAAATCACTGTCGTGTACAACCGTGTGTATCTATCATAGATGCCGTGGCCTCGCCTAATCGCGGTTAGAACCTTCTTGAATCTCGGCAGATTCTCAGGAGTTGGGTCTTCGCCGCACCTTAGGCCCTCTTGTTCTAGCTCTCGCTTAGGGACTTCATGCAATCGCGCAGAAAGATAGCTGCGTACTAGATGCATGCCCCCCTTGTGTTCTAGCGCGATCAACCTATCATACATCTCTACGACCAGAGCGTCCTGTCGTTTCCGAATGGCTTGCCACCAGGCAAGAGCACCCCAACCAGCGACGGCGCCCAAGAACCAGAAAACGTGAGCTGTAATGAATACAAACACGGGAGCGTAAAGAGCAAAAGGGACAAAGACAACACCCCAGCTAACTGACCGGTCAACTAGCATCTCGCGTCGATGCAGGATCTGTGCATATTCCGATCGTTCCTCTTCGCTCAAGGCCATGGGTTGCATTGACATTAGTTTTCTAGCAGAGCGTGCGATCAAAAATGATTTAGGACTTTCGTTCAGAACAACCGTCGAGTCGGAAAGCCGGAACGGTGAAAATGATGGCTAGATCGAGAGTTCAGCTGCGCGTACTTGGGCGACCCTCTCAGTTGATGAGTGCTACCGTTCACGGGCGATTGGCTACTTGCCCACGACACTTCGATGACAGTCTCAGAGTCTCGGTGCATCTTAAGAAGTCCTTAGCCTCGTCGTCTCTTTCGAGCCATCCAAAGCGCCAGCCCGACAATGGCTGATGATCCAATGAGCGCGACCACGTACAGCCCATGTCTCGAGTTTGGAGAAATTGCTTGTTCGGGAGTTGTCCTGACCGGTATTGTCATGACTGTTCCTGTATTAAGAGGGGGTTCAGGTCTTTCAGCCCGCATGGCCAAGTCACTTGCTTGGCGAGCAAGAGTCAAGGCGTCGAGTATCGCTCCGAATAGAAGTCATCCCTGGCTTCCAGCAGTTTTCCTGGAGCCTCGTGCAGACCAACCATTCTTGGCTGCTTCTCAGCAAGCCTGATGGCTTCAGCTGCATCATAGATAGCTTTGGGAACAGGGATACCGTCGTAGGTTAGCTGCTGATTCTTGTGAGCAGTGCTCCAATAGGCTGTGGCATTCAAGTACTGGTAGCCAAACTCCAAGGATGGCTCAATTATTGTGCCCTCGTCACTATCACCCACGGCACGCGGCACTTCACGGCTGCGTCCCAAGTCGCATTGTAGAGGCGCCCTCCTGCTCGACCCATTGTCCGAGGTTTTGTGTCCCAGCCCCATACACCCGTATCGTTGAAACCTGGCCAGACACTCACTGCCACAATCCTGTTGGAAGCAGCTTCTCTCCTGAGGTAGCCGCATGTCTCAGAGATCCAACCTTGCGGTGTGTAGCCCCTCTCCACAAGGTTCGGGTCTACCCAGAAGTATGGTCCGTCAAGTGCTGAAAAGTAGCTTGCGTCGCCTGTAGTACCGACATATATCGCGTCATGACCTTGCATTCTGACACCCGACAGGACGGTCTGCCATTCCTGAGGAGTTAGATACTGGATACCCCAAAGGAAGATGACCGGTCTACCTAATATCCTCAGATAGCTCGCGCTCTTCGCGTAGTGTGTGAGTATGTAGACAAGGTCCTCCCCAACCGCTTCAAGGGCTTCAGTTCTCGTCTTGTGAGGTGTCGCGTTGAACGCCTCACCGCGAAGGTTCCGAAATGTATGATAACCTCATAGCTCAGCGCGAACGTGAAACCTATTCTTTGGGAAACTCCAACAACCTTCTCCGTCACGACATCCATGTACTTGAAATCAGCCCAATCCTGCCAACCATACCAGTCCAAGATGAAAGCATCAATCCCGCTTGCAGTCGCCAGTTGAATATGGTACTCGAGAACATCTTGGCTGCTGGAGTCATACGGTCCGATCAAAGGATAGTAGACAGATGCAACATCTCGGCGTCCGTCAGGAAGGATCACATTTGGGTCGTGTGTGACTCCTATCTGCCATCCCCAGTGATTCCAACCGTGTGCCCAACTCCACCTCCCAGCGCTTCCGTTAGCCTCAAGCCAAGGCTCGTAGTACGCGAGGACCATTTTCGGAACGTCGTAGGAGAAGATTGATGTGTTAAGTGGAGTGCCTACCACGACATTCACAGTTGCGATTGTCACAATGAGTAGGACGGTTGCTGCCACTTGCGTGCCTGCCTTTCTCAATCGCAACCCGAACCGCGAGACGCGCGTTAGGACACCAAGAACGCGTCCGACCAGCATCTCTCTGGTGGCATATCTCCCAGATCCTGTACCTTTTCCTAAGCCCTCTTGCGTCTCATGTATCTCATGAAGACGAACGCGAGGCTAACTGCGACTCCGGTCGCCGCAAGAACCAAGAAGGGTTGCATGTTCCTTCTCAGCTGCTCATCCCGTAGCTGTTCGTCGTGCCTAGCTTCGGCCTGCAGCGCTTGTTCTGCTAGCTCTCTTGAACGTTCGGCATGAAGCCTTGCAACATCCAGTTCCCACTTGTTTAGGCTCCCGCGGGCCAGTTCGTACGCTCTCGTCGCTTGTTCAGCAAGATACTTTGCCTCTGAGCTTTGGAGGTTCGAAGCATTCAGCTTCATCAGGGCATTCGAAGCCGAAGCGACAACGGTCAAGGCTTCAGTGTATTCAGGCGTCTTCTCGCGCACGAGCGTCATGGTAAGTCTCGTGACTTGCGCTTCTGAGACGTGAAGAACAAAAGGCTCGTAACCTTTCACGACGACCGTGTAATTGCCCGCAAAGCCTCGAAAAGTGAACGTTCCGTTGCCGTCGGTGGATGTCGCGCTTGAGGTGGTGAAATTCGCAAGCAACTCTCTATAGACGTGGTAGGACTGTTTCGGAATTCCCACATAGGTAATCAAACCCATGTGAGCAAACATCCAATGGGTTCCAGAATGTCCGCCCACCTCCACCTCCTTCTCATCATAGTAGCTCCAAAGAGTGCATCCCAGTGTGTTTGGGCTTCCGAAACCGAACGTTAGGACGTATCTGTACCACTGTGCTTGCACCTGTTCATTGAACTCCTTCCACGCCCAGTCTCCGGGCCATTCAATTGGATGTGCTAGCTGCTCTGACGGGTAACCGATCTCTTGAATTTAGACCGATTTCCCAATCGATTGCGCATCTCTGAGATATCCATAGAGCCAAGCCGGACGGTTCACGAAAGGATAGAACTGAATGGAGAAAGCATCGAAATCTATCCCCCTCCGAACAGCCTCCTTCGCAAAAGTTCTCGGATCCAAGCTGTTGATCCAATCGTCCTTCTCGTAGGGACTATTCGGAGGACTCCCTGCCAGAATTATCATGGCATCGGGGTTGGCTCTCCTTATCGCTGCTGCCGTTGTATTCGCTATCTCGAACGCCTGATTGATGGTCCATAGAGGCTTGGTCAGCCCCCGCACGCCCATGACGTATGCTGGACGGTTAAGTTCGTTTTGTGTGACCCAGTATCGTATCCTATCCCGGTAATGCTCGACCACGTGATAGACAAAATCATAGAGATGATGCCTGTAATTCTCGAAAACCTGAGGCTCAGCTATACCGTAGAAGTCAACGAAGTCAGGTGGCTCGACACCGGCCCATGCCTGAGGAGTGAGATCGAAAAACTGGGCCACAAACTGAGTACCGCTGTGCTCCTTTTCCAAGTAGTCTAGCCAAGAGTCAGGCCGTCGAAAGTCGAATACTCCAGGTCCAAGGATGGATTCTCGCCAACTAAGCCCGATGTGAACCCACCCACCATTGGCCGAAGACCAGAGACCTACGGTACCAGTTTGCTCCGCGACAACTAGAGCGCTCTCGAACGAGCCGAAAATGAAATCGTGTGTAGTCTCGGCATAAGTAACGTCAGCCTGCTTGACAGGTTGGCCCGTATAGTGATCGACTAGTCGTATCTCAGCTGTCCCTTTCCTGTTCTTCTCGATAGATTCCAGCGCAGCCTTGAGAAGTTCGTCTTCCCTGCTTGTGTCCACCTGACTCGCCGCAAAGAGCAAGAAGGAAACTTGGAGGAGGAACGAGAGTACGAGAAGGAGACCTGCAATCCTTTTCAAACTCAACAAAGGCCTCTTGACAAGCTTGATCACTGCCCTGAATACTCTCTAACCCCCTCCTTCGTAGGCACGACATTGAGAGGCCACCCGTCACTAGGCTCGATGCAGAAAACATCCCTCACCACATCTAGATAGTCGAAGCCATGCTCGACCATAGGCTCTAATGTGGAGGACTCATGAATCTCGTTCCATCCATCGATGAGACAAACGTTGGTTCGCGACTTTTCGATGAATGGGACCGATTCCTTGCACATCTTCTTGAATAGCTCTGGGGTCCGTCCTGTCCTCTCCACGAGCCAGTCATCTTCTTTGGCGTCGTACGTGGCCCTATTGCTGAAACCCGCGCACAGCGGCGTTACGAAGCCTACTCCGCAGTCTCTTGTCAACTCATACCAATACCGCCACTCTTCATAGTACCCGGAGACCAAACTGCTGTACGGCGCAACCAAGGTCCATACATCTCTGCCATCTCGTTTCCCTTTGTGCATTGAGGATCCAGCCCAGTTCCAGTTGTAGGCTGTGACAGCGTCAAACGCTCGAACAATGTCCTCGTCGACCCTTCGATCATGCGGGTATGGATCACATCCTATGTCTCCGACTAGGAAGATATCCTGATCATGAATTCTTTCCACTAGATCAAGGAACTTGTCTAAACTGTGGACAATCGCATACTTGCGAATTCTGAAAAGCATGTAGAAGTACTTCTTGCCGACTCTGAGATACGATGGGTAGTCCATGTAGTTCTCCCTGACATAGTCTTTGCCCATCTCAGTGGTTTCGTTGACGTAATCGTAACCCTGGAAGCCGGGGTAGTCCCAAGTAGGATCGGTTATGTGCATAATTGCGAAGTTCATCCTATCACCGTAATTGGCTCTCAGAAAACCATCTTCGAATTTGTGGTTCCAAGCACCTGAAGGATTTGTGGAGAAAGGCATCCAAGCGATCAGGAAGGCGTTCACGCCATGTTCCAGAGCCCACTTGATGTGCCAGTCAACTGTCTCGGGGTTGCCAGAATCGTAGGTTCCAGCTTCGTCGATGGGGTACCGTTGACCGAGTATTGGATGAAGTTCAGTTCCTATCGTCAATGTCTCGCTCTTGGGATAGGCTCGTCCTGAGTACGACGGGGGCCACTTGGCACCCCAACTCGGCAAATATACGGCCATAGTCGCTAGGTCATCTCTAGGCTTAACAGGCTTGGGTTCAGGTATCCTCGGATTGGGATCGTGCTCGTCTAGAATTCCATCCCGATCAGAATCCGTTTCAGGTTTGAGTCTGAGGTAATATGTCTCGTCTCTAGCGTATATCTGAGCTGAGTCAACTTTTCTCCCTGCCAAGTATGCGTCCATTCTTCTCGCTTTGCTCTCAATCTCATTGAAAGACACGTCTTCCCAGTAGGAGTGCTCTGGATAAGAGGAAGCCTTCAGCTTTGCGAACCTAGCATTTTCAGGCGTAGGTGAAACTCTGTACTCTCTGTCAACAGTCGACCAGATGTTGCCCGAAGAAATGACGTTCGAATTCTCATCAAGGAACTCAAGAGATTCCAGAACAGCATCATACCGATCCTTTCTGGGCTCAGGAAAAACAAGCCTCAGGCCCTTGAAGACTTGTTCTGAGGTCAGCGTGCTCGTTGTCTGCGGAGCGGTCACGGTGGTTTTCTCCGTGACCGTCTGCCTAGCTTCCAACGCTTCCTTGAGGAGCACGCTTAGGGGACCTTTGAGACCAAGATCAGCCACAACGTAGGCTCCGAGTGCTCCTAGTGCGCCAACGAACACACGCCGCGGAATTCTCCGAGACTTCTCACTAGGCCTCATAAAGCTCCACGTTCCTCAATCTTGCTCTGGTTATGCTAGCGAGGTTCTCTATGACAAGGTACCACATGTTCAGATATGACTTCTCGTAGAACCCTCTCTCCCACCCACCACACTCGTCCAAGCCAAAACCTGTCAGGAAGAAGTCATTGACATGCATGGAATAGTGTCTCCACTGACCTACCGGGATCTGATCAGCATGATACGTGATAACGCCAACATCTTTGGTTTCGCAGCCCCAAGCAATATTCCTCCTGTAGACATCGTATTCGCTGAAGATCGAATCCGGAAACAGGTACTGCGACGAATACGTAGACCCATCTATCTTCTTGCAGTCGAAAGCGATTGCCACTCGACTGTAACTGTTGGTCTTCCCAGGCAGTCTTTCGTCTTGTACAACCATGACATCAGCCTCAAGTCGAAGAGGGTGGTCCTTGAGGTAGAGTCCTGACTTCGGTAGGTCAGGATGGCTCCATGCTCCTTGTGCCAAGACCACGTGGTCGAAAGTGCGATCATCGGGATTCTCCATCCATATTTCTCCATACTCTCCTCTCTTGATCTCGTATCCCCATTTACTTGACGGAGGCGGTGGCGGAAACTCCCTGTGAAGAGCCGCCCAATGATCCAGGCCTTGCGAGAAGTCGCTGTTTTCGTTCAGGCAGAAGAGAGAGAGAACTGTCTGCGACTTTTGCCCAGATTCATCGGTAGCACTCCAAGCCACTATGTGGCACCGGTACCGGTTTTCGTGCTCCTCAGACCAGCTACCACCCGTCCCCTACATGCTTCTTCAACTGCAAAGGAATGACTAAGAGAAGCAGCGAGGCCGCAAGAAGGATCCTGCGACTCATTCGAAGCTTAGCACCTATCCGGTCAAGCTATCTCTTAGAATATTGAGATAGTCAAAGCCGTATTCTTGGCTTGGTTCTATGCAGGTATACTCACCCCATTCGTTGAAGCTGGTTATCGTAAGCATCCTTCCTTCGTCCAGATACTTTAGAGCGGTTTCAAGACGTCTCCTGAATCCGTCTATGCTCCTTTCGAAGGGAAGGTTTGGTGACGGAACCCTAAGCCTGCGGTCGTCGTAACCTGGAAAAGCATTTGGGACGAACCGTACGCCTAGCCGCGCACATGCTTTCGCCCAGTCCTTGAAGACCTTGTCAACTTTCTTTTCGAAGTCTCGATAAATGATGTCCTTGACGGACGTGTGCATAGAGTAACACGTAACTCCATCGAAAAGCTTCAATCGTTTCTCGATAGAACTGGCGTCGGGGTCTATGCCCCAGTACATCTCATCCCCTAGAATGAATATCTCCATTCCGTACTTGTCGCGCAAGCTTTGGCGTAGATCGCGTAGCACTGTTGAGACATCGCCCGAATAGAACCTTGACGAGTAGAGGAAGATGACAGGGGACCCTTCGATGCGCAGATATCGCTCGCGGCCCAAGAACTTGTCGCATAGGTAGTCAATGTCGTTCGACAGGATTTTGCGATTATGGGGATTGTTAACGTCTATTCTTGTGATCCAACCGAATTCGTTGATCTCCGTATTCAGTCTTCCTGCAGACTCGTACGTGACGACAAGTTTGCCATCATTGATGCGCGGGTTTGTAAAGACATTCTCAATCGCGTATTCGATTGGACCGCCCGGGCCCCACCAGCTCATCATGAAGAAATCTATTCCGTGACCTGTTGCCCAATCAACATGCTTACTGATAACAAAGGGGTCGGAAGAAGCATATTCGCCCAACAGCGGGTTGCCATAGTGGGCGAAGCCGTACGGAAAAGGCATGCGCCAATTGTCGTGCGTAAACCAAGCGTAGTAATGTGCACCCACAAGGAAATCGTCATCACTTGCGGCGTTCTCGAATTCCCTGACATACGGTGTATCGCGGCTCACCTCGGCTGCATTGCCGGCGGAATCTTTTGCAGTCATTGATATGCGGTATCTCTTACCGCCCTTGAGATCACCAACCTGCCCAGAGAAACGCACGGTCCTCTCCACTGTCGGCAGAGGTGGTGCTAGCTGTAGGGTCCGTTGTGCCTCCTCCGGATACGAGCCCGCAGGCAACGAACCAACATATTCCTGCAAGATTGCCCTCGTATCCGCTATCCCGGAATCATCGTCCTCGACCGTGAAGGAGACGACAGCGTCGTACACTTTGCCATTGACGACTCGGCTTGGTTGCCATTGAAAATCTTGAATGATTGGCGGTGTTCGATCGACCGCCGGGGTCGTTATTGTCTGAGTTCTCACCTGCTTGCTCACGAGGCTCTCCCTCAGCAGCTTGCTGACCGGACCGTTGAAGGCAACATCAGCTACAACATAGGCTCCTCCAACGCTGAGCAGACCAAGGAATAGGCGCCTCGAAACCTGACGCGACTTCTGACGCGGCCTCGTACACCTCTACGCTCCTGGATCTTGGTCATGGATAGAGTTGCCCAGGAATCACATCACCAGGCCAGCCGATACTGGGTTTCACGGCAAATGCATCTCGGAGAGCATGCAAGTATCCGAACCCCGATTCCATGGTGGGTTCGAGTGCGGTCGATTCGTGGATCTCATTCCATGCTTCAATCAGCACCATGTTCAAGTCAGGGTCCAAGAATTCCTTCGCATTGCCACACATCTTTCGAAAAATCTCTGGGGACGAGTCCTTAAGTTCCACGAGCCAGTTGTCTATTCCTTTGTCATACAGGATCCTGTTGGAGAAGCCTGGACTGAGTGGAGGAACAAAGCCCTTACCTCTCTTCTTGGCATAGCCCGACCAGAAACGAGTCTCGCGTTGGTATCCCTTCACATACTCGTCGTATCCATAGACAAGCTCAGTTGTGTACGGGGTGGACGGCCATGCGCTCCCGGCATCCAAGATGTTCCAAGCCGTTATCGCATCCACTTGTTCAGTGACGACTTCGTAGAACTCTTCTCCATGCCACGTTCCCATGATGTCTCCGATGATGTATACCTCGAACCCGCTTGATCTTGCCCCCTCTCGAATAGCATCGATCAGTTGTCTGACGGCATCATCTCCATACCGATACCTGAAGCCGCTGAGGGACCACAGAAATAGCATAGGTCGGTTCTCATGCTTCAGAATGTTCCTCCTTGCAAAGTGGCGATTTCCAAGGTTGTGAACAGTCTTCTGCGCCAACAGATAGAACGTCTCCAGATCCGCAACACCACGAGGGTTTCCAGGCCAGTGGGGCTCCCAGAAAAGGTACAAGGCAATCTTGACCTGATCAAAGAATCTGGAGTGCAGCATTCCCTCCTCAAAGCCGTGAATGCCGCTCTGACCGGAGTCCGTGAACTCAAGGAACGTCAGGGGGAAGAAGGTGCCAATTCCGTGCTCCAGAGCCCACTTGATATGCCAGTCCGCCACCCACGGATCGTTAGAATGGTAGCGTCCAAGAAGGGGATGAAGAGGCGTGCCAACACGCCAATCTCCTCTGTTCATGGAATCGTTTCCCCAGCCGAAGACGTAGAATGCGGCCACCTGCGCTGATGCTTCAACTGGAACTGGCTCGGGCGCGTCGAGTAGTTCTGACCTCTGCTGCCTAAGCTCACTTAGTCTGGATTCGAGCCTCTGTGTCTGATCTTCGCTCTGCGTCAGCTTTGATGCGAGAGATGCCTTCTGTTTTTCAAGCTCTGATATTTCTTGATTCAACGGCTGAATCTCGTATAGCTGGTCATAGGATTCGGCAGAAACAGCGCCAAGTGCAGCCCCGCCGGCTGCCGAAGCCAAGAGCTTTAGGAACTCACGTCTGTCTGTCAACAATAATCGCCATCAGTAGACGAGGCCCGGAATCGCTTCTTCTGGCCACCCACCTGTCGGCATTCTGGCGTACGTGTCCCTGATCGCGTCCAAGAAGGAAAAGCCGAATTCCATAGAGGGCTCGACGACGCTCCCTTCCTGAAACTCGTTCCAAGCCTCCACCGAGACTAGGTTCAGATTCTCTTCAGCGTAGCGCTTGGCGCTCTCGCACATGACCTTGAATCTCTGAACTGTAGGATCAAGTAGTCTCATCATCCAGTTGTCAACGCCCATTTCGTACATGAGCGAGTTGTCGAACCCCGGGGGCACTGTGGGTACGAAGCCTTTTCCCATGTTCTTCGCGAAGCTCGACCAGTACTCGTACTCGCGCAGATAAGCCTCGACCATCTTCTCGTATGGACAGACAAGGGTCCAGTTGCCTTTCTCATCGAGCTTTGAGGGTATGCCTGATGGCTGACCCAAGTTGTATGCGGTCAGAGCATCCAGCTCTCGTGAGACTAATCTGTTAGCGGAATCGTCATGTTGCCAAGTCCAGCCCACAAAGTCCCCCATCAAGTAGACGTCGTAGCCACGATCTTCTGCGGACTGACGGACGTTCCTCGCCCAAAACAAAGCCTTCTCGATTCCAAACCGATAGGCGAAGTCCCAGTACCTGAACAGGATAACAATCGGTCTGCCTTCGAAACTAAGGTAGTTGCGCCTGGGAAAGAGATGCATTGATGCATAGTCCAGCGTCACTTTCGAAGCTTCGTCCATTTGGACGGGATCCATTCCAAACGGATTGCCAGGCCAGAAGTTGTCATTGCAGTGAAGCAAAGCAAAATCTATCGAATCGAAGAATCTTGATTTCATGACGCCTTGTTCAAGGCATCTCTCCCAACCAAAGTCGGGCCGCGAGTAGAAGTATAGGAAGGCGCTGATTCCGTGCTCGAGTGCCCACTTGATATGCCAATCCGCTACCCGAGGATCGTCACTCGTGTAGCGGCCCAGCAGCGGTGTATACGGTGCGCCAAGCGACCAGTCCATCGACTTGAAGCCCTTGCCAGTACCCCAGCCTGTTATGTGGTAAGCGGCAACCTTGATGTCTGAGTCAACTGGTCGAGGCGGAGCAGCTGTAGACAAAGCTTCTAGTTGGCTTGTAGCTTGCTCAATACCTTGGCTTACCTCCTGCTTTTCGTAGTCCAGTCTGTTGATCTGACCCTGCAGAGAAGAAATATCCGAACTGAGCATGGTGACGTTATCCTTCAATCCAGCAATACGCGAACTCCGTTCGAATTCTCGCGCCATGAATGCAGCTGGTACCGCTCCGATGGCGGCTGCTCCCAGTTGCTCGAAGAAGGACCTGCGACCTGTTCGGACCAACTCACTCATTTCTCCTGCAGAATACCATGAGCAGCTGAATGATTTCTCGTTGATCGCCTTCTGCTTGGTTGTCTAACAACATACTATTCATCCTTCGTAGAGCTCTTTTCGGAGTCGGGCCATCCCTTATTGACCCTTGGTTATCCTTTAGTTCCTCGCCCATGACCTTGACTTGATTGTCCGTTTGCGCCTTTTCCGGCCCAATGTCTGCTGAGCTAAAGATTTCCTAGGATCGTAACTCGATACACTCCTCGCCGGAGTGCCGTAGATAGCCGAGCTTCTCTACAAGCCTTGGATGTTCGTAGGGGGTATTCGGTTGCGTCCCCAATAGTCTTGCCCGCTGCTTTGGCGTTGTTCTCTCTCTGATCTTCAACACGTCAAGGATCTGCTGAAGCCTCAAAGTCACGGCAGGTCTCTGGAAGTGATTCTCCTCGGCTTCCTCGGTCAAACTCGGTTCCCTCGGTCGATAGTCGGTTAGACCTCTTAGACCCTCGTCGAGTTGCTTGAGCTTGTTGGTTGTTTGAGGTTTGCCGCCTGTCGACGGCGAATCATGCGAATTGTTTGAATGTTTCGCTAAATCAATCCGAATCGTTCCGTGTGGTTCGGTACTTCTTTCGGAGCACCTCCTCCTGAACATCACTGGAGACGGCGACCTTGGTTCCTCGATCTGTTTCCGGTCTAGAAAACAGCCTCCCTTTGTCCCCGTCCTTGAGGAGCATGTTCTTGGCTACCGACAACCTTTGTTGACTGCTAAGTCAGTTGTTTGCTCAGGAAATGCTTCGTCTCTTCGCTATGGGCTGTCGTTAAGCACTCCTAAGAGTCGGCATGTCTTCCATCCAATTCCTACGCGAATCATCATTCGTCTAGCCGCTCATCTCACAGGCTCGGTGTGGATTCATTCTAGGCTGTCGTAGAGTCTGACGTACTCTACCCAGTTCTTCATTGTGGGGACGGGAACGTTCGGAAAGACGCTCTCAGGCGTTCCTGCCGCCTGCTCTCGCGTGAACCCGGAGACGTAGAACCATGTCGCCGCTGCCGCCAGTCGGCTCAGTTCCTCATCACTCAGGAGTCGGTCAATTGGGATCATTCCTCGAGCGTTTGTTCTTGCTCCCATAACTACAGCATCAAAGGTTTCTAGGCATCGTTCCACCTTTTCCAGCGACTCGTCCAGCTCTTCGTCCTGTATGCCACCGGACTCGCAGCGAGCCCTGATCTTCGCGATGAGCGGTTCGATCTTCTGGCGCTTTCGCAGACTCCATATCCTGTCGGTTTCTTGGCGTTGAAGCATTCGCCGATACCGTTTCCTCATCTCTCTCTTTGCCGCATCGGGTTGGCCCATGATGCCGAGACGCGAGTCCCCTTGTGGGGCCAGTGGAGCCGTGGGAGCGCTGTCTTGCGCTTCCCGGTACGCGTCGGCGCCCTCGGCTCCTTCATCGGTAGCGACATCGTACACATAACCCATGTCACTAACCGACTCGGTCGTCCAATGCAGGGACTCCGAAATTGCGAGCTCAATCTCATCAGACTCGTCGTACTCATCTGCGACCCTGGGGATCTGATGAAGCATCAGCCATTCTTCGATGATGCCTAGGTTGGTCAGGTACCTGTGTTTGGTCTTGTCGAACCTCGGTGTATGACAGAACTGACATCTCTGCTCATATCCTCCCTCGGCACTCTTGAATCGCTTCCACGAGTGGTTGCCTCTCAAGGCGTATTGCAGGCACTGAACAGGTTCGACCCTTCCGCGACCGTGGCGTATGTAGTACTGCTGGTGACCGCAGCTTAGGCAGAGCATCCAGACCAGCTTGCGATAGTGGCAGATCTGCCTCTGCCACTCCTTGCCGCAGTTCGGGCAAAGGTTCGGCACTCCTCGAGGAAGCCTCGGAGTGAAATCGGCTAGGAAATAGTACTTTTCGAATCCGCATTGCGTGCAAAGCATTCGGCATAGGTCTGTAGGTCTCTCGTCTGTGTCTGCTTCGCTCCAGAAGGTGGCGCAGGTGGGACATTGGTCTGGGGGATAGCCGTAGCCCACATCATCTATGATGAACTCGTTCTTCGAACCAGCGTATCCGCAGCTAACGCACTCCGCACGCCCATAATCATGAGACGGAGACGAAATCGTATCGGTCCGCTTGCATTTGGGGCACCTACCCAGCGGATACTGATCTCCATGAGGAAGCTCCTTCTGGGAGCTCAGGAAATCGAGAAACCATTGCGGCGGGGGAGGCTGAGATACGAGGCTACGTTTCTTGTGTAGGGCACGTCCCGCCTGCAAGACTCGCGCCCTCATCTGCGTAATCCATCAACTTTACAGGCTCTTATCCTCAACAGAAGGATGAAAGTAATAGTGAGAAACTGAACTCCACATCCCGAGGTTTCTTAGGCTGGGCTGTCCCCTCTCTTCGGCCTGCCAGACCCTCTCTTCCTAAATGAGAAGCATTTCCAGATCGGCGCATCTAGGTGCGTGACTCGTAGAATTATGGACAGTAGCAGCCACAGCAGGAAGTCACCAGCAAAAGGACATCTTTCCAGACCGCGGCGGAGAGCGTCCACGGGTTTTCAGGCAGAATATTCAATCCCGTTATCGCGGTAGCTTCCTGCTCGAACTCCCTCCCTAGATCGGAGAAGCATCTGTGACTGTCAGCCAGTTCTGGTCCAGTCATCTAGCCCATTCGGACGGCGCTTGGCAAAGGTGCTGTTTCACTGAAGGCCCATTGGATTCTCGTTCGCCCGAGTGCCAAGCCGCGGCATAGCAGAGATCGTGCTTGAAGACTGAGGTGAAAAGGAGCGGTAAGGAAATGCAAAACTTTTTGTTTTTGCACTTCCTTACTAGCGGCATGAGCTGGGAAGAGAAAGCGCACAGACTCCTACGCCTGAGGCTTGGAGGAAAGCCCTTCGCGGCAAGCGAGGCAGCCAGAGTACTCTCCAAAGAGAGGAAACTCTCCATAGGAACCACGTATCGGTTACTCCACGATCTCGTTAGGACTGGCAGACTCGAGAAACTGGGCAGGGGGCTCTATCATTTTCCGAGTAAGCCTAAGGCCATTCTAGGCGAGATCGCAGGCAGACCAGCTTCCTCAGGAACATCGCTGCCTGAGGCGGATGAGACTGTAAGGAGGGTCTTGGAGGACAGAGGCATCAGGTTCATGATAACGGGGCCGTCTCTGCTCTACCCATTCGTTCATCACTTCCCGAGA
>Ga0129297_10000419_pt1 | contig 20225 bp, 17 predicted proteins | sample I18A1metaG_FD_94708 | JGI IMG/M metagenome (GOLD analysis project Ga0129297, IMG submission 94708) | Lake sediment bacterial and archeal communities from Gulf of Boni, Indonesia to study Microbial Dark Matter (Phase II) - ​I18A1 metaG | ecosystem: Environmental > Aquatic > Freshwater > Lake >... | reverse complement strand
ATACAGAATTAATGTAAAAAACAGAGACCATAACTGTGAAATTTCTGACGGATTTTTGTCAAGAATTTTCTTGCTCCGCGGAGACCTCCTGGCCCTCCGAAGCCTTATCCGGGGGGGGTCCTTCCAGGTCACCCTCTTCATGCTGGTACACGTCCACCCTGCGGTATTCGCGTACCCCGGTGCCTGCTGGTATAAGGTGACCTATGATCACGTTTTCCTTGAGACCGCGCAGCTGGTCTACCTTCCCCTTGATGGCGGCGTCGGTGAGCACGCGCGTGGTCTCCTGGAACGAGGCGGCCGAAATGAACGATTCTGTGTTGAGCGCCGCCTTGGTTATCCCCATGAGGACGGGGATTGCCGTGGCGGGCTTTCCGCCCTCCTGGCCCACCCGGTCGTTCTCGTCGATAAAATCGAACTTGTCGACGATCTGCTCCACCACGAAGGTGGTGTCGCCCGGATCGGTGATCTTCACCTTGCGCAGCATCTGGCGAACGATTACCTCGATGTGCTTGTCGTTGATCGCCACGCCCTGCAGCCGGTATACCCCCTGGATCTCGTTTACCAGGAATTTCTGCAGCTCCCTGGGCCCCTTGATCCTGAGAATGTCATGCGGGTCAATGGGACCGTCGTCGATCTTTTCGCCCTTGTTGATGAAATCGCGGTCCTGCACGCGCAGGAACTTGGATGCCGGGATCGAGTACTCCTTCTGGGTCGTATCCTCCGCGGAGATGATGATCTTTCTCTTGTTCTTCGAGGTGTCCCCTATGGTGACGGTACCGTCGAGCTCCGAAAGCGTCGCGGAATCTTTTGGAGTACGCGCTTCGAAAAGCTCCGCGACCCGGGGCAGACCGCCCGTGATATCCTTCGTCTTTTCCACTTCGCGCGGAATCTTGGCGAGGATCGCCCCTGCCTTTACGGAATCTCCCTCGGTGGTCATGAGGTGAGCGCCCTTGGGAAGAAGGTAGGTCGTGGGTTCACCCGAGGAGGGAAAGATATCGATCCTGGGCTGCAGCTTTTCGGTCTTGTACTCGACGATAACGCGCTTGACGTTGCCGGTCAGGTGATCCATCTCCTCGCGCAGGCTCTTGTTTAGCTCAATATCCACGAACTGCACCTTGCCGGCGCTCTCGGTGACGATCGGCTCCAGCCAGGGGTCGAACGAGGCGAGCATCTCGTTCCCTTCGTAGAACTTGCCCTCCTTCGCGTAAATCTCCGTTCCCACGTTGATCGGAATGGAATGCGGATCCCCCAGGATGAGCACCTTCTTTTTGTCGACCTTCACGATGCCCGAGGTCTTCGCGGTAAATTCCTCGCCGGCGCTTCCGCGCGCCACCACCGTTCCCGCGTAGATCTTGCTCCCTTCCTCGACCGTGATTTCAACCTCGCCCTTGAGGGAAATCTCGCCCACCACCCGCTGGACCACGAGGTAGCCGCGACGGACGGAAATGGTTTTTTTGTCCTCGGTCTTGATCGTGCGGAACGTCAGGTCCTTGACAAGTACGGGGTAGTTGAGCCTGATGTCGCTCTCCTCGACGGAGCGCGACGCGATGCCGCCTATGTGGAACGTACGCATGGTGAGCTGCGTGCCTGGCTGGCCGATCGACTGAGCCGCGATGATGCCCACGGCCTCTCCCAGGTCCACGGGGCGGGCGGTTGCAAGGTTGCGCCCGTAGCACTTGGAACATACGCCGTAGCGCGCTTCGCAGGTGAGCACGGAGCGAATTTCGATCGAATCTATGTTCAGTTCATCTATTACCCTGGCGATCTCCTCGGTCACGATCTCGTCGGCATTGATGATCACCTCGCCCGTCACCGGATGAATGAGATCGTAGAGCAGCGTGCGTCCCAGGGCGCGCGCGCCAAGGGATTCGATGATCTCGTCCGCTTCCTTTATGGCGTTGACGTCGATCCCGATCGTCGTGCCGCAATCCTCACCCGTGATGACCACGTCCTGCGCGATATCGACGAGTCGCCTCGTGAGATAGCCCGCGTCGGCGGTCTTGAGTGCCGTGTCGGCGAGGCCCTTGCGTGCGCCGTTGGTGGAGATGAAGTACTCGAGTACCGTGAGGCCCTCGCGGAAATTCGCGCGGATGGGCACGTCAATGATTTCCCCGCTGGGCTTGGCCATAAGTCCGCGCATGCCGGCGAGCTGGCGCAGCTGCTGCTTGGATCCGCGCGCGCCCGACTGGGCCATTACGTAGATGGGATTAAAACCGTTCCGGTCCTTCGCAAGCTCTTCGAACATCTTCTCCGCGATCACTTCATTGGTGCTGGTCCACACGTTGATCACGCGATTGTAGCGCTCTTCGTTCGTGATGTATCCCATGCGGAATTCGTTTTCGATTTCCTCGACCTTCTTGTCGGCATCGGTGATGATGCCCTTCTTCTCGTTGGGCACGATGATGTCCGAGATGCTGATGGTGGGCGCGAAATACGTGGCGTACCGGTAGCCCGCCTCCTTGATGTCGTCGAGCACCTTCACCGTGTGCGTGGGGCCGTACTTTCGGAAAATATCCGAAATGATGCCCTGGAGGCCCTTGTCGTTTATCGTGCGGTTGACGAAGGAATATCCTTCGGGCATGAGCTTGTTGAAGGCAAGCCTGCCCGCGGTCGTTTCGACCAGCTGGCCGTTCATCAGGAACTTGATGCGCGTGCGGATCTTTATCTGCCCGTAATCCACCGAGCGGAAAACCTCGTCCTCGTCGTCGAATATCATGCCGGTGCCCGGCGCGTCGGGGAGATCGGAGGTGAGGTAGTAAATCCCGAGCACGATGTCCTGCGTGGGCGACACCACCGGCTGCCCGTTCGCGGGAGAGAGCAGGTTGTTCGCCGAAAGCATGAGCGACCAGACCTCGAGCTGCGCCTTGGGTGAGAGCGGTACGTGCACCGCCATCTGGTCCCCGTCGAAGTCGGCGTTGTAGGCGTGGCAGACGAGCGGGTGCAGTCGTATGGCCTTTCCTTCGACCAGGACCGGCTCAAATCCCTGGATGCCGAGCCTGTGCAGCGTGGGGGCGCGGTTGAGGAGCACGGGGTGTTCCGAGATTACCTCTTCGAGCACTTCCCACACCTCGGGGCGCTCGTTTTCGACCATCTTCTTGGCCGACTTGATGTTCTGGACGTGGTCCTTGTCGACGAGCCTCTTCATGATGAAGGGCTTGAAGAGCTCGATCGCCATTTTCTTGGGAAGGCCGCACTGGTAGAGCTTGAGCTCGGGGCCTATGACGATCACGGAGCGGCCCGAGTAGTCCACGCGTTTGCCTAGCAGGTTCTGGCGGAAGCGTCCCTGCTTGCCCTTGAGCATGTCGGAAAGCGACTTGAGCGGGCGGTTGCCTTTCCCCTTGACGGCGCGCTTCCGGCGGCTGTTGTCGAACAGCGCGTCAACCGCTTCCTGCAGCATGCGCTTTTCGTTGCGCACGATGATCTCGGGCGCGCGGAGCATGAGGAGCCTCTTGAGCCTGTTGTTGCGGTTGATCACGCGGCGGTAGAGGTCGTTCAGGTCGGAGGTCGCGAAGCGGCCGCCGTCCAGCTGCACCATGGGGCGCAGCTCCGGCGGGATCACCGGGATCACCTCGAGGATCATCCAGTCGGGCTTGTTCCCGGAGTCGCGGAAGGCCTCTATGATTTCGAGCCTCTTGATGAGCTTCTTGTCTACTTTCGATTCCTTGCCCTGGATTTCGGCGCGCAGGTTCCTGGATTCCTCGTCGAGATCGATCTTCAGGAGCAGCTCCTTGATCGCGGACGCTCCCATGTCGGCCACGAGCGTGTCGCCGTATTTCTCGTAATAGTAATTGAAGGTTTCCTCGTCAAGGGTATCGCCCGATTTTAAATTCTCGGCGGACGCCTCCCCCGGATCGATGACGATATATTTTTCGTAATACAGGACGGACTTGAGCGCGTTAACCGTCAGGTTGAGCAGCAGTCCCATCCTCGAAGGCACCGAGCGGTAGTACCAGATGTGCGCCACCGGGCATGAAAGCTCGATATGTCCGCCGCGCTCGCGGCGCACCTTGTAGTGCGTCACCTCGACGCCGCAACGGTCGCACACGACGCCCTTGTAGCGGATCGACTTGAACTTGCCGCAGTAGCATTCCCATTCCTTGGTAGTCCCGAATATTTTCTCGCAGAAGAGCCCGTCGCGCTCGGGTTTGAGCGTCCGGTAGTTTATGGTCTCGGGCTTTTTAACCTCCCCGTATGACCATTCCCTGATCATATCGGGCGATGCCAGTTTTATCTGAATCGAGTTAAAATCGTTAAAATCCCTCATATATATCCCTTCACCAGGTGGATTTGTTCAACTGAGCGTCCCTTTAACTAAATGTTCGTAAGCGTATCGATCTTGATCTTCCTCTTGGGCTTGCTGAATCCCTCGCTCCATTCCGAAAGGCTGATCTCGTTCGAGGCCTCGTCGAAAATCTTTACGTCGAGCGCGAGGCCGCGAAGCTCCTGGACCAGCACGTTGAACGACTCCGGTATGCCCGGCGACGTGGTATTGATCCCCTTCACGATCGCTTCGTAGATACGCGCGCGTCCCAGCATATCGTCCGATTTTACCGTGAGGAGTTCCTGCAGCGTGTATGCGGCGCCGTATGCCTCAAGCGCCCACACCTCCATCTCACCGAGCCTCTGGCCGCCGAACTGCGCCTTGCCTCCAAGGGGCTGCTGCGTCACGAGCGAGTACGGTCCCGTCGAACGTGCGTGGATCTTGTCGTCGACCATGTGGGCGAGCTTGAGCATGTAGATATAGCCCACCATGACCTTGTTTTCGAACGGCTGACCCGTGCGACCGTCAAACAGAATCGACTTTGAATCTTCGGGAAGAACGGCCTTCTTTAAATGCTCCTTGATCTCCGAGGTAGACGCACCGTCGAAAATGGGCGTCTCGACGAGAAGATCGAGCTCCTTGGCCGCCCACCCAAGCTCGGTTTCAAGGAGCTGCCCCAGGTTCATTCGAGAGGGCACCGAAAGCGGATTGAGCACGATATCAACCGGAGTGCCGTCCGGGAGATACGGCATCTCGTATTCAGGCACAACCCTGGAGATAACGCCCTTGTTTCCGTGGCGTCCCGCCATCTTGTCACCCACCGAGATTTTACGCTTGGTCGAAATATAAACCTTCACGAGCTCCTCTACGCCCGGAGCGAGCTCATCGCCGTTTTCGCGGGAGAAGCGCTTCACGTCGAGCACTATGCCTTCAATTCCGTTGGGAACGCGCAGGGAGGTATCGCGTACCTCGCGCGCCTTTTCCCCGAAGATCGAGTGCAGGAGCTTGTATTCCGGGGTGAGGTCCTGCTCTCCCTTGGGCGTCACTTTGCCCACGAGAATGTCATCGGGCTTGACGTAGGCGCCTACGCGAACGATTCCGCCGCTGTCAAGATCCCTGAAGGCCTTCTCGCTCAGGTTCGGGATGTCACGGGTAATCACCTCGCGACCGAGCTTGGTTTCTCGCGCCTCGATCTCGAACTGCTCCACGTGGAGCGAAGTGAACGTGTCGTCCTTCACGAGCTTTTCCGAAATCAGGATCGCATCCTCGAAGTTATAGCCCATCCACGGCATGAAGGCCGCGAGTATGTTCTTGCCGAGCGCCAGACGCGCGTTTTCGGTCGCGGGACCGTCGGCGAGGACGTCGCCCTGCTTGATTTTCTGCCCGGTCCTCACCATGGGCGTCTGGTTGAAGCAGGTCCCCTGGTTGGTGCGCTTGAATTTCAGGAGGTCGTAGACGTCAATCTCGCCGTTCGAGGCCTTCACCTTGATGGTCTTCGCGTCCGCGTGCACGACCTCTCCCCCGCGCTGCGCGATGAGGAGCACGCCGGAATCGTACGCGGCGGCGGGCTCGATACCCGTTCCCACCAGCGGGCTTTCGGTTACCATGAGCGGAACGGCCTGGCGCTGCATGTTGGAACCCATCAGCGCGCGGTTCGCGTCATCGTGCTCGAGGAAGGGGATGAGGCAGGTCGAAACGGAAAATATCTGCGAGGGACTCACGTCCATGTACTGTATTTCACTGGATTTCTTGTACGGAAAATTTCCCATGTTGCGGCAGGGGATGAGGGTCTTGGTGAACGCCCCGTGGTCGTCTATCTCCGCGTTTGCCTGGGCGATGAAGTACTTGTCCTCTTCGTCCGCGGTAAGGTACTCGATCTTGTCGGTCACCTTTCCCTTTTCAACTACCTTGTAGGGGGTTTCCAGGAAACCGAAGTCGTTGATGCGCGCGTAGGTGCTCATCGAGACGATGAGGCCGATGTTAGGTCCCTCAGGCGTTTCAATGGGGCACATGCGCCCGTAGTGCGAAGGGTGTACGTCACGGACTTCAAAGCCGGCGCGCTCCCTGGAAAGACCGCCTGGCCCAAGGGCGTTCAGCCTTCTCTTGTGCGTGAGCTCGGCGAGGGGATTGGTCTGGTCCATGAACTGCGAGAGCTGGCTGGAGCCAAAGAACTCGTTGATCACCGCGGTGATGGGCTTTATGCTTATAAGCGCCTGTGGGGTGACCAGGTCGAGGTCCTGGATGGTCATGCGTTCCTTGATCACGCGCTCCATGCGCTGGAACCCGACCTTGATCTGGTTCATGATGAGCTCGCCCACCGAGCGGACGCGGCGGTTGCCCAGGTGGTCTATGTCATCGATATAATACCCTTCCGCCTCGGCAATGAGGTGAAGCAGGTATTTTACGGTCGCGACGATGTCGTCCTTGCTCAGGACCTCCGCGGTCACCGCCTTGTTGTCGAAGCCGAATTTCTTGTTGATCTTGTAGCGACCCACCGAGCCAAGGCTGTACGTCCTGGGATTGAAAAAGAGCCTCGTCAGTTCGGCGCGCGCGTTGTCTATATTGGATGGTTCGCCGGGACGCATGATCTGGTGAATCTTGAGCGTCGCCTCCTCGGAGGAATGGCACTCGTCCTTTTCAAAGGAATTATAAAGGAAGGCGTCATCCTTGTTGTTGGGGAACTCTATGAGCTCGACGTCCTTGACCTTCTCTTCCCTCAAACGGTCGATGATATCAATATTTATGCGTCCGCATGCCTCGATGATGATCTCTCCGGTTTCCGGGCTCACCACGTCCTTCGCGACCCTTCGACCGGACAGCAGATCGAATGCTTCTTCGCTGTTCAGCTTGACCGTCTTGGTCGTGTAGAAGAGCTTTATGATCTCCTGGTTCGTTTCGTACCCGAGCGCCTTGATCAGCAGGGTCACCGAGAACTTTTTCTTCCTGTCGATCCTGGCTATCACGTAGCCTTTCGTGTCCATCTCGAATTCAAGCCACGAGCCGCGGTCCGGAATGACCCTCACGTTGTACACGCGCTCGGCCTCTTCATAGAAGAAGAAAATTCCGGGGGAGCGGTGAAGCTGGTTCACCACGACACGCTCTGCGCCGTTTATGATAAAAGTGCCGCGGGGGGTCATGAGGGGGATATCCCCCATGTACACGGTCTGCTCGCGCACCTCCATGCTGTCCTTCTTGATCAGTCGAATGGTAGCCTTGAGAGGCGCCGCAAAGGTTGCGTCCCGTTCCTTGCATTCCACCTCCGAATACTTGGGCGAACCTATTTCATATTCCAGAAACTCCAGAACGACATCCTCGTGGGGACTTTCGATGGGAAATACCTCGTCGAAAACCGCCTGGAGACCCTGGTTCTTCCTTTTATTGGGCGCGAGCTTATCCTGTAAAAACCATTCATATGACTTCAACTGGATATCAATGAGGTTTGGAAGACCGGTCTTGGGATTGATCCTGCCGAAATTGAGTATCTTCGCCTTTTGCATGGAAGGTATATCCTTACACTAATTTTTACTGAATGAAATTAATGCTACCGGCAATTCAGCATACGAATTTTCAAGAGTATGCATGTACTATCTGGCAATGGGTGTATGATGCATGAGTTTTATTATGTACAACTGCTGCCCACAGTAGAAGCGCCCAAATGATTAAACCGGTTACTCCGGATGCATTCAATAATAACAAAAAAAACCGGAAATTCAAAGAGTTCAGCATTAAAAATGATAATAGAGACGCCAATAGGTCTGATTGCCAGGCAATCAAACCTATCATTGTCCCTACAGAATCCAGCAAGTTTGGAAAGCGGCCGAGTTACTTGATATCGACGGTCGCGCCGGCAGCAACAAGCTGCTCCTTGATCTTGTTTGATTCTTCTTTTGAAACCTTTTCCTTGACAGCCTTGCCTCCGGCTTCAACCAGGTCTTTCGCTTCTTTAAGGCCAAGGCCCGTAATTTCGCGAACGACTTTGATCACGTTGATCTTGTTGTCACCAAAACCGGTGAGAATGACGTCAAATTCCGTCTTCTCCTCGGCGGCTTCTGCGACTGCGCCGCCTGCTACGGCAGCGACGGCAACGGGAGCGGCGGCCGAAATGCCGAACTTCTCTTCCATCGCCTTGACCAGCTCCGACGCCTCGATGAGCGTCAGGCTTCCGATTGCTTCCAACAGTTCTTCTACGGAAAGCTTTGCCATTTTGTTACTCCTTATACTTAGTGAATGTTCTCAAGTTAATACGGAATATCCGTAAAAACTTATAAGGGTAATTCAAGGCATTGTAATCACATCGTTACGCAGCGAATACTGCAGATTATGAAATCACAAGTTCCTTAAATTACAAAAATAAGCCCGAGTTACAGGGCATTTTTTTCTGCAACCGCGTTGATACCGCGCGCCAGGGACGCCATGATCTGGTTGATGCCAATGGCGATTTTCGTGCCAGGCCCGTTGATAAGCGACATCGTCTGGGACAGGAGCACCTCTTTCGAGGGCAGATCGGCGATCCTGCGAACCTGCTCCCCGGTATAGACAACATTATCCATCACGCCGACCGAGAATTTAAAAACCTCGATCTCCTTGTTGAAGTCCTTTAATACCTTCGCAGGCTCGCTCAGATCGTTCTCTGAAAAAACCACGCCGACGGGGCCCACCAGATGCTTGTCGATGTCAACGCCTATGGTATCCTTGACCGCCCTCTTGAAAAGGTTGTTTTTGACAACCTTGTATTCACATCCCTTTGCGCGGAGCTTCCTGCGGAGCTCGCTCAGGTCCTTGACCTTGATGCCGGAATAATTGGTGAGTATGATATTGCGCTTCTTTTGAAGCTTTTCCGACAGGTTCTGTACTTCGTCGATTTTATACTGTTTAACCATTATCGCTCAATCCCCTTATGGTTGATCTTGATGCCGGGCCCCATCGTCGAGCTCAGAAACACCGACTTGATATAGTTGCCCTTCGCATCGGAGGGTTTGTCCTTCAATACCTGGTTGAAAAATGCCTTAACATTCTCAATTATCGCGGCGTTCTCGAAAGAAATCTTTCCGACGCCCACGTGAACCACGCCGCTTTTGTCCGCCTTGTATTCTATGCGGCCGCCCTTGAGCTCCTTGATTATTCCCTTTACGTCATCGGTGACCGTTCCGGCCTTGGGCTTGGGCATGAGCCCTTTCTTGCCAAGCACGGGACCCAGCTTGCCGACTTCCTTCATCATGTCCGGGGTGGCGACGACCGCCTGGAAATCAATCCATCCGCCCTTGATCTTTTCGATCACGTCTTCGGCGCCCACGTGATCCGCGCCGGCTTCCTGCGCCTCTTTCTGCTTGTCGCCCTTGCAGATTACCAGAACCTTTACCTGCTTTCCCGTGCCGTGGGGAAGGGAAACGGACCCGCGGACGTTCTGGTAGCTTTTGTGCACGATCTTCACCGAAACTTCCACGCTCTCGTCGAACTTGGCGAACTTGAGTTCTTTCATGATGCCGACGGCTTCATCGATGCCGTGCAAAACGTTCTTGTCGACTTTTGCCCTGGCGTCAGTTATTTTCTTTCCGCGATTCATTGCTCATCCTCATTGCTTCGTTGATAATATGCTGCGTTTTCCCCGTGTCCCGCTTAAAGCTCAACATCGACTCCCATGGACTTCGCCGTGCCCGCTATGATCTTCACTGCCCCATCAAGCGTATTCGCGTTGAGGTCGGGCATCTTGATCTTGGCAATCTCTTCCAGCTGCGGCCTGGTGATCTTGCCGACCTTGATCTTGTTGGGCTCCTTGGATCCCTTTTCCAGTCCCAGCGCCTTGCGTATAAGGACCGATGCGGGGGGAGTTTTTACGATAAAAGTATAGGTGCGATCCTCGTACACCGAGATCACCACGGGAAGGATGGTGCCTTCCTGGTCCTTGGTGCGCTCATTGAAGGCCTTGCAGAACTCCATGATATTGAGACCGTGCTGGCCAAGGGCCGGACCTACCGGCGGAGCGGGGTTCGCTTTTCCACCGGTGATCTGGAGCTTTATCATGGTAACGATCTTTTTCTTCTTCTTAGTTGATTTACCTGTTGGCGCCATGAAAATTACCCTGCTTTACCTGTTTTATATTCGATGTACTCCGGCCTGCTGAGATTCACCGGTCACCGGATCGTTAGATTTTCCCTACCTGAAGAAAGTCAAGTTCGACCGGCGTTCCGCGTCCGAATATCTCGACTTTTACGCGCAGCCGCCCCTTGTCCGGATATACTTCTTCTATTACGCCGCTGAAGTTGTTGAACGGACCGTCTATGACCTTAACATGCTCACCGACGGCAAAATCCATCACCGCCGAGACTTTTTCCTTGGCCCTCTGCTCGCCCATCTGGTCAAAAAGAGAATCAACCTCGTTTTTCTGGAGCGGCCTGGGCCTATTCGTACCGAACGCACCTACAAAGTTCGTCACGCCGGTCGTATTTTTCACCGCCAGCCAGGTCTCGTCATCGAGCTCCATCTCGACCAGCACATAACCGGGAAAAAACTTTTTCGATTTCAGGCGTTTCTTGCCGTCTTTTATCTCCGGCACTTCTACCGTGGGCACCTTTACCTGGAAAACCTTCTCCTGGAGCTGCAGGTTCTGCACCTTTTTCTCCAGGGCAAGCTTGACCTTGTTTTCATGCCCCGAGTATGTATGAATCACATACCATTCTTTAGACATATCAGCTAATCACCAGCTTGACGATCTGCATGAGCGCGGAGTCAACCAGCCAGAGGAATATCGAAACAACGACAACCGAAACTATAACGACCATGGTGAAGCTGGTCACTTCGTCCCTGTCCGGCCAGGTAACCTTTTTCAGTTCCTCGCGGGCTTCTTTTATATACGTTATTATCTTCTTGAACACGCTCGCACCCTGCCTGTACGCAATATTTCCCTACGCCTTCGTTTCCTTGTGAAGCGTATGACGGTTGCAGAACTTACAGAACTTCTTTATCTCGAGCTTGCCGGTCTGGTTCTTCTTGTTCTTGGTGACCGCGTAATTACGGTTTTTACATTCCTTGCAGGAGAGTAAGATGATATCGCGCATAGAGACCCTACCCAGAAAATAAAGTATGAGCACACTAGATGATGCTCTTTTCGCGTCAAGCAATTAATAGAACTACGCCTTTTCTCTGTGCGAGAAAAACCGAGGACTGATGCAGCGAAGGTGCATCCCTGTGAAACATAAGAGCCCACGACCAGAATCGAACTGGTGACCTTTTGCTTACCATGCAAATGCTCTGCCGACTGAGCTACGTGGGCACAGCGGCGATGTAGTATTGAAAAACCCCCTTTTTTTGTCAACAAAATATTTGACGGTTTATAGCCATGAATTTGACGTGATATGCGACATAACGCGTATTTAACGGTTAAAAACAGCCAGCCCGGATGGACTGGCTGCCGTATTCGCAGGAGAAACGTTATTCCTTGTTTTCAATTATATATGAATTAATATCACCGCCGCTCAGCTTTTTCCTGAATGCGGAAGCATCGGTTTTGGACTGAATGCCTTCAATCCGCACCTTGAAATATTCCTTTTCCTTGATCACTATAACGGGCTTGTCGACCATGCTCTCGATCTTCTCTTTAAGCTCCTGCGCCTTTTTCTGCGAGTAAAAGGCGCCCGCCTGGACGCTGAACCGTCCCGCGCTGTCACTCTGCCCTTCGGTCGGGGATTTTTTCTGCGCACCAAGCCCCTTCGCGTCCGCACTTGCAGGTTCTACATCCTCGGACCCCCGGTCGGCGGTCTTCTGGTCCCCCTCCTGCTTTACTATATTGATTCCCACCATGACCTCGCCGGCGGACACGACGTCGAGCTGCTTGGCCGCCCCGTATGAAAGATCCAGTATCCTGTCTTTTTTGTACGGCCCTCGATCGTTGACCTTGACCTGGATGGTCTTGCCGGTTTCCAGGTTCTTCACGGAGATGACGGTTCCGAACGGCAATGTTTTATGGGCTGCCGAAAACCCGTTCATATCGAATTTTTCCCCCGAGGCCGTCAGCCTTCCGTTGAATTCCCTCCCGTACCACGAGGCCATCCCGGTCTGGTAAAACTGCTCCTTCTTCGGGGTGTCCGCCGAGCTGCTGACCATGATTTCGTCGGACGCCCCCTTTGTCGTGGCCTTTTTTTCGGTGCCCTTCGCCCTGGGGTCGACCAGCTCGTTCTCCTGTTCTTCGGGATAGGTATAGACGTACTCGTCACCGGCGGGCGCCGCTTCCTTCTTCTTTATGGAAGTGGAGTTCTCCTTGGTAAGGGCCTTCCCGGGCGTGCATGCGGTGAGCAGCATGAACATGAGTAATATCGCAATAATAATGAGAATACCGCGCACAATATACTTCATTTGATACACCTCCGGAGTCCAGTTCTATGTGCATTATCGGTATTCCGGGTTTATTTCCTTAAAACATAATTAGTACCCCCGGGAAGCCGCATCCCGGCCCCGTGCATGTGCCTGCCGTCTTAAAACATTCTTGACCTTCGCACGGACTGCGCCATAGTGGCGCGATATTTTAACGCATACTCAGACCAGGGGTCGCGTCAATGAGCATCGTATCATGCAAGCCTACCATCACCCGAAAGGAGCTCGAGAGCGTGCTCGACTGCCTTATAAGCGAGAAACTGGAATCCGGCGATGTTATCAAGGGGTTTGAATCGCAGGTTTCCGCGCTCACGGGAGTAAAGTACGCGATTGCCACCAATTCGCTCACTTCCGCATATCACCTGGCCTTCCTGGCGCTTGACATGAAAGCGGACGACGAGGTGATCATACCGTCATACTTCGACCCGGCGCCGTTGAACGCGCTTCGCCTGACCGGGGCGAAACCCGTGCTGGTCGACATTGACGACAACTCATTTACGCCATCAGCCGCCCAGATAAAGGAAAAGATCACCCCCGCGACCAGGGCCCTCGTCGCGGGGCATACCTTTGGCTTTTACGCGCCCATGGCCGACTACAAGACGCTTGAAATACCCATAATCGAGGACATCTCGCATGTAATAGGCGCCGAGCACGAGGAGAAATCTCCCGGTCAGGACGGCATGATCACCCTGGCATCGTTCGCTCCATCCATGATGATAACAACTGGAAACGGCGGGATCGTGCTGACCAACAATTCCAGGTTCTTCTCGACCATGAGGGACTTGCGCGGGACCACCGGCGCCACTGCCTCGTTCGACTATACGATGACCGATTTCCAGGGCGCCATGGGCCTCTCCCAGCTTTCGCGGCTCCAGGATTTCATCCGGCGCAGGCGCGAAATCGCGCGGCTTTACCACGAAGCTCTGAAAAACTCGACCCATCGCACCATGTATGCCTTCAGCGACGCGTTCGTATACCAGTCGTTTCCCGTGCAGTTCGATGCGAGCATGGAAAAGGTGGACAAATTCTGGAAGAAAAGCGGGATCGAGGTGGTTCATCCGATAGGTACGCCGCTTCATTCCCACCTCCAGTTGCGCGGCATGGATTTCCCCAACAGCGACAGGATGTCAAAAAAGATGTATTCTCTTCCCGTGTATCCCACGCTCTCAAAAAAGGAAATCGAGAAGATATCCAAAACGATCGCCAAGTTCGTGTAGCACGGCGACGGGAAAGTTGCCAGGAATTCACCGGAGGACAGGGCCATGTATATTCTGACCGTGGAAGACAGTTTTTCATCAGCCCACCAGCTTAACGGATACAGGGGAAAATGCGAGAATCTGCACGGGCACAACTGGAGAGTGGTGCTGAGCGTAAAGGGAAGCCGGCTCGACAAAACCGGCCTGCTTGTTGATTTCCACGAGCTCAAGGCCATGCTCAGGGAGGTGCTGACGGGGCTGGACCACAAGAACCTGAACGACGTACCCCCTTTTACCGTGATCAATCCAAGCTCGGAGAATATCGCCGCCTTCATAGCCGGCGTCATGGGTCAAAGGCTGGCGGAAAAGTCACCTGACATAGAGCTCGATTCTGTTGTAGTCTGGGAGTCGGATACCTCCCGGTGCACTTATATCCATGACGGGAAATAGACGCGCACCCCGTTGCATTTCGTGCACATTTTGCCCAAATCAAGTGATAAAAAATATTAAAATATTTTCCTTTTTTTCCAAATAAATGCTTGAATTTTTTATGTTTAAAAAACAAGATCCATCCAAAATTTATTAGGAGAGTTTAAAAGAATATGAAAAAGAATATTCTCGTAGTGCTTTTCGCCCTGATCCTGGCCGTCAGCTTCAGCTTTGTTGGTTGCGACAAGGCCCCCAAGGCCCCCGAAGACAAGAAGGTTGAGGAAAAGAAGGCCGACGACAAGAAGGTCGACGACAAGAAAGCCGATGCGAAAGACGCAGCGAAGGCTCCTGAGAAGAAGTAAGCTTTTTACTTTTATCAGTGCTAAAAGAGGATATTCAGAGAATATCCTCTTTTTTATTTGCCTGCCGTGCTATTACTTACTATTGTTGTCAGGATCCTGAAATTTTCGCTTGCGGGAACCAAATATGGCAGAAAACACCACCGATACACAAGAAAAGACCAATGCGGCCGAGCCGGACCGGAAGGTCGTTGCTCTTGAATCCAGGGCACTGATCGAACAGGAGAACCTGTATACGGTGCTGAAAAGCTACAAGGCGGACACCGAGGAAAAGCAGATTGCGCTGGAATTCAGCCGCGGATACATGCAATACATCGAGGAGACCGTTGAAAATGACCGCCAGATCGGCCTGTTAAGGAAGGATATCGAGATCCGGGACCTGTGTTCGCATGCGAACATGCTCATGAGACAGAGGGACGAATCCCTGTTCACCCTGCTCACCAAGATGAGCCCCGTCCATTACAAGGCCATCAATAAAAGCAAGTCGGCGGATTCCGTGGAGAAAAAAGACTGACTTTCGCTATTCGGCGCGCAGTTCGAACCCGAACGAAACGTCGCCTGCCCGGAGCGGCACGATGAACACAAGCGAGCATCCCTGGTAGTTCTTTTCAAAGCCCCGATCCGACTGCGACACGGTGTAGACCGGGTACCTGATCATCGGCACCGGACCGCTCGGGACGATGACGATCCTGAACTTATTGTAATTGTCCACGAGCCGTACCTCGGCGCATTCGTCGAGCGACCCCATGCTGTCCAGGTATGCATCATCCCCCGTGACTCCCATGATCTCGTAATACCGGTCATCATCATGCCCGCCCAGGAGATTGATATTCAGCTCGATCCCAAAATAAAGCCCTTCGCCGCCCGAAACCGAATACTGCGCCCTGAATGACGCCGCTTCCTGACGGAATTCGAATCTTTTTGATATTGCAATTTTTTTTGAGAAGCACTCCGCGACTGCGCCTAGGACTACATCGGTCCCCCCTGGCACGGAATCCGTGCGCGCCCGGTAAGGCTGGGTTCCCATATCGTGCACGGGCACGTTATGAAACATGAGATTCTCGGCTCCCGGAAGGCGGTCGAAGAGCAGATCCTTGAACGAGTATCTCCGCGACAGATCGTAGGTGAGATAGCGCTTGAGCCCCTTTTCCTTCGCGACGACCATGTCGTGGATCGATTTTACCTTTTTCTCCTCTTCAGCCGATTCGTCCTCGTTCAGGATTTTCAGGTCCTCGTGATATGCCTCGTAGCGCCTGGGTATCATGTCGAAAATATCGAACCTCTTCCCGTAGATGCCGAACTCCGCGACGCATCCACCGTGCGCGGGAGTTACCAGCGCCGAATAGAGCGGCGTGCGGACGAGCAGCTGGGCGGTTCCCTCGTTCCAGAAGTCCTTTTCGAGCAGGCGGAATCCCATGTTCGACTGCTGTCTCATGATCGATTCGGCCGCCAGTACATGTTCGTGGAGCGCGTGGCGGAGGTTCGTGAGGTATACGCCGCCAAAGAGGCCATGCCAGTAGGCGCAATTGCATTCGCTCTTGTAGAGCTCGCGTTTAGCCTCGTCAAGCTGCGTCCCGGAGCCTTCCAGCTGCGCGATCTCTTCGCTCAGCAGAAGGGTGCGCTTGTTGAGCGCGTTCGACTCGGGGTACTTGTTCAGGAAGTTGTTCCAGGTGCCGCCCTTCAGGAACGGGTAGAACTCCTGCTCCCGGCCGGTGTCCTTTATCTCCTTGTGGATCTTCACGAGGCGCGCCGCCACCTCGGACGGAAGCGCCCACTCGGAGAGCTCAAAGTAGCTGCCCTGGGTGAGATACACGCGCCCACTCGGAGGGCGCGCCGCGATGTACTCGGACGGCAGGGTCATGCGAATCCAGTCCTCCCTGAGCACCGCCTCCACGAAATTGACCAGCCAGTTCTGCCCGAACACCCAGTCGAAGGTGCCGGGCCACATGCCGAACTTCTCTCCGTCGTCGCCGTACACGAAGGCGCAGTCGCCGAGCCTGCTTGTTTTCTCCCTGAAATAGTCGATCGTTTCATGCGGCATATGAAAGGGGATCGAGTAGCGGAGGTACTTGTCGATGGGGAACACTCTTAGCGGATTCGCGAGCCGCTCGGTGAGGAAGTAGCCGTAGAGCTCGTCCTCCTGGACGCCGGCATAGCGGAAGTGGTTGTCGTCGAGTATGGTGTAGTCGAGCTTGAACGGCGCGACGAGCCTGGGTATTTCCGGGTCCCACACCCGCTCCGCGGTCCAGAAGCCCGTAGGGCGCGCGTTAAACCGTGAGGCGCAGTAATCCTGCATCATGCCGATCTGCCCCCGGATGTCCGGTTCGCTAATGATGGAAAAAATGGGCTCGTAGAAACCGCCGCCGATTATCTCCACCTGGCCTCGCGACACCATCGCCCTCAGCCTTTCGATGTATTCAGGATTATGCGCCTCGATCCATTCCAGCAGTGGCCCCGAATGATGCACGGCAAACCTGAATTCCGGGTACTTTTCAAGTATCCCCAGGGTCTTGTTGTAGCAGTCCCTGTATCCCCACTCGAGGACGTGGTCGAAGTTTCCCACCGGCTGGTGGTTGTGCAGGCAGAAGATGAAATGACAGGCCACGGTATTCCCCCTTGAACGAGAGACAGGTTTCCCCTCTTCCGTTATGCGGTATTCGTTAAAACACGTATCTCTTGGGCACGACGACGATTCCCTCGGGAGTGACGGTAAAACGCATGCGGTCCTTCTCGAGGTCATGGCCGATGGCCTCGCCCTCGGGGACCTGCACGTACTTGTCGATGATCGCGTTCCTGATACGGCATCGGCGGCCGATGTTGACCCCGTGCATGAGGATACAGTCATGTATTTCGGTGAAGCTGTTCACCTTCACTCCGGGCGAAACCACGGAGCGGTACACCCGGGCCCCGCTCAGGATCGCGCCGTTGGAGATGATGGAATTAATGGCGAGCCCCGTGCGCTCACCCTCCTCGAGAACCATCTTCGCGGGGGGAGACTGTTCCATGTAGGTCCTGATGGGCCATGTCTGGTCGTAAAGGTTCAGCTGCGGACTGACCGACACGAGGTCGGTGTTCGCCTCGAAGAAGGACTTCACGGTCCCTATGTCCCTCCAGTAGGCCCGGTCGCCCTCGTGCTTCACGTAATCGTACGCGAACACGCGCTCGGAAGAGTAGATGCGCGGGATGATGTCCTTCCCGAAGTCGTTGTCGCCCTCGAGCTTGTGGTCCTCGGAGAGGTAGCGGACGAGGCGCTCGGTCTTGAAGACGTACACGCCCATGGACACGAAGGCGCTCCCGTCCTTCCCGGGTATCGATTTGGGGCGGTCGGGCTTTTCGGCGAAGCCCGTGAGCCTGTTGGTCCCGTCCACTTCGAGGACGCCAAAACGGGTCGCTTCCTCCAGGGGCGTTTCGATCGCGGCGATGGTCATGTCGGCGTTGTTCTCGATGTGGTTTGTCATCATCTTCCGGTAGTCCATCTTGTAGACGTGGTCGCCGGAGAGTATGAGCACGTATTCGGGCTTTTCCTGTTCGATGACGTAGATGTTCTGGAAGATGGCGTCCGCGGTGCCGCGGTACCAGTTGTTGTCGATGCGCTGCTGCGGAGGCACCACGTCGATGTAATAGCCCATGTCGCGCACGAAGAGGTTCCACGCGTTCTTGATGTGCCTGTCCAGGGAGAGGGACTTGTACTGGGTAAGCACGATGATCTTTTTCAGGTCGGAATTGAGGCAATTGGACAGGGAGAAATCGATGATGCGGTAGATGCCCCCGAACGGCACCGCGGGCTTCGAGCGGTCCTTGGTGAGCGGGTAAAGCCTTTCGCCCTGCCCTCCCGAGAGCAGGAACACGAGCGTTTTCTTTAAAAAATCGACGTCCATTACCGGGATCTGCTGGAGAGGATCTCCTTGATCTTGTTTTTCAACTCGTCAAGGTTCGATGACTTCGTGATGTAGGCGTCGGCCGTCCAGGTCATGAAGTTGCTCTTGTAATTGGAATACGCGGTATAGATTATGATGGGGATTTTCTTGTCGCGCGACAGGATTTTGCCCAGGGCCTCGATCCCGTCCATTTCAGGCATCCGGATGTCGAGCACCACGAGGTCATACTTGTTGTTCTTTACCTTTTCCACGGCCTCCTTGCCGTTGGAGGCCTGGTCGACCTCGTAGCCGTCGTCCTGGAGCTCCATGGCATAGAGCTCGCGCTGATGCTGTTCATCCTCGACAATCAGTATCCTGCTCATCATACCCTCCGGGAGAAGCGGTAGAGACTCGGAACGATCCTTCCCCTATAGTGTAACAGCAGGAAATGCTGTTTTCAATAAAATTTTTACGGCCCGCAGGCTTACCTTTCCAGCATCGCCCTGGCTGCCTTCACCGCCTCCTCGAGAGCACGCGTAACGCCCGTCGCGTCCTTTCCACCGGCCTGGGCCATGTCCTTTCTGCCCCCGCCCCCGCCGCCTATGAGCGGCGAGGACTTCTTGATGATCGCGCCGCAGTCTATGCCCTTTGCCACGGCGGGAGCCGTCGCCGCGCAGAGCAGGAGCGGTTTCTCGCTGGAATCGGAACCAAGGCATACGACGGAATCCTGGATTTTGCCGCGCACCGCGTCGGCAAGAGCACGAAGCTCGTCTATCCCGGCGCCCGGCGCGCAGTGGGCGATGATGCCGGTTTCTTTCACCTGTACCGCCTTCGCGAGGATCGCGTCCAGGTCCGCGGTGAGGCTTTTGGCCTTCGTCTTTTCGAGCTCTTTTTCGAGCCCGCGCACGCGCTCCTGGAGGTCGCTCACCTTTTTCAGGATGTCCGATTCGGTCGCGTTCAGATCGCGCATAATCGCGGCCACGATGGCGCTGTTCGTCTTCAGACGGTCGACCACTCCCTTGAGCGTGATCGCCTCGATGCGCCGCATGCCCGCTCCCGGCGAGGCCTCGCGCAGTATCTTGAATACGCCGATCTTTCCCGTGTTGTCCATGTGCGTCCCGCCGCACAGCTCCATGCTGAAGCCGGGCACGCTCACGACCCTCACCGTGTCCTCGTACTTCTCGTCGAACACCGCCATGGCGCCCATCTTCACCGCTTCCTCGCGCCCGCGCACATCAGTGTTCACGGGCAGCGCGCGCCATATCACGTCGTTCACCTTATCCTCGATCCGCGCAAGCTCGTCGTCCGTGAGCGCGTTAAAGTGAGTGAAATCGAAGCGGAGCCGCTCCGGCTCCACGAGCGAGCCGGTCTGGTGAACGTGCTCGCCCAGTACGCCGCGCAGGGACGCCTGGAGGAGATGCGTCGCGGTGTGGTTTGCCCTGGTGAGGTTTCGTCTAACGATGTCGATCTCCGCGCTCACCTCGTCGCCGGAGGAGAAGGAGTCCTGCTCCACCTCGCCCACGTGGATGACGGTCCTGTTCACCTTCCTGGTGTCGTCGACGCGGAACACGGCGCCCGACGGCGTGGTAATGAGCCCCCTGTCGCCCACCTGTCCGCCAGATTCGCCGTAGAAGGGCGTTTCGGGGAGGACCAAGAAGCCCTTCTCGCCGGCGAGCAGCGTGGTGACGATCTTTTCAGCCGAGCCCATCACGGCGATCTTCGTGAGGGCTGTGTTCTCGGTATAGCCGGTGAACGT
>Ga0129297_10000418_pt1 | contig 20233 bp, 17 predicted proteins | sample I18A1metaG_FD_94708 | JGI IMG/M metagenome (GOLD analysis project Ga0129297, IMG submission 94708) | Lake sediment bacterial and archeal communities from Gulf of Boni, Indonesia to study Microbial Dark Matter (Phase II) - ​I18A1 metaG | ecosystem: Environmental > Aquatic > Freshwater > Lake >... | reverse complement strand
AGGCGGCTCAGTATTCAGAGCCCGCACCTTTAGGCGAATTGCGCCCGTCAGGCTTCCGGCAACAGCCGACAGCTCACTCCCTTTGAGGGGCGTCGTAAGAGAGATTCTACATGATCCTGGAAGAGGGACTCCACTGGCCTTCGTGGAATTTGCGAATGGGACCGCCTGCTGTCTCACTGCCCCTGAGGGTGTTTCACTTAATCAGGAAATCACAGTTGGAGCCGACGCCCCGCCAAGCGTCGGAAATGTGCTTCCTCTGGGAAGCATGCCTGAAGGAACCCTTGTATGCGATGTGGAGCTCCGGCCGGGAGACGGAGGGCGGATTGCCAAAGCATCTGGCTCGTATTGCATGGTTGTCTCTCACACACCTCAAGGGACCGAGCTCCGACTACCGTCGGGGAAATCAGTGTACATGAACGACCGATGCAGGGCCATGGTTGGAGTTGTCGCGGGCGCAGGCAGGGTCGAAAGGCCATTTCTGAAAGCTGGCACCGCGAAGAAGCTCATGAGGGCACGAGGGCGTGTCTGGCCCGTAACCAAGGGTCAGGCAATGATTGCTGCATCTCACCCTCACGGAGGAGGGCGTCACAAACATGCGGGTAAGGCAACCACAGTCTCACGCAACGCTCCGCCCGGAAGGAAAGTCGGAATGATTGCAGCCAGGCAGACGGGGCGCGCCAAACGCGCGACAAGAACACAGTAGGGTCAAGTACAGATGACACTGGTCGACCCCTTGCCCAACGCCTTGAGTACGATCAACAACAACGAACGAAGACACAAACGCGAATGTATCGTCGGGCCCGCCTCGAAGCTGATGGGGCAGGTGTTACGGGTCATGCAAAAGAACGGCTATGTAGGTGAATTCGAGTTCATCGACGACGGCAGGGCCGGGAAGTACCGAATTCAGTTGCTAGGCCGCGTCAACAGATGTGGCGTCATCAGGCCCCGGTATGCCGTGAAGGTTGATCACGTTGAAAGATGGGCAAAGAGATACCTTCCATCCCGTGAGGTAGGCGTCCTGATCCTGAGCACACCCAAAGGAGTACTGGCCCATACAGAAGCAAGGGACGCCAAAACCGGAGGCAGGCTTCTGGCCTACGTCTACTGAGAGCAATGTCCTGAGGGCAAGATGATTGGCTAGGGGACCGCAATACAACCTTCCCTTCAGGCGCAGGCGCGAAGGAAGGACGGACTATGATACGAGAAAGAAGCTTATCACATCACGTGCTCCGAGACTGGTTGTTCGCCCCTCCCTCAAGCATATTGTGGTGCAAGTCATTGAGGCGAGGCCTGACGGCGACCATGTTGTAACTGCCGCTCACTCCTCCGAGCTCAGGGAATTCGGCTGGAAGGCACCCTGCGGAAACATGTCCTCAGCATACCTTACGGGTTTGCTTGCAGGCAAGAGAGCGAAGGCTGCCGGCATAACCGAAGTCATACTAGACATCGGCACCCACGCAAAACGATTAGGCTCGCGCATATTCGCAACTGCCAAGGGAGCCCTAGATGCAGGGCTGCAAGTTCCTCATGACAAGAGTGCTCTGCCTGCCCCAGAACGAATTCAAGGCAAGCACGTGGCGAGTTACTCAAAGACGCTCGCAGCCGATCCGGAAAGATACAGGAGGACATTTTCGGCCTACCTTAAGCAGAAACTAAAACCGGAAACTCTTCCTGAGCATTTCGCCGAGGTCGAGGCCAAGATAAAAGCCGGATAATCCGAAGAGGATTTCCAGTGAGCACAAAGCAGAAGCGCAAGCCGAAAGCAAAGGCTCCGCCGAAAGAGAAACGGAGAGTCGTCAGAAAGCGTGCTCCCGCGGCTCCCAAGAAACCGCGCAAGGAGGAAGTAGTCATTGAGGAAAAGAAGGTGGCTGAGGCTCCTCCTGAGAAAACATTCATTCTGGCCATTCGTTTGAGCGGCTCCGTCGCCGTCCCGGCCAGGATCGAAACAACGTTGACGAGCCTGAGGCTTAAGCGAAGATTCAGCGCTGTAGTGCTTGAAAGTAAACCGGACACGTTGGGAATGCTCAGGGTAGTGAAGGACTATATCACTTGGGGTGAGGTCAAGAGCGATACCCTTGCAGCTTTGCTCAAGGAACGCGCGAGAACTCAAGGGGGAATGCGTCTCACAGATGATTTCGTCAATCAGAAGTTCGGCGAGAGATCTATCGTTGACTTGGCGGTTGCACTTACTCGAGGAAAAATCAACCTTAAGTCCCTATGGGCAAACGGGCTAAAATCCGTCTTTAGACTTCGCCCGCCGTCCGGGGGCTTCGCCCACAATATCAAAAGGGCCTTTAACAGTCGAGGAGAACTCGGCTACAGAGGCGAGCACATCGCCGACTTAGTAGCCCGAATGGTTTGACTTAGCAGCATTTCTAATGTCCTCAGCTCACATTTTCTTGGTTGACTTTGCTTCCCAAACTTCGAACCGGTCAGGTCCGTCTAATTCCTCTAAGGTTTAGGCTCGTGAAACCAGGGCAGAGTCTCAACGACGAAGTGATCCGAACTGTAAGGTGGAGTAAGATCAAACTGAGAAATGGGGACATATTAGCGGTTGCTAGCAAAATAGTCTCGGTCTGCGAGCGGCGCATCGTAAAACTTCAAGACTTGTCCGTTACTAGACGAGCGCGCAGAATCGCCAGAAAATGGAAAATGAATCCGTTATTAGCGCAACTCGTACTGGATGAGGCTGATGAAGTTCTCGGAGGCGTTCGAGGTTTTCTCCTCACAGTGAAAGGAGGCATGCTAACCGCGAACGCGGGTGTGGACCTGAAGAATTCGCCCCCTGGAACGGCAACACTCTGGCCATCGGATCCAGATAGGACAGCACGCAGCCTGCGTGGAGCGCTCGCAGCTGAGTACTCAGTTCGGGTAGGAGTGATCTTAGTCGATAGTAGAGTAACACCATTGCGATTGGGGACAACCGGTCTGGCTTTAGGTATTTCTGGCTTCTTTCCAGTCGAGGACCATCGAGGAAAACGCGACCTCTACGGCCGAAAGATCTTGGTCACTGAGACAAATGTTGCTGATGATGTTGCTGCCGCCGCCCACCTTATGATGGGTGAGGTTACCTCCAAAGTGGGCGCAGTCGTCATAAGAGCCGCTCCTGCCAAGTTCGACAGCCATGCTGATTCAACGGGAATCAAACTTGCGGCCAGGAGGTGCCTCATTTTATCCAACTTTTGGAGCGGGCACGGCTAGCCGAGCGGGTCAGTTTCGGGTCATCGGCCTGTAGATTTGAGGTTTTTCAGTGCCTCCTCGATTTGTTTTTCTCTTTTTTCCATTATTCCATCGTAATAGAGCATGACTAGGCCAAATGGCACTGCAGCTATGCCAAACGTTGTGGCATACCTATACTCGTAGAATGGTGACCAGACTGATGTCAGGTGGAAAGTGAAGGAGCTGTTGTAGCTTGTGATGACCAGCATGTAGGGGGCAGTTTTCGAGGCGTTGGTGAAGACAACCATCCCTTTTTGGTCTTGTGCGAACACTACGTTAACGAGCACTGGTCCCGTTATTGCCTGGCTCTGTGGGTCATATGGCGCTAAGAGGACTGTCGTCGACCCGGGGCGGTCGCTGAGCACGCTGAGGTTGATGGGTTGGCCTTTATCGATTGGCGGCACGATGTAAGATGTAATCCAATAAGGCCGAGTTGCAGTAAATTCGACCTTCGGCCCAGTTCCCTGCAGGCGTTGGGGTGTCTTGTAGTAGGGGAGCAATGTTCCGATTACCAGAAGCGTAACGCCAAGCACGACAAGCATGAACCCTAGAATCTGGCCGACCCTAGGGCGCAATGAGAAGACCACTCATGCTTCGGCTTCAAACAAATTTGTCGGCATGGTGGCATGCGACGTAGTGTCCTTTGACCAGCTTGTCTTCCAGCTTCGGTGCAACCTGCCTGCAAATGTCAGTTGCGTACGGGCAGCGAGGATGGAACCTGCACGCCTGAGGTGGATTAATTGGGCTAGGCACTTCGCCTGGCAGAATTATTCTCTCGGTCTTGTGTTTAACATCCGGGACAGGAACGGCTGAGATCAGGGCCTGAGTGTATGGATGAAGCGGCTTGTCGAACAAGCTGCTGGATTCCGCTAATTCTACGATCTCGCCCAGGTACATGACTGCTACACGCTGGCTAATCTGGCGAACCGAGCTCAGGTCGTGCGATATGTACAGATAGGACAAGTTCTGTGTCTTCTGAAGCTCAACCAATAGGTTGAGAATTTGCGCCCGAATGGAAACGTCTAAGGAAGAAACAGGCTCGTCAAGTATGACAAATCTCGGGTCAACCGCCAACGCTCTGGCTATGGCGATTCTCTGCCTCTGGCCGCCGCTGAACTCATGAGGGTACCGTTCTGCGTGGTATTCCTCCAGGTTCACCATTCTGAGCAGCTCGTATACTCTGTCTTTCCATTTCTCTTTCGGTATGTTCCTGTGAATGACGAATGCTTCGCTGATTATATCGTAAACCGTCATCCTCGGGTCGAGGGAATTGTAGGGGTTCTGGAAAACCATCTGCATGCTGCGTCGAAGCTTCCTAGTATCTTCGCGACTCCCGTTCTTGAAAGTCTCAAAGACATCCATTCCTCCGAAATTGACAGACCCAGAGGTCGGTTCCTCCAGGAACAAGATTACCTTACCAGCAGTGGTCTTGCCGCACCCGCTTTCGCCCACTAGGCCCAACGTCTCACCTTCGCATATTTCGAAGTTCACACTGTCCACTGCGTGTACGACGCCGACCTTTTTCCGGCGAACGATCCCGCGCTCTAACACGTCGAAATGTTTTACGAGGGATTTGACCTCGAGCAGCGGCTGTCCTGAGTCAGGGGTCATGGTTTCTTCAGCTTGACTTCCCTTCAAGCGTCAGTTCCCTCCATCTATGGCATGCCACGTGATGGCCTTCGCCGACCTTTTCTAGGGGCGGCACTTCCTTCATGCATATGTCCTTAGCGTACTTGCATCGAGGATGGAAAACACATCCGGATGGTGGTTCAATCAGGTTTGGTATATTCCCGGGTATTACCTCAAGTGCGCGTGTCTGGGCGACGCTCGGAACCGCTTTCAGGAGCGCCTCCGTGTAGGGATGCTTGGGGAATGTGAAGAGGGTAACCGTGTCGGCAACTTCCATGACTTTTCCTGCATAGAGGACTGTTACCCTTTCGGCCATGTCAGCGATGATCCCCATGTCGTGTGTGATCATCACCATGGACATCCCGAACTCTTTCTGCAGTTGCTTGAGTAGCTCCAAGACCTGAGCCTGTATCGTCACATCCAAGTTCGTGGTCGGCTCATCTGCGAATAGGAGTCTAGGTTCGCAGGAGAGAGCTCTAGCGATTGCAACTCTCTGCTTCATTCCACCGCTCAATTCATGAGGATATGCCTTAAGCCGTTTCTCTGGTTCCTGGATTCCCACGCGTTCCAAGATGTGGAGCGCGCTTTTCCTTGCTTCCTCCTTTGTCAGATCGCGATGCAGCATGATGATGTCGGTGAGTTGTTTCTCTACAGTGTATACGGGGTTGAGAGAAGTCGTCGGGTCTTGGAAGACGATGGCCATTTTGGGCCCCCTAAGCTTTCGCATTTCATCTTCCGACTTGGCCAGAAGGTCCTCGCCATCGAACTTGACGGATCCGCTGACTATCCGCCCAGGTCTGGGGACTATTCGTAGGGTCGATTGTGCCGTTACAGATTTTCCTGAACCGGACTCCCCCACAAGACCAATGGTTTCGCCTTCGTTGACTTCCACTGCCATCCCATCCAACGCTTTGACGACGCCTGCTTCCGTGAAGAAGTAGGTTCTGAGGTCGGAAATCTCGAGAAGTCTGCGCGCCATAATGCTCTACTCTCGGAGCCTGGGGTTGAGCGCGTCGGACAATCCATCGCCCATCAGGTTAAAACCAAGCACACAGAAAACGACGGCCAACCCTGGGAAGAATGACACCCACCATTCAGTCCTGACGAACGAGAAACCTTCGTTGAGGAGCAGCCCCCATGTGGATGTGTTAGCGTCGCCAAACCCTAGGAAGCTCACCACTACTTCCGTCAAGATGAATCCGGCAATGTTGAGTGTTGTAACGACGATGACCGGGGACAGAATGTTCGGCACGATGTGGCGGAACAAAAGGCGCCTCGCTCCAGCCCCCAAAGAGCGTGCGGCCTGGACAAATTCCATTTCCTTCACTCTCAGCGTTTCGCCTCTGACAATGAAGGCGACACCGGACCAGCCAAAGAAGGCAAGAATCAGGACAATGAGGGTCAGACCTAGCCCCTTGAATACAAGTATGGAGAACACTCTTGCGAAGAGTAGGATCAGCAGCAGCACGGGTATGACGAAGAAGATCTGTGTGATTCCGAGAACAACGTCGGATACGAGCCCTTTGAAATAGCCCGCAACTGCTCCAATCGCTATTCCCAGAATTGTTGTAAGCAGGCTGGCGGCCAGTCCAACGTAAAGGTCGTTACGCGTCCCATGTATGACTTCACTGAAGACATCTATGCCCGACTCTTCCACTCCGAATGGGTGTTGCCACGATGGCGCCTCGCCGGCGGCGCCTTCATAGAGAGCCTGGTAACTCCGCGCGGGGTAAGGCGCTAGGTAAGGGCTAAGGAGCGCGACCATTGCAAAGAATACCACAATCGCGGATCCAATGAGTCCCGATTTGTTTCTCTTGAAACGGCGCCAGGCCACAGCCCATTGGGACGCTGAACGTTTCCTTGATGATTTTTCTCCCGTGGCAGGTCACCTAGTCGATTCGTATTCGTGGGTCAAGAACCGCGTAACTCAGGTCCATAATCAAATTCGCAATGAGGACCATTATCGTTATGACCACAGTAATGCCCTGAACAAGAGGTATGTCCAGAACAAGTGCGGCTTGAGCGAAAGCGTATCCGAGTCCAGGCCAAGTGAAGGTTGTTTCTGTGGCAGGGGCCCCACTTAACGAGGCGCCGAAGCCCAATCCAACCACTGTCACGACCGGGCTGATGGCGTTCCTTAGTGCATAACGATAGGTGACAGTTCTTTCGCTCAGTCCACTAGCGCGAGCTGCAAGGATGTAATCCTGGCGGAGAACTTCGAGCATGTTCGCCCTAACAAGCCTCACAATAGTCGCAAGGGACACATATGTCAGAACCGTGACTGGCAGAACCAGGTGGGCCAGATGGTCCAAAAAAGGGTCTCCCCACCATAGGAAACTTATCCCCTTTGAACCGCTACTCGGCAACAATCCAAACTCGAATGAAAAAACAATGATCAACATGATTCCGAGCCAGAAAACTGGCATGGAATACCCAAAGACTGCAGCAGTAGTAATCGCATAGTCCCTCCTCGTGTATTGATGCTTTGCGGAATACACGCCAACTGGTATTCCTATGACAACCGCCAGAACAATCGAGATGATCTGCAATTCCAATGTTGTCAAAGCCCACGCACCGATTTGCTGTGCTACAGGTCTCCCTGAGATTGAGACTCCTAGGTTTCCGTGGAGAAGATCCCAGAGCCAGAGCAGAAATCTCTCGTAGACCGGCCTGTCAAGATGATAATATCGTCTAAGCGCCTCAAGCACTTGAGGGGTTGGGTTCCTAAGCCCCACTCTTATCAGTGTAATCGGATCGCCCGCAGCGTTGCCCACAGCATAGGTCAAAATTGCAACGCCGAGAAAAACGGGGATCATGAATAGCAAGCGTCTAACGATGTAGCGCAAGATGCTGCCCAATGGATTCCCTCGCGTGCGGGGGATTCTGCCCTCCTACGAGGCAATTAACGTTTGCCTTGGGGCCTACTATTTCCGGCAATGGCGTTGAGTCCAACAATCGTCAACGACTAAGACCGTTCTCATGTAGCAGTTTTGTGATAAGGCATAAATATCAACTTTCTCGCTTTTCCGAGTGCGTGAAATGAAAATGTCTAACAAACCACTCAAATACGTGGTTCAAGGAATTTCGCTTGCGCTTCTGATCTACATCACCTCTTCGAGCGTCGTACCGCTGATTCTTGTCCCTGCGCATGCGCAGGGCGCAACACTCTTCTCAGTCACGGTCATTGCCCCAACAGGTGGCAATGTTGTAAGGCGCCAGTATGCTAGCATCATCACAAGCAACCTAATCGCCCTTGGCGTTGACGCCAAGCTGTTCTACGTGAACTTCGATCAACTCGTCAATAGAGAGTTCTACGTCAACTCAGAACAGGGCGCCACCTTCGACCAAGGTGGAGTCGACATGGGCTTCATTGGCTGGGGCTACACAAGCCCTGTCCCAGATTTCCGGAGCAACTTCGATGGAAGGCCAGCGTATTTGGCTCCGTCAGGCAATAACTGGGCTTTGTACGACAATCCAGAACTGAATGCGCTCTTTGACGAACTCTACTCGTCAACGGATGTAAACAAACAGGTGGAGTTGACCCACAAGTTCCAAGAGATACTCTTCCGCGACAAGCCCTACAACTACGTCTATGAGGTTATCGACACTGTCCCAAGAGACCAGAAGTGGACCGCATGGGGTAGAAAGGATGTTTACAGTGTAGTCACTTTCCCAGATGTCCAGCACTGGGCAGGGGGCACTGAACTCACATTCGCTGAGGCAAGTAACGTGTTCCCGGGCAACACCCTGAACCCTGCGGCCACAGCCAACTCTAACTCATTCTATGCGCTTTACATTTACGGGGCCATCGCTTACTCTGGAGCAGGGCTTCAGGACATCGATGCCCGTGATCTATCATTCTACCCAGCACTGGCATCTAGCATCGAATCTAGCCCCGACGGCCTTGACTGGACAATCAAAATAAGGGAGGGTGCGCTGTGGCAGAGCGGAGCAGAGATAACAGCGGACGACTTCGTGTGGAGTCGCCGGATGATTCTGGATCCAAAAACCGCTTCTGTCGCACTGGGCAGCGATATTCAGTACCTCGGCAACTATGTGACATTCACATACAGTGACGGAACTTCGGAAGTCGTGGATAACAGGGCCAGTCCAGACGAAGCAATGAGGGAGGGCTGGTGGAAAGCTGTTGACAAGTACACGATTCAATTCCACTTGCCTGAAGTCTACGCTTTCACAAGACAGTTCTACGCCGCGTTCTCTCCGCTTCCCAAGCACATATTGGAGAAGTTCCCGTCCGACACGTGGGATACCATTCCATTCAGCACTGCCAGTGGACCTGAAACATACACTTGGGACACCGCCAAATATGGTGGATCTGGATCCTACACGGCCGTTGGGCCAGTAGGTGCAGGTCCCTACTACTTGGAGAGTTTCGACTTCACAAGGAACCTGGCAACCTTGAAGAAGTTCCCGCAGTACTGGAACGCCAGCGGCCTCGAAGCCATGGGCCAGTTCTCAGTTGAGACTTACAAGGTCGTCTGGATCAGCAGCAAGGACGCTGCGCTCGCCGCTCTCAAGAATGGAGAAGTAAACGTCTTGGACAACAACTACCAGTTGGCAAGGGACAAGCCAACACTAGAGCAGATGGGCGTCAACATAATCATCGCTCCAGAACTAGGATGGCAAGAGCAAGGCTTCAACATGAGGCACCCAGTGTTTGGCACGGGCGTTGACACACCGCTTGGCAAGAGTGACCCATCAAAGGCGGCTGAGGCAGCGCGTCACGTAAGAACAGCAATTAGCCACTTGATCCCGAGGGACCAGATCGTTAACGAACTCTTGGTCGGATCCGCATACCCACTAGCCACTGCTGTAGGCCCAGGTTGGGGTATCTGGTACAACCCGAACCTCAAACCCGATGCGTACGACATCAATGTGGCAGCTGAGGAACTCCGCGCAGCAGGATACACTGTGAGTATTACACCTCCTGCCGTGATTGCCTACAGCGGAAGTCCGCTTCTAGGAAGTGGATCGGTAACAATCAACGGACTGGCTCGCGTTGCGCATGAGATGATAGTCATCCAGGAGAGCACGGACGGCGGCCAGACATGGATGCCCTTCGCTGCAGCAGTCTCAGGCAACGACAGCAAGTACCAAGTTTCCGCGCCTGCACCCCCAGCCTTCGGAACCGTTTGGTATAGAGCCAACTTCACCGGCTACACGCTGAACGAGACGCTAGCCATGGTACCTATCACGCCAGAACTCGTCAACGAGTACATCAACACGGGACAATACTTTGGTGGAAGGCGACTGCTGCCAGAGAGCGTGAGTGACCCGATTGCTGTGACCTCCGCAACCAACGATGCCCTCGTGGTCGTAGGGATCGTCGTGGTCATCGTCGTGATTGCAGGGTTAGCGGTCTGGATGAAGCGCAGAAAGAAGCCAGCGAGCTAAAAGAAACCCAATAGCGCCTAGAGGGTGATCCTCAGGCGCGTCCCCGATTTTTCCTTTCCAAAACAGAATAGAAATCCGGATATGCGGCATTTGGTCAGCCGTGCCCTGCCAAATCTTGAATGCTCCCTAGATGGAGCTGGTTGAAATGTCAGCCAGTGCCAGGAGAATCATGACAGCAAGCAGGATTAATCCCGCAAACACGTAAACCAAAGCGCTCCGTTCAGCCTCTTTTCTTCTAGTTCCGGAGAACTCATCTTTTGAAGACAAGACAACTCGTTTGAACTGAACCATGCCAATCGAAGAGCTGAAATCCAGAAGGCCTGCAAGAATGAAAAGCAGGGCAATCTCCAGAAGCAGCAGGTTGCCTAACATCGCCGAAGGAGAGAACTCGAAGAAGGTTGAAAGGAGAGCGGCTCCGAGGTCAACTATGCCTAGGAAAGCACTGACTTTCACAGATCTATGGAGCACTTGGGTATAAGTTAACATTCGACAACAGCAGGTTGAAACGAGCCCGACCGAAGTAATTTAGATTGCGGCGGCCAAGCATGACAACTTCCCATAAGAGTTCACGAGAAGGCCCCCACCGCCGCGCTGACCGCAAGAAAGCCCAGCGTGCACAAGATGGCTCAAGCCGATTGAGAACCTACTCTTTTCTCGCAACGCTGGCCATAATCGGTGTCATAGTTGGTGCTTCGTATGTCTCCTCACTTCCCAAAGTGGAGCATCTCCCTGATACCATTCAATTCTACGCCCAACCGTGGATGGCCTACGTTCCCGCCGAAACGTATTATGTTGGTTATGTCAGCTACGAAGATGCGATTGACGCTAGCGGAAATTCGACGCTGTTCGGGACCGGGCCTCTCTTGGAGTTAGCCCAGCTGCTCTTCGATTTTTACCCACACGACGTAGTGTATGAAGTGGATATCGAACTGCCTACTCCAGATTATAGCGGGACTGTGACGCTGCTCAGGGTCTCCCTTGACCAGCTGAATGGTCTAGCGGTACGTCTGAGCAATTCCACGAAGATCCCGAGCCGAAATTACCACGGATTCGAAATCTATAGTCTTCTCATGAGCAAACCTGGCTACCAGAAACCCCAACTCGGTTACCTGACCATCTTCAATGGCTATGTTCTCTTCAGCGACGATCAATCGACTGGAAAGCAAAACGTAGAAAGGATTATCGACCAAGCCCCTGAAAACACACCCGATTTATTCGACAACGAGGCCGTGAGGAGGTCCGTTTATGCATCAGGCGTAAGGGACCAGCCGTACATAGGACTGTATGTTGGAATGTTTCCGAGCCAGCTGAACAACACGAAAATGATTGTCAAGTCTGTGATTCAGCAAGGAAACAGAATAGCTGTAACAAGGGCGGTTCTGTTTCCGAATACAGACTCGGCGTTAGGCCAATTCGGAGAAGCCCATCGCATATATCGCGATGCTTCAAGCTACAGAATACTGGACTCATGGCTCGTGATAGCATACCAGTATAGCATGGGCAAACTGAGGGGCGAACTGATCGGCATCTGAGCCGCGCCATGGGTTCGCATGGCGGGAAATGCGCTGAGACGATAGGTTCTTACGAGTCGTGGCTCGTCTATGAAGGGGGGAGAGCGGAGCCAACTAGATGTATGGACTGAGGGTAGGACTTGCGCTCTTCGCGTTCATCTGCATTCTGGGCATGTCAATGCCTCAGTCGACAGCACTGGCCCCTGATGACCTCAATCTTGGGCACGAGCTCTCAGCCAATATATCGACGAAAATAGTTGTAGATGGCCAAGGTGACATACATATCCTATGGACAGTGCCCGCGGGAAATGGCTCTGTCACCACACCTGGGATATGGTACGGCAGATACGCGGCAAACGGCACGGGCACCGCCCCGCCGACGCTCATCAGAAACAGCAGTTTGGTGCAGTCAGCGGACATGGATGTAGACAGATTCCAGAACGCTCATATTACTTGGGCCGAAGGTTCCGCGTTCGAGAATCAGACCACGACAGACGCGCCTGATAATACCGAATCCAGGCTGTACTATCTACAACTGAACTCCACGAATACTTCCGAGATTGCGCCAAGCGAACTCACGGGAGCGGGAAGGATCGTCGCATGGCCATCTCTCGTGGTTGATGGTAATCTCACAACTCATCTTGTCTGGACTCAGCTTGATCCGACGGCCACAACGAAGTCTGGCGCCTACTACGGAACTATAACCATAGGCAACACGATCAACAGGACAGTTCTCATCGGCGAATACAACAGGAGTCTCTTCTCCATACCGCGCCCTCGCGTGGCTCTAGATGAATCCTCCGGACTTCATGTTGTGTGGGTTGAGAGGGACCAACTTTCAACTGGTCGCGAAATCTCAAGCATAAGCTATGTAAAAATCGATTTGAAGAGAAACAATATGACTCATCTCGAAGTCGCCGAGTCCGAAGACGCCATCGAAGAAGTTACCGTTGCCTCAGGGTCCGGCGGAACGGCTTACGTTGTTTGGCAGCCTGTAGTCGGTCCTGAAACTCCTGATTCATTTTACGTGTCTCAGATTTCGAGTACTGGAAAAATGGTCTTCCTCAAGAAGATAGCCCGGCCTATCTCACGAGGGGCAAGTGAATCGTATCTCTTGGTTTCAGCAGATTCCCAGGATAGTTTGTTCGTAGTTTGGTATCAGCCTCCAGCGGCTCCATTAGGGCACATTAGTAGCGTGAGCACCTCACTCGCCAGCATCAGTTATGTGAAGCTGGACGAGGACGGAACCCTTTCGCAAACAGCAAGCGAAGTCGTCGCTGGCCCCGTGATTGCCGTGACAGTATCGAAGACCGGCGACATCTACGCAATCTCACCAGGAGGAATCGTGAAGGTGAGAACTCCAGCAGGGGGCTTGGACATCCCGATGCTACTCTTTGCTTTCGCGATAGTATCTGTTCTTGGAGCGGGGGCGGCCACGGAGGAAGGCAGGTACAGAATGCTACTTTCTGTTGCTTCTCTTTCGCGGCGTAGGGAAACGGCTACCGCATCAGAACTGGACAGGCTCCTGAGGTTGATCTGCCGAAGACCTGGCCTCAAGTATCGGGATATCAGGGCTCTGATGCCCAAGGACCGGCCACCATTCCGCAGGCTAGCGGCTCTCGAGAAATCGGGCATGCTTTCTTCGATGAGGGATGGATTGACGCGGCGCTTCTACATAAGCGCGGGCGGGAGCTCGGCTGTTAGTGTCGCGCTTCCTGATGCGATTCCTACTAGAATCTTGGCCGAGATCGGCCGTAGCCCGGGAATCTGGGAGGCAAAGCTGGCTCGTGATTTGGGCCTCAGCCAGCAGATCGTTAATTACCATTTGCGTGGCTTAGTTCGTGCAAAGCTGATCTGTGCTGAGATGCGGGGAAAGCGCAAGCAATACACGTTAACGCGCTCGGCAGGTAGGCCTTAGCCGTTTTACTCATAGCGCTTGCAGCTGTAGCAGTACCATCTTTGATATTCTTGAATCCAGGTGAGTCTGCTGCCGCAAAGGGAACACTTGCCACTCCGAGCGGTTCTTTGAGCAAGCAAGCCTTGCTTTCTGCGACGCGCAACAAAGAACATGACAAGTAAACCTAGAACAAATGATGCGCCTCCCGCTCCAAGTATGGCTGTTAAGCCGGACAGCCTTACGCCCCCTCCTTGCAAGCTGGCCCTTGATGCGCTTACGTATGCGTCGTAAGCGTCGACCGCAGCCTGAGTGTAATTCATTCTTGTGTACGCGACTTCCGCGTCGCCCAACTTCTCGTTCGCCGTGTCTTGATCTTGTGGATTTATTGTGAAAGTCGTCGAAGCGAGCAGTTCCCTTGTTCCTCGAATCAATTCGTCAGCATAGCCACGTTGCAGCACATCCTTGTCGAATTGACTAAAACTATCTTCGTATGGGTAGTATGCCATTACCGACGCCACGAAGTTCTCAGTCGGATCGTAGGAAGTATGAAAAGGATGCATCAACGCCACCATATGACCGACTTCATGTATTATCGTGTTCGTGAAGCCGAACCCCAATCCAGGTTGCTTGGGCGTGGTGAACTCACCGCGCTGCAAGTCGTCGGCTGAGTGGCTTATGAGAACTAGGTCGTAGAGCGCTACTCCCCATATTGTTCGGTCGAAATCGGCTTCGTTCGCTGCTACAAGTTCCTTGTAAGTGAAGCCGAATGTGTAATTCCCGTCGAAGGCGAAGACGAATACGGGTATGTCGTAGTTCCGTGAATTCCTTGTTGTGTCAGTGAAATCAGTTATGTGCCCTCGCCCGCTCGGACTCAGCCATTCATACACTGGTCGGGCATCAACAATCGGGCTTATCCCGACAAGGCTTGGGGACGTTGATGTTCTAATGACGCCTGCCAAGTCAGGATTATCCGACGGACGGAGAAACTGGACATCGACTTCCAATTTGGCGAACGGTAGCAGAGAGCTAAGTTGCCTACTAATCTCACTCGGGTCCACTGTCGATTCAATCGGTGGCTGATTCGAAGAGCGATTGTCAAAGACAAAGACTCTGACGGAGTACTGCTGAGCATAATTGAGTGGGTATACGAAGTCGGGCAAGAAAAGGTTGTAGACGGCCCCCCAGATGTAATCAGCCAAGTACTGTGTTAACCACGTGGACCAGTAAGAATTCGTAGGCTCTAGGTGATTGATGTACGCTGCGAGCTGAATGGGCAACTGCTCGGCAGCGTGACCGGGGCCTGCCGAAATGTCAATGAAGAAAAATCTGCTTTGCCCGCCCCATGCTGTCATGTATCTTCGATTGAGTTTGATTCCAAGGTCATGGTCAGCATACGTTTTGTTGTAGAAGTGCGGAGTCAGCTCGACTTGCTTCATATGCGATAGTGCCTCAAACTGGGAAGGCGTCATGGACGGCAACTGCTCTGATAGGTCCGCTATCAAGAGAGTGTATCCATTTTCCGCTAGGCCACCGAATTCGGATTGGTGGCCCTGAAGCCATGATTCGACTTGGTCTGCGGGATAGTAGGTATTCGTCGCGTTAACAGGATAGTGCGTGTAGTTTAGAAAGTACCCACCTTCAATTGTCCCATAAGTCTCATTCCAGAGCACGTTCACTCTCGTCTCCTTTTTGCCTGCGGAGCGAAGGTACTGCGAGAAATCATCAAGGAAACTGGAAGGTGCAAGCGCGAAATCGTACTTCACCGAGTATGTTGTTTCAGTACTGATACCAGGAATCACCGTGAGCTGGTACCGCTGTTGCGGACTGTTCCAGAGTAGATAGTCCTGAAGCACATACTCGGAATCGATGCCGGCCAATACCACTCTAACGTTGATCTCTGCTTGCCGCTTGGCTACAAGTTGTGTTTGGTTTTCTTGCTGCCCTCCGACGTTTACTGCTGCAGAAATCGAAAGAATCAGGAGGAGAATAATGCTGAAGCCCGTTACGCGGACTACGTCTACCCTCATGGTCTGAGGGACATGGTGCGCCCTAGATAAAGGCCGCCTCGAATCATTTCGCTACTCGTTGCGGTATTACGGCACTTGCATCAGGGATGACAGAGATCGTGGAATCGGATCCGAGGGCTCTCTGAGCTGTCTGTATGGCAGAGTTCACAGTTCTCGAGGCCCTCAGACCGAACGTGTTCTGCACATAATGGTCGGGGACTGTTGAAACAAGGTAGACGCGGTGGCTCTCCACTAGGCGTCGGAGATACGTCGCCTTGAGGCCATCATAATTGAAGGTGTACCGCAGCCGAGCCTCAAGATGTCGTGGTTCAATCCGCTCCGCCGTCCATTCATAGAAGTCGCCGTCTCCGTGGCCCCTGCTGCATTCGGCGGCCACGATAATCGCGCCGTCACGCTTGGCGACAGTGCCGCCTGCTGGAAACGTTTCAACAGCGCGGAGAAGTGTTTCGTCAACTGGCCTACCGCCAGCACTCATAACCACGATGTCTGCTGGCTTGTCCACTGTAGGGTAGCAGTGCTTCTTCAGCGTCGGCTCCAGACTATCCACGCATCCATCCAGCTCTCCGAAGGATAGTTTGGCAGGGGCCAGGTCCCCATCTAAGGTAAAGCCGAGCGCCAGAAGGTTCTGCATGGAACTTGCAATGGACATCCTCTCTTTGTGAATGTCCGAGATATCCACATTTTTCCTGTCCATAAGCTGCATGCGCCCCGAGGCCGACGAGGCGAGCCCTGGAAAAACAATGTCACAGAGGCCTGTTAACTCAAGAAAATGGTGTGGCCTGAGCTCACCTACGATCATCTTCAGATCGGCATCGAGGAAGGAGCCACTGATTGATGGCTTGAAGTCTCCTTTGAAGGCGTCTAGCGGCTTAGCTTCAGATGAAACTGGGTCATGCCGTGAAACCTGTATCCCAGATCCCAAGCTCTGTTCAATATCCGGCGCATCGTCGGTCAGAAGGATCATGACTGATTGATCCTGTATCCCTGCCTCTTTCAGACTGCGAATGAGTGTAGCGGTCGCATCGCTGAGCAGGCCATGATTTGAACTTGCGCCTACCGCCAAGCAGATCCTGTGCGCATTCTTTGCGGCCCGAAGCAGGCCGCTGTCTGATTCAACTAACCGTTTGATTTCTGCAGTCATGTCCATTTGAGGAGATGCTCTCAGCGGCTTCAGGATTTGGACTAGCCTCTCCTCTGGGACCCTTGCTGGAACCTCGGAAGGTCCGTAGGGGAGCCAGATCTCAACCAATCCCTCTCAATCCTTGCTTGGACTAGGCTAGCCGCCAGAACATGTGCCATGATTCACAGTCTATGTTTTAAATCTCAATTCTCCAACCGAATGGACTGCTCTTGGATTACGAAAGAGTAAACAGTCTCAATTCACATAGGCGACTCGAGTGAATTGCCCCGCATAGCGACGAACAGCGCGGAGGACGAGCTTTGCGAGATTCTTCTCAGAACTGGGAGCCTTAAGTTTGGAACCTTCAAACTGGCCAGCGGTATCCTGAGCTCATACTATCTTGACCTGAGGCTTATTCCAAGTGACCCGGAGGCATTCCGGAGAACGATTACTTTCTACTCAGACACCATTGCCGGCAAAGTGAAAGGTAGCATAGACCGCCTGACAGGAGTTCCGACAGCCGGAATAGCCATCGGGGCCGTTCTCGCGTTCACCCTTCGAAAACCATTCATCTATGTCAGAAAAGAAACGAAAGAGCACGGCATGACTCGCAGGATTGAAGGGTTCCTGCGTCCTGGCGACAGGGTCTTGCTCTTGGACGATGTCATCACGACCGGCAGCAGCATTTTGGAAGCAGCGGAAGCCATCCGAGCTGAAGGTGGTGTAGTGGAGGACGCTGTTGTGCTCTTGGATAGGCAGCAGGGCGGTGAAGCCAATTTGAGGAAAGCTGGTGTGAAACTGCACTCATTCGCTAATATGCGGCGCATCGCGGATGAGCTTTTGAGTCGGGGCACGATCGAGGAGAGCCAATACAGGGAAATTGTTGCACAGATGCAGGGTTAACTGAAAGGGTCTTGTTGAATTTCCTTCGAGAGACGCGCATTGCTGTATCCCATAGGCGAGAGTAGGCTCGCTATAGCGTCGAGCAAAAGTTGCACGTATCTCTGTGCATCATACTTCAGGGGGCCGTTGATTAACTCGCCTGGAATCACGGATGCCCCGCTCTCGCTCTGCAGTATGTAGGACACATTTTGGCCCGCAGAAACATCTAGGCCTTCTTGGATGAGCTGTTTCGCAGCTATCGCTTGCATAACGTTGTGTCTGTATTCTTTCGGGTTCTTGGACAGTTGCTTGGTTATCAATAGGTTGTGTGCATCGACTTGTCCATCGTATAATCTACGGACGTAGGTTCGCACTAACTTGAGTGCGCCTGGCAGAAGCGCATGGAATTCTGCTGCATCTCGGGCATGGGCTAAGTAGTTTATCACTTCAAGCTGGCAATCTTTGATTATTGAAGGAGCGTCCCGGCGTCTGTATTCGATGCCTCGAACCTTAATCTTGCCATCCCTGAAGGCTCCGTAGTACCTGTTAAGAACGGGAAGCTCAGCGTGGACCTTTGAAGGAAGAAAAACTATCCAGCGATAAATCCCCTCAAAGGATGCCGGAAGTTCAAGCCTTTTCTCAAGGGTTTTGCATAGGTCAATGTAATCGGCTTCATCTGCACCCTTCTTCTTCAACCACACAGAGTCAACAATCCCGTGAACAACAGAAAAACCATGCTCCTGCGCAATCTGAACTGTCTCACGAAGAACCTTACGAGCGAAGGCACAAACGCCAATATGCGCATCAATCTTCCCAAAACGCGCGTTCCTATAGCCAAGATATCCAAACGAACAAACCAGTGACCATTTGAGTGCGGCTTGCCTTTGGTCGTAAATGTCTCTTAATGCTCGTTCTGTTGTGTGACTCATCAACGCCTTGTATTTTGCGCGTTTGTAAAGTAGGATGAAGAGTGTGTGTGGCACGATTCCGATCTTCTTCTCGCAGAGATTGTATTTCAGTTCTGGAACACACATGCAGGTACTGCCGCAGCAAGCGCAAGCGATGCATTCGGGCGTCAGATTGTATTTCATCATTAATGCGGGGTATAATGATGCGAAGTCAATTTCCCCAACATCATCGAACAAACCAACTTTGGGTTCGAGTATGAATCCGCCGCGGTCAGCTTGGAGTAGTTCCCATGCGCTCTTGAAATTCTCTGGCTCGTTCTTCTTCCAGGGTATCAGGATGTCGCGGCGGAAGGCTTGGTACATTTGAAGCGACGTCATAGTCGTCCCTATAGTTTCGCGTGAAGCACGATGCAGAGGAGTCCGACATGTACGGGCTATCTCGAAAAGGCCTTGAAGCCCACAGTTTTCAAACATAAAATCATTGTAGGCGTCCAGGTGAAGTCGGCCGAGCAGTCGAACCGGTGCAGGCCTGTAGAAAACACGCCCGTAGGAGACGTATGTCCTTCCTGGTCTCCCAGACGATTGCAGGTGCCTGCCTTCTCGATCGAGGATCAGCTGTGGTAGAACCCCGTTCTGAAAGGCCCTTCGCATCAAATATGGAAAAGCAAACGCGTCGCCATTCCGTGTGAGGATGATGTCTGGGTCGGCCTGCTTAACCAGCTCGATTAGCCGGAGTAGCTTTTCAGCTTCAGATCCCGCGTCGATCGAAACTTCGTCGGAAAATTTGAAAGTTATCGACTGAAGTGGGTCGCTGAAGGTTGCAATTGCTCCCCCCTTCTTTATGTGAAGTGTAATGCTTGCGGTGCGGAGAGGGGGATTCTCATACTGACATGAAAAGGCACTGTCAAGTAACTCCCAACGTATGCTAGGCTTTCTGAGTTCTGCGCGAACAAACGCCAAGGGAAACAGGTCTTTTTCGTAGAGGTAGAGCTGTGCTGCAGGTACGCCCGCATTGAAAAACTGGGGGCCCATCAAATCGGCTGGCGTCAGGTTACGGAGAAAGGAAGCGATATCCACTGAACTTTGAAAAGTTACACGGAGCACCCTTGATCGTTCAAAGTCACCGGGGTTAACGTACTTGTAGTCAATCGTTTTCTCCACAAAGGAGCTATTCGCTTTGAAAAGGGTGGAAGCGGAAGAAAGGTTTCTTGCCCATACGTAGAGGCTTGGCCGCCACGGGTCAAACAGCCGTATCGGGTCACCACTGCGTGTTAGCAACCAAATGACCATCCCTCCAAATTGGGATGGGTATAGGTCGAAGAGCCATCCTTCCAGAGCCAATCCATGGAACCTCATACTAATTCGTAGCCAGCATCGAGTGTTTTCTGAGCGGATGTTTTTCTAACACGAACTTTTTCTGTTCAACTTTCAACACAATTTCCGCGCGACTTGTAAGGAAAGGTAGAAGGAGAGCGCCCTGATTTTCTTTGCGTGATGGGCAGGTTACTACTATGGCGACATTATTTTCGCGAGCAAACTTAGCTAAGAAGCCCGCTAGAAAATTGACCATGTGTTTAGCTTCCTTCAAATCAATCTCGGGATCCACAAACATGTCGAGGAAGTTT